>Ga0308161_1006284_pt1 | contig 10105 bp, 7 predicted proteins | sample PhyFR2_FD_201034 | JGI IMG/M metagenome (GOLD analysis project Ga0308161, IMG submission 201034) | Phyllosphere microbial communities from UC Gill Tract Community Farm, Albany, California, United States - DLSLF.R2 | ecosystem: Host-associated > Plants > Phyllosphere > Unclassified | place: USA...
CGTTGGACAGCGCCGACATCTGGCGCTTCGTGGGTCCCTTGCCGTCGACCGTCTCGTCGAGTGCCTCGCGGAAGCTCGCGGCGTCCTGCGGACGCTGGAACGGATCCTTGGCCAGGGCGCGGAGCACGATGGCATCCAGAGCCCGAGGAACCGTCTCGACGATCTCGCTCGGCGGGACGGGGGCCTCGCTGACGTGCTGGTAGGCCACGGCCACCGGGGTCTCGCCGCGGAACGGCGTGCGCCCCGTGAGCAGCTCGTAGAGCACCACGCCGGTGGAGTACAGGTCGGCGCGCGCGTCGACGGACTCGCCCTTGGCCTGCTCGGGCGAGAAGTACGCCGCGGTCCCGACGATCGCCGTGGTCTCGGCGACCGTCGACGACGAGTCGGACACCGCGCGGGCGATGCCGAAGTCCATGACCTTCACACGACCGGAGTCGGTGATCATGACGTTGCCGGGCTTGATGTCGCGGTGGACGACACCGGCGCGGTGCGAGTACTCGAGAGCCTCCAGGATGCCGTCGACGTATCGCAGGGCGTCGTCGGTGGGGACGGGGCCCGCGGCGATGACGTCCTTGAGCAGGCGACCGTGCACGAGCTCCATGACGATGTACGGCACCGGACGCTCGTGGCCGTCCGCCCCGGTCTCGACGTCTTCGCCCGCGTCGAACACACGGACGATCGTCGGGTGAGCCATGCGCGAGGCCGCCTGCGCCTCGAGACGGAAGCGCGTGCGGAATGCCGCATCGCCGGCCAGGTCGGCTTTCAGGACCTTGATCGCGACCGTGCGGCCGAGTGTCTGGTCGTACCCGCGATAGACGCTGGCCATGCCGCCGCGACCGATGAGGTCGTCGACGCGGTAGCGCCCGGAAAGGACGCGCGTCTCAGTGGTCACGGGTGGAGCTCCTGGCGTGGGGGGATGGGTGATCAGGGCTTGACGGTCGGAACGGCCGCGGGCGTCGCCGTCGGCGATGCCGAGCTGCCGCCCGAGATCGTCGCGGAGGCCTCGCCCGAGGGGCCGGCCATCCGGTCGGTACCCGAGCAGCTGACGGTGTACGTCACGCGGAGGGTCTGACCGGGGGCGTTGCTGACCGTCAGCTTGGCGTTACGCGCGTCGGGCGCGAACGACGCGGTCGACTGACCGTTGGTGTCGAAGGTGCCGTTGGTCGCGGTGAAGTTGTACGACGTGACCGATCCGGTTCCCGAGGGGCAGGAGTACTGCTGCCACGAGATCTGGATGTCGCTGCCGGCCGTGACCGAGGTACCGGGCAGGGTCGGAGTGCCGGGCGTGGAGAGCGGTGTCTCTTCGCCGTAGACCGTGACCTCGATGTTGGTGCCCTGCGGGTTGCGTCCGGTCGGGTCGACCACGTAGATCTTGCCCACCTGATCGGCGCTCGCTGCGGCGTTGCCGGTGGCGCAGGTGGCGCCGAGGTTCGCGTCGCGCAGAAGCTCCCGGGCCTCATCGCAGGTCTTGCCGATGAGGTTGAGAGCGTCGACGTCGACGAGAGTGTTCGAGGGCGACGGGGCAGGCGAGGGCGACGACGGGCGAGGTACCGGGGTCGAGGCCGAGGCCGAGGGGCTCGCCGGAATGGCATCCGGATCGCCCTGATTCGACAGCAGCGTGAAGAGCGTGCCGATGAGAACGAGAGCGAGCAGCGCGATGAGCGCGACCAGCGGCCACGTCCAGGGGCTGCGCTTCTTCTTCTGCGGCGCTGGGTCTTCTTCGGTGTGCTCCTCGGTGAGGAGAGAGGTCGCGGCCGCGGAGGCGGGCATGAGGCGCGTGGTGGCGGAGGTCTGTCCGCCGGCCGTGAGCAGTTGCGTCGCGTCGTCGGCGAAGGCAGCGCCCGTCGCGATCGCCGGGACGGCCGCGGCGGCCGCGGCGAGGTCGCCGCGACGCAGGGCAGTGGCGGCGCGCGAGACGGCGGCGGAGGAGGCCGGACGGTCGTCGGGCTTCTTGGCGATCATCGCCATCACGAGATTCTGCACCGGCTGCGCCACGGTGGGTGGGAGCGGAGCGGGCTGCTCGTTGATCTGCGCCATCGCGATCGCGACCTGCGACTCGCCCGTGAAGGGGCGCTTGCCGGCGAGGGATTCGTAGGCGACGATCCCGAGCGAGTACGTGTCGGTGGCCGGCGACGCCGGGTGACCGGACGCCTGCTCGGGCGAGAGGTACTGCACCGTGCCCATCACCTGGCCGGTCGCGGTGAGCGGCACCTGATCGGCGATGCGCGCGATGCCGAAGTCGGTGATCTTCACACGACCGTCGGGCGTGATGAGCAGGTTGCCGGGCTTGATGTCGCGGTGGACGAGACCCGCGGCATGCGCGGCCTGGAGGGCCGCGGCCGTCTGGGCGACGATGTCGAGAGTCTTGTCGGTCGAGAGAGAGCCGTCGCGCTCGAGGATCGTCGACAGGGCTTCGCCCGGGACGAGTTCCATCACGAGGAAGGCGCTGCCGTCTTCCTCGCCGTAGTCGAACACGCTGGCGATGCCTTCGTGGTTGACGAGGGCGGCGTGGCGGGCCTCGGCGCGGAAGCGCTCGAGGAAGCCCGGGTCGCCCATGTACTCGTCTTTGAGGATCTTGATCGCGACGGTTCGTCCGATGACGTGATCCGTCGCCTCCCAGACCTCGCCCATACCGCCGATCGCGATTCGCGAATCGAGCTCGTAGCGTCCTCCGAAGGTCACACCTTGCGTCGGTCTCATTTACCCAGCACCGCCTCCATGACCTTCTTCGCTATCGGGGCGGCGATCTCGTTGCCGCTCCCGTTCTGCCCCTGGCCTCCACCGTTTTCGACGACCACGGCGACGGCGACCTTGGGGTCGTCCGCCGGTGCGAAGCCGGTGAACCAGAGAGTGTAGGGACGGGAATCGTTCTCCGCCGTGCCGGTCTTACCCGCCACTGCGACCCCGTCTATTCTTGCATTCGATGCTGCGCCGTCCTGGACGTTCGCCGTCATCATGGTGACCATCTGCGCGGCGATCGAGGGTTCGAGAGCCCGCCCGAACTCACTGCTGCTCGCCTCGTCCTTGACCGACAGGTTCGGCTCGATCACCCGGTCGACCATGCGTGGGTTCATCACGACGCCGCCGTTGGCGATGCCGGCCGAGACCATCGCCATCTGCAGGGGCGTCGCGCGCACGTCGCCCTGGCCGAAGCCGCTGAGCGCGGTCTGCGGGGCGTTCGGCGAGGCCGGGTAGGTGGAGGGGGTGGACTCGAGCGGCATGCTGAACGACTTGTTGAAGCCGTACTTCTCCGCCTCGGCGCGGATGGCGTCGTCGCCGAGTTCGACGGCGAGCTCGGCCATGGGGATGTTGCAGCTCAGCCGCAGAGCGGTTGCGATCGTCACGGTGTCGCCCCCGCCGCAGGTGCCGCCGCCGGCGTTGCTGACGACGTTCGTCGACTGGGGCAGCGTGTACGCGGCGAGGTTCGGGAACGTCGAGTCGGGCGTGTAGCGACCGGATGCCAGGGCGGCGGAGGCCACGACGAGCTTGAAGGTCGAGCCCGGGGGGTTGAGGTTGCCCCCGATGGCACGGTTGTCCAGCGGCTTCGAGGTGTCGGCCACGAGCTGGTCGTACGCCGCGTTCACGGCATCGGTGTCGTGCGAGGCGAGCGCGTTGGTGTCGTAGCTGGGCTTGGAGACCATGGCGAGGATGCGGCCGGTCGACGGCTCGATCGCGACGACGGCGCCCTGGAGATCACCCATCGCGTCCCAGGCGGCCTTCTGCACGTTCGGGTCGAGCGAGAGCTCGACGTTCGAGCCGCGTGGAGCCTGACCGGTGATGGCCCGGTCGATGCGGGAGAAGAACTGGTTCGAGTCGGACCCGCTGAGCACGCTGTTCTCAGCGGATTCGATCTGGGTCTTCGCGTCGAGCACGGGGTTCATGTAGCCGGTCACGGGAGCCCACATCGCGGCATCCGTGTACTGACGCTGCCAGCTGTAGACGTCGTCGGAGGGCACGGACGAGGCGATCGCGGTGCCGCCGGCGATGATCGATCCGCGCTGGATCTGGTACGAGTCGTAGAGAGCGCGGGTGTTGCCCGTGGTGTTGGTCAGCGAGTTGGCCTGAGCGACCTGGATGATGCTCGTCGAGGCGAACAGGGCCAGGAACATCGCCAGCATCACGATGCTGAGGCGTCGGAGCTCTTTGGTCACGGTGCCTCCTCCAGGATCGGGGCGTCGACGGCGGTGGACGGGCGGTTCATCAACCGATCACCACCCGGGGGCGGCTGCGTACCGCGTCGGAGATGCGCAGAAGGAACGCCACGATGATCCAGTTCGCGATCAGCGACGAGCCGCCGGCCGCGAGGAACGGGGTCGTGAGGCCGGTCAGCGGGATCACGCGGGTGACGCCGCCGACCATGATGAACACCTGCAGGGCGATGGTGAACGAGAAGCCCGTGGCGAGCAGCTTGCCGAAGTCGTCTTGACCGGCCAGGCCGATGCGGATGCCGCGGCTGGTGAACACCATGTAGAGCGCGAGGATCGCGAACAGTCCGACCAGGCCGAGCTCCTCGCCGAGGCTCGGCACGATGTAGTCGCTCTGCGACAGCGGGGTGATGTAGGGACGACCCTGGCCGAGCCCGGTGCCGAACAGGCCGCCGTGCGCGAGGCCGAAGATGCCCTGCACGAGCTGGTAGCTTCCGCCGTCGCGGTTGATGACCTCGGGGTCGAAGGCGTTCAGCCAGTTGGCGAAGCGGCCGTTGACGTAGGGGAGGACTCGGGATGCCAGGAACGCGCCGCTCGCGACCAGCACGAGGCCGATCAGCACCCAGCTCGTCTTGCCGGTGGCGACGTAGAGCATCGCCACGAACATGCCGAAGATCAGCAGGCCCGTACCGAGGTCGCGCTGGAGCACGATGATGCCGAGCGAGGCGAGCCAGATGATCAGCACCGGGCCGAGCTCGCGCGCGCGCGGCCAGGTCATGAAGAGGAATCGCGTGCCGGTCGAGGTGAGGCTCTCCCGCGTGCGCACGAGGTACCCGGCGAAGAAGATCGCCAGGCAGATCTTGGCCAGCTCGCCCGGCTGGAACGACACGAAGCCGAGCGACACCCACACGTCGGCGTTCTGGTCGGTGCCGAGGCCCGGCACGAACGGCAGCAGCAGGAGCAGGATGCCCACGAGGCCGAAGAGGTAGGTGTACCGGAACAGCACGCGGTAGTTGCGCACGAAGATCAGCACGGCGAGGGCTGCGACCATCGCGATGGCCGCCCAGGCGATCTGGCGGTTGCCCGTGGCATCCCACCCGCTCGCCTTCTCGGCGAGGTCGATGCGGTAGATCATCGCGATACCGAGACCCGTGAGGACGGTGGCGATCGGCAGCACGAAGGGGTCGGCGTCGCGGGCGCGCAGGCGCAGCACCACGTGCATCACGAGGGCGAGCACGGCCGGGATCGCGGCGATCGTGAGGTAGCCGGTCTCGACCGTGTTGTTCACGCCGAGCTGGACCAGCACGACGGCGCCGCCGTAGACGATGATCGCGAACAGGAGCAGACCGAGCTCGCGATTGCGCTGCTTGGCGGGGACGCGGATCTTCTTCAGCGCGCGCATGACCGCCGTGTCGGTGGACACGGAGTCACCGGATCGGGTGAGCTTCTGATCGGTCATCCGCTTCCCTCCGCCGCGGGACGCAGGCGTTCGACGATCTTCTCGGCGTCTCCGAGTGACGGGGCCGAGATGGTGGCTTTGACGGTCTGCCGATCGAAGTCGGACAGTCCGTCCAGCGGGATGTTCGTGTCCTGGTAGACCGTCGACAGCGAGATCGGGCCGATGGACTGCTGGATACCGCGATAGATCACGACCGAGTCGCTGTCGGCGCCGACGTAGTAGAGGGTCTGCGTCCAGTTGTACCCGGCGAACAGGCCGACGCCGATGGCCGCGAGGACGAGGATCAGGGCGGCGAGCCAGCCGAAACGGCGCCGGCGGGCACGACGGCGGTCCTCTTCGATGAGCTCCTCGAGGAACTCGGCCGCCGGCTCGAAATGCGTCGGCTCGTTCGCGACCTGACGGGCGTGGTGGAGCCAGCCGGATCGGCCGGGACGCGCCGCGGGGACGACCACTCCGCTGGGGTTCGAGGCGGAGCCGACGATGGTCGGGGTGCCGATGAAGACCGGGTGCTGCCCGCCGACGTCGACGAGGACGACGGTGACGTTGTCGGGCGCACCGCCGTCGAGAGCCTGCTTGAGCAGAGCGTCGGCGGTCCGAGCGGGGGGCAGTCCGAGAGCGAGGGTCTTCGCCGTGTGCGCGTCGTCGACGACGCCCGAGAGACCATCGGAGCACAGGAGCCAGCGGTCGCCGTCCTGCGTCGGCATGATGAAGCTGTCGATCTCGGGATCGGGATCCATGTCGCCGAGCACCCGCATCAGCACCGATCGACGGGGGTGGTACCGCGCCTCTTCGGGCGTGATGCGACCGGAGTCGACCAGGCGCTGCACGAAGGTGTGGTCGGCCGTGATCTGCGTGAGCGTGTCGTCCCGGTACAGGTAGATGCGCGAGTCGCCGATGTGGCCGATGACGGCGTAATCGTCGACCATGACCAGAGCGCTCACCGTGGTGCCCATGCCGGCCAGCTCGGGGCGGCGCGCCACGGTGTCGATGAGCTCCGCGGCCGTGTCGGCGAGGGAATCGCGGATGGCGTGCTCGGCCTGGGCGGGGGAGCCGAAGGGCTGGTCGAGCTCGGTCAGACGGCCGATCGCCAGGCTCGAGGCGACGTCACCGCCCGCGTGACCGCCCATGCCGTCGGCGACCACGAAGAGGTTGGACCCGGCGTAGCCGGAGTCCTGGTTGTTGGAGCGCACCTTGCCCGTGTGGGAGATGGCGGCGCTCGAGCCCTGGAAGACCATGGGGGAGGGTTACTTCCTCAACTCGAACGTCGTGGCGCCGACCTTGATCGGAGCACCCACCTTGACCTGTACCGGCGCTGCCACGCGGACGCCGTCGTGCGAGGTGCCGTTCGTCGAATCGAGGTCTTGCAGCATCCACTGCTCCCCCCACAGCACGAGGCGGGCGTGATGGCTGGAGGTGTAGTCGTCGCGGATGACGAGACCCGACTCGCTGGAGCGGCCGATCGTCAGCGGCTCGGTGCCCAGCGGCAGCTCGAGCCCGGCTTTGGGGCCGCTCGTGATGACGATGCGCGACACAGCCGACGTGGTCGCGAGCCCCCCGGCGGGTGCGGGGGCGGGAGCGGCGGGACGCTTGACCTGCGTGGTCACCGCGTCGGGCGAGGAGGTGGGAGCGGCTGCCGCCGGGACAGCGGATGCCGAGGGCTCAGGGAGCTTGCGCACCTTGACGCCGAAGAGGTCGGCGCGCAGCGAGTACACGACGCCGAACACGAAGAACCACAGCAGGACGAGGAAACCGCCCTGCAGAAGGAGGAGAGTCAGCTGACTCATGAAAGGGGTCCCCGTTCCCGGACGTCGAAGATGCTCGTGGCGTCGGACGCCGAAGAGCGTCGCGGCGGCTGGGCCTGAGCGACCACACGGAACACGATATTGGTGCGTCCGATCGAGATCGTCGAATCGGGCGGAAGAGCGGCCTCGGAGACCTTGCGACCGTTCAGGGTCGTGCCGTTGGTGGAACCGAGGTCGCGCACCATGGCGCGCTCGCCGTCCCACAGGATCTCGACGTGCTTGCGGCTCGTCCCGGCATCGGGGATCGTGATGTCGGCGTCGCTGCCGCGACCGATCACCGTGCGGGCGGATGTCAGCGGGTGACGGGTGCCGTCGATGTCGACGACTCCACGCCAGGCGACCTGGCCTTCGGTGGTCTGCGAGTCCACGCGCAGCGTGCCCGTGGACAGGGAGCCGTCGCGCTCGATCGAGATGGCGACGGGGCCGGCGAACGAGTAGCCCTGCGTGCGGGCGTGCTTCTTCACCAGGGTGTCGAGCTCGGCGACCAGGGTCGAGCCGAGCGCGCTCATCTTCTCGTCGTCGGCGGGGGAGAGGCGCACCGCGAAGGTGTTCGGCGCGAGGATGCGCTCACGCGTGACGACGACGGCCTTCTTGTCGAGTTCGCTGCGCAGAGCGGACGCGATCTCCACCGGCTGGATGCCACTGCGGAAGGTCTTGGCGAACGCACCGTTGACGGCGCGTTCGAGACCCTTCTCAAAACTGTCGAGTAGCCCCACGAGACTCCTTCAGGCAGGCAGACCAGTAGGCACATCGTAGTCAGCGCGGCTGGGGAGGTCATGGACGCGGGCTTTGGAGCCGCGTTTCGTGACCTGGTGGCCGCCGTGATATTCTCGGGAAGTTGGTCGCGTGGCATCCTCGATGCCGCGCAACGCGCGAGTGGCGGAATAGGTAGACGCGCTGGCTTCAGGTGCCAGTGCCCGCAAGGGCGTGGGGGTTCAAGTCCCCCCTCGCGCACACAACGAAGAAGGGCCTCGGATTTACTCCGGGGCCCTTCTTGCACGTTCGGGGCGTGACGATCACACGAATCTCTCGACATGGATCTGCCGGTCTTTCACGCCTGCGGCCCTCGCGTCGCGGACGACCAGATCCGCCCATTCTGCGGGCCCGCAGATGAAGAGGTCCGACTCCTGCAGCTCGGGGAAGACCGAGGCGATGGTCGCCCCTCGCTCGATCGCTTCGAGCGGCATCCACGACGATTCCTCGGCGGGCCGGCTGCCGATCATCTCGATGACCGCGCCGCCGGCGTCCTGGACGAGGCTTCTCGTGTCGTCCCAGAGGAAGGTCTGCGAGCGGTCGGTCGCACGCAGAACGACCGTCGCCTCGCCCGGGCGCAGTCCGGTGTCTTCGAGCAGCGCACGTGCGGGGGTGACGCCGATCCCGGCGGCGACGACGGCCAGGCGCGGGGCGGTGCGGGCGGCATCCGTGAAGATCCCGTACGGACCAGCGACGGAGACCTTCGTTCCGGGCCGCAGCCGAGCGAGACGCTCCGTTCCGCGGCCGAGCGCGCGCACGGTGAGGCGGGCGCTCGTGTCGGTCGGCACCGCGGAAAACGAGATCGGGTGCGCATGCCACCACGTGCCGCGACTCCAGAAGCGCCAGATCGCGTACTGCCCACCTCGGACGCCCAGCCGCGACAGGTCGCGGCCGGAGAGATGGATCGAGAAGACGTCCGGGGCGAGGGTTTCGACGCCGGTGACGCGAAGCTGGTGCTCTTCCGTGGCGAGCAGCGGGGCGGCGAAGCGGAACCACGCGATCGAGCCGAACGCCAGAACGTAGAGGCAGATCCAGTACACGCTCTGCGGCGTACTGCCGGAGAGAACCTGGCCGGCTGAGAGCTGATGAGGCACCGCCACCAGAACGGCGGCATAGCTGACGAGATGGATCGCGTGCCAGGCCTCGTACGCGAGTCGGCGACGCACGACGACGAGAGAGGTCACGACGACGAGCACCAGAAGGCAGCTGCCGAGCAGCGCCAGGAGCATGTCGGCCCCCGAATAGAGGGACAGCGTCTGGTGCCAGAGCGACAGACCGTCTCGGAGGGAGTAGCCCACGGTGAGCAGCGCGCCGTGGCCCAGGACGAGGTACACCGCGGGCTTGCCGAGGCGGCGGTGCAACCTCATCGCGGCGTCTTGCCCGAAGGTGCGGTCCACCCAGGGGATGCGGGCGGCGAGTACGAGCATGAGCAGCAGCAGGTCGGTGCCGATGAGGCCCGTCACGATCCCCGCGGCCGTGACCGCGCTCGCGAGATCGGTCACCTGCGCGGGTCGCCCGGACCCCAGGAACAGCATCACGGCGACGACGACGGAGACCCAGCAGAGGGCGATCAGAGCGAGCTCGGCACGCTCTCGTCGGCGAACGGAACGGTCGCGGTCCCGTTGCGTCGTGCTGAGAGACGGTGAACGATCCGGTCGGGTGGTGCTGCTCATGGGGCGTCCTCCGGTCGGGACGGGGCGCGCCGGCCTCTTCCAGTCTCGCATCCCGTGCTCGATCCATCGCCGGCCGGACGACGCCGTTCGCGCGGACGCGCGACCCCACCAGAAATGCGCGCGCGATGCAACCCACCCCCTGAATCTCGTTCCTGAGAGGAAGCTGGATGCAACGAGAGTCCCGCCTCGAGCGGGCATCGGTTCACACTCGCGAAAGGAACACATCATGGGATTCTTCGGATTTCTTCTCCTCGGCCTCATCGCCGGCGCCAT
>Ga0308161_1006286_pt1 | contig 10103 bp, 13 predicted proteins | sample PhyFR2_FD_201034 | JGI IMG/M metagenome (GOLD analysis project Ga0308161, IMG submission 201034) | Phyllosphere microbial communities from UC Gill Tract Community Farm, Albany, California, United States - DLSLF.R2 | ecosystem: Host-associated > Plants > Phyllosphere > Unclassified | place: USA...
GAATGACTTACGTAATGTCGAAGACACCCATGGATTGAGTTCCACCGAGGGCGGAGAAGGCACCCCACGACAGATCGAGGCAAGAGTTGTTGTTGCACTAAATTTTCGAAAAAGAGAGAATATTTCGCAAGTCAGTATTTTCGTCTTCATCAAGATAAGAATGGCACAAATCCGCACAGTTGGGCACGAGTCCGCGCTAAAGTTGAAGAAGCAAGCAGAAGAAGATACAAGATGGCAAGAGTCAGCTCCCGAGTGCCCAAAACACAACAACACCCAAAAAGCGAAACTTACACGAGGGCGTTGATGCTCTTTCCAGTGTCAGTTCGGGTGATGGTAACGTATTTGCCGCAGTGGGATCCTCCCTCGTAAGTAGCGGTGGGGAGAGCGACGAGGAGAGTGTTGTCAGAGTTGACGTTTCCACAGTTACTATTTCACGGAAAAAGAATGGATTCGCAATGATCGTCAGTCCTGAACCTCAAGAATAAAACGGGAAAGAGTATGAGAGAGAAGGTAGAACATACCCAGCGACACCGTTTTGGTAGAAGAAAGTTGCGATTCCTCCAGAGTAAACGTGTCCTCCTCCACCTCCTCCTCCACCGTTGTTGGCGGGAGAAGTAGCAGCTAATCAAGCGATCTGATCAGCCCGGTCGAAAGACTCGAAAGAAAGGAAACTCTAGCTTACCGGCCTCAGCAGCGGACTTTGAAGAAGATGCAGCCCAAGCGGCATCGGCAGCGGCTTTCGATGAAGCAGCGGCGGCCTCAGCTTGAGCGGCCTTGGAGGAAGCAGCAGCAGCTTCAGCAGCTGAAGATGCGGCCCATTCAGCGTCGGCCTTGGCCTTTTGAGATGCAGCGGCAGCGGAAGCCGAGGAGGAAGAAGCCCAAAGTTTGGCAGCTTCAGCCGAGGAGGAAGCTAGAGAACGACGAGAATCGATCAATACACGGACGATACGATTTAAGAGGAGAGTGTTGGAGACTTACAAGCCCAGGCAGCATCAGCGGCAGCCTTGCTTGAAGCAGATTCGGCGGAAGCAGAATCGTATTGAGGAGGGGCTTGAGTGGTGGTGGTGGTAGGAGCTTGGGTGGTCTTGGGAGCAGCGGCAGCGTGAGCCTCCACCTCAACCGAGGCGTAAGCTTTCGACGAAGAACCAGCGGCCGAAGTTTGGGGCTTTTGAGAAGAAGCTGAAGTCTTGACGACGGACTTCTCCTTGGCGGTGGCAGAGGTCGAGAAGGCAGAGGGCATCGAGGAAGCGATCGAGTCGGCGTCGGCAAAGTGGTAAGAAACTGAGAGTTCTCCAACGTCGAGGTCACCTCCGAGCGCTTGGTAAGCTCCCTTGGTGAAAGTGGTGTAAGCATCTCGTTGCGAGGCATCGGCGACAACAGCGGTGATTCTGACATTAGAGGCAAAAGAGTTCAGTTGGGAACGCGAAAGAGACCGAGGAAGAGAGAGAGCGAGGGAAAACTCACTGCTTTCCGGTAGCGGTGTTGACTACGACGACTGATTGACCGCAAAGTTCAGACTTCTCGGCAGGGTTGGGGTAGAGTTCGAGAGGGAGACCGAGAACGAGGTCATCATCTCTATTGGAACGAGTTGAGGAGAGAGAAATCAGTTTCGCGCTAGTTTGGAAAAAAAGTTGAGCGAAAATTCGACACTCACTGGAACGCGACACCGCATGAACCGACCCATCCTGACTCGGCGTACCAAATGGCGGTAGTAGTGTAGGTTTGAGTGTCCTTCTTGGAGGAAGAGGCTTTAGGAGTGGCGAGTGCAGCAGCTGAAAGAAGGGGAGGGAAAAAGGTCGTTCAACATGGAAGAGGTCAGCTTTTTCTCATTCTCGATAACGGTTGAATCTGATTGATTATAACGCGTTTAAACCATCTTCATAACCCATCCATCTTCGACATTCATCTCAAGAAGGAGTGGAGGAATGTGCGGCGAGTCCCCCGAAATTGTGATTCACTTTCTTAAAAAGGGGGGGAGAGAGGTTAAACAAAAACAAAGTGAGCGACTCACCATCTCCACGCTTGATCTTGCGTGCCATTCGACCTGATGAAGGTGCTACTTGATCCCGTTGTTCCATGGCTCGTTCAGCGAGTTGATGGTGTCGTTTAACCGAACGAGGGTCCGCATGAGAGTATGAGAGCGCGAGGGCAGGTACCGCGAGGGCTGAAAGGGCAGCGAATGAGCGCATATTGAGAATAAGGTCGAGTGTAAGAGCAGAAGGGAGAAGACTGGGCGAAGGAGGGGGGCGTTTGAAGAGGGTTCGAGCAGGAGAGACGAACGGGGGAAGGGAAAGGGCGGAAAACTGTAAGGACTGAACAAGGGTCGATCTGGAGAGAGAAGGGTTGTCGGGGCTAGTGGACTGTGGAAGAGGGGAGAAACTGAACGGGGGAAAAGAGAAGAGAAGGGGAAGAAAGGGGAACAGCAAACACCTCTCCCCTCTCCGCACTTTTCATTTTCTTCAAAAAAAGAACAAACATCCCTTTCTATCCCTTTCAGCAACTCTGTTTCTTCGCTTTGAGCATCGGATATAGCCTTTTGATAGTCAACACACGCTTTTCACGTCTCTCCTCTTCTCTAGGTGTAATGGAAGACTCGTCTCAACTCTGCAACAAACATCCCCTTCGCGTCGAACGGTCGTTCAACAAAAAAAACTTCTGCGATCGTAAATTTGATGCCTGATCGTTTTCCGACGACTGGCATCGCACCTGCCATGTGCTCAGCAGAGATCGTCAAACAAAAAAACTGTACTGTACTGCGCTTTCAAAACAGATTCGAATGCGCAAAACAAACATTATTCATCGCAGGACAATTCCGATAGAGCGGAATCTCCTATCTCTCGCTGCATCGACTGAACTAGAGACGACGCGTGATGCAATGCAATGCAATACCAAGAAGGAACGATAGTAATGCGCTCAGTTCGAAGGAACAGATGGAAACACTTTCGCAACTCTTCTGCCATCTCCTGCTTGTCCTCCTCCTCCGCCACTCGACAATCCCCTCTCCCTCTCCGACGTATTACTCCTCTTCCTCCCTTCTCCCGATCCCAGCATTCCCTTGAATGGTGAAGGAACGACACTCAACAATCCACCTCCCGAAGACGAAGGAATCCTTTTCGTAGGCGACGATAAACGATCCATTTCCATTTCCAACTCTCTCTCCTCCTCGACAGTTTCTGATCGAGATGACGGAACGAGGGAAGGGAGGGGTTGCCAACCTTCAACTGCTTTGTTCGGGTAAGGAATCGTCAAGCATTGGATTCCGAGGTAGGAACAGAAGGAATCGATGATGAGATAGACGGCTCGAGAGTAGGTCGCGAGTGAGAGGAGTAGTGTCAGGTGTAGATAGAGTGGTTCTAGAGATGGAGGGAGTAGGGGAGGTCTGCAGGCGAGCGAACAAAGAGTGAGTACAGCTGTTTCGGTGATCAAGGAAGAGGGAGGGATCGCACAGTCCGAGATATGGTGTGTTGATAGCGATTGCGGGAATCAGCAGGGGAACGAGGAGACTCCAAGAGAATGGGAAAGGTCCCCTTGTCAACTGAGCAAGGATAATCTTCGATGAGAGTTGACCAAACAAGAAGCCTGCATCGACAAAACACTTATCAGAGTCGATGTTGAGACTGTCGAGAGAAGAATAGACAGACTTACAGACGATCAAAGCGTATTCTTCGAGATGTCCATCTTTCAATATCCAACTTTTAGGACTGAACGTCCACGTGACCGTGAGGATTGAGAAAGCGATGATAGGAAGTAGCTGAGCGAACGCTTGAACTGGTGTAGTCGAGGGATTCCGACGTGTAGTGGATCGAGGTGAAGTTAGAGGTCGTCGGGATGTCGGCGGTGAGACGGTCTTGTAGACGTTGATTAAGCTGTAAATGCACAGCGATGGTTTGATCTGAGCCTCGAGTATGTGACGAGTAATTGAGAGAGGAGCTGAGACTGACCAGAGAGGTAGATGAGCGACAAAGAAAGAGGTTGAGAGGAACAGCATGACAAGGTCGAGGACCTGAAAGCTTGCCGGCACTAGCGGTAGATTCCCGAGAGCTTCAGATACAGGTAGTGCCCACCATCCCGGACCTAACCCGCGAGAATACCGAATAGGGAAAACGGAGGACGAAGAAGCAACGAAGGGGCAACACAGGGTAGGGCGAGAGGTGCATTGCGAAACGAAGAGTGATTGCGGCATGAGGGGAAAAAGGAGAGGCGAACGGAAAGTGGTAGTAGAAGAGCGATGTCAGCATCGGGCAAGGGTCGAAAATGGACGAAAAACTCGCCTTTAAGCGCCGAAACCGTCAAAATTCCAACGGCGATGAGAACTCCCTCAACGGGTCCGTTGATGAAGCCCAAATACAGTGTCCCAGTGTGATATTCTTCCCATGTCGAGACATACATGCTACAACACGGTACTAGGATACAGAGTACAGCGTACTTGCTCTGTCCTAGACCCATAGCGGCAGCTTGAATTAATCCTCCGATCGGGCAATTGAGCGTGTCAAGGCCGTGGTCGAATAACTCCCCTAGTGGTGAGGATGTGCCGGTTCTTCGTGCTTGTTTACCGTCGATATCTGTACGAAGTGGACGAGATCAGCGATTCATTCGACGGGAAATGCACCAAAGAATCGTTCGTACTGTCCATCGTTTGATAAAAGAACAATCCAATTGCGCATCTATCGAGTGAGGTTCACTAGAGGTCAGCATCTCATCGACATCGTGGGAAGGTGTTGAAGGGAGACTCACGAAGCGTAAACGAAAGAGTTTGCGGGACCGACTAGATCTCCATCAAACATCCATACCGTTGCGAAATTGATCATGATCGCAGCAAAGCCCAGTAACGTGATCATATTCGGTGCTATTGTTGGCGGCATGAGCGATGCAGTCCAAACCCACCCTATTTTTCGAAACGAAGTTGGATGATTAGCTTTGACCGAATCCGTTGACGAGAAGGGACTCACAATGCCGCATGACATAGTTTGAGAGAGGTGATTTGTCGACTGCTGAATAGGCGTACTCGCTGTCAGAGAGGGGAGGTGGGAGATGAGTGAACATTTTTGGGAAGAGGAAGAAGCAAAGACTCACTCGAGTCGCCGCAGTCGCGCTGGCGTAAGATAAAAGCTCACTCCTGGCATCTATGTATTGGTGTCGAGCTGAACGGATTGAAGGAAGGTGAAGAAGGGAAAGCAAGAGTTCAAGCCCGAGGTTGCTTCCTGCCTCTCACACTTCACTGGAACGGCTCCGGAACGGCTCACAAGACTAACAAGCTATCTAATAATCAGCTACGACTAACCATGGAACGCTCTGCCTCGTTTTCGCTGAATTGCAACTCCCTTCTTCGCTTACATCTTCTCTTCGTTTCATCTCGACTTGAACAGCCTCGACCAGCCTCGAACGACTCCCAGATGTACTCTTGGATGCTGTGCTACTGCTCACGACGTTGTTCCCTCCAGAAATCGACCGCTCAGTGGAACAGAGACGAATTCGCACAAGAGCATTCGCTTCCCCCTCGATGGATTAGCCAACTCTCAGCGTATTCAACTCTCAGCGCGAATACGGTCCTAAGAATCACCAGCGACGATGAGGACGGATCGAAGGTCATATCCGGGATAAGGGAGGATTCAATCGACGAAGGACAACGAGGGAAACTGAGAAGATTAGCCGTTTCATTTGAATCGCTGGTCGCAACGTTCATCGACGACGAGATAGGTACGGATGTATGGGATGCGAGAAGGGCTAGGGTCTACGAACAGGAGAAAGAAACTAGATATGTTTTTTTGAAGGTTTTGTACGAAAATTTGGGCACAAAGCGAGAGGACAAAGCAAGAGAGGGAAGCGAAAGCACAGATTGGAAGCTACTGAGGGGATCTAGAAGCGGTGGTCGAAAAGTGAACGGGCTTGAGGGACAAACTCATTGGCGGAGCGACAGAGAGAGTGGGAAGTAATGTGAGCGTTCTCTGAAGGACGACCGCCCTAGAAATCGCTTTACTACGTTAGCTGGGTTCAATCTGCAACAGAGACCAGCGAAGTGAACCGCCAAACGCTCACCTCGTTGTCGAAGGAACCTGAAGCGATTAAAAGCTTTTTCGTCTCTTCCTGAAAATGGAAAACCGTTAGGTGCGCATGCTGTTGGAAACAAGGCTATCATTAGCAAATACTAAGAGCAGATATCTTATCCAGCTTACGCTTGCATGCAGGTGAAGTTTGATGTACCTCTCGAGCTCGAACGGTGTTACCGCATGACCATTGCGAACCGTGCCCTGTAATTTTTCGACGTCCTTCATGATAGTACATTGAGCCTCAAAGCTTGAGTCGTGCAATCCGAATGCGGGTTTGAGCGCGCTTGCAAGTATGTCTCGTAGGGTTTTCCACTCGCCGTTCACCAAATACGCGGCGATATCATCGATTGGAAAGCTGTGGTGATCATATGTTATGCCTTGAGCGCGACTGTCGCAATTGAAGAGGTCGATACCGATACAATCAAGGTAGAAGTCGATCTGGAGAAGCGAGTAGTTTTAGAAGTTTACAATAGCTGAGACGAAGGAAGGGAGACGCACGTTGAGGAAAGCTAGTTTAGGCTCAGTGGTGATTCCACGCCGCCTGGCTTCTGTCGCCTTTCCATCATTCGTAAGCAAAGGCTACAGCAAAAAGCGATGGTCAGTCGTAAAATCTCGCACAATCCGATAGGCAGCGATACTAACTATAGCCGAGGGATACTGGTAGTGACCACTTTCATAGTCCTTCATGATTCCTTCGAGATACGAGGTAATCCCTACATAGGCGTGTCGAGGGAAGCGTCTACGTTTTTTGATGTCCACCTTTTCAAAACTGTCATAGTCATCGCGCGCGTCACTCATGTAGAGTCGCATATACCGATCGAACGAACTGTCGCTATTGTCCAGGAGCAGGAGATAGTTGTGTATGGCGACGCGCGCTCCTTGATGCCACCTATTGAGTGCCCATTGTTCGCTCGACTGCAAAACGTCGTTTGTCCATTTGTCCCTGACAGCGTCAATGAGGTCGAGAGTATCTTTGATCGGAGCATAGATAGTGAGCTTGTGTGTATCGGGCATCTTGTGGTGTCGGAGGAGGGAAGAATATAGGAATCGAAAGGAGGAGTCAGGAAAACCAGGAGGAAAACGGTAAAAGAACTTGTCATCCGCGGTACTCCGAGCCTGCCTCTTTCGATCGTGAGCAGTAGAGCATACGAGAGCGTGGTTAAAGACGTTCGGTGCTGACTTGATGTGGAGAGTGAGAGGAAGAGTTGGAGAATCGCAGACGAAAAGAGAGAAACTCATGGTACTGATTGACAACTTCAACTGATTGCGACTGATAGTACTGAAGTAGCTAAGCGAAGAGTTTGCTCTGAATGTGAGGGTTGTTGATGTATCGTACTCCCTTAATGTTCGCTTCGTCGACAGCCTTTCGAATCGCATCGAGTTCGTCTATCTCGAGAATCGAGGTCAGCAATTGCGAGAGATCACAACAAATTTCAGAAATAGAGACTGACCTTTTGTGAGCTTGATGTTGGCAGCTTCCACCGACTCCTTGACTCCTTCCGGGCGAGTCTGTCGGCGAGTGAGATTGAGAGATCAACACAAGTCTTCACAAAGAACAACAGGAGAATGAGACTCACGGATCCAGGAAGAGGGATGATGTTGTCTGCTTGATGTAGTACCCAAGCAACAGCGAGTTGCGAAGTGGTGATGCTCTTCTTCTCGGCGATCGAATTGAGTTTCTCGACAAGCTTGAGATTGTGCGGCATGTTCTCGTCAGAGAATCGATCCCAGTCTTTTCGCATGTCGCCATCTTCGAAATCTTTGTTGCTCTTGATCTTGCCGGTAAGGAACCCTCCTCCGAGTGGTGAATAACCGATGATGGTCTGTTTCGAGAGAAGACATGAATAGTTATTCACGGTAGATAAGATAGGGACAACTAACGATACCGTACTCTTTGCAAGCTTCGAGCACACCGTTCGACTCGATATCGTTGCAGAAAGCTGAATATTCGATCTCGACAGCTGTAATCGGAGCGATTGCGACTGCTTTCCTGATAGTCTCGGCTGAACACTCGGAGAGACCAATGTATTTGAAGTGACCTTCGTCTCGAAGCTTGATCAAGTTTTTCATTGACTGTGAGAAACGGAGAAAGAAGCGAGTTCAGTTAAAACCGTTGCAGAGGCGAGGAAGAAAGGGGAAGGAGCTTACTTGTTCAATTCCGACGTTCGTGTCGACGCGAGCCATCTCGTACAAGTCCATCTTTCTTCCTCCCAATTGCTTATTGATGTTTTCGACATCTTTGCGAAGGAAATCGAGGTTGGCATTGGGAGAAAGGTTGGCTTCGAGGCCTCCCTTGACCGAGAGGAAGAAGGAATCTAGGAGGCGAATCCAGTGAGATCAGCTGGACCATACAGTACGCAGATACGAGAGGCAGAGGAGCGTCGAGGAAGATTGGGGAACGGTAGGGAAGGGATGATTGATGATGGTCGAAAAGAGCGGAAACTCACCTCGATGCTCCGGGTACTTCTCAACGAAACGAGCGATCCTTTGTAGATTCGCAGCTTTGTTGTCAGGATCAGAAGAATAGAAAGCGCCCGAGTTCCAGAAGGTCGATCCAAGTTCGAGCGAGGTCTTGAAAGATTCGAAAGCTTGTTCATCCGACGTCTGAGCGAAGCGATCGAGTCAGCAAGAGGGTCACGAATGTGTCAGAAGCGTACGTACAGGAGAAGGAGTCCAGTCATGTCTGTCGAAGCAGAGTGATTGTCAGCGATCTCTGAAAGAACCTTCGGCGTATTCTCAGAGGGGACAGAGCAAGTGAAGAGTAAGCTTACCTCATCCATCCACTGCCTACAGCTCCAACAGATTGATCAGCGATCTTGCGAGTAGGGATAGTCATCTGTGAGGGGAGAAAGAGGGGAAGGCAGATGAAGTAAGAGGGAGATAGAGAATAGCTCTTTAGTCGTTGCAACCGTCGCTCAGGGATCTCTAGTGCTCACAGTTGGATTGAGAGGTTGTGTTGGGAGTGTAGAAGGTGAAGAAGGAAGAGACCAGAATTGGTGACGGTGCAATTTCGCAAAGTGGAGGTTGTTTGTGGAGGCAACTGCTTTCGATCATTCTTGCCGAAAGTCATTCACTGCCTCAGTCAAAGCCTTACGAAGCGGCGGAAGGACGGCGGAACCTGCGTATTCTCCGTTTGAAACAGCGAACATTCGACTCTTTCCCAAGTGCACCTTTTTTTCACTCGGCCATTGAGCGACGGAAACGCACTCGTGAGTGATCAAGGATCGCATAGTCGATACAAAAGTGTTGCTTTAGCCGACCACACCAGCTCGAAAGGATAACGATACATGCACTAATTTTCTTTCATCATCCAGATTCTTTCTCCTTTTCGTAACTCAAGGCCATCGGCCAATTCTGCAGAATCAAGGCGAGTCAGACTTCAGATCTAATTATCGATGGCATGAAGGAAGGGGGAGACTCACGACAACAGAGGGATCTTCGGGAGCTTTCACAGGTTCTCCGTAATCAACGAAACCCAATTTCTCGTACAGCGGTTTCCCGACTATCGACGTCGACGAGAGTCAGCCCGAATACAGAGCGGATCGAGAGGCTGTCGACCTACATTCAGTAGAGCCTAGTACAACATCCGCCTTTGCTTCCTTCGCTCGATCGACTCCCCATTGAGTCAGAAGTCGACCGATACCTCCTCCTTGCGCTTCCGGGAGTATCGCGAGTAGTCCGAGATCTGCACAACGCTCGATACATCAGTATGGCCCACGAGAAGTGACGGAGAGAGAGAAGGCTGAACTTACACCAATGTTTATTCTCATTCGTCGCGGCTGCGTCCTTGATCATGCCCAAGAAAACCTTCGCACGCTCCACATTCGATCCTTCCGGGAACGGTTGACTACTCGGTTCTTTCTCTTTCCTCTCCGATTTGATCGGACTCTTGTCCCAAACTGAGAATCCCAATACTTTCTCCCCTCTAACCGCGACGATCACTTCCATCTTCTCCTCACTAGTCTTCCCATCTCCATCTACTTCGTCGAACCAATCCTCGAGTCGTCGCTTAAAGCATTTGTCCGAAGCCTGTCTTGTCACGTTCGAGAAATTGTA
>Ga0308161_1006288_pt1 | contig 10097 bp, 8 predicted proteins | sample PhyFR2_FD_201034 | JGI IMG/M metagenome (GOLD analysis project Ga0308161, IMG submission 201034) | Phyllosphere microbial communities from UC Gill Tract Community Farm, Albany, California, United States - DLSLF.R2 | ecosystem: Host-associated > Plants > Phyllosphere > Unclassified | place: USA...
GTGGTCGATGGCCTGAACTTCCTGCGCGATTACCAGGCTGCAGCCAGCCTGGCCAGCCGTGGCGAAACATTGGGCGAGGACGATGAGCGCTCGATCAGTGACCTGCTTATCGAACAGGTGGAATTCGCCGATGTGCTGCTGCTGAGCAAGATCGACCTGATCAGCCAGCATGAGCGCGAAGAGCTCGTGGCCATTTTGCGCAGCCTCAATGCGCGGGCAGAGATCGTGCCGATGGTCATGGGCCAGGTAGCACTGGAGCGCATTCTCGATACGGGCCTGTTCGACTTCGACCAGGCGGCGCAGGCGCCAGGCTGGTTGCAGGAGCTACGCGGCGAGCACGTACCGGAAACCGAAGAGTACGGAATTGCAGCCATGACCTGGCAAGCGCGGCGCCCGCTTCATCCACAACGGTTCTACGACTTTATCCACACGCACTGGAGCAACGGGCGCTTGCTCCGGTCCAAAGGCTTTTTCTGGTTGGCCAGCAAGTACCAGGAAGCGGGTAGCTGGTCGCAAGCGGGGGGCATGATGCGCCATGGCTTGGCGGGGCGCTGGTGGCGCTTCGTACCGCGCGACCAGTGGCCCGAGGATGTGGATAACACCAGTGCGATCCTTAAACACTGGACCGCTGAAGCCGGCGATTGCCGCCAGGAATTGGTGTTCATTGGGCAAAATATCGACTTTGCAAAGTTATCCACAGACCTTGATGCGTGCTTGTTGACCGACCAGGAAATGGCGCTTGGGCATATGGGCTGGTTGCGGTTGCCCGATCCGTTCGGGCCGTGGCATGCGGAGGCGGCAGCATGAGCCTGGCACTGAGGGCTGTGGATATCTTTCAGGTAGCTGGCGAAACACCGCAAATATTGGCAGAGGTCCTGCAGGATGGCGTCAACCTGGCCGTCTGGCGTCGGCGTTTGCCGGCGCAGTTGCAGGACTTTGCCGAACTGGTACTCAGCCTTGGCCAGCCTTTGGCCGATCAACGGGTAATCGAGGTGGACGAGCAGCGCCCGCCGGTGCTGCCGGACCTGCTGCGCGAAGCCGCTGACCTGCACGGCTATGAGTCATTTGTAGCCGATGTGACCTGGCTGGTCGCGGCCTACACCTGCCTGGTAGGTGCGCGTCGTGTCGGTCTGCGCCTGCGCGTACTGGATGGCCCCATGTGTCCGCGTTTCCATGTGGATAACGTACCCTTGCGCTTGCTCACAACTTACGTCGGGCCGGGCAGTGAGTGGTTGCCTGAGGCGATAAGCCCCCGGCGAGAGTTACACACAGCCCACCCTCCTGTGGATAAAATTCAGACCCTGCAAGCCGGTGCAAGGCAACGAAGGTGCAGGCCTGGTACATCGCTCGCCTTCGGGCCAGCAGGGGCGCCTGCTGTTGAGCCTTGACTGGTTGGCCTGACGGCGCATAGTTAGGCTTTGCCACTGTTTGAACCAGGCCATGCTGCAGAACATACCTACCCACGTGATTGCCGGCCCGCTCGGCGCCGGCAAAACCACCCTGATCCGCCATTTGCTGGCGCAGCGGCCGCCCAATGAGCGCTGGGCGGTGCTGATCAATGAATTTGGCCTGGTTGGCCTGGATGCGGCGTTGCTCAGCCAGTATGAAGACGGCGTCGCCATTGGTGAAGTGGCCGGCGGTTGTTTGTGCTGCGTGAACGGTATGCCGTTCCAGGTCGGGCTAGGCCGTCTGTTGCGCAAATCACGCCCTGACCGTTTGTTCATCGAGCCTTCAGGTCTGGGTCATCCGTTGCAGCTGCAGGCACAATTGCAGGCAGCGCCATGGGCTGGAGTGCTGACAATTCAGCCACTTGTCATGGTTGTGGATGCTCAAGCAGTGGCTCGCAATGAGCGGCTTTCAGATGCGCAACAGCAGGCGTTGAACGCCTGCGAGTGTGTGATTATGAATAAGTCAGAGGTTGTGGATGAATCAACTAAGTTGTTGATAAGTAATAAATTTAGCGACAGGAAGGTACTGTGGGCCGTGCAGGGTGAAGTAGCGTTTTGTGGACTACCCGAGGCACCTTCACAGATTGTTGACAGCCCGCTATCCGTCTTCAGGATTGTCGACAATCTGGAAATAACCGCAGGTGCGGTCTGGGCCGACCCCACCCAGCCGGTCTGCCTGGCCCAGCAGGGTGAGGGTGGTTGGAGTATTGGCTGGCGCTGGCACCCCAGCCAGCAGTTTTATCCACAGCGGCTAAGCACGTTTTTGCAGAATTTGCCCTGGCGGCGCGCCAAGGGGGTTATCCACAGCCAGGAGGGGTGGCAGGGTTTCAACGGGCTGAATGGGGGCTTGCCCGCCTGGCAGCCCAGCGAGTGGCGCCGGGATAGCCGCATCGAGCTGATTTTCGATCAGGCGCAATCGCAAGCGGCGCTGCAGGCCGCTTTGCGTGAATGCTGCATCAGCTGATCAGTTACGCCAGCGGTTGTGTTCCTGGCGCCATTGCTGCATCTCGATAACGTTGTCGGTGCGCGGCGGGGTTTTGATCTCGAACGGGTAGGGTGCCAGTTCTATCTGCACGCTGTGCGCACCGAACTGTGTCACGCTACCGGGGTGGCGCTGCTCGCCAGTGACGGTGAACTCGAAGGCATAGATGCGGGCCAGGCGCTTGCGGCCATTGGCATCGCGCACAAAGCCGATGCGCTTGAGCGCCACGGCGTCGTCGAGCAACTCGAGGTCCAGTTTGGCGCAATGCTGTTTGACCCGTTCCAGGGCTTTCTCGCGCAACCCATGGTTGTGCCACAACCAGGCGCCTGCCGTGGCTACCAGCATCAGGACGAAGAGGTTCTCCAGGGTCAACATTTGCTTATGCTCCAAACAGGTAGATCCAGCTTAACTGCGTCCCTGGCCTGTCGTACAGGTGACAATCGAGTTCATACTGCGTCGCGCACTATTCTTTGAAACAGCTTTGGAAAACACCCGCATGAAACGTACTCCGCACCTGCTCGCCATTCAGTCCCATGTGGTGTTCGGCCACGCCGGCAACAGCGCCGCGGTGTTCCCCATGCAGCGGATCGGGGTCAACGTGTGGCCGCTCAATACCGTGCAGTTCTCCAACCACACACAGTATGGCCAGTGGGCGGGCGATGTGCTCGCTCCAGCGCAAATTCCTGCGTTGGTCGAAGGTATTTTCAACATCGGTGAACTGGGGCACTGCGATGCGGTGCTTTCCGGTTACCTGGGCAGTGCCGAGCAAGGGCGGGCGATTCTGGCCGGGGTACAGCGGATCAAAGCGGTGAACCCCAAGGCGTTGTACCTCTGTGACCCGGTCATGGGGCACGCCGAGAAGGGTTGCATCGTACCGCCTGAGGTCAGCCAGTTCCTGCTCGACGAGGCGGTGGCCAAGGCCGATATCCTGTGCCCCAACCAGCTGGAGCTGGACAGCTTTTGTGGGCGCCGCGCGCAGTCGCTGGAGGATTGCGTGCACATGGCGCGCAGCTTGCTGCAGCGCGGGCCGCAGGTGGTCGTGGTCAAGCACCTGGCCTACCCCGGGCGGTGCGAGGACCAGTTCGAAATGCTGCTAGTGACGGCTCAGCACTGCTGGCACCTGCGGCGCCCGCTGCTGGCTTTCCCGCGTCAGCCAGTGGGGGTCGGCGACCTGACTTCCGGGCTGTTCCTGGCCAGGGTATTGCTGGGCGACAGCTGGGTGCAGGCATTCGAGTTCGCTGCCGCCGCGGTGCATGAAGTGCTGTTGGAAACCCAGGCCTGTGCCAGCTACGAGCTGCAGCTGGTACGGGCCCAGGATCGCGTTGCCCACCCGCGTGTGCGCTTTGAAGCGCGGTTGCTGGCGTTTTAAATAGCGTCGGTTTTCAGGTCCTGGTAGCGCTTTTCCAGTTCCTGGCGGATCTGGCGGCGCTGCTGCCCCTGCAGGAAGCGGCGCTTTTCTTCGCTGCTTTGTGGCTGACGCGGCGGTACCGGCACCGGGCGGCGATTGTCATCCACCGCGACCATGGTAAAGAAGCAGCTGTTGGAGTGGCGCACCGAGCGCTCGCGAATGTTCTCGGTCACCACTTTGATGCCCACTTCCATCGAGGTATTGCCGGTGTAGTTGACGGACGCCAGGAACGTCACCAGCTCGCCCACGTGTACCGGCTCGCGGAAGATCACCTGGTCTACCGACAACGTCACCACATAGCTGCCGGCATAGCGGCTGGCGCAAGCATAGGCCACTTCGTCGAGGTATTTGAGCAGGGTGCCGCCATGTACGTTGCCAGAAAAGTTGGCCATGTCCGGGGTCATCAGGACGGTCATGCTCAGCTGGGCGTTTCCAGGTTCCATAAGGTGCTCACGGTTAGGTTGCGCTGAATCGGGCGAATGGAGGGGGTGATCTGCTGACACGGGTTTTCCCTCTTGTGAATTTGCCTCGTTGCTACGGGACGTTGCCGGGGGCGTAGCGGTCACGCTGATCATGCCATCAGCGGCGCTTTTCCAGCCGATCTGTTTCTGCATATTGCGTCGGCTTTTCGCAGCCGATCGCGATGTTAACCTGAGTACGCCCATGCACCATGGGCGTTCCTGCATTCAATACAGTATGTACTTGCTGCTCGCTCAGGTTTGCCCCGGCAGAGGAGCGATCTGCCCAGGCATTCATAAAAGACGAGAAAAGGAGTATCACGCCATGCATGCCATCAGCTTCATCCAGGACCTGGCAGTCATCATGCTGGTCGCTGGCGTGGTCACCATCCTCTTTCACCGCCTCAAACAGCCGGTAGTGCTTGGTTATATTGTCGCCGGCTTCATCATCGGCCCCCACACCCCGCCATTCGGCCTTATCCACGACGAAGACACCATCAAGACCCTCGCCGAGCTGGGGGTGATCTTCCTGATGTTCTGCCTGGGGCTCGAGTTCAGCCTGCGCAAGTTGTTCAAGGTGGGCGCCACGGCGTTCATCGCGGCGTTCCTCGAAATTGTGCTGATGATCTGGATCGGCTTCGAGATCGGCCGCTGGTTTGGCTGGAACACCATGGACTCGCTGTTCCTGGGTGCCATCCTGGCCATTTCCTCGACCACCATCATCGTCAAGGCGCTCAACGACCTGAAGATGAAGAACGAGCGCTTTGCCCAGCTGATCTTCGGCGTGCTCATCGTCGAGGACATTCTTGGCATCGGCATCATTGCCCTGCTCTCAGGTATCGCCGTCAGCGGCACGGTCAGCTCGGGGGAGGTATTCTCCACTGTCGGCAAGCTGTCATTGTTCATGATCGTTGCCTTGGTCATCGGTATCCTGCTGGTGCCGCGCCTGCTGGCCTACGTGGCCCGGTTCGAGAGCAACGAGATGTTGCTGATTACCGTGCTGGGGCTGTGTTTCGGCTTCTGCCTGCTGGTCGTCAAGCTCGAATACAGCATGGTCCTGGGCGCCTTCCTGATTGGCGCGATCATGGCCGAGTCACGCCAGTTGCTGAAGATCGAGCGCCTGATCGAACCCGTACGCGACCTGTTCAGCGCCATTTTCTTCGTCGCCATCGGCTTGATGATCGACCCGCAGGTCCTGGTCGAATACGCTTGGCCGATTGCGGTCATTACCCTGGCGGTGGTATTGGGCAAGATGGTGTCCTGCGGCATGGGCGCGTTCATCGCCGGTAACGATGGGCGTACCTCGCTGCGTGTGGGCATGGGGCTTTCGCAGATTGGCGAATTCTCCTTCATCATTGCCGCGCTGGGCATGACCCTGCAGGTAACCAGCGACTTCCTGTACCCCGTGGCGGTCGCCGTATCGGCTATCACCACCCTGCTTACGCCCTACCTGATCCGCGCAGCCGACCCGCTTTCGCAAAAGCTGGGCAATGTCGTGCCTGGGCGCCTGGCGCGGGTGCTGTCGTTGTATGGCGAGTGGTTGCGTAACATTCAACCGCAGGGCGAGGGTGCCATGCTCGCGGCAATGATCCGGCGCATCCTCTTGCAGGTTGGGGTGAACCTGGCACTGGTGATCGCGATCTTCTTCAGCGGCGGCTATTTTGCCGGGCGCATCGGTAACTGGCTCAGCGAATGGGTCAGCGACATCAGCCAGCAGAAGGCGATGATCTGGGGCGCGGCGTTGTTGCTGTCGCTGCCGTTCCTGATCGCGGCCTACCGCAAGCTCAAGGCGCTGTCGATGCTGCTGGCCGAGATGGGCGTGAAGCCGGAACTGGCCGGGCGGCACACCCAGCGGGTGCGGCGGGTGATTGCCGAAGTGATTCCGCTGCTGTCTTTACTGGTAATTTTCCTGCTGCTGTCGGCACTGTCAGCGAGCATCTTGCCGACCAACGAATTGCTGTTGGTGATTGCCGTGGTCGCTGCGGTGGTAGTGGCCTTGCTGTGGCGCTGGCTCATTCGCGTGCATACGCGCATGCAGATCGCCTTGCTGGAAACGCTGGAGAACAGCCGCGAGAACTCGCACTGAGTGCCACCCGGCTGCAGCGACAGCGGCGCCTACCGGTTCACCACACGCTTGGCCGTTGTGGGTACCTGTAGGCGCCGCTGCACCGGAATCGGTGGGGAAGATCAGCTTTCCAGCCACACATCCCGTGCCCAGTGCCATACCGATTCCCAGCTGTCCTCACCGACCTGCTCTTCCTCAGCCTCCCACAACACTACGGTGCCATCTTCCTCGACACAGTAGTAGTCGTCGCCGTCCTGGCACAACGGGATCAGCTCACGCGGTACGCCCGCATCCCAGGCGTTGGCCGCCACATCTGGCAGGTAGGTGTGCGACTGTGGATCGGTGCACGTTACCGGCTCCAGTGAGCCATACACCACATCGCTCACAGTCAGCAAAAACTCTTTGAACACGTATGGAATGTTGATGAACAGCTGCTCTTCGATCTCTACCAGCTGATCCTCATCGGGAAGCTCCAAAGGTACCGGCACCGGCTCGTTGGCTTCACGGAGTTGTTCGATCACTTCTTCCACGGTTCACTTCCTCTGACCTAGATGACAACTTTGCGCGTTATACCCTAGTAGGCCACTCTGACAAAAGCAAAAACCCCGGGCCATGCCCGGGGTTCTTGGTACGGCGCGCAGCGGTTAGCTGTTTTGACGGATACCGGCTACCAGCCAAGGCTGGTTCTCACCTGGGGCACGCACCATATGCCAGCTTTCGCTGAACACTTCGCCCTGGTCGAAGCGCGAGTTTTTCGACACGCCACGGAAGGTCAGGGTGGCGTCGGTGCGGTCTGGGCGGTCATCGACGCCGTCCAGTTGCACTTCGAGGTTGTCGATGTAGGTGGACTGGAAGCCATCACCCAACTCGGCGCGCTCACGCTTGAGGAACTCCAGCATCTGCGGCGTGACGAACTCGGCGATCTTGTCCATCTCGTTGGCATCCCAGTGCTGCTGCAGCGACTGGAAGTGGTTGCGAGCGGCGGCCAGGAAGCTCTGTTCGTTGAACCAGGCAGGTGCGTTGATCACCGGGGCGGCGGCAGGCGCGGCCGAACCACCGAACACCGACGGCTGGGCAGGCTGGCCGTGGGCTTCACGCTGCATCGGCGCGTGGCCTGGCATGGCCATTTGTGGTTGCTGCTGGCGACGACGCGCGGCAATGAAGCGGAACACCAGGAAGGCGATGAGCGCCACGATCAGGAAGTCCATGATCTGGAAGCCCTCGAAACCGTCGCCCATGAACATGGACGCCAGCAAGCCGCCGGCGGCCAGGCCAGCGAGTGGGCCCAACCAGCGCGAAGCACCGCTGGCGGCCGGGGCGGCACGACCAGGTGCGGTCGGCGCGGCGGCTGGCGCGGTTGGTGTGGCCTGGCGGGTCTGGTGAATAGGCGCGGAGCCCGAGCTCTTGCCGCCGCCGAAACGCTTGGCGTTGGCGTCCAGGCTCAGCGTCAGGCCGACGCAAAGCGCCAGTGCGATGCTAAGAAAACGTTGCATAATTGGGATATCCCCTGTTGTGGATTGCACGCGCGTCATGGTGCACAGGTTCCCGGGCACATGACCAGCGACATAATGTTTCCAGCTTTTGCCTGAATGTTACAACGCCGGCACCGCCGCCCTTGAGCGCGCTCCCAAAAAGGCAGCCGCTGCAAGGAACAGTACTGGCACAGGCGTCAGATCGCCTCGAGTTTGGCATACCCCAGCATCAGCCATTTGCTGCCTTCGGCAAAATTCACCTGCACCCGTGCCTGGGCGCCGGAGCCCTCGAAGTTGAGGATCACACCTTCGCCAAACACCGCGTGCTGCACCCGCTGGCCGAGGTTGAAGGCGGTTTGCGGGATGTTGGCGTTGTCGAACAGGTGGCTGTTGGTGGCTGTCTTGGGGGCGCCGAATGGGCGGCTGACGCTGTTGGAAAGGCGTACTTCCTGAACCAGCCCCGGTGGAATTTCGCGAACGAAGCGCGACACCTTGTTGTAGGTTTCGCTGCCATACAGGCGGCGTGTCTCGGCATATGTCATGACCAGTTGGCGCATCGCACGGGTGATACCGACATAGGCCAGGCGACGTTCCTCTTCCAGGCGGCCAGGTTCCTCGAGGCTCATTTTGTGCGGGAACAGCCCTTCTTCCATGCCGACCAGGAATACGTAGGGGAACTCCAGGCCCTTGGCGCTGTGCAAGGTCATCAGCTGGATGCTGTCCTCATGTTCGTCCGCCTGGCTGTCGCCGGCTTCCAGCGAAGCATGGCCGAGGAAAGCCGAGAGCGGAGAGAGGTCGGCATCTTCTTCGGTGGATTCGAAGTTGCGCGCTGCGCTGACCAGTTCCTCAAGGTTTTCTACCCGAGCCTGGCCCTTTTCACCCTTTTCTTCCTGGTGATAGGTAATCAGCCCGGACTGCTCGATGGTGGTCTGGGTCATGGTATGCAGCGGCATGTCCGCAACCTTGGCAGCCAGCCCTTCGATCAGTTCGATGAAGGCCCCCAATGCGCTGGCGGCGCGGCCTTTCAGCGCCTTGGCGGCGATCAGCTGGCACATGGCCCCCCACATGGAAAGCTGGCTGTGGCGGGCGTGCTCGCGGATGGCTTCGACGGTTTTTTCGCCAATGCCACGTGGGGGGACGTTGATTACCCGCTCCAGTGCGGCATCGTTGCCACGCCCTTCGATCAAGCGCAGGTAGGCCATGGCGTTCTTGATTTCGGCGCGCTCGAAGAAGCGTTGGCCGCCATAGATGCGGTATGGCACGCGTTCGCGCAACAAGGCTTCTTCCAGCACCCGTGACTGGGCGTTGGAACGGTACAGGATGGCAATGTCGTTGCGCGCGTTACCCTGCTTGATCAGGCCTTCGATGGTTTCTACCACGTAGCGCGCTTCGTCGTGCTCGTTGTAGGCCGCGTACAGGGTCAGGGGTTCGCCTTCACCCAGGTCGGTCCACAGTTCCTTGCCCAAGCGCCCGCTGTTGTTGGCAATCAGCGCGTTGGCAGCCTTGAGGATGCCGCCGGTGGAGCGGTAGTTCTGCTCCAGGCGGATCATTTCGGCGTCGGGGAAGTCGGCGGTGTACTGGTGGATGTTCTCGATCTTGGCACCGCGCCAGCCGTAGATCGACTGGTCGTCATCGCCCACCGCCATCAGGCTGGCGCCACCGCGCGCCAACAGGCGCAGCCAGGCGTACTGCACGGCGTTGGTGTCCTGGAACTCGTCGACCAGCACGTGCTGGAAGCGCCGCTGGTAATGCTCCAGCAGGCCCGGGTGGTCACGCCACAGGTCCAGTGCGCGCAGCAGCAGCTCGGAAAAGTCGATGACCCCGGCGCGTTCGCAGGCCTGCTCGTAGGCGGTATACACCTCGCGCATGGTGGCCAGGAACAGATCGCCGCCGGCCTGGATATGTTGCGGGCGCAGCCCCTCGTCCTTCTGGCCGTTGATGAACCACTGGGCCTGGCGGGCCGGCCACTTCTGTTCATCCAGGCCCAACTCGCGCATCACCCGCTTGATCAGGCGCTGTTGGTCGTCGCTGTCGAGGATCTGGAAGTTCTGCACCAGCCGCGCTTCCTGCCAGTGTGCCCGCAGCAGGCGATGGGCCAGGCCGTGGAAGGTGCCGACCCACATGCCAGCTGGGTTGATGCCCAGCAATTGCTCGATCCGCTGGCGCATTTCCGCGGCGGCCTTGTTGGTGAAGGTCACCGACAGGATCGAGTGCGGCGAGGCCTGCTCTACCTGGATCAGCCAGGCGATACGGTGCACCAGCAC
>Ga0308161_1006292_pt1 | contig 10088 bp, 12 predicted proteins | sample PhyFR2_FD_201034 | JGI IMG/M metagenome (GOLD analysis project Ga0308161, IMG submission 201034) | Phyllosphere microbial communities from UC Gill Tract Community Farm, Albany, California, United States - DLSLF.R2 | ecosystem: Host-associated > Plants > Phyllosphere > Unclassified | place: USA...
GGGCGAACTGTATTTCGTGATCCACAAGAGCGACCTCGCCAAGCGGGATTTCTCCAATGTATATTGCGGACTGGAGAGCAGCTAGGCGCGCTCCCCCTTGCGCGTCGCCGCCGGGATGCGACGACGTCCTGAATGTCGAACCGACATCGTGGCATCGGCGGCAAGGACCGCAGCCAATACCGCACCGAATCGGCAAGCGCTCGGCATCCGCCGCGACATGCCGGCGACGGCAACCAGGGCTCACGCAAACTCGATATCAAGTCCGCCCCCGGCACCGACGAAATCACTCCTCGCCCGCGCTTGCCTTCCGGCATTCATGCCTTCGCAGCGGATGCCCGGCTAAGCTTCGATCGACGCCACGGACTGCAGGGAGGACACGCACGATGTCACAGCACGCCATCGAGGATCTGGTCGAGAACACGATCCACCTGGTGGACCGCAGCGCGCTGGACGGCGCGCGCAAGGCCGAGATGATCCACGGGCTGCTGGATCTGCAGGCGCGCTACGACACCAGCCTGACCTGGTTCCGGCTGCCCGATGTGCTGCTGCGCCACGGCGTGTTGGTGCGTACGCCGGTGGAGGCGCTCACCGATACCCGCCTGCGTGCCCAGGCGTTGGCCGCCGATGCGCCAGGCTGGCTCGGCCATGAGGACGACGCGGCCTATCTCGAATGGGAGGGCCAGGCGCGCGTGCTTTACCGGCAGGCCAATACCGGCCACGCCCTACCGCTGCCGACCCTGTTCCACGCGCTGCTGATGCTCGCCGACCAGGCCGACGACATCGACCTGTTCACCGACTGGTATGCGCTGCTGGTGAACGGCTGGCTGGACGATACGTTCACCGCCGAGGACGGTATCGCCCCCACCCTCGAGGGCATGCTCGCATCCGACGACCTTCAAGCGATCCGCACACTCGCGGCGCGTCGTGGACTCAAGCGCCGGCGTGGCGTGCCCAACGATCTTGCGCTGCCGCGATTGACCGACAGCATCGAGCAAGGCGAGGTCGAACGCAGCGTCGGCCTGCGCTTCTTCCTGGAACCCAAGCGCAAGCCGGCCGCCTTGCTGACCGCGCGCGACAAGGCACGGGCCCAGCAAGCCCGTGTGCGCGAATGGATTCCCGCGTTGGTCCAGCAACAGTTGGGCAGCGTGCTGCAGGCCGCCGGCTGGTCGCCTGTGCCCACCGACACAGCGTTCCAATGGCGATGGACCCGGGAGCGCAACGATAGCCGCCAGTTCCTCTGGGCGACCCACGAGGCCACGCTGGGCGTGCTGATGGTCCAGGTGGGCGTGCAGCATGCGCAACTGCTCGCGTGGCAGCGGCGTGCCGCCACCACGCAGCTGCACGACCTGCATTTCCAGGACATTGCCGCAGGATTTCTTGGTCAGCCCATTCTCGACAGCAAGGACATCGGCGCGTTCGGCGGCTGGGTGCTGGATCCGGCCGACAGCGATGCGCAGCTGCGCGCCGCCCTCGATCGCCTGGCGGCCGCACTTCCTGCGCTGGACACGAACTACTTCGACTTCATCGCCCGGCAGCTCTCGGAGTCGCTGTTCGCCCGCGATGTCGACACCCTGTTGCACCTGCTGGAAGAAGGCGACGACGACGGCACGATTCCGCCCTACGTGCTATTCGACAGCCCCGACAGCCTGCTGCTGGCCTTCGTCTTCCATCATCTGCAGCGAGGCGACGAGGCCGCCGCGACGGTGATCGTCGAGCGCCTGCAGGCACGCCATGCCGCGCGCGGGCGCCTCAGCCCCTGGCACCGCGACCATCTGGCTCCGTTTCTGCAGCAGTGGGACAACGGCCGGCGCGATCTGCCGATGCCGCCGGTGCTGCATGCGCTGCTGGTCGGCCATCTGCGTGCGCAGGAAACGGGCTGAGCCATCGCCGTATGTCGCCTTGCTGGCGGCTTACCGGTGCGTGCCCGTCTGTCGCCGCATGCAGGTGCCTTCACGGTACCACTGCAGAACGCGCGACTGTAGCGCTTTGTATGCTCCGACTTCTTTTTAACCCATACGTTGAGGCTTGGCTTGCGCTTGGTCGAGCTGCTCGACATCCTGCGCCTGGCGCTGTCCCTGTGACTCGCTCAACGACTGCAACTGCGCAAGCGATTGCTCCACCGGCTTGCTAAGCGCGTCCTCGGTGCGCATGTGCGCGCGTAGATGCGCGGGATCGTTCAATGCGCCCTGGACGACGATCAGGTTCTCGCCCGCACGCACGTTGCGCGAGTCTTCGCTCAGCACCACATGGTCTATCCGCGACAGCCCATTCTCTTTCGCCATGCACGCGGCGCTAGCCGCGAGCTTGGCGCTGTTGGCGTCGTAGTCACGGCCAAGGCCCTGCTCCAACTTTAGAACTGCAGACTGCGCTTGCGCGTGCAGCGGTTCCTGAGCGCGCTCCTGCGTCACTTGGTTCGGGTGTTCTTGTTGAGGAACCTGCTCACCAGGCAACCCCGCATCACTGATCGCCTTCTGCCACCAGAGCTGCTCAGGCTTGGCATTGTGGTGTTCCTTGTTCAAGTCGCTACCGGGCATCGGCGCGGTAATGCTCTTGATGTCGTCCACGTTCTCCAGCGGCCTGAGTTCACCCTCGAAACTCTTGTCCTCGATGCCCCGTGCGGTCCTACGATGCAAACCAGCGTGGTTTAGTGCACCCCAGGTGAAGTCCACGCAACTGTTCGTTGCGCCGCCATATTCCATGCTGAAACCATACTTCGCCGGATCCTTGCCGAATTCCTTGAGCTTCTCGTACTGCGCCTTGTCGATTTCCATCGTGCGCGAGTAATAGGGATCCTTGTAGTCCTTGGCATCGCTGTAAAAGACTTTCCCCGGCCCACTGGATTCACCGTGCTTCGCCGGAGCGAAGCCATAGCTGTTTGCCGCCGTGCCATCGTCGATGGAATAGTAGACATGTCCTGCATTGGACGTGCCTTTCGAAAGCAAAAGCGGCGTGCCTGGTGCCGCTACGTAAACTGTGAGCGTGTAGCGCTTGTCACGATCGTCCATGGTGGCGTCCCTTACTTTGCTTTCCTGGTGTAGGCAATCAAGAGCTTTGCGTTCGCATCGATCAGCGCTTCGCGATTTCGATCAATCCGCAAGCTAAGCCGATAGCGACCCGCGGGGAGTGATGGGCTGTAAGCGAATGCGAACTCTTTGGACACCGTCTCCGCCGAAGACAGGCGAGCGTCCTGCATCGCCATCGGATCTGCATCGAACGCGAACAGGCCTGGCGCAACACCGTCGGCAGCCAAGGCAACGGGCACTTCCTGATCTCTGCCAACGCGTTGGCTCCGCTCCAATCCCACCTTGGCAGAGCCAGATGACTGAACCCGCTCCAGCTGCACCACCGCCCCCACATCGGCACGCACCAGCCGGTCGCCGGCATCTGCCACCGCAGTCGAATCATGGCCGGTGAGTAGCACGCCGATGAAGATCGGTGGTTCCGCGTCATCGGCCTGTGCGGGCAAGTCGAACTCCAATTCAATCGGCCCCGCATCATGTGGGGCCAAATCACGCACCAACGGCACAACAGTTCGCATATCACTCCGCTCCTTTGCGATGGGCTTGCTTGCGGGCTGTGATGGCCCGCCGCATCCGGCGATCAAGCCGATCACCAGCGCCAACAGGGGAAGGCGCACTCGGTCCTTTACGATGGGCACGCGAATGCCTCCATAGGATGTAGGGATGCCAACTGACAGCAGATGGATTGCTCTTGGCCGTCCACCGCCATAGTAGCGACAATCCCGCCGCCTCTCCCGACCCAGGCCCGTATGCTTCCTGCATCGGCCTCGACCTCCGACACCACCAGTTCTCCACCGCGAGCGGTGATCCGCACCCTGCCGCCAATGGCAAAGTCCAGTTGTTCCAGCCATAGGCCACTCAGGCGCAGGACCGGGGCGAGGCGGTCGCCGGTGTGGCGGTGCTACACGGTATAGGCCAGGGCGTAAGGATGGCTGGCTGGTCGCGTGACCGCCAGGCGCCTCACTCCCTTTGCTCGCGCACTGACGCTCGCTGCATCCCAGGGCCGGCCCCGTATCACGAGGCCAGCCCTCTCCGGCGACGCATCCCTGCCTCATCCCACCCATGCCGCGAGCAGCCGCCCGCTTGCCGCAGGCGGCGCGCCCCACACCGAAGGGGTCCGCCCGCCACGAATGGCGGACGGGAGGTCGGGAGGTTCGAAACCGCAGAGAGCCGGCGGGCGTATTTCCCCGAAGGGTGTTGTATTAGCCACCCTCCCGACGTAGGCAGCGCATCGGCGGAGCGCGGCATCGAGAGCAGCGTCGACCGGTGCGGCAGCAGCGCTCCAACTTGACGCAGGATCGGATAACAAGCTAAGAGCAGCAGGGAAGACATCATTGATGAAGGGACATGGCGAAAACACCTCCGCTTAAGATCGCATTGCTGGCCTGCACGGCAATCGCGGCGCTCTCCACGACAGCATGTTCGGCGCAGCCGCCGTCCCCCGCTCCCAACCATGCCCCTAGCAGCGAGCGGCCGTCGGTAGCCGCAGCGCAAGCCGCAGCCGGCAACGCTCTGCAACCGGGCGAGTACATCACCGAAAAGGGATGGGGGCGCCTGCTGTTCGACACGCAGAACGGGACGTTGATGTTTTCCCTGGAAAGCACCTCCGGGGGAGACATGTGCCTGCTGGATGGAGCGATCCAAGGCGACCGCGGCATCGCAAAGGGCGAAACTGGCGAACCCTCCTGCAGCGTGAAGTTCACGGCCAATACGCGAGGCATCGAGGTGACGGCGGCTACACCTACCGAGTGCAAAGCCTTCTGCGGCTACAACGCGAGCTTCGAAGCGCCCTACCTACGGGTAGCGGAAGGGTGTGGCCGGGACGACCTCGATCGCACGCGGGCTGCATTCCAGCGCTTCTATGACGCCAAGAACTACAAAGCAGCGCTGAGCACCTTGTCTCCAGTGCTGGCGAGGTGCTTGCCGACGCTGGAATGGGAAGAAGAGGGAGCCATTCGCAACGACTTGGCCATCACTCAGTACAAGAACGGACTGTACGCGCAATGCCTCGGCACACTTGACCAGTACGCAGGCGATGCCGATCTGGACGACGATGCGGTGACGGACAACTGGCCACCGATGCTGGCGGACCGCTACCTGGCAATCGTCCGCGCGGCGAGAACCAACATCAGCTTGTGCCGCAAAGGCGCAGCGAAGCGTTAGGTCGCAGCTATCCCAACGCGAGCTGGTTTGACACTGGCATTCGTGTGGTAGGTTCCCGCGGCCATATGTTCCCGAGGCAGTAAGTCGATAATTATGAATAATTATTATTATTTAGCTATTCCTATGGCCGCAATGTCGCTGTGTGCCACAGCGGCAGCCGCCCAAGATACGCTGGCTGAACTGACGTCTGCCACGCCCCTTGAACCTATGCACAAGAACGAGACGCCGCCCGCGCTGTCTAACGTTATTCTCGAAAACAACAAGATCATGTTTGTGAACGCAAAGGTTGCGATTAGCACGCAATATCAGGGAAAGCTTAAAACCCGCCCTCAGGCAGACAACGACTTCTTTTCATCCACCATGGATGGCGCTGATATTTACGCTGTAAAAAATACGAATGACAGAGGATTAGAGAAATTGGGCAGCCAACAGATACATTCAGTTGCCATGGACAGACAGCTGGATGCGAAAGGTGTGACGACACTTGTACTCTGCCTTTCGAAGTACCAGGATCTAAATAATTATAACTACAAGTCCGGCAAGTTTACGAGTTGCACAACATATTTTCTATCTCAACGCCCTTAGCAGCTCCCCTCGCAGGATTCCCTTCCCCGAGGCAACGATCAGTCTGCTCACTGCTCGTCCTCCATGCATTTCGTATCAAAAGGTACTTCATGTCCTTCGCCATCGGGATGTAGCGCAACATCACGTTCATAGCGGGAACCATATTTCTGATAGCGAACCAACATTTCCCCCTCCAGAAGAAAGTAGTCTTCACTTCCGGAGAAAACAGGACAGGCCGAGTATCCAGCCTCTCCGTCGTCGCTACAGTAGCGAACGTATAGCTTTGTCTCGCGCACCTCACCCTCGATTCGCCCGTCGCCCCCGCGCAAGTTTGTGCCTTCGCTCCAGTCACCGGTTACGCGATTGCCACGTTGCTCCAAGGTTATTCCAATAAAATGCCCGAAATCACACTTTTTTGCATATCCCCATTTCCCGGAAAAGTAGGCCGCCTTGGCCGAATGGGTCGCACTAGCGCATGACGTGACCAGCACCATCGCTGCGAACAGCAGCGCATGCAGCGATCGAAGGCGATACTTTTCCGAGCAATACATCGTCAACTCCCTCAATTCGCCTGTGGTGACCTTAAACGATAGTACGAGGCTCTCAACAACACAATCGGCGTACCAAGAGGAGCAAAGGGCGCGCGGCCAAGTCAACGGCCGTTGGAACGATGCGCTGGGATGATCTCCGTATCAAGGAAACCCAGTTACAGGATGTTCGAGTAATCCCCTAGCTCATTGCAGACTTCCAGCGGGGGATTGCTCACCTTCACCAGCCGCCGCTTGTGAGCAGCCGTATCGTCCTTGGGAGCGACAATGCGGTAAAGGAGATAGAGGCTGCCTCGCGATTCCCACAGACCGAAGGTGGAGAGCTCCGAGAACTGATAGGTCGTTCCGTCAGCTTGAAGCACCTTGATCTCGCACTCGGCGTAGCTACCCCAGCCACAACTGGCGTCCAATGACCGGATTCCATCACCACGCCGATCGAGATCGAAATGGTAGGAACGCCCCCTACCGTCTTCGACCACATGGGGAGAAATTTGAGTTGCCGGCGACGATGCACTTTGCCCCCAGCCACGTGCTTGTTCACACAGGGGCCACTCTGCTGATGCGGCGTCTTCGCCAGCAGCCGACACGGAAGCACACCCCGTCATGGGAGTCAGCGTCAACAAGAAGAGGCACTGAAAGGACTTGGCTGTCATGCTTACTCCACTTGCGCTAATGGGGCAATAGCTACGTGCCTTGGCATAGCGCTCGCCGATGTGCTGGAGGTTCCCGCTGTGCGAAAAGTAGCTCACCCGCCTGCTGTGCGTCCACGTCAATCGCATCCCAGATTTGCAAGCTCCATTACCAATCTGCCGTCTCGGTAGGTGATCTTAGCCTTGCTGCCGATAGCAAAGCCCAACTGTTCCAGCCACAGGCCGCTCAGGTGCAGGGCCGGGACGCAGCGGTTGCTGGTGTGGCATTGCCTGGCAGGATAGTGATCGACGCCGACGGCGCAGTGCGTAGACTGGCAGGGAACGCGCGGGCGGCAGCGCCCGTTTCCCCCAGGCTACCTAGGCATCGGCAGCAGCACTTGGTTCACGGCAACGACACCCAGCTCGCCGGGACGCGTGCGCGCAGCGGCCGGTGCCCTTACACGAGCACCGGCCGGGGCTTTGGGGACGCAAGGCTCGATCTACTCACCCGCGGCGCCTGCTTGCCTTCATGCTCGGCGGCATAAACGGCATTCAAATCGGCAAGACAATGCCATACGCCATTAAGCACGCTGGCGTCCTATGCGACGAGGGACCATCGGCGCCGATGAGAACCGCGACTCCGGCACCACCTTGACGCACGCTGCCACAGACACTAGCGTTTGCTACCACGCTATGAGAACGAGGCACCATGGAAAGGCCTCAATCAAAAGCGCTTTTTTTGCTGGCACTTGTGGCCGTGCTGTCAAGCGCTTGCGCTCGAACGGCAGAAATGACCGGTGAGGCACCTCACCCTACGGCTACGGCCGCCGGCACGGCCAGCATCAGCGTTCAGGACCTGGAGCGCAGGCTACTTCGCTATGCCGATTCGCTGAAAGCGCCAACCGACCTGGACTATCGACGCATGGAGGCGGCGTTTAGCATCAAGCTAACCGAACCGGTGGACTCCGCGCACGCCTGGCGTGACGTGAAGGATGCACCGCTGGCCGGCGGCTTCACGCTCTATGCGACGCATAGTCCGGCGGAGAAGGGCTTCTCTGGCATCGAAGTGATGGTGAACCTGCCAGGCGGACGTGACCCCACCAGAGTCCCAACGGACATTTGCATCTGGGACGCCGCTGCACTCTCCCAGCAACTGCAGGCCATCGGCTACAAACGCGGCGGGCAACGACCATTTCAGGGCGGCTGGATGCGGCAGCATTGGCGCTCTGTCAAGGATGACACGCAGGGATTCTCGGTAGCGCTCTTGATCTATCGGACCGGCGATCAAACCAGTTCTCGCGAATGTGTTCGTGGTGTTCAGATCGACGGGAGCGATAAATGATGAAACCAGTGGATCCACGCATCGAGCCGTTGCTGGCCGAAATGGCAAGGGACCCCGCACCTTTCCAGTAGCACGGAAGCATCAATTCGGCCGGCGCTTTCGGAATCCTCCCTACTGATCCAACCTATTGGGAAACGCCGTCGAGAAGGCTCCAATCGGCGCCCTTGCGGTGTCGCATGGCCGGCACAATGCAGGCCACTTGTGGATGGCGAAGACGGCAAGCAGGGGACACTGAACGCCTCAGCGACGCCGGGTGCGCGTTCGATCGCGGCTTTCGCGACCGCTAGCTTGTCGAGATGTCGGGTGCTAACTTATTTGGAATAACCCCATACTTTGGCATGAACGTGGATATTAAAATTAGGCTCATTTTTGCTACAGGATTACTCGCACTATCAACGTTGGCTGCCTGTGCAGGAGGAAACATGCGCTCTGATTACAAGAAGAATGATGTTCAGCCGGTCAAGATCGAAAAAGCAGACGGCAACTCACTCCAAATAACCTACCACATTCCTGCAGAAAGTCTCTTTTATTCTCCCGGCGTGGATTTCGCAAATGACAGCGGCATATTGCGTATTGCCATCCGCAGATGCGGCATCAATGATAAATGTGACGCCATGGCGAAGGCTGCCATGCCAACAGCTGAGCCTTGGACACCGAAAGTCACCGTACCGTATGCAGGCGAAACGGTCGTACTTGTCTACGCAGACACCGAAGAAACGTTGGCCCCTTAATTCCAGTCAAGGAGCGATGCAATGAGCACGGAACCGGCTAATGAGCGCGTTGTGCCTGGTTGCCCAATCTTGCGCTATGCAGCTGTTGCAGCCTGTACGGTACAGGCGCTTGACCATGTCCCGATTGCTCTTCCTGTGCCATTTCCACCAACTCCTTGATCGATTGTGCCGTTCGTGGCTATTTGCAACGACGATAGTGCCGGGTCGATTCTCCGTCGGAGACGGTGAGATGATCGCCCTTGAGGATGTACAAATCGGCCGTCTTGATGCCCGGCGCGTTATCCGACGTAGCGGTCACCGCCCATGCTAGAGGATTCACGGACACCCGCTTGATGGAGACAGGGGTCTCTTGATGCTCGTAACCGACTAACCGCACCTTTTCTACACGTATCGGTGAATCTGCATCAGGATTGACGGGCAGCTTGCAGGACTGAGGTCCAAGATCCCACGCGCCAAGGAGTTCCTTGGGATACACAGCCGCAGGGTGTGCATTCGTTGCACATGCACAGCAGGAGGCCATGGACAGCACCGCGGTCAATAAAGTGCCACTCGATCCTCGCATGGCAGCTCCTGTTGTCTTTGTCGATGGTGCAGCGAATTTTGCCGGCTGTGATCCCAAGCTCGACCACCTTAAAGATCGTCTTCGACAAACCTCTCCACGTCAACAGACAGAGGAAGACGATGCCGTTAGTCCATGACTGGACCTCAATCAGTCCCTGAGATTGATTGCCCGCGAAAGGTACCAACATGCCCGCCTTCGCTTGAACACATACGTGTCTACCTCATACTCCGCTCCAAAGATCACCCTGCGTCCATCCTCTTCAGCCAGGCTGATCGCAACTGGATAGGGTTTTGTCGCTTGCCTTGTCTTCTGTTCATCACGCAGATCAATCCGATCAAAAGCCTTTGCACTTTTGAAGTAGCGGTAAGGAAAAAATTCCAGACGCGAGCGTCCGCTTTGCCGTGAGACATGGGTCGGCGGGGAAGACGCCGTTTCGTCCTCAACGGTATGTGTCGGCACTTCATACTCAAGCGGGTCCTCGGTGAAGCGAAGGCGCACGCTATCGTCGGTTGCATCCGCATAGAGTTGA
>Ga0308161_1006293_pt1 | contig 10087 bp, 7 predicted proteins | sample PhyFR2_FD_201034 | JGI IMG/M metagenome (GOLD analysis project Ga0308161, IMG submission 201034) | Phyllosphere microbial communities from UC Gill Tract Community Farm, Albany, California, United States - DLSLF.R2 | ecosystem: Host-associated > Plants > Phyllosphere > Unclassified | place: USA...
TGGACTTCGCCGAGTTCCGCCGCATCGCAGACCTCGTAGGCGCCTACCTGATGGTGGACATGGCGCACTTCGCCGGCCTGGTCGCCGCCGGGCTGCACCCCAACCCCGTCCCGTACGCGGACGTGGTCACCACCACCACCCACAAGACCCTGGGCGGCCCCCGCGGCGGCGTTATCCTGGCCAAGGAAGAGTACGCCAAGAAGATCAACTCCGCTGTCTTCCCGGGCCAGCAGGGTGGCCCGCTGGAGCACGTTGTCGCCGCCAAGGCCGTGGCCTTCAAGCTCGCAGCAGCCCCCGAGTTCAAGGAGCGGCAGGAGCGCGTTCTGGAAGGCGCCAAGCTGCTGGCCGACCGCCTCCTCCAGGGAGACGTCGCAGCCGCAGGCATTTCGGTGGTCAACGGCGGTACCGACGTCCACCTGGTCCTGGTGGACCTCCGCAACTCCGAACTCGATGGCCAGCAGGGTGAGGACGCCCTCCACCGCATCGGCATCACCGTCAACCGCAACGCCGTCCCGTTCGACCCCCGCCCCCCGATGGTCTCCTCCGGCCTCCGGATCGGCACCCCCGCCCTGGCCGCCCGCGGCTTCGGCGCCGCCGAATTCACCGAGGTTGCAGACATCATCGCCACGGCACTGATCGCGGCTGCCGCTTCTGGCACAAACAGCACGGGCACCCTGCCCGGGGACACCGCCGTCGAACTCCGCGCACGCGTGACCACCCTGGCCGAAAAGTTCCCCCTCTACCCGCACCTCACCGCCGACGCCACCCTGGCCGACGCCGAGGCAGACCTGATTGGAGCCGCACAGTGAGCGCCCCGCACCTTCCTGAGCACCCGGACTTCCTCTGGCGGAACCCGGAACCCAAGTCCTCCTACGACGCCGTGGTTGTCGGCGGCGGCGGACACGGCCTGGCCACCGCCTACTTCCTGGCCAAGAACCACGGCATGACCAACATCGCCGTCCTGGAAAAGGGCTGGCTGGCCGGCGGCAACATGGCCCGCAACACCACCATCATCCGTTCCAACTACCTCTGGGACGAAAGCGCGGCCATCTACGAGCAGGCCCTCAAGCTGTGGGAGATCCTGCCGGAAGAGCTCGAGTACGACTTCCTCTTCAGCCAGCGCGGCGTGATGAACCTGGCCCACACCCTGGGCGATGTGCGCGAAAGCATGCGCCGCGTGGGAGCCAACAAGCTCAACGGTGTGGACGCCGAATGGCTGGACCCGCAGCAGGTCAAGGAACTCTGCCCCATCCTGAACATCAGCGACAACATCCGCTACCCCGTCATGGGTGCCACCTACCAGCCCCGCGCCGGTATCGCCAAGCACGACCATGTTGCCTGGGCCTTCGCCCGCAAGTGCGACGAGCTGGGCGTTGACATCATCCAGAACTGCGAGGTGACCGGCTTCCTCAAGGACGGCGACCGCGTGGTGGGCGTCAAGACCAACCGCGGCACCATCAACACCGAAAAGGTGGGCCTCTGCGCCGCCGGCCACAGCTCGGTCCTGGCCGAGATGGCCGGATTCCAGCTGCCCATCCAGTCCCACCCCCTGCAGGCCTTGGTGTCCGAACTGCACGAGCCCGTCCACCCCACGGTGGTCATGTCCAACCACGTGCACGTCTACGTTTCCCAGGCGCACAAGGGTGAACTGGTCATGGGTGCCGGCGTGGACTCCTACAACGGCTACGGCCAGCGCGGCTCCTTCCACGTCATTGAGCAGCAGATGGCCGCCGCCGTCGAGCTCTTCCCGATCTTCGCCCGGGCCCACGTGCTCCGGACCTGGGGCGGCATCGTGGACACCACCCTGGACGCCTCGCCGATCGTCGGCACCACCCCGGTGGAGAACATGTTCGTGAACTGCGGCTGGGGAACCGGCGGCTTCAAGGGCACCCCCGCCGCCGGCCTGACCTTCGCGCACACCATCGCCACCGGCGCTCCGCACAAGCTGAATGCGCCGTTCTCGCTGGAACGCTTCGAAACCGGCGCCCTCATCGACGAACACGGCGCTGCCGCCGTGGCCCACTAGCCGCCGCCACCAGAAAAGGACTAACGCACATGCTGCTGATCCCATGCCCCAACTGCGGCCCGCGGGACGAAACCGAATTCCACTACGGGGGACAGGCCCACGTCGCCTACCCCGAGAACCCCAACGAGCTGACCGACACGGAGTGGTCCCGCTACCTCTTCTACCGGGAGAACCCCAAAGGCATCTTCGCTGAACGCTGGGTCCACAGCACCGGCTGCCGCCAGTGGTTCAACATGCTCCGCGACACCGTGAGCTACGACATCAAGGCTGTCTACCCGATGGGATCGAAGCGGCCTGACCGCTCCCCGGACGGCGCACCCGAAACCGGGACTGCCAGCACCGGCCCCGAGAGCACCACCACGGGAACTGCCGCACCCAGCACCTCCACCACGAGCATCCTCAGCACCACCGCCCCGGAAGGAGCGACCAAGTGACTTCGCAGAACGCCCGCCTGGCTACCGGCGGCCGCATCGACCGCACCATCTCCTGGCGCTTCACCGTGGACGGCGAGGAGTTCACCGGCCACCCCGGCGACACCCTGGCTTCCGCGCTGCTGGCCAACGGCCGCATCGCGGCCGGCAACTCCCTGTACGAGGACCGCCCCCGCGGCATCATGTCCGCCGGTGTTGAAGAAGCCAACGCGCTGGTCCGCGTGGAAGCCCGCTTCCCCGGCCACGTGGCCGAGTCCATGCTCCCTGCCACCACCGTTTCCCTGGTGGACGGGCTCCAGGCCCTCCAGCTGAACGGCCTGGGCAAGCTCGATCCCGCTGATGACCGCGCCGAATACGACAAGAAGTACGTCCACACGGACGTCCTGGTGGTCGGCGGCGGCCCCGCCGGCCTCGCCGCGGCCCGCGAAGCCGTCCGCACCGGCGCCCGCGTCATGCTCCTGGACGACCAGCCCGAACTGGGCGGTTCCCTGCTCTCCGGTTCCACCGCCGAAGGGCTGGCCGAAACCATCGAAGGCAAGCCCGCCCTGGAATGGGTGGCCGACGTCGAAGCCGAACTGGTCTCCGGCGCCGAGTCCACGGTCCTGAACCGCACCACGGCGTTCGGCGCCTACGACGCCAACTACGTCATCGCCGTCCAGAACCGCACCGACCACCTCACCAGCCCCGCAGCCCCCGGCGTCTCCCGCCAAAGGATCTGGCACATCCGTGCCAGCCAGGTTGTTCTGGCACCCGGTGCCCACGAGCGCCCGCTGGTGTTCGAGAACAACGACCGCCCGGGCATCATGCTCGCCTCGGCCGTCCGCACCTACCTGAACCGCTACGCAGTAGCTGCCGGCAAGCGCGTGGTCATCAGCACCACAAACGACAGCGCCTACGCCGTTGCCGCCGACCTCACCGCCGCCGGCGTGAAGGTGGCTGCCGTCGTGGACGCCCGCCCCAAGCTGACCGCCGTGGCAACCGCCGCCGTCGAATCCGGAATCCGCGTGCTGATCGGCAGCGCGGTGGCCAACACCTCGGCTGACTCCGCGGGCCGCCTGGACGGCGTGACCGTCCGCAGCATCAACGACGACGGCGAGCTCACTTCCGGCGTCGAACAGATCGCAGCAGACCTGCTGGCTGTGTCCGGCGGCTGGAGCCCGCTGGTCCACCTGCACTCCCAGCGCCAGGGCAAGCTGCGCTGGGACGAGGAGCTGGCAGCCTTCGTGCCCAGCACCGAGGTTCCCGCCCAGCAGACCATTGGTGCCGGCCGCGGCTCCTTCGCCACCGAAGACTGCGTCGCCGAAGGCATCTCCGCCGGCGCGAAAGCGGCCATCGCCGCGGGCTTCGAGTCCGCCGTCGAACCGTCCGCGTTCGGCGACCCGAAGGCCTCCGCCCCCACCCGCCAGCTGTGGCTGGTGCCGGGTGAGAGCGGAACCCCTGATGACTGGCACCACCACTTCGTGGACTTCCAGCGTGACCAGTCCGTGGCGGACGTCCTCCGTTCCACGGGTGCCGGCATGCGCTCCGTGGAACACATCAAGCGGTACACCTCCATCAGCACCGCCAACGACCAGGGCAAGACCTCTGGCGTCAACGCCATCGGCGTCATCGCCGCGGCCTTGCGCACCGCCGGCGAAGCCTCCCGCGGAATCGGCGACATCGGCACCACCACCTACCGCGCCCCGTTCACCCCGGTGGCCTTTGCCGCACTGGCAGGACGCCAGCGCGGGGAACTGTTCGACCCCGCCCGCATCACCTCGATCCAGCCGTGGCACGTTGCCAAGGGCGCACTCTTCGAGGACGTCGGACAGTGGAAGCGCCCCTGGTACTACCCGCAGGGCGGGGAGGACATGGACGCTGCAGTGCTGCGTGAATGCGCCGCCGTCCGCGACTCCGTGGGCTTCATGGATGCCACCACCCTCGGCAAGATCGAAATCCGCGGCAAGGACGCGGGCGAGTTCCTGAACCGCGTTTACACCAACGCGTTCAAGAAGCTCGCCCCGGGCTCGGCACGCTACGGCGTCATGTGCCTGGCTGACGGCATGATCTTCGACGACGGCGTGACCCTCCGCTTGGATGAGGACACCTTCTTCATGACCACCACCACCGGCGGTGCCGCGAAGGTGCTGGACCACCTGGAGGAATGGCTGCAGACCGAATGGCCCGAGCTGGACGTGCAGTGCACCTCGGTGACCGAACAGTGGAACACCATTGCCGTCGTCGGGCCCAAGTCCCGCGAAGTGATAGCCAAGGTGGCCCCGGAACTCGCCGCCAACGGCGGACTGGACGCGGAGAACTTCCCGTTCATGACCTTCCGCGAAACCACCCTCGCCTCCGGCGTCCGCGCCCGGGTCTGCCGGATCTCCTTCTCCGGTGAACTCGCCTACGAGATCAACGTTCCGGCCTGGTACGGGCTGAACACCTGGGAGGCAGTGGCCGCCGCCGGTGCCGAGTTCAACATCACCCCGTACGGCACCGAAACCATGCACGTGCTGCGCGCCGAGAAGGGCTACCCGATTGTCGGGCAGGACACCGACGGTACCGTCACCCCGCAGGACGCCGGCATGGAATGGATCGTTTCCAAGGCCAAGGACTTCATCGGCAAGCGCTCCTACACCCGGTCGGACGCCCAGCGTCAGGACCGCAAGCACCTGGTCAGCGTCCTTCCCGTGGACGGCTCGCTGCGCCTGCCGGAAGGCACCCAGCTCGTGGAAAAGGGACGCTCCACCAACCCCGCCTACGGCCCCGTGCCGATGGAAGGGTTCGTCACCTCCAGCTACCACAGCGCAGCGCTGGGCCGCTCGTTCGGCCTGGCCCTGATCAAGAACGGACGCAACCGCATCGGCGAAACGCTGGTGGCAGCCGCCGGCGACCAGCTGGTGGACGTGGTTGTGGCAGAAACAGTGCTTTTTGACTCTGAAGGGACCCGTAAAGATGGCTGAGACAGCAGCATCCCCGACCTCCGCAAAGACCAATGCCGAGAAGAACCTCGCCGCCCGCGTCAGCCCGGCCCGCCAGCTGGCGGACGAGTTCGCAGCAGGCTCCCTGGCCGGCACCGTTGAAATCTCCGAGGTGCCCTTCCTGACCATGGTGGGCCTCCGCGCACCGGCCGGATCCGCCGCGGCGGAGCGCCTGGCCGGCGTCACCGGCGGCCTCCCCTCCGGCTCCGGCGCGGTGGCCGGCAACGGCGACGTGTCCGTGCTGTGGCTTGGCCCCTCCGAATTCCTGGTGGTGGCACCCACCGAGGCGCACGAATCCCTCGGCGGGGACCTGATCCCCGCCCTCCGGGAAGCGCTGGGCAGCGACGCGGGCCAGGTGGTGGACCTGTCCGCCAACCGGACCACGTTCGAACTGACGGGCCCCCGGGCCCGCGCCGTCCTGGAAAAGGGCAACTCGCTGGACCTGCACCCGCGGGTCTTCAAAGCCGGCACCGCCTTCTCCACCGAAATCGCGAACATCCCCGCCATCCTGTGGAAGACCGGTGAGGAGTCCTTCCGGATCTTCCCGCGCGCTTCCTTCGCCGAGTTCCTGGGCCGGTGGCTGCTGGACGCCATGCGGGAGTACGCCTCGCCAGAGGTCCCCTGATGGCGCTCAGCGTCCTTGACCTCTTTTCCGTCGGCATCGGGCCCTCGTCGTCACACACGGTGGGCCCGATGCGGGCGGCCAAGCTGTTCGCGGACGGGCTGAAGGGCGACGGGCAGCTGGCCTCCACCGTGCGCGTCCAGTCGGAACTTTTCGGTTCCCTGGGCGCCACGGGGCGCGGCCACGGCTCGGACAAGGCCGTGGTCCTGGGACTGCAGGGCCTGGAACCGGAGACCGTGGACACTTTCACTGCCGACGACCAGGTGGCGGCCGCGGCCCTGAACGCTGAACTGCACGTTGCAGGCAGCCACCGGGTGGACTTCAACTGGGAAGAGGACGTGGTGCTCCACCGCCGCAAGTCTCTTCCCGCCCACCCCAACGGCATGACCTTCCGGGCCCTGGACCACACCGGAGCAGTCCTGAGCGAGCGGAGCTTCTACTCGATCGGCGGCGGCTTCGTGGTGGACGGCGACGCCGAGGGTGCGGACAAGGTGGTGCCTGACGACACCGTGCTGCCGTACCCGTTCTCCACGGCGGATGAACTCCTGCAGATCTGCAGCCGTGAAGGTATATCCATCTCCGAGGTCATGCTGGCCAACGAACTGACCTGGCGCAGCGAAGCGGAACTCCGCGAACAACTGCTGGGGCTGTGGGCCGTCATGCGCGAATGCGTGGAGAACGGCTGCAACGCCGAAGGCATCCTGCCGGGAGGACTGAACGTCACCCGGCGGGCGCCGGCCCTGTTCCGCACCCTGACGGCTTCGGCCGCCACCGCCGAAGCCGCGGCAGCGTCGCCGTCGCCCGTCCAGGCACCGGCGGATCCGCTGCTCGCCATGGAATGGGTAAACCTCTTCGCCCTGGCCGTGAATGAGGAGAACGCCGCCGGCGGCCGGATCGTCACCGCCCCCACCAACGGAGCCGCTGGCATCGTCCCGGCCGTCCTGCACTACTACGTGAAGTTTGTTCCAGGGGCTAACGACGACGGTGTGGTCCGCTTCCTGCTGGCGGCGGCCGCCGTCGGAATCCTGTTCAAACTGAACGCCTCCATCTCGGGCGCCGAAGTGGGCTGCCAGGGCGAGGTGGGCTCCGCCTGCTCGATGGCTGCGGCCGGTCTCTGCGAAGTGCTCGGCGGAACGCCGGCACAGGTGGAGAACGCCGCCGAGGTGGGGATCGAGCACAACCTGGGCCTTACCTGCGATCCCGTGGGCGGCCTGGTGCAGATCCCGTGCATCGAGCGGAATGCGATCGCCAGCGTGAAAGCGATCAACGCGGCCCGGCTGGCCCTGCACGGAGACGGCAGTCACAAGGTCTCGCTGGACAAGGCGATCAAGACCATGCGCGACACCGGAGCCGACATGAAAACCAAGTACAAGGAAACCTCCCGAGGAGGCCTCGCCGTGAATGTGATCGAGTGCTGAGCCATGACTGTTACTGAAACCCATCTCCCCGCATCAAAGGCGCCCGCCACCGTGGAACACGTCCTGACCCTGGACTGCCCGGAAGGCCCCGGCATTGTGCACGCAGTGTCCGGGTTCCTGCTGGAACACGGCTGCGACATCATCGACAACAAGCAGTTCGGTGAGCGCTCCGAAGGCCACTTCTTCATGCGCGTGCACTTCGTCTCCGAAGGCGACGATTCCACGCTGGAGGAGCTGCGGACCTCGTTCGCCCCGGTGGCGGAAAAGTTCGGCATGCGCTGGCAGCTGGAACGCCAGGGCTCCAAGCGTAAGGTCCTGATCATGGTGTCCAAGTTCGGGCACTGCCTCAACGACCTGCTGTTCCGGTCCCGGATCGGCGAACTGCCCGTGGAGATCGTTGCGGTGGTGTCCAACCACCGGGACCACGAGGCCCTGGTGGAGTGGCACGGCATCCCGTTCCACCACATCCCGGTTACGGCCGACACCAAGCCCGCCGCGGAAGCGGCACTGATGGCGCTGGTGGACGGACTGGACGTGGAACTGGTGGTGCTGGCCCGTTACATGCAGGTGCTCAGCGATGACCTGACCCGGAAGCTGGACGGGCGGGCCATCAACATCCACCACTCGTTCCTGCCCAGCTTCAAGGGTGCCAAGCCGTACCACCAGGCCTACGCCCGCGGCGTCAAGACGGTCGGTGCGACCGCTCACTACGTCAACGCCGAGCTGGATGAGGGACCCATCATCTCCCAGCAGGTGGTGGACGTGGACCACACCTACGGGCCGGAGGACCTGGTGGCCGCCGGCCGCGACACCGAATGCAAGGCCCTGTCCAACGCCGTGAAGTGGCACTGCGAAGGCCGGGTCATCCTGCAGGGCAACCGCACCGTGGTGCTGCGGTAGCGGAACAAGCCTCCACACGAAAGCGCGGCCGGCTGTCCCAAGGGACAGCCGGCCGCGTTGCTGTATTACCGGCCCATTTTGCATTGCCGCGGGACGGGGCGGGAGAGTTGGGGAAACACCAACCCCTTTGAGGAGATCCCAGGATGAATGACCGGCCGATGGGCGACCAGGTACTGGAACTGGACGACGTTTCGTTCCGCCGGGATGGCAGGGAAATCATCAGCGGGATCTCGCTCTCGGTCAAAGCCGGAGAACACTGGGCATTGCTGGGTGCGAACGGAGCCGGGAAGAGCACCCTCATGGCGCTGTGCGGGGCTGTCAACCACCCCAGCTCCGGCACGGTCTCTGTCCTGGGCGAACGCCTGGGCCGGGTGGAAATGAAGGCGCTTCGCCGGTCCATCGGCCATGTAAACCCGCGCCACCAGATCCTTGCACCTCTCACCATCCGCCAGGTTGTACTGACCGGGCTGACCGGCAGTAACGAACTGTCGCCGCGATGGGAGCCCACCCATGCCGAGCTGGCCAAGGCTGACGCCCTGGTGGAACAGTTCGGCCTGGCCCCCAAAGCCGGACTGCGCTGGCCCACCCTCTCCCAGGGCGAGCGTGGGCGTGCGCTGATCGCCCGGGCGCTCATCTCCTCCCCGGAGTTGCTGCTGCTCGATGAACCCTGCACCGGTCTGGATATCGCTGCCCGGGAGCAACTGCTGGAGACCATCGACGACCTCGCTTACACCCACCCGCGCATGGCGTCCGTCCTGGTCACCCACCATCTCGAGGAACTGCCTGCCACCACCAGCCACGCGCTGCTGATCACAGCCGGGCAGGCCGTGGCCGCCGGGCGCGCTGCCGAGGTCATCACGAGCGAAAACATCACTGCCGCCTTCGGGCACCCCATCGACGTCGAGTACCGGCACGAGCGCTGGACCGCCCGCACGGGCCGCAGCAGCAGGCACGGAAGCCACCGGCGGCATGCGGAAGAAGTCGCTGTTCCCTGAGAACCACCGACTCGTAAACCGAAAGACCCCTGCCGCGAAGCCACCCAGCTTACGGCAGGGGTCTTTTTCGTGTGCAGCAATGCCTTACCGCTTCCGCCGGGAGCAGGCACTGCGCTGACATACAACAACTGGGCGCTGGCGGACAACGGGCTGCCGCGCCGCGCTGCCAGTCTGGATTCCATAGCAATTTTCCCCAACTCATGACCGTTAAGAAGGATCAAATGAGTATTTCGAATTCCGAGCCCCGGACCACTGACGCTCCGGTCAAGGAGCGCTCAACTGCCCTCCGCGCCGGCAGCATCGGCGTCCTGGGTATCCTCTTCTTCGTCCTGTCGGCACAGGCGCCCCTGACGGGGATCGTGGGTGCCTCGCCGCTTGCCGCCGCGCTTGGCAACGGTGCCGGCGCACCCGGCGCCTACCTGATCGTGGGCATCGTCATCGTGATCTTCGCAGTGGGCTTCGTGGCCATGAGCCGCAAGATCCAGGCCAACGGCGCGTTCTACGCCTACGTCACTGCTGCGTTCGGCAGGAAGACGGGTGCCGGCGCCGCCTGGCTGGCCCTCCTTGCCTACAACACCGTCCAAGCCGCCATGTACGGGCTTTACGGTTCCGCCTTTTCGGGACTGCTGGCCTCCATTGGACTTCAGGTTCCGTGGTGGCTGCTGGCCCTGGCCACCATGGCCGGGGTCCAGGTGCTCGGTTCCCTGAACATTGAACTCGGCGCCCGCGTCCTGG
>Ga0308161_1006294_pt1 | contig 10087 bp, 8 predicted proteins | sample PhyFR2_FD_201034 | JGI IMG/M metagenome (GOLD analysis project Ga0308161, IMG submission 201034) | Phyllosphere microbial communities from UC Gill Tract Community Farm, Albany, California, United States - DLSLF.R2 | ecosystem: Host-associated > Plants > Phyllosphere > Unclassified | place: USA...
TTTGCATTTTGGTGCCGTCAGGATCAGGAGAAAACTGTTTTTGGCTTAGCACAAATTAGGTTTTAAAGTTTCTTGCCAACAAAGATCCCTTTTAGTACAAGGGGTCTTTAACAATTTGCCCGTTAAAATATTAACTAACTGGTTGGGATAGAATACAATTTTGACTGGTCTGTTTCTGGTTGCGGATAGTAGTACTTTGTAGACAGGGGGGGATTGGAAGGTAAGTAGTATTGCCCTTAGATAATGAAATTGAAATGTTAACGTAATCGTATTGGGCATGAGGTTCTGTATTCAACGAAGCTTGAATTATATTTGATGATATATAGTAATTTGAATCTTATAAAGGAATGATATGAAAAAGATTTATCTCTTGGATAGAAATATAATATCTATCCTTGATCGATTCCATGAAGGTAAGGAACTGCGAGTCGATCAAGTAAATATTCTATCATATTTACGTTCACTGGACCGTAAGACAAATATATTTTCGCCAATTCTCGCGATTATGGAAGGACAATCAGGGCGATTAGAAACGGAGAGTGAAATTGAAAAAACAATTCTTGATGATATAAGTAAATTGTCAGAAGCGAAATTTTTTAAACAGGCATCAATTGATAGATCATTTTGTCAACATGTGATCTTGAAGTCGTTACTTGTTGAGTCATTGAAAACTTCTGCTCGAGATTTAAAAAGAGATTCACACATCGCATTATTAGAATATTACAATCTAATCATAGGAGGTAAGATCAAAACTGAGCGGCGTAAAAAGATCGCCTTTGAAATGAAAGAGAAAGCAGATAAGTTAAATTTACATCTTGAACATCCAACATTTTTTGCTTCCTTACTATGTTTGTTTGGAAGTGATAACGCAAGGCGTTTGTTAAAATTTGGAGCAAAAGATTTTAATCCATATAATTCTTATAGTGATATTAAATATTTTTTGGACTCCATCAGAGTTAAAGATCTTTTTTATCGGAGTAATTTAGATTTAGTAGCAAAAATAATTAGCCATGATAAAGGTATAGCATTCTTAGAGAGATTGTATTCAGGTCCTTTGTCGACAGCCCACAGACCTTCGGCTCCGCTAGTGAATGATTTTATAATTAATTTAACAATAAATGTTAAGGAGGTTTCATACGAAATCACAGGGAAGGAAAATAGGAATAATTTTTGTAAAACGTTTAGTGAACTATATGGGAAAAATATTGAATGCTTGTAATGTATGAATTTCTATTATGTGTTTTACAGTAAAACGGCAGAGCAGGGATGCTCTGCCGTTGATATAAAGGTTATGCGCTCAACGCCAGTGGCTGCTGCGCTCGTTCAAGCAGATACTCGCAGGCATTACGCGCTAACCCGCTGGCGCGGAAAATCGCTTTTTTGTCCTGCTGCAAGACCTTCAGCCACGATGCGATGTAGCTGTCATGCTGTAGCTTCGCCTGAATACCGACATGGGCGCAGAGAAATGCAGATCCCATTTCGGCGACGAGTTCCTCAAAACTGTACGCCAGATCGCCAAAGGTATGGTTTCCGGCGGTAATACCATCCCGACTCAGCCGCGAAGCGTGTCCGGTAGCGTGCGTCAGTTCATGCAGCAGCGTGCCGTAGTAATCTTCACGTGAAGCGAACTGCTCAGGATGCGGCATGATGATGCAGTCGCGCCCTGGCGAGTAATACGCCCTATTCTGGCGTCGGTGAGTGATCGTCACCGCGCTTTGACGGACAACCTGCTCGGCAGCAGCGATGGGATCATCGACCGTCACGACAGGCTGTGAAAACTCTTCCGGCAGTCCTTCACATTGCTGAATATTGAACAGCCGGAACTCGCGTACCACGGCATAAGACGTCACTTTAGGATTGCCGTCAGCATCAAGAACCGTATTCCCATTGCTGTCCACTACCTCGCGCTGCTGGGGCAGATAGAACACGGCCAGTGTAGATTTTTCGCCTTTGCGGATGTTTCCGCTTGCATTGTGAATTTGTGTGAAGGTCAGCCAGCGATCGCTCTCATATCCCTGTCGTTCTGCGCTGTTCCAGAGCAGAGGAATATTGATGCCGTGATAGAACCGCCCGGACAGGGCATTCATCGGCACCATCGGTTCCCCTTCCCGCCATGGGCGAACCCAGGGGATCACGCCTTTCTCCAGCGCGGCGATAATTTCATCGGTGACTTTCTGGTAAAGATCGTTGCTTCTGTTCATAAGCGTAATCTCATGATAAAGAAGCCGGGTACAGCGCTCCCGGTCGGGAGTCGCCCGGCACGGGGAGTGAAGGATGCTGAGGCAATCAGCAGGTATGAAGGGCAGTAACCAACAGGTGGTTATCTTCAAGCGTTAAGCGCAGCGGCGTCATCAGAGGTACATTGCTGCTGCCGTCTGCGGGCAAACAGTACAGACCGAAATTAATGCTCTTGCGGTCCGGGCCTGCGCTTTTGAATGTCAGTATGGTGGCGACAATCAGGTTTTCGAGACGGTCGTCTTCCTGAGAGGGATCGGGGGGAAAACTGACTACCTTTTCCCAGGCCTCAGATGAGACAGACAATGATAAGGATGTCGCTTCAGTGAAGGATGAAGTTGGCATAGTATTTCTCCAGTGATGAAAGCAGAGAAACACCGCCCGGCAGGGAGGGATTCCCTGCATGGTGGGGGTAGAGGATGTATCAGGCGCTGAGCGCTGTCCGCGAGGATGATACGGAGCGGACGAAAAGGCGAGCCTCACCGGGTAAGGTGGCAACCTGAAGGCTCTGGTTGCGGGTCAAACTTCGTACAGATTAATACGGTATAAATAATAATCAAGAGCTTGGTTTCTAAGGGTGAGAGTTTGGGAGTCGTTATTCTGGAATCCACTTTGGTACGTAGGGTTTATCCGCTATAGGGGTTAAAGGCAATTTATCCTCTGGAGGGAATAAAGCATATTGGGCAATCGATAACACCTGCGAAGCTCACGGTCTCAGGCTTTGAAGATCTGCTTACGATGCCAGCCGACATATTGTTCAGTGGGCCAAAGCGATGTGTCATGAGGAAGATGCAACTGCTGGCCGTTCCGTTGCCAGAACAGATTGTCCACTACCGGGCTACGGCTGACGCCGCCGGAGATGCGGATAGTCAGGTTTTCATCCAGCCCGAATGCGCCCATATCAAACGCATCGTGGTGCAGCGAACACAGCGCCAGACCGTTGTTAACCACACACGGCCCGCCATAGGTTTTCCAGTGTATATGGGCTGCTTCAATACCAACTAGCGCACCATCCAGCCGTAGATCGTAACCGCAGAAAGCACATCGGGAGTGGTAAGCCCGGAGCACGATATCCCTGAAACGTGGATCGCGGTTCTTTGAGCGGTCAATAAAATCCAAGCCTAGTTGGTTAGCTAGGATCCTCTGAATACTTTCAGGGAAGCGGGCTATCAGTATTTGCTGGGCCAGTTGGTCGATCACTTCAGGGTGTGCAAGCAGTTGCTGGTAAGCTGTTTCATCAAAACCCCCCGCTACCTGATTATCAATCAGCTCTTTTTTTGTCGGCTGGGTGTTGCCTTTGCGGGGTTTACAACCTTCCGCATTGGTAATTTCCCAGAAGCCGTCAGTTCTGAGCCGCCAGAAAGGCATATTGGGATAGTCAGTGCGCCGTTCTCCAGGCCGTAGTTAAACAGGCGCGGGTGTCCTGCTTTGTACTGTGACAACACATACAACAGCAGCAACGGCTTATGCGGTGCGCATACCTCGCCCTGACGCCATACAGAGACGTTGGAAATGGCTGATTGCAGTGCTTCGAGAGATATCATGGGAATGAACCGGGTAACTGGCTGATGTTATTGCGATCATGCTCGCAAAAGCGGTAAAATTCAATTATGGTTCGTCACGTTGATGATAGGGAACTCAGGGCTCTGATTGCGGTGTGCCGACACAAATTATGTATGCTTTTGACGTGAGCGCAAGAGCGAATCCGCACTTCGATTATGTGAAAATGATAATGAAATATCCTTGACCATCATAATAACGATGAGTGCGCAGGATTTCCTGATTATTTGTTTTGGCCTGGAATTTGCAGTGAAGCAAGTTACAATAACGGTTCATTGCTGACAAAGTGATTAAAAATCACTCAATTTGTAAGGCGGCGCGGTACATAATTGCAGCGTTGTGCGGTAGCTATGCCTTTAGAATCTGGTTTCATATTATTCAACTTGCTTATAAAGCCTCTTGACACGTTGCTGAAGGTGTTCCTTACTGCGTGATTAACATCTGTTCATTTTATAATGACCTTGTTGCATCGTTACGTGGTGGGATGCGATTTTTTATTTTAAAAATCATGTTGATATTGATTATTTACAGATGGTTGAAGGTCGTATTAGCTTAACAGAGAATGCCACATCGGACTGGTGTTACAAATGACTACAACAGAAAAACAGATTGAGCAAGATCTGATCTCCAAACTAACTGATCTAAAATACGTTTACCGTTCTGACATTCATGACCGTGACGCGCTGGAGCAGAATTTCCGCGCAAAGTTCGAGGAACTGAACCGGGTACATCTGACCGACGGTGAATTTTCCCGCCTGATGGAACAAACCGTCAGTCAGGACGTATTCACCGCCGCGACCCGACTGCGCCAGCATAACAGCCTTGAGCGCGATGACGGCACCCCGTTGCATTACACGCTGGTCAATATCAAAGACTGGTGCAAAAACACCTTTGAATGCGTCAATCAGCTACGGATAAATACCGATAACAGCCACCATCGTTACGACGTGCTGCTGTTGATCAACGGTATTCCGGTAGTGCAGATTGAGCTGAAAGCTCTGGCGATTAGCCCGCGCCGCGCCATGCAGCAGATTGTGGATTATAAAAACGATCCCGGTAACGGCTATAACCGTACCCTGCTTTGCTTCCTACAACTGTTTATCGTCAGTAACCGCAGCGATACGTGGTATTTCGCCAATAATAACGATCGCCACTTCAGCTTTGATGCAGACGAGCGTTTTCTGCCGCTTTACCAGCTTGCCGATGAGAGCAACCGGAAGATCACTCAGCTTGATGCCTTTGCTGACAGATTCCTCGCCAAATGCACGCTGGGCGAGACCATCAGCCGCTACATGGTGCTGGTCGCCAGCGAACAAAAGCTGTTGATGATGCGGCCTTATCAGATTTACGCCGTGCGGGCGATTGTTGACTGCATTCATCAACGCCGGGGTAACGGCTATATCTGGCACACCACCGGCAGCGGCAAAACGCTGACCTCCTTTAAGGCCTCGACGCTGCTGAAAGATAACCCAGACATTGAGAAGTGCCTGTTTGTCGTTGATCGCAAGGATCTCGACAGACAAACCCGCGAAGAATTTAACAAGTTTCAGGCCGGATGCGTGGAGGAAAATACCAATACCGAAGCGCTGGTTCGCCGTCTGCTGTCCGACGATTACGCGGATAAGGTGATCGTCACCACCATCCAGAAGCTCGGGCTGGCGCTGGACGGCAACAATAAGCGCAACTATAAGGCACGGCTGGAACCAGTAGTTAAGCTAATAAGAAGACACAGGAACAGTGCGAGGCAACGATAGCTTATGGTAGACAACATTGAGCAGCGAGTTTATGAGCTTATACGCCCCTATGCTGGCGTCTATTTATTTAGCTTTGAGCCGGTAGAGCTAACGCTTGAAAGCGATCTCGATGCCGATTTGGATCTTGAGGATCTCGATGCCAGCGAGCTCATGGATACGTTTTTCAGTGAACTGCACGTAGAACGAGGCAACTTCAACATCAAAACCTACTATCCCGATATCCCTTTTTCATGGAACCTATTTAGGAAAAGGGAGCCTGTTCCCGTGCCCGCTTTCACTATCGGCATGCTGGTCGAGTCAGCAAAAGCCGGTAAGTGGTTATATGACTAGTTGATAGCGAGAAAAGGAGACACGGCATGGTAACGGATAGCGAGGTACTAGATCTCTTTCGGGACGAGCTACCCGTAATGGGAACGCTGACGGGTAAGATGATCCCTTTGCAGCTTGATGATGCGCTACAGACTTATACTGAGTTTGACGATCTCTCTCTTGCTATTGATAAATATAGTAAAAAATACGAAGTGGACGTGTCGGTCATTGATTTCTCTGCCTACTATCCGTGGGAAATAGAATGGTTTTTCCGTAAGTGGTTTACCAAGAAGCCAATCAGTCAAACCGCAGAGCCGTTAACGGTGAAAATGTTTGCGGAGTCAGCCCGGGCAGGCGAGTGGTTATACGCGAAGGAATATCAGTAGCCATCAATCCTTTTCATCGCTTGCGTACGCGTAACCCAGTCGTCATTTAAACCCACAAAACCTCCCTCAAACCATTGCACTTACCCTCCTTACGTAGACAATGTTTATCCATCGGCTGTTTTTATAACTGCGAAACCAATAAGTTGCATGAAGCTATGCGGCCGCATTGATAAATGGCGGATATAATTTTAACTGAACAAGGAGGTTCAAAATTATGCTGAAAGTGACCGTACTGCTTGAAAACCGAAAAGCAAAACATGCTGATGGGCTAGCCTGTCGGCCAGGGCTAAGCCTGTTAATTGATGATGGTGAAACGAGGATACTCTTCGATACCGGGCCAGATGCCTCGTTCATGCACAACGCTAAAAAGATGGGCGTGTCGCTTGATGGTATTGACTGGGTTGTTTTATCACACGGGCATTACGATCACTGCGGTGGGCTGAGGCATCTTCAAAAGCTACCAAAGGTGCTGTGCCACCCAGGTGTTTACGACCAAAAATATGCAGGGGTAATGGTTTTTAATCACTTTATAGAGATCAAGAAGATATCGACTCAGCTACCTCCAGTTCAATGTAACTTTCATTTCACCAAAGAGCCTTACGAGATAAGCCAGAGGTTTATCTGGTCCGGCGAGATAGAATCAGCTAAATCTTACGGGTATGTGAGAGGTGAGAAAGTAGAGCCAGACGCACTCAACGATGAAGGCGTCCTGATATATAAATCCAAAAAGGGTCTGGTGATATTCACCGGCTGCGGCCATAAAGGCTTGAGAAATATTATCGAGCACTGCAAAAAGCTCACGGGGATAAATACTGTTCATGCTCTGGTAGGTGGGATGCATCTACGGCGTGCTATGCCTTGGACGTTGCTACCTTTACGACACTATATCCAAGATGTTAACCCTGGGCGGATCCTGACCTGCCACTGTACTGGGAAGCGGGGGAAGTTTTGGTTGCCGGGAGCTGATGAGATCAATACAGGGGATATTATAAGCATTATATAAATCTTACATATAGTGAACTAACCTAGGTTAGTACAAGGCTGAATCGCAATGGTTGTCGGTTGGCAGATGTTCATACTTAAATACGTTATTTTTGTTCCGTATTAACTCGTAATTGCACATCCTTATCATTTCCCTGTTTTATATACTTGCAAATAAGACTTTTCTTAATCTTAATTCTCCTTTACCAGGATACCCGTTATGAACAACCTAACAGCTGCCACCGGTACGCCGGTGGTCAGCGTGAGCGATAACCGGGGGCTGGTCGTGCGCGCCCTCAACTGGAATCGGGAGCAGGCCGCTAACCCGCTGCACCTGCTGGTCAGTCATGCAGACGTGGACGACGCCAGCCGGGCGGCGGCAAACCGCGACCCGCGCCTGTTTGCCGCCTGGACAACAGACAGCGCGTCTCCGGCAAACCTGGTTATCATGCCCTCGCTGGCAGGCCAGCTACTGAAGCGGGAGAGTAGTGACAGCGGCGAGCAGGTAACGCTGTTTGACGCAGCGGGCCGCCCGGCGTGGACCCGTGACGGGCGCGGTACGGTGCAGACCGTGGCGTACGATGAGCTGGGACGCCCTGAGAGCGGCTGCGAGCAGCTGAGCGGAAGCGAGGACATCCGCGTCAGCTGGCGCAGCGGCTACGGCGATGCCGGTCCGGCGGATGATGGCTCCCGGGGTAACAACCTGCGCGGCATAAATGTCGCACAGTACAATGACGGCGGCCTGCTGCAGATAAATTCAGTGGCGCTCAGCGGAGCGGTACTCAGCCAGACGCAGCGCTTTCTGGCTTCGGCGGAAAGTCTACCGGACTGGCCGGAGGATGACACAGCGCGGGAAACGCTGCTGGAGGCAGATGTGTATACCACAACCACTGCCGTCGACGCCCGCGGCGCAACGCTGAGCCAGACGGATGCTGCCGGGCATAAACTTGCTTGGCGAAATGATGTCAGCGGCCACGTCTGTTATCAGGATGTGACTCCGGCAGGCGGGGAGACGCAGACCCTGCTGGCGGGCATAACCTGGAGCGCGGCGGGCCAGGTGCTGGCGGAGGCGGCCGGTAACGGGGTGACCACCACTTACGGCTACGATCCGCAGAACCAGTGGCTCGCCACCATGACGGCGCGGCGGGCGGATAACACCACGCTTCAGGCGCTGAGCTACGGCTATGACTTTACCGGCAATGTTACCTCGATGAGCGACGGCAGCGTGGCATCGCGCTATTACCGGAATCAGGCTACCAGCGGGGCACGACTGTTCACTTACGATGCCCTCTACCAGCTGCTGAGCGCCACCGGACGCGAGAACGCAACCAACACCGGCATGCAGTACAGCGGGCTGCCGGCAGTGATGTCCCCGGATGGCAGCCAGTACGTGAACTACACCCGCAGCTATGTGTATGACGATAGCGGCAATCTAAAGTCCCTGAAGCACACCGGTGCGGGGAGTTTCACCCGCGCTATGACCACGGAGACCACCTCTAACCGCAGCGTGCAGCAGAATGACGGCGGAGCGCAGACCCCGGATGAGGTGAAAAACTGGTTCGATAGCAACGGCAATCTGTTAACTCTCCAGGCAAGCGCCGCAGGCACCGATGGGCTGGCGTGGGACGGCAGCAATAACCTGCGCTCGGTGACGCTGGTGAGCCGCAGCAGCGGCGACAGTGACCGGGAAATTTACCAGTACAGCGGCAGCCAGCGGGTGCGCAAGCAGACCCGGACCCTGGTGAACGGCAGCAGCGAACTGTGGAATATCGACGAGGTACGTTACCTGCCGGGGCTGGAGCTGCGTAAAAGCTGGAAGGAGACGGCGGGCAGCAGCGCTTCACCGTCCCTGAGCGAGGAGCTGCACATCCTTAGCGGACAGGCGGGCCGGGCGGATATCCGGGTACTGCACTGGGAAACCGGAAAACCGGACGGTATCGGTAACAACCAGGTGCGCTGGAGCCTGGACGACAACATCGGCTCACTGTCGCTGGAGCTGGACAGTGAGGGCCAGGTTATCAGCCGGGAGGAGTACTATCCCTTTGGCGGCACGGCGGTGTGGGCGGCAAGCAATGAAGTGGAAGCAGAGTATAAAACCGTGCGCTACTCGGGCAAGGAAAGAGACGGCACCGGACTGTACTACTATGGTCACCGCTACTATGCCCCGTGGCTATGCCGGTGGGTGAGCGCCGATCCGGCAGGCGAGGTGGACGGCCTGAATCTGTTCCGGATGGTAAGGAATAATCCGGTAACCTATTTTGATAATACAGGAGAGGCAACCTTCAAGGATAATGTTGATTATACCCGGGGCGATCTAGTTTATGGGTTGGCTCACTCAAGAGGCTCTGCTATTGCCACTATAAATCCAGATTATAACAAGGATTTACCTGGTGTCCCAACGTTGACTATTGATACTTATAACAACGCTATCACCAGGGAAATTGCTCTGGAATTTCTTCTAAATAAGAAAAATCGTGGTAAAAATATAGGTGCATATACGCATAAGCTTCGCGTGGATGATAATATTCTGGAGAGGGTGAGACAGAGTCCGTCTAAGGGCAATGACATCCTGTGGGATGCTTATCTTGAGCTTTCTAAAAAACCTGGAAAATTTAATGTTAAATCTATTTATAAAGATGTAAATAAATATCCGAATAAAGATGATTTTTATAAGTGGCATATCGGTTTACCATCATCTGCTCAACCAGAATTATTGTGGAAAAGAGGCAGCAAGCAGGGTATTCAGGCCATAATAAATGAAGGTAATGCTCATCTGCATTTTGTATTGGACAATATTGATATCGGTGCCGTAGCCCGCAAAGAGGGAGGGAAAAAAAGCGGTAAATCAATAACCGCCTCCGA
>Ga0308161_1006296_pt1 | contig 10084 bp, 8 predicted proteins | sample PhyFR2_FD_201034 | JGI IMG/M metagenome (GOLD analysis project Ga0308161, IMG submission 201034) | Phyllosphere microbial communities from UC Gill Tract Community Farm, Albany, California, United States - DLSLF.R2 | ecosystem: Host-associated > Plants > Phyllosphere > Unclassified | place: USA...
CCTGATCGCCGACGGCATCGATCCCAAAAAGATCGAGCCGAAGGCGCGCGTCTACTGATTTGAGGAACTGGATATGGTTGAACTCGCTCTCCCCAAGAATTCCCAGATCAGCGAAGGCAAGGTCTGGCCGAAGCCTGACGGTGCCAAGAATGTGCGCGAATACCGCATCTATCGCTGGAACCCGGATGACGGCCAGAACCCGCGCATCGATACCTATTACATCGATGTCGATGATTGCGGGCCGATGGTTCTCGATGCACTGCTTTACATCAAGAATAATATCGACCCGACGCTGACGCTGCGTCGCTCCTGCCGCGAAGGCATTTGTGGTTCCTGTGCCATGAACATCGACGGCACCAATACGCTTGCCTGCACCAAGGGTATGGAAGAGATCAAGGGTACGGTAAAGGTTTATCCGCTGCCGCATATGCCTGTCGTGAAGGACCTCGTTCCCGATCTGTCGAACTTCTACGCCCAGCACCGCTCCATCGAGCCCTGGCTGAAGACGGTGTCTCCGACGCCCGCCAAGGAATGGAAGCAGAGTCATGAGGATCGTCTGAAGCTGGATGGTCTTTACGAGTGCATCCTGTGCGCCTGCTGCTCCACCTCCTGTCCCAGCTACTGGTGGAATGGTGACCGTTATCTCGGCCCCGCCGTTCTGCTGCAGGCCTATCGCTGGCTGATCGACAGCCGCGATGAGGCAACCGGCGAGCGTCTCGACAATCTCGAGGACCCGTTCCGCCTTTATCGTTGCCACACCATCATGAACTGCGCGCAGGCCTGCCCGAAGGGTTTGAACCCGGCCAAGGCGATCGCGGAAATCAAGAAGATGATGGTCGAGCGTCGCGTCTAACGGCGATTCGCTTGAGAGAGAAAATCTATCCGGCCGCGGTCTCGACCGCGGCTCTTTTTACAACCGGGCCTGGGAAAATTCGGTAAAAATCGACCGAAATGGTAATTATCCCGGCCATCGCTTGCGCAAGGTAAGGCTTTGGTAATAATTCAGCCTTCTTGTTTGATCATGGTCTTTCCGGAAGCGAGAGAATCGGGAGCTTGATATGCAATTCAGATATGTGGTGACGGGCCTAGCGGTTGTGATGAGCCTTGCCGGTTGCCAACGTACCTCCTACGATTACAACAATAACGGCAGCAACAATCCCGGTTATACACCGCCGTTGCAGGCGCAGCCGGTGCCCTCGGTCCAGTCCGGCGCCTTGCCGCCGCCTGGTGGCGCTTCCGGCAGCCAGTTCCCATCGGCGCCTGCATCCGCAGCACCTGGCGGCGTGAATGTCGCTTCTGCCGCTCCGCCGGCAACGGCGCTCGACGTGACCAAGGAATCCATGGTTGGCAACTGGCGCGTTTCCAATGGCGGCGCCAATTGCGACATGTTCCTGACGCTCACCAACCTCGGCAGCGGTTCGCGTGGCGGCACGCGTGGTTGCTCGGGTGAGCTGACGGCAATGGGTTCCTGGGAAGTGTCCGGCAAGATGGTCCTCTTCAAGAACCGTTCGGGCGATACGATCGGCCGCGTCTACAAGAGCGCCGATGCGCGCTTCGACGGCACGACCAATAGCGGCCAGCCGCTCAGCCTCAGCCGATGAGCCTATCCGGTGCAGCCGGATCGCTTCGCTTGTTCTGAGCCATTCCATTCCTCGCGGGTGCTTTGCTGCGCCCGCGACCGGAGCGCTTTTTCATGAAGCCATTGCCTGATTACAATCATAGTGTCGTTGAACAGCTCAACGCATTGACGGCAGCTGGCACCTTGCAGGCTGATGCCGCCCAGCTGGGGGTCGCGGCTCATCTCGACCGCATTCTTGCCGATCTGAAGGCGCGCAAGCCCGCCAGGAAAAAAAGCGCGCTCGGCTGGATGTTCGCGCGCAAGGCCGGGCCCGCCGCCTTCGTCAAGGGATTATATGTTCATGGCAGCGTCGGACGCGGCAAGACCATGCTGATGGACATGTTCTACGAGATGGCGCCTGTCTCTTCGAAACGGCGTTGTCATTTCCACGAATTCATGGCGGATGTGCATAATCGCGTGCATGCGCACCGGCAGAAACTGAAGAATGGCGAGACCAAACAGGCCGATCCCATTCCGCCCGTCGCGGCCCAGCTTCTGGCGGAAGCAGAGCTTCTGTGCTTCGACGAGTTCACCGTCACGGATATTGCCGATGCAATGATCCTCGCCCGGCTGTTCAGCGAGCTTTTCGCCAATGGTTGCACATTGGTGACGACCTCCAACGTGGTGCCTGACAATCTTTACAAGGACGGGCTCAATCGCGGCCTGTTTCTGCCCTTCGTCGATCTGCTGAAGAAATATGTTGAGGTGGTAACTCTGGACAGCCCGACAGACTACCGGATGGAGAAGCTGGAGAGCCTGCCAGTCTATATCACGCCGCTCGACGGTTCAGCGGATCAGGCGATGGATATGGCATGGCGGCACATGACTGCCGGCCATCTCGTCGCGCCGACTGAGATACCCATGAAGGGCCGTTCCATTCTGGTGCCGCGCGCCAGCGGCCGGGTTGCCCGTTTTTCCTTTTCCGACCTTTGCGAAAAGCCGCTCGGAGCTTCCGACTTTCTCGCCATCGCCAATCGTTTCGATACGGTCTTCATCGATCACATTCCGCTTCTCAATGCCGACAAACGGAACGAGACCAAACGTTTCATCATCCTCATCGATGCGCTTTACGATCATAGCGTCAGGCTTTTCGCCTCTGCCGCCGCCATGCCGGAAGACCTGCTGGGCAAGCGCAAGGGGACAGAAGGTTTCGAGTTCGATCGCACCGCCTCGCGCCTGTTTGAGATGCGCAGCGCCGATTACCTGGCGCTCCACCACGAAAAGCGGCAGAAAGTTTGACACTTTCGTGACGCATTTTCTTACGTTTACGTAAGAAAATAATGATCTAAACGATTGAAAATATTCATCACAAAAGAATCTGTTGCCAATTTTGGCCAATGGGGCTAATCGAAGTGCGACAATTTGGCTGCCGGTTTGGCGCGGTAAAATTGAATTGAAGCTCAAGAGGAAGCATTCGATGGCTCGCAAAAAAATTGCACTTATTGGTTCTGGCATGATCGGCGGCACGCTGGCGCATCTCGCCAGCCTGAAGGAACTGGGCGATATCGTCCTCTTCGACATCGCCGACGGCATCCCGCAGGGCAAGGGTCTGGATATTGCCCAGTCCGGCCCGGTTGAAGGCTTCAATGCAAAGCTCTCCGGCGCTTCCGATTACGCCGCCATCGAAGGCGCAGACGTCTGCATCGTCACCGCAGGTGTCGCCCGCAAGCCCGGCATGAGCCGCGACGATCTTCTCGGCATCAACCTCAAGGTCATGGAACAGGTCGGCGCCGGCATCAAGAAATATGCTCCGAACGCTTTCGTGATCTGCATCACCAACCCTCTCGACGCCATGGTCTGGGCGCTGCAGAAGTTCTCCGGCCTGCCGAAGAACAAGGTCGTCGGCATGGCCGGCGTTCTCGACAGCGCACGCTTCCGCCTGTTCCTCGCCGAAGAATTCAACGTTTCGGTCCAGGACGTCACCGCCTTCGTTCTCGGCGGCCACGGCGACACGATGGTGCCGCTTGCCCGTTACTCCACCGTTGCCGGCATTCCGCTGACCGACCTCGTCAAGCTCGGTTGGGTCTCGGCTGAGCGTCTCGAGCAGATCATCCAGCGCACCCGTGACGGCGGCGCGGAAATCGTTGGTCTCCTGAAGACCGGTTCCGCCTACTACGCACCTGCCGCTTCCGCCATCGAGATGGCCGAATCCTACCTCAAGGACAAGAAGCGCGTTCTGCCCGCTGCTGCCCACCTTTCGGGCCAATATGGCGTAGACGACATGTATGTCGGCGTGCCCACCATCATCGGTGCCGGCGGTATCGAGCGCATCATCGAGATCGAACTGAACAAGGAAGAAGAAGCCGCCTTCCAGAAATCCGTCGGCGCTGTCGCTGGTCTTTGCGAAGCCTGCATCAACATCGCTCCGTCGCTGAAGTAATAACTTCAAGCGGTTCCAAACAGGGATTATTCCATGAATATTCACGAATATCAGGCTAAGGCTCTTCTGAAGGGCTACGGCGCGCCGGTTGCTGAAGGCGTCGCCATCCTCAAGGTCGAAGAAGCCGAAGCTGCCGCAAAGCAGCTTCCCGGCCCGCTTTACGTCGTCAAGAGCCAGATTCACGCTGGCGGTCGCGGCAAGGGCAAGTTCAAGGAGCTCGGCCCCGACGCCAAGGGCGGCGTTCGCCTGGCGAAGTCGATCGAGGAAGTCGTTTCTCATTCCAGGGACATGCTCGGCAACACGCTGGTAACGGCGCAGACGGGCGACGCCGGCAAACAGGTCAACCGCCTCTACATCGAAGACGGTGCGGACATTGCCCGCGAACTCTATTGCTCGCTTCTGGTTGACCGTTCGGTCGGTCAGGTCGCATTCGTGGTTTCCACCGAAGGCGGCATGGATATCGAAGCTGTCGCCCACGACACGCCCGAAAAGATCCACACCATCGCCATCAACCCGGAAAAGGGCGTGAGCGACGCTGACGTTGCCGCAATCTCCAAGGCTCTCGAGCTTGACGGTGTTGCGGCCGAAGACGCCAAGGCGCTGTTCCCGATCCTCTACAAGGCCTTCAACGAGAAGGACATGGCTCTCCTCGAGATCAACCCGCTGATCGTCATGGAAAATGGCCATCTGCGCGTTCTCGACGCCAAGATGTCCTTCGACGGCAATGCGCTGTTCCGCCATGAAGACGTCAAGGCGCTGCGCGACGAGACCGAAGAAGACGCCAAGGAAATCGAAGCCTCCAAGTGGGACCTCGCTTATGTGGCGCTCGACGGCAACATCGGCTGCATGGTCAATGGTGGCGACGATGGACATCATTAAGCTGTACGGCAAAGAGCCGGCCAACTTCTGCGACGTCGGCGGCGGCGCCGGCAAGGAGAAGGTTGCGGCCGCTTTCAAGATCATCACGGCTGACCCGAAGGTCGAGGGCATCCTCGTCAACATCTTCGGCGGCATCATGAAGTGCGACGTCATCGCCGAAGGTGTTATCGCCGCGGTGAAGGAAGTCGGTTTGCAGGTTCCGCTCGTTGTTCGCCTCGAAGGCACCAACGTCGAGCTTGGCAAGAAGCTTCTGAACGAATCGGGCCTTGCGATTACGGCTGCTGACGACCTGGACGACGCAGCCAAGAAGATCGTCGCGGCGATCAACGGCTAATTGAGGGACCGGAAATAATGTCTATTCTTGTAAATAAAGACACCAAGATCCTCGTTCAGGGTCTGACCGGCAAGACCGGTACCTTCCACACCGAACAGGCGCTTGCTTATTATGGCACGCAGATGGTCGGCGGTATTCACCCGAAGAAGGGTGGCGAAACCTGGACCGGTTCCAAGGGCGAAAGCCTGCCGATCTTCGCAACGGTTGCCGAAGCCAAGGAAAAGACCGGTGCAGATGCATCCGTGATCTATGTTCCGCCGGCAGGTGCAGCAGACGCGATCATCGAAGCCATCGAGGCTGAGATCCCGTTCATCACCTGCATCACCGAAGGCATCCCGGTCATGGACATGGTGCGCGTCAAGGCCCGCCTCGACCGCTCCAAGTCGCGCCTGCTCGGCCCGAACTGCCCCGGCATCATGACGCCGGAAGAATGCAAGATCGGCATCATGCCGGGCTCCATCTTCCGCAAGGGTTCGGTCGGTATCGTTTCGCGCTCCGGCACGCTCACCTATGAAGCCGTGTTCCAGACCTCGAACGAAGGCCTCGGCCAGACGACCGCTGTCGGCATCGGCGGCGACCCGGTCAAGGGTACCGAGTTCATCGACATCCTGGAAATGTTCCTGGCCGACGACGCCACCCAGTCGATCATCATGATCGGCGAAATCGGCGGTTCGGCTGAAGAAGATGCGGCGCAGTTCCTGATCGATGAAGCCAAGAAGGGCCGCAAGAAGCCGATGGCCGGCTTCATCGCGGGCCGTACGGCTCCGAAGGGCCGCACCATGGGCCATGCCGGCGCTGTCGTTTCTGGCGGCAAGGGCGACGCAGAGTCCAAGATCGCAGCCATGGAAGCGGCGGGCATCAAGGTTTCGCCTTCCCCGGCGCGCCTCGGCAAGACGCTGGTTGAAGTCCTCAAGGGCTGAGACCACATGAGACCGGTAACGGGCGGCGCGGTTTTAACGCTGCGCTGCCCGATGCCGCAAGAAGATAGACAGACGGCATACCGCCCTGGCGGCAGACAGAAATAATCAAAGCGGCAGGCCGGTGAACGGCCCTAACGGCATCGAGGAGGCGGACGGACAAGTCCGCAGGAACACAATGGCAAGGCAAGAAGCGAACGAGCAGTTTCAGATCACGTCGTTTCTGGACGGCGCGAATGCAGCCTATATCGAGCAGCTCTATGCCCGGTACGAAGAGGATCCCTCTTCCGTGTCGCCGGAGTGGCAGAGCTTCTTCAAGGCACTGTCCGATAATCCGGAAGATGTGAAGAAGGCGGCCAAGGGCGCCTCCTGGAAGCGTGCCAACTGGCCGATCCCGGCGAATGGCGAACTGGTCTCCGCACTCGACGGTAACTGGGCCACGGTCGAAAAGGCCATTGAGAAAAAGGTCCAGGCGAAGGCTGAAGCCAAGAGCGCCGATACAGGCAAGCCCGTCAGCGAAGCGGAAGTGCTGCAAGCGACCCGTGACAGCGTTCGCGCCATCATGATGATCCGCGCCTACCGCATGCGCGGCCACCTGCACGCCAAGCTCGATCCGCTCGGCATCGCCAGCGCCGTCGAGGATTACAACGAGCTTTCGCCGAAGTCCTATGGCTTCGAGGAAAGCGACTACGACCGCAAGATTTTCATCGATAACGTGCTCGGCCTCGAATATGCGACCGTGCGCGAAATGGTCGAGATTCTCGAGCGTACCTATTGCTCGACGCTCGGCGTCGAATTCATGCACATGTCCAACCCGGAAGAAAAGGGCTGGATTCAGGAACGCATCGAAGGCCCGGACAAGGGTGTGGATTTCACGCCGGAAGGCAAGAAAGCCATTCTGTCCAAGCTGGTCGAAGCCGAAGGTTACGAGCAGTTCCTCGACGTGCGTTTCAAGGGCACCAAGCGTTTCGGCCTCGATGGCGGTGAATCGCTGATCCCGGCACTCGAGCAGATCATCAAGCGCGGCGGCCAGGACGGACTGGAAGAAGTCGTGCTCGGCATGGCCCACCGCGGTCGCCTGAACGTTCTGACCAACGTGATGGGCAAGCCGCACCGCGCCGTGTTCCACGAGTTTAAGGGCGGTTCGTTCAAGCCAGACGACGTTGAAGGTTCGGGTGACGTGAAGTACCATCTCGGTGCCTCCTCCGACCGCGAATTCGACGGCAACAAGGTTCACCTGTCGCTGACGGCCAACCCGTCGCACCTTGAAATCGTCAATCCTGTCGTCATGGGCAAGGCCCGCGCCAAGCAGGACCAACTGGCCAAGACATGGGACGGCGACATCATTCCGCTGTCCGAACGCGCCAAAGTGCTGCCGCTGCTTCTGCACGGCGATGCCGCTTTTGCGGGTCAGGGCGTGGTTGCCGAAATTCTCGGCCTTTCCGGCCTGCGCGGTCACCGCGTTGCCGGCACCATGCACTTCATCATCAACAACCAGATCGGCTTCACGACCAATCCGGCCTTCTCACGCTCGTCGCCCTATCCGTCCGATGTTGCGAAGATGATCGAAGCGCCGATCTTCCACGTCAACGGTGACGATCCGGAAGCGGTTGTCTATGCGGCGAAGGTCGCGACCGAATATCGCATGAAGTTCCACAAGCCTGTCGTCATCGACATGTTCTGTTACCGCCGCTTCGGCCATAACGAAGGCGATGAGCCGGCGTTCACGCAGCCGAAGATGTACAAGGTCATTCGTGGCCACAAGACCGTCGCCCGCATCTATGCCGACCGTCTGATCGCGGAAGGCCTGATCACCGAAGGTGATTTCGAGAAGGTCAAGGCCGACTGGCGCGCTCATCTCGAGCAGGAGTTCGAGGCAGGCCAGTCCTACAAGCCGAACAAGGCCGACTGGCTGGATGGTCAATGGTCCGGCCTGCGCGCCGCCGACAATGCCGATGAGCAGCGTCGTGGCAAGACCGGCGTGCCGATGAAGCAGCTGAAGGAAATCGGCAAGAAGCTGTCGACCATTCCCGAAGGCTTCACCGCGCATCGCACGATCCAGCGTTTCATGGAAAACCGCTCGCAGATGATCGAGACGGGCGAAGGCATCGACTGGGCGATGGCGGAAGCGCTGGCTTTCGGTTCGCTCGTTGTTGACGGCCACAAGATCCGTCTTTCCGGTCAGGATTGCGAACGCGGCACCTTCTCGCAGCGCCACTCGGTTCTTTACGATCAGGAGACCGAAGAGCGTTACATCCCGCTCGCCAATCTCGCCCCGACGCAGGCCCGTTACGAAGTCATCAACTCGATGCTTTCGGAAGAAGCCGTACTCGGTTTCGAATACGGCTATTCGCTTGCCCGCCCGAATGCGCTGACGCTCTGGGAAGCCCAGTTCGGCGACTTCGCCAACGGCGCGCAGGTGGTGTTCGACCAGTTCATCTCCTCGGGTGAACGCAAGTGGCTGCGCATGTCCGGTCTCGTCTGCCTTCTGCCGCATGGTTATGAAGGCCAGGGCCCGGAACATTCGTCCGCTCGTCTGGAACGCTGGTTGCAGATGTGCGCCGAAGACAATATGCAGGTCGCCAACGTTACGACGCCGGCTAACTACTTCCATATCCTGCGCCGCCAGATGAAGCGTGACTTCCGCAAGCCGCTGATCCTGATGACGCCGAAGTCGCTGCTGCGTCACAAGCGCGCCACCTCGTCTCTGGCGGAACTGGCCGGCGAGTCCTCCTTCCACCGTCTCCTGTGGGACGATGCTGAAGTCATCAAGGACGGCCCGATCAAGCTGCAGAAGGATGCGAAGATCCGCCGTGTCGTCATGTGCACCGGCAAGGTCTATTACGATCTTCTCGAAGAGCGTGAAAAGCGCGGTATCGACGACGTCTACCTGCTGCGCGTCGAACAGCTTTATCCGTTCCCGGCAAAGGCGCTCATCAACGAGCTTTCCCGTTTCCGCCACGCGGAAATGGTCTGGTGCCAGGAAGAGCCGAAGAACATGGGTTCGTGGTCGTTCATCGATCCTTACCTGGAGTGGGTTCTGGCGCATATCGACGCCAAGTACCAGAAGGTCCGTTACACGGGCCGTCCGGCGGCCGCCTCTCCGGCGACCGGCCTGATGTCCAAGCATCTGGCGCAGCTTGCTGCGTTCCTGGAAGACGCGCTGGGAGAGTGAGAACTCTCCCGCATCGCCCCGTAAAAAAGACACCCGAATAACGGAACTAGATCATGGCCACTGAAATCCGCGTACCAACCCTCGGCGAATCCGTCAGCGAAGCGACCGTCGGCACCTGGTTCAAGAAGGTCGGCGATACCGTCAAGGCCGACGAACCTCTCGTTGAACTCGAAACCGACAAGGTTACCGTCGAAGTCCCGGCACCCGCATCCGGCGTTCTCACCGAAATCGTCGCGCAGAACGGCGAGACCGTTGGTCTCGACGCGCTTCTCGGCCAGATCGCCGAAGGTGCTGCCGGCGCTGCCACTTCTGCACCCGCGGCAAAGCCTGCTGTGCCCGCTGCCGCACCGGCACCTGCCGCAGCCGTAGCCGCCGCTCCGGCTGGCAGCGCCATGCCACCGGCACCTGCCGCTGGCAAGCTGCTTGCCGAAAACAACCTGTCTGCCGATCAGGTCGACGGTTCGGGCAAGCGTGGTCAGGTTCTGAAGGGCGACGTTCTTGCCGCTGTCGCCAAGGGCGTTTCGGCACCTGCCGCCGCACCGGCACCGGTTGCCGCCCCCCGTCCGGTTTCGGCCGAGCAGGATCAGGTTCGCGAAGAGCGCGTCAAGATGACCCGTCTGCGCCAGACGATCGCCCGCCGCCTGAAGGACGCGCAGAACACCGCCGCCATGCTCACCACTTACAACGAAGTGGACATGAGCGCGGTTATGGACCTTCGTAACCGCTACAAGGACGTGTTTGAAAAGAAGCACGGCGTCAAGCTTGGCTTCATGGGCTTCTT
>Ga0308161_1006299_pt1 | contig 10081 bp, 10 predicted proteins | sample PhyFR2_FD_201034 | JGI IMG/M metagenome (GOLD analysis project Ga0308161, IMG submission 201034) | Phyllosphere microbial communities from UC Gill Tract Community Farm, Albany, California, United States - DLSLF.R2 | ecosystem: Host-associated > Plants > Phyllosphere > Unclassified | place: USA...
CGGAGTTACCCATCTGACGGTCCGGCAGGCCTACTTCGAGACCGGATGCGTCAACCAGCGTATGTGGACGTTTGGCCCACAGCGCATCCATCACCGGCGTTTTGGCGTTAAAGATAGCGTTATCCTGCTGATCTTCGCGGTAGCCGTAGCCATCCAGAATCACCAGTACCATAGGTTTTTTAGTAACCGACATTGCGACAACCCTCAAGCTTATAAGACGAAAAATTTGCCTGATTTTACTACGACTGAATCGATTAAATAGCCGCAGAAGATCAAAGAAAAGGGTGGTGAAAGCGGTGGTTAGGGCCGCTTTTCGCGCTTTTTTCCGTGACGGTACGCAGAAAATGCATTCCTTATTGCTCGCTGGCTGTATTTGCCACACTGCACAGGTATACTCCTTTCCTGGTTTTTTTATTCACTGAGTCGGGAGCTGTTACCCCCCATGCAAGAAATTATGCAATTTGTTAGCCGTCACCCCATCCTCTGTATCGCGTGGGTTGTATTACTGGGGGCGGTGCTGTTCACCACCTTCAAAGGCCTTACTTCCAAAGTAAAAGTGATCACCCGTGGTGAAGCGACGCGTCTGATTAACAAAGAAGAGGCCGTGGTTGTCGATCTGCGTCAGCGTGATGATTTCCGCAAAGGGCACATCGCCGGCGCGGTGAATTTGCTGCCAGCCGAAATTAAAGCCAATAATGTAGGTGAGCTTGATAAACACAAAAGCAAACCCATTATTGTTGTAGATGGTTCTGGCATGCAGGCGCAGGAGCCTGCCAGCGCGCTGGTCAACGCGGGCTTCACACAGGTTTATGTGCTGAAGGACGGCGTGGCAGGCTGGAGCGGCGAAAACCTACCGCTGGTTCGCGGTAAATAATCTGGAGAAGCGTTATGGCCAACATTGAAATCTATACCAAAGCAACCTGCCCGTTCTGCCATCGTGCAAAGGCGTTGCTGGACAGCAAAGGCGTGACCTACGCGGAGCTGCCGATTGACGGCGATGCCGTGAAGCGCGAAGAGATGATTCAACGTAGTGGCCGTACGACCGTGCCGCAGATTTTTATTGATGCACAGCACATTGGCGGCTGTGACGACTTGTATGCGCTGGATGCGCGTGGTGGACTCGATCCCCTGTTGCGCTAAGGCGTTTGAGTATATTACTAAGGGTTTTTCTCATGTCAGAACAAAATAACACCGAAATGTCATTCCAGATCCAGCGTATCTACACCAAGGATGTCTCTTTTGAAGCGCCGAATGCGCCTCATGTATTCCAGAAAGACTGGCAGCCAGAAGTTAAACTGGATCTGGATACCGCATCCAGCCAGCTGGCTGATGACGTATACGAAGTGGTCTTGCGTGTGACCGTGACCGCAAGCCTGGGCGAAGAGACCGCGTTCCTGTGTGAAGTTCAGCAGGCAGGTATCTTCTCCGTTGGTGGTATCGAAGGCAACCAGATGGCGCACTGCCTGGGCGCGTACTGCCCGAACATTCTGTTCCCGTACGCTCGCGAATGCATCACTAGCCTGGTTTCTCGCGGTACCTTCCCGCAGCTGAACCTTGCGCCAGTCAACTTTGATGCGCTGTTCATGAACTATTTGCAGCAGCAGGCTGGTGAAGGTACTGAAGAACATCAGGATGCCTGATGAGTACACCTAATGCTCATATGACTGTGATCGGTGCCGGCTCTTACGGCACCGCTCTTGCCATTACGCTGGCAAGAAACGGCCACCAGGTTATTCTCTGGGGGCACGATCCAAAACATATCGCGACCCTGCAGCACGATCGCTGCAATGCCGCGTTCCTTCCCGATGTACCTTTTCCCGACACGCTGCACCTTGAGAGCGATTTAGCGACCGCCGTACAGGCCAGCCGCAATATTCTGGTGGTGGTGCCAAGCCACGTGTTTGGCGATGTGCTGCGGCAGATCAAGCCGCTGATGCGTGACGATGCGCGTATCGTCTGGGCGACCAAAGGTCTGGAAGCCGAGACGGGACGCCTGCTGCAGGACGTGGCGCGTGAGGCGCTGGGCGACACCATTCCGCTGGCAGTGATCTCCGGGCCAACCTTCGCCAAAGAGCTGGCAGCGGGTCTGCCGACGGCCATTGCGCTGGCCTCGACGGATAGCGCCTTTGCTGAAGATCTCCAGCAGCTGCTGCACTGCGGCAAAAGCTTCCGCGTCTATAGCAACCCCGACTTTATCGGCGTGCAGCTGGGCGGGGCGGTGAAAAACGTCATCGCTATTGGCGCAGGGATGTCGGACGGCATCGGCTTTGGGGCTAACGCCCGTACCGCGCTCATTACCCGTGGGCTGGCGGAGATGTCACGCCTCGGCGCTGCGCTGGGTGCGGCGCCTGAAACCTTTATGGGAATGGCTGGGTTAGGCGATCTGGTGCTGACCTGTACCGATAACCAATCCCGCAACCGTCGCTTCGGCATGATGCTCGGCCAGGGTATGGACGTGCAGCAGGCCCAGACGCAGATCGGCCAGGTAGTAGAAGGCTACCGCAATACGAAAGAGGTCCGCGAGTTGGCACACCGCTTTGGTGTCGAAATGCCGATTACCGAGGAGATATTTCAAGTATTGTATTGCGGTAAAAATGCGCGCGAGGCAGCATTGACCCTGTTAGGGCGCACGCGCAAGGACGAGCGTAGCAGTCAGTAATTTCAAATCATCTAAATGGACACGGCCAACGTAGATTGGCCGGTCTCTTTTATTACGTCTGGAGTATGCAATGCCGTGTGAAGAGCTGGATCTGGTCTGGAATAATATTAAAGCCGAAGCCCGGGCGCTGGCGGACTGTGAGCCCATGCTGGCCAGTTTCTATCACGCAACGTTACTCAAGCATGAAAATCTCGGCAGCGCGCTGAGCTATATGCTGGCCAACAAGCTGGCATCGCCCATCATGCCCGCCATCGCTATCCGCGAAGTGGTCGAGGAGGCCTACGCCGCCGATCCAGAGATGATCGCCTCTGCCGCCTGCGATATTCAGGCGGTGCGCACCCGTGACCCGGCGGTAGATAAATATTCTACGCCGCTGCTCTACCTGAAAGGCTTCCATGCGTTACAGGCCTACCGCATCGGACACTGGCTCTGGGCAGAGGGCCGCCGCGCGCTGGCTATCTTCCTGCAAAATCAGGTCTCGGTGTCGTTCCAGGTCGATATTCACCCGGCAGCGCGGATTGGCCGTGGCATCATGCTCGACCATGCCACCGGCATTGTGGTGGGTGAAACGGCGGTCATTGAAAACGACGTCTCGATTCTGCAATCCGTCACCCTCGGCGGGACCGGCAAAACCAGCGGCGATCGCCATCCGAAAATCCGGGAAGGGGTCATGATTGGCGCGGGAGCAAAAATCCTCGGCAATATCGAGGTCGGACGTGGCGCGAAGATTGGCGCAGGTTCAGTGGTGTTGCAGCCCGTACCGCCCCATACCACCGCCGCAGGCGTTCCGGCACGCATTGTCGGTAAACCCGAGTCGGACAAGCCCGCAATGGATATGGACCAGCACTTCGCTGCCCACCACGGGTTCGAGTACGGCGACGGGATTTAACAGAACGCCCGGTGGCGCTGCGCTTACCGGGCCTACAAATACCTAACTGCGTAATACCGCGCCCGCATACCCTAACTGACGCCACGCCTCATACACCACCACCGACACTGCGTTAGACAGGTTCATGCTGCGGCTGTCCGGCATCATCGGAATGCGGATCTTCTGCTCTGGCGGCAGCGCATCGAGGATCGTCGCGGGCAGGCCGCGCGTCTCGGGCCCAAACATCAGATAGTCGCCCGCCTGATAGGTCACCGCGCTGTGTGCAGGCGTGCCCTTGGTGGTGAGCGCAAACAGGCGCTGCGGATTTTCCTCTGCCATAAACGCCGCGTAGTCAGCGTGACGCTGCACGGCGGTGAACTCATGGTAATCCAGGCCCGCTCGGCGCAGACGCTTATCGTCCCAGGTAAAGCCCATCGGTTCGATAATATGCAGGCGGAAGCCGGTATTGGCGCAAAGACGAATGATATTCCCGGTATTCGGCGGGATCTCCGGTTCAAATAAGACGATGTTCAGCATGGTGCCCCCTCAATAACGCGGGGCAGCATAGCAGACTTACGCGTAAATTACGCCGCGTCGCCGGTCTTCACCGGTTCAAATACCGACTCGTGCTCAACGTTCTGTACCAGCAGGTCGCGGGTGATCTCCTTAATGGATTTCGCCCCGGTCAGGGTCATCGCCACGCGCATCTCTTTCTCGATCAGGTTCAGCAGGTTGGCGACGCCTGCCTGACCGTGGGTCGCCAGCGCGTAGAGGTAGGCCCTTCCCAACAGCACGGTGTCCGCCCCAAGAGCAATCATTCGCACCACGTCGAGACCGTTACGGATCCCACTGTCGGCCAGAATAGCGATGTCGCCCTTCACCGCATCGGCAATCGCTGGCAGCGCCCGGGCCGAGGAGAGCACCCCATCCAGCTGGCGGCCGCCGTGGTTCGACACCACAATCCCGTCCGCACCAAAGCGCACCGCGTCGCGGGCATCTTCGGCATCAAGGATCCCTTTGATCACCATCGGGCCGTCCCAGAATTCGCGGATCCACTCCAGGTCCTTCCATGAGATAGAGGGATCGAAGTTGTTTGCCAGCCAGCCAATATAATCTTCAAGCCCGGTCGGCTTACCGAGATAGGTCGAGATATTCCCCAGATCGTGCGGACGACCATGCAGGCCCACGTCCCATGCCCAGCGGGGATGGGTTACCGACTGCCAGTAGCGGCGCATGGCCGCGTTAGCACCGCTCATGCCAGAGTGCGCATCCCGGTAGCGCGCGCCCGGCGTCGGCATATCAACGGTAAACACCAGCGTCGAGCAGCCCGCCGCTTTCGCCCGCTCCAGGGCGTTGCGCATAAAGCCGCGATCGCGCAGAACGTAGAGCTGGAACCACATCGGACGCTTCAGGGTGGGGGCCACCTCTTCAATCGGGCATACCGAGACGGTGGAGAGGGTAAACGGAATGCCCTTCGCATCGGCAGCGGCGGCGGCCTGCACCTCGCCCCGGCGAGCGTACATGCCGCACAGCCCTACCGGCGCAAGGGCCACCGGCATGGAGAGCTTTTCGTTAAACAGCGTGGTCTCCAGGCTCAAATCGGCCATGTTCTTCAGCACACGCTGGCGCAGGGCCACCTGGGCAAGATCCTCTACGTTGCGGCGCAGGGTATATTCCGCGTACGCGCCGCCGTCGATGTAGTGGAACAGGAAAGGGGGCAGGATGCGCTGAGCCGCTGCGCGGTAATCACTGGCTGCAGAAATAATCATGCGTTGTTCTCCCTGGTAGGGTCGGGATCGCCCGGCAGGCGGGTGATGCGCGCCTGACGAGCCTGATCTTCATCGAATTGTTTAATAGTGGTATGGACAAACCCCAGATGCGCCATCATCGCCTTGCGTGCTGCCTCGGCATCGCCGACCAGAATAGCGTCGAGCACCGCCTGGTGCTGTTCAGTAAGCTGAGCGAATACCGGCGGAACCTGATACATGCGCTGGCGGCTCTGCTTAACCGACGACTGCAGCAGATCGAAGAAGCCGCGCATGGTCTGTAATAGCACCACGTTATGTGACGCTTCGGCGATCGCCAGATGAAAGCGCACGTCGGCCTGCGAGGCGATGTCCGGATCTTTGCTCTGGGTCGCTTCGTAGCAAACACGGAGTTTCTCTTTATCGGCATCGGTGGCGCGCATCGCCGCGTGCCAGGCGGTGCTGGCCTCAATAGCGTGGCGGGCCTCTAGAATATCGAAGCTGTAGTCGGGGTCGTGCTCCAGCAGCGTTTTCAGCGGCTGGACAATATTTTGCTCAGACCAGTCGTCGTGCTGCCAGCGCACAAAGGTGCCGCCGCCGCGACGGCTCAGCAGCACCCCTTCGTTGACCAGCGTAGCCAGCGCTTCGCGCAGCGAGTTGCGCGATACGCCAAGCTGCGCGGCCAGCTGACGCTCGGCGGGCAGCTTCATGCCCGCCTCCAGCTGCTGCTCTTTTATCAGCGCCCGCACGCGAGAGGCGATCTCGTCGGGGAGGCGTTTAGGCATAACGATCACGGGATCATCCAGGTTAAGACGTAGGCCTGTAGGGTGGTAATAATCCCCACCATGCAGGTGAAAATCAGGCTGTGCTTCACGGTAAAGCGGAACAGATCCGACTCTTTACCTACCAGTCCCACCGCCGCACAGGCAATGGCGATGGACTGCGGAGAGATCATTTTCCCGGTCACGCCGCCGGTGGTGTTGGCCGCAACCAGCAGCACGTCCGAGACGCCAATCTGCTGCGCGGCGGTCGCCTGCAGGGCAGCGAACAGGGCATTCGACGACGTATCGGAGCCGGTAAGGAACACGCCCAGCCAGCCGAGGAACGGCGAAAAGAAGGTAAAGGCGTGTCCGGTATGGGCTAACGCCAGCGCCAGCGTCGAGGAGAGGCCGGAGTAGTTAGAGATAAAGGCGAAGGCCAGCACCATGCCGATAGAGTAGATAGGCAGGGCCAGCTCCTTCAGCGTGAGGGCGAAGGTCTGCACCGCCGCCGCGGGCTTCATACGCAGCCAGACAATCGAGAGCAGGGCGGCAAACAGGATCGCCGTACCGGTGGCCGAGAACCAGTCGAACTTATAGACCGCCGCATAGGGCGTTGCCGCGTTAACCACCGGCGGCATGCGGGCCACCAGCTTATCCAGGTACGGGACCGAAATGTTGATCACCATATCGTACAGCGCCCCGCCCGGTGCAAACAGGGCTTTGAACGGCGGCACGCTCCACAGCGTTACCGTGGCGGTAAGGAACAGGAAGGGCGACCACGCCTTGATAATCTGGCCCGCGCTGTAGTGGGTGCGCGCCAGGCTCTCATCGACCTGAGAGGCACCCATATCGCCAAAGCGGAAGATGCGCACCGGCTGCCAGCGTTTCAGGAACAGCGTCAGGCAGACCAGCGACACCAGCGAGGAGATAATGTCCGGCAGCTCGGGGCCAATAAAGTTAGAGCTCAGGTACTGGGCGATGGCGAAGGAGCCACCCGCCACCATCACCGCCGGCCAGGTCTCTTTAATGCCGCGCCAGCCGTCCATAATCGCCATGATCCAGAACAGCACGATGATGGTTAAAAACGGCAGCTGACGACCCACCATCTGGCCGATTTCGAAACTGTCCAGGCCCGTGACCTGTCCGGCCACCAGAATCGGAATGCCCATCGCGCCGAAAGCGACCGGTGCGGTATTGACGATCAGGCATAGCCCGGCGGCATACAGCGGATTAAAGCCCAGCCCCACCAGCAGCGCAGCGGTGATCGCCACCGGCGCGCCAAAGCCCGCCGCCCCTTCCAGAAACGCACCGAAGGAGAAGCCAACGATCAGCATCTGCAGCCGCTGGTCCGGCGTAATAGAGAGAATGGACGAGCGGATAATGTCGAACTGCCCGGTCTTGACCGAGATTTTGTAGACGAACACCGCGGCAATAATGATCCACGCAATCGGCCACAGGCCGTAGAAGAAGCCGTACACCACCGATGCCATGGCGCGATCCACCGGCATTTTGTAGAAGAAGAGCGCTACCAGCAGGGCGATGGCGACAGTGTATGTCGCAGCAAGGTAGCCCTTTAGCTTGAGCTTAATCAGAGCAAAGAAGAAGAACAGGATCGGCAGGGATGCGATCAGACTCGACAGCCAGATGTTGCCGGCCGGATCGTAGTTTTGTTGCCACAGGCTCATTGCGTGTCTCCTGGGACCCTTCTGGCCGATCGGCGGTGAGTCTGCGCTCATCTCTGCGTCACAGTCAGTGTAAAAGTGGTCCAGCCAATTGGGTTGTGTAGGGTTTATGACAACAAATGGTTAATCAGATGTTATGTTTCAGCAATGAGTTTGTAAGTGGAAATCGTGGAAGTGTGAAGCGTAGAGCGGTTGGTTAGGGGATTGGTAGGGCCAATTTGGGAGGCAGAGGCCGGGTTGATTAACCTGCTGCCCTGTTGCTGCTGAGTTTGTTATGCAAACGAATAATGCCCTTGCTCATAGAAAATTCCTTTTAGTAGTAATAGAAGAAATCCATCCAGGTGCTGCGAGGAGACGGCATCTCACGGTCAGCAACAGGTGGCTTTTTTTTAGTTTGTTCTTTAGTGATCTTTCGGAGGTCCACGCGGCGAGGCTCACTAAAGTTCAGAGCTGTGAAAATTGACTCAGCAAGAAGCGTGGACGGATTGGGTTTTTTTCTGATGCTAAATACTGTGTATATACCAGCAACCACTAACATAGCGGCAGCAATAGCCAGGCAAAAAAAGACCGCCTTCCAGTCCGCGCCGAAAAATTTAAGAGAAATAAATAAAACAGCGTAAATCCCCGCCATAGTGGGAGCGCTACAATAAAGCTCAAAATAGATATCGCCCTCACGCCCACATTCACACTGCGGCGTCATGGTTATTGTGTGCAGCTCAGGGAGGGTTATTGCATATACAACGTAGTGATTGCCTCTTCCCGTAACGGCCATTTCCACATAGTCACCGGCCCGGACGTGAGTTTTCCCCAGCCATCCACTAAATGGCACGCCATTAATCTTTCCCCGAACAAAATCACAGGCATTTTTTATCCGGGTTTTACTTTGCCCCGTGACGGCAGAACCGGCCGCATTGCCCGTTACCGCCAGTAATAGGCTTCCCACCTGCTCACTTGCCTCCTGTTTAGCAAATCCTTCAGGGTCATATTCGCGATCGGTAAAATAGCCGATCACTTTCTGCACGCTAAATTCTTCCAGCACGCCACTGACTTTGAACAGAGGCTGTCGAGGTGGTAGTACTGGCGGTGGAGGTTCTGTAGCCAGGATGGCCTCCAGTTGTGGGATTTTCTCTTCAAGAGAGGCAATTTCAGTAGTCAGACGCTTTAAGTACATAGGTAAATCAGGGTCATCATGATTTTCTTCGAGGCTTTTTTTGTCTATCCTTAGACTAATTCTTGCGCTAGATAACTCTCTTTTTACTTCTTCGAAATCAGTAAACTCCCCTGACGCTTTTCTGTTCCTGGTCATAACACCACCCCCAGCGCTCTATTAAACGCTTCCCGCTGATTATCACATTCTTTATCACGAGGTTTTTTATACCCGAGCTGCCAAGTACTCTTTAGTTTGTCATTCGGTTCCAGACCGAATACTCCATTCCGGCACCACTTCTGTAGTTCATTGCCATAGTAATAAATAACCAGCTGTTCAATCAGGAATATGCCAATCATTGCTTCCCAACTGGCAAGGAAACTGACGAATTGTCCAGCAGCAATTTCGCCTAATTTGGACGATAACTGAGTTAACCATCCCTCCTCAAATAACTCCGTCTCAGCCAGTACTTGAAGCAAACCACTGGCACCTTTCAAAGCTAAGCCAGCATCTACAGCCGTTTTTCCACTATTAAGTCCGACAAAAATCCATCTGGTATGCTCAGATCTGATCTCTGAGATCAAATTCCCGGCATCCAGAGCCAGATTAATCACCGCAGCGCCGGTACCGGCAGTGGCTCCGACAAACTTCATACTGGTGGCCCCTGCGCCAAACTGAAGCCCGTGCTTAACCATCGGCTCAACAATCTCACTGGCTGTACTGAGTGTCCCAAGGAAGGCGGAAGTTATCTGCGCACGGCTTTTCGCATCGCCTTTACTTTCTTCCAGTAAACTGGCGTACTCCCAGCAGTTAAAAATTAGTGCCAGTAACTTGATTCGGGTTCCTTTCAGTGCGCTTTCACCTTCTGCGCTTGCACTGAATTCATCAAATCTCGAGTTATATTTATTAACAATCTCCCCACGGATTTTTCCACCACGTTTTAATCCCAAGCGAATTTGCTGCCGAAACGCCACGCCATCCTGTATCTGCGCAACAGATAACCCGACGGCTTTTGCATAGCTCACCCCGGACACCACCTGAAACAGTGTTTTTGTCAGCAGCCCGTTTAGTCCGTCCAGAAACTTACCAGCATGAGTGACGCTGAAGAAACGATCACCAAACGTACTCAGGCGACGGTCGCAGTACAGCATCATCCGCGAGAACGATGAAGACGGCGTGGCGGGTCTTTCCAGCAGCTCATTAGCCTTGTCGTAGGCTT
>Ga0308161_1006300_pt1 | contig 10081 bp, 10 predicted proteins | sample PhyFR2_FD_201034 | JGI IMG/M metagenome (GOLD analysis project Ga0308161, IMG submission 201034) | Phyllosphere microbial communities from UC Gill Tract Community Farm, Albany, California, United States - DLSLF.R2 | ecosystem: Host-associated > Plants > Phyllosphere > Unclassified | place: USA...
TGCACCGCCAGGCTGAGGCAGGCATTGATGCGCTCACCGTTGACCAGCACGGTACAGGCACCGCATTGACCGTGGTCGCAGCCCTTCTTGGTCCCGGTCAGCTTCAGATGTTCGCGCAGGGCATCGAGCAGCGTGGTCCGCGTGTCGAGCTCAAGCTCCCGCCGATTGCCGTTGACGGTGAAGGCCAGCGTGCTGATGACCGGCGGCCTGGGCGGCGGGGGCGTCGCCAGTTCGGCGGCGAGCGATGACGCCCCCGGTGCGGCGGACATTGCCACGGTCGTGACGCCGCCGGCGATCACCTGGCGACGCGTCAACTTCATTCCTTCATCACAACTTGGCACAGTGACCTCCTGGCGTTCGGGAAAATCCCGTGGCTGGATGGACGCGCTCACACTACCCAAGGGGCACTATGCCCATCTGCGGGGTACAGATCTGTGAAGTCGGTCGGAGGCGCGCCGGCATCATCGGCCGAGCCTGCTGGCCGGTCATCCTCAACGCCGCCTCTGGCAAGAGTGCGCCACTGACACTGATCCGCGCCACTTCCTCACTGATGCATGCACATCCGGCATCGCCCGGACGGAGCGATCCATGCCTGGGAGTTCGAAGAAAAGGGCAAGGAATTCACCGTGCGCGGCGACGAGCCGTTGGTCTTCAACAGCATGACCCACGTCATCAATGCCGCACTGGATGGCTTGGGCTTGGCATACGCACCGGAACCGCTGGTGGCCGAGCACATCGCGCAAGGCAGGCCGAAGGAGCACTTTCCCGACCATCATTCTTTTCGAACCTCAAGCTGACGTTGAATCGCGACGCGAACACGTTCGGCAGCATCGAGGCTGACGCTCTCCTCAAGCACATCGGCCAGATCGTATAGCTGCTCCGGCCGCAGGCCGATGTTCATGCTGATTCCAATGTGGGACTGCAATTGGGGCTCCACCCCGTACATGGCGGCCAGCATGCTGACCGTAGCCAATTCGCGGCTTTGCCAATCAAGATTGTCGCGCTCGAAGATGTCGCCGAAGAGGTGCGTACGGAGGTATTGATTTGCTTGCGGGGCAAAATCGAACAAAGGCCCTGAGACAGGAGCGCCGGCCAGCCTGGTCTGGTTTGCCGTGCCTGCAGCGAGCAAGGCATCGCCTGTGGGAATCGGCTTGCGGGGCTCGCGGCCGGCGTCATCCTGGATGCCCTGCTGTCTACGCGCATCCGCCACCTTCATCAGTTCGCTCAACGCGTTCAGGCTCCGAGGAAACCCCGCATAAGCGTAGAGCTGCATCAGGACCTCTCGCGTTTCGGCCAGACTCAATCCCGCGTCCAGGCCCTGGTTCAACGCCTGATGAAGGCCATCCAAGTCGCCGGCCGCTGCGAAGGCGCCGATCGGAATGATGGCTTTCCGGCGCGGATCCAGTTCAGTTGTGGGGGCTTGATTTGATTTGCTGTGCATCGCTATTCCTTCGTGTGCGAAAGCCATCTGACCTGGAACGGCAGCAAGCGTCGCCGCGCCCAGCAGATTGGCAAGAAGGCTGGGCCCCAAGATAGGCAGCCAGCCTCTAGAACGACTCAATGCGGACCTCCACGGCCCCGGTCTTGCGAAGGAGCTGCAGCCCTCCTTCGATGCGACCCAGCCTTACGAGACCCTTTGAATAGCCAAAAGGCCTGTGAAAAATCGCCAGGTTTCCCCAAGGCGCATAGAAGGCCATATCACCTGCCACGGGCGTGATTCCCTCCGGCTCGCCCTCCACGTTCAGACTGCGCGGCAGCTGCGCAATCTTCTCAGTCGCGGCGTAGTCTTCAAGTTGCAGGGTCAGCGGCAACTGAGCGATGAACTCGCGTGCAGGAAGGCTGTCCTCCAGGGTGGCTGACAGCACTTGATCATTGATGATCAGTCGAATTTTCATGGGATGACTCTCCTGATTGGCCTCAGTTCTGGCGGCAGCGACGGCTGGATGATCGGGCGCGGCTGAGCAAGCTGCTACCGACTCAAAAGCAGCGAGGAGCACGAGCAGCTTCGCCGTTATCGAAGTGAGGCGTGTCATCGCTTCGGTGCCCCTGTGGCAATCGCCGCAGCTGACGTGTGCACCTCTTCAGCCGCAGTGGCGTAGGCAAGCAGCGCGGCAAACAACAGGATGCCCGCACTCGCCATGAACGTGCTGGCAAAGCCAAGGCTGTCGAACAGCAGCCCGCCGAGGGTGGCACCCAGCGCAATGGAGCACTGAACCACCGCAACCATCAGCCCGCCGCCGGCCTCGGCATTGTCGGTGAAGGTGCGCGCCAGCCAGCTCCACCAGCCGACCGGTGCGGATGTGGCCAGCAGACCCCACGCCGAGAGCAGTGCGGCGGTCGGCCAAAGGTGGGGCCCGAGTGGAACCAGAGTGACGGCAATCAGCGCCATGAGGGCGGGAAGAATCACCAGCGTGCGGTAGAGCCCGCGCCTGATGAATGCCCCGATGGCAAGTGTGCCCACGAAACCACTCACTCCGATCGCCAGCAGAACCCACGGAACGGCAGATACCCCAGCATGCGTGACACGCTCCAGGAACGGCCGCACGTAGGTGAACAGGGCAAACTGCCCCATGAAGAACGCGGCGCAGGCCATCATGCCCAGTGCCACCGCGCGTCGTCGCAGCAACACGACGACTCCGCCGTGTGATCGACCCTCCTCCGCTTCCATGGACGGCAGACAAACCCACTGCCAGGCCAGGGCGACAGCTGCCACCGGCAGAAGACAGAGGAATGCGCCGCGCCATCCGATCATGCTGCCGAGATAGCTGCCCAGTGGTGCCGCAATGACCGTTGCAAGGGCGTTGCCACTGTTGAATATCGCCAAGGCTCGCGGGACCTCGGCCTCCGGTACCAGCCGCATCGCGGTTGCGGCGGACAATGACCAGAAACCGCCGATCACTACGCCGATCAGCGCACGGCCTGTCATGTAGACCGGATAGTTCTGGGCCAGCGCTACCACCAGTCCCGACACCGCCATCAACGCCGTGAGGGACAACAGCAACGTTCGGCGGTTCACGCTACCCGCCAATCGCGAGATCGACAGGCTGGTCAACACCGCAAATACACCCGAAATGGCAATGCCGTAGCCGGCAAGGCCCTCGCTCACGCCCAGGTCTGCCGCCAAGGGAGTGAGCAGGCTCACGGGCATGAATTCCGAGGCGATCAACGCGAAGACGCACAGCGTCATTGCGAGCACGCCGCCCCAGTTGGCGCGATGTGCGGGGGCGTCGGTGCGGCTCATTTCCCGGCCAGGCCGCGCTGGAAGAACGTGGCCAGCTTGTCAAAGGGAATCAGCTGGATGCGGTCGTACAGATCCACGTGGCCGGCACCCTTTACCCAGTAGATCTCCTTGGGCTGCCCTGCCCTTCGGTAGGCGTCCTCGCTGAACTCGCGGGAATGCGCGACGTCGCCGGAGACGAAGAGCATTGGTCGGGGCGAGATCGTCTCGATGTCGTTGAAGGGATAGAAGTTCATGAATTTGACCAGGCTGCTGAAGAGCGGCTGGGTTGTCAGTTCGGCCTTGTCACCCTTTGGCGTATAGGCGCCGCGCGGGGTGCGGTAGAAGTCGAAGAACTCACGCTGGATGGCGGGCGTGTCAGCATCGAGGTGGTTCACGGTGCCAGGCACGAACACCGGCGCCCCGCCCTTGAATTCGGCCAGACGCTGATCTGCCGCGGACTGGATCACCGCCTTGCGCTGCTCCAGCGACTGGCCACTGTTCAGCCCCTGCCGTGCCGCCGCACCCATGTCGTACATGCTGACCGTGGCGATGGCCTTGATGCGTGGGTCGATCTTGGCGGCGCTGATCACAAAGCTGCCGCTGCCACAGATGCCCAGGCCGCCGATGCGGTCCGGATCGACAAAGGACTGCGTGCTCAGGAAATCCACGGCCGCACTGATGTCGTCCGAATAGATTTCCGGCGCCACCAGGTGTCGCGGCGCGCCGCCACTCTCGCCCCAGAAGGAAAGGTCGATCGCCAGCGTAACGAAGCCCTGCTCGGCCAGCTTCTGCGCGTAGAGCTGGGAACTCTGCTCCTTCACTGCGCCCATCGGGTGGCCAACCACCACTGCGGGCGCGCGGTTGCCGTCGGGCAGGCCTTGAGGGCGGTAAAGCGTACCCACCACCTCCATCTGGTACTGGTTGTGGAAGCTCACGCGCTCCCCCTTGACCGTGGGGCTGCGGTAGAAGTTGTCGGATCCATGGGGCGGGGCCGGCACCGGTGCGTCAGCGGCCATGGCCGAAGCTGGAACGTAGAGGCTGGCGAGCAGCGCCAGTAACAGCGTGGTGCGTTTCATGGGCGTATGGCCTCGGTTGGGGACACGGGTCGCCACGATAGGCCCCAGCCCCTATATCGATAAGCCGGTTGAAAGTTGATGCATTACTGAGTTGCGCTCACAATTGACCCATGAGCACCGTGAAGACCCATGACCTGCAAGCGTTCCTGGTAGTGGCGCAGGAGCAGAGTTTCACCAAGGCGGCGGTTCGTCTTGGGGTAACGCCCTCTGCGCTGAGCCATTCGATGCGCCTGCTGGAAGAGCGCCTGGGAATTCGCCTGCTCGCGCGGACCACGCGCAATGTCTCTCCCACTGAAGCGGGCGAGCGCCTGATGCGCTCCATCGCACCACATTTCGAGGCCATCGGTGCCAGCGTGGAGGCGCTGGGTGACCTGCGCGACCGCCCAGCTGGAACGCTACGAATCTCCTGCACGGATGATTCCATGGAGACCATCATCCGTCCGCGGCTTGCCGGATTCCTGGACGAGTACCCGGACATTACGCTTGAGTTCTACGTGGATTACGGCTTCACCAATGTGGTGGAGCAGCGCTTCGATGCGGGCATCCGGCTCGGAGAGGCACTGAGCAAGGACATGATTGCTGTCAGGGTTGGCCCTGATTGGCGTCTGGTCGTGGTGGGCTCACCCGACTACTTCGAGAAGTATCCGAAACCGAAGAAGCCCGCCGACATTACGCACCATCGCTGCATCCACATCCGACATCGCCCAAACGGTGCCATCTATGCGTGGGAGTTCGAAGAGAAGGGCAAGGAATTCACCGTGCGCGGCGACGGGCCGTTGGTCTTCAACAGCATGACCCACGTCATCAATGCCGCACTGGATGGCTTGGGCTTGGCATACGCACCGGAACCGCTGGTGGCCGAGCACATCGCGCAAGGCAGGTTGGTGGCGGTGCTAGACAGGTGGTGCGTCCCCTTCCCCGGCTATCACCTTTACTACCCGAACCGTCGGCAGTCGTCGCCGGCATTTGCAGCGCTGGTTGCGTGGTGGAAGCTGGATAGGTGACGTGGATGCCGATGCCGGGTGCGGTCTTGATTCCCCTTTGCGCCCTGTATCGGCTGGAAACGGACACCAGCCCCACCCTCGATAAATCTTCCTAATCCCCCAGCCGGGCGACAGCTTCCCTGCCCCATTTGCTAGCCATTGAACGTTATCGAGCACGCGCGGGCGCTCAATTCTGGAATCAACATGACCAGCGAAGATGGTTTCGCGTGGGTGAATTTTCAGGCCCGGCCACCGTGCACCCAGCTTTCAGCTAACACCCTCCGGAGAGCTTTGCGTGACGCCTCGCCAAGTTACGCACGCCCCCTCCCGTCTCGTTGTTCGCTGGAGCATGCCCTTGGCCACCGAAGCCCATAATTCACCAGGCTCAGTTGTAGCCGTGCTGGCAATCCTGACTCTACTTTAACCTCAGCACGCCTCTTGTACTTACTCCGTCACCGAACAAAATAGACGCGCCGCGCGGGAACGCATGTTGCGCGTCCTCATGATTGAGGAAAGACACCAAACACGCCACTCTCTCGCCGGGAAGAATGACGTCAACGGTACTGTCATTGATCACGAATCCGTACCAGAGCTCACCGCCGCGTCGCGACAATGCCATGGGGCGTGCGTTGTTCTGACGCATCTCAAGAACGGGTCCGCCCAAAGAATCAACCATATCCAAATGGATCTCAGCTCGCGCTGGAACCATGTTCGGGAAAACAATCGTCATCTCAGCAACTCTTCTGCTTGATGTGCGAGCCCGTACTTTGGACTCTGTGAAATTGCGTGCTTGGCACATTGATTGATTGCATCGGGACGCCATGCACGTCCGAGAGCAGGGCCTTCGATGCTGAATTTATCACGCCGGCAGGGGCTACTCCTTGGACGACGGTATGCTCTTCGCCATACAACTTCGCGTGCCCACGAGCAACGCGCCACGCGCGCAGCCACAATGCCGCGTGGCTGGAGCGGGCCAAGGTCGCGTTGAAGGCCTACTGGCGCCTGGCGGCCTTTGGCAATCCTGTCGCATCTGCCTCACTCGCGGCCTCGCCGGGCGGATGCCGACACTCTTGACGTGTGCACCGCCGGCATCGCCGATAGCCTTACAGGGCAAGGCCCCAGCCTCATTGCGCCGCATGCAACGATTCTGAAAATGTTGAAAGTGGTGTCGGCATCAGCCCTACTGCGTTGGCATCGTGCACAGCCAGGGGTATTCCTGTTCATGCCACCGAAAACGGGTGGCCGAGGCCTCGAAATCCTCGGTTGTGCAAGAGAAGTATGCGCTTGCCAGCCGGCACCACGTTCTGTGGTGCCGGCTGGCAATCCGTCGGCCGGCTATGGCGGGCGGTGCGTGGGGGCCTTGTGCCCGCCGGGAAGATTGCACACCGGATTTCGAGCCCCGCACCGTCCGCCACCTTTATCGGTGGCGGCTTCTGCATGCACGCAAGGAGCCAGTCATGAACCCGCCCCACTCCCCTGCCCCGCACCCGATCCACGACGCCTCCGCGAATGGCCCTGCGTTGGACCCGAACACGCTCATCGCCCTGCTGCACAGCATCGGCTCGGGCGCCGCCTCGGATGGCCAGCCATGGCCTGAACGCCATCAGATGCCCGGCCGACGCATCGCGCTGGCGGATACCGATTGCTCGCTGGCTGGGCTACGCGTGGTGCTGGAGATCCTGCTGGCCGCGCAGCGTGCCCGCGAGAACGGCGAACTGGAACAGTACGTCGGTCCGCGGGTGATGGAGGGCCTGATCATGGCCGGACTCGGCCTTGCCGCACACGCCAGTACGCGCCTCCATCCGGAAGGGTGAGTGGCAGGGTGCCGATGGGCGGCCACGGCGCTGTGCCTCGTGGCGCTGGTCGCGTCGCCAACGCAGTGGCTTGCCCCGCCCGTGCCTTCGCCTATCGGGTTCCAGAACATCCCCGACGATCGCTTCCTGCAACTGCGCCGCCAAGCGATGCAGTTCGTGGAAGCTCGGTCACGCCAGGGCTATCAATTCGTCGATCAGCGTGAGGGCGCCGCTTTGCAGATCTACTGCCGCGACGTTCCGGTGCTGTGGCTGGAGAGGCACACGGATTATCTGCTGTTGCGGGTATCACTGGATGCCCGGCAGCGGGCGCCGGCCGTTGTGCAGTTGCGGGCCCTTCTTCAATGGCAGATGGAACCTTTGGGCGTTCTGCAGCAGGCGCTGGCCGGAGTGCCTGAGCCTGTTCTGATGGAGCGGGCGCTGCGCGTTGTTGCTGCTGAGGTGCCTGATGGGGCGCGATGTCGCCCGCAGTAGCCGAGCGTGGCTCGGCTCTACAGGGACGTTGGTTGCGAGGGTTCGGGTTCGTGGATGGAGCCTTCAAGCAAGGCGACGTAGGTATCCAGGCGCGAACGCAGCCCGATCAATAGCCATCCTGTGAGGTATAGCAGTACGAGGGCGTAGATGATGAAAGCACCCAGCGCGCCAACATCAAAGGCGCTGCTCCAGTCACCCCATCTCCATTGGCGGAACTGCAGATAGAGGGCAATCAAGAGTGGGAATGGCCCAAGGCGCTGCAGCCCTCCGTACATTAATCCCATGCGCTCGATCATGCTGGATCGCAAGTGGCTGACATACTTGAGGCGGCGCTCACGCTCGACTCTGGGAAACTTCCGAAGCTCGGCGATCACCGCTTGCCACTGTGTAAATTCGCCATCCATTTCCTGCGCGTGCGACAGCCGTGGCTGTACGAACTGCCGGAGTCCGCGGCGGGCTGCGAGAAACCCGCCGATGACAAAACCTCCGATTTCCACCGCCAGGCAGACCCTGACCAAAACCAGTGCAGCCGTAAGCGGAAGCCATCGATCAGGCAGCTGGCTACCGAGAATGCCGATGGCGGCCGCCAGTGCGCCCACCCGGAACGCCCACGTCTCCACCCTGCCCGCTTTCGGGTAGATGCTGTGCTCAACCAGCCCCTGCACCCGCTGGTAGAGCCAGTGGAATGTCAGTTCCTGCGAATCGGTCGTTGCCGGCGGATCGACGCCGCCCCCTGCCTGCATGTCCATTGCACCCCTGCCCCGGCCGGCGCAGATGCCGGCCGCCCCATCGTACCTGAGCACGCTTCGGAAGGCGCCTCAGCGGGAATCACATGCCCAGCTCGGACAACCCCGGATGATCATCCGGGCGACGCCCCAGCGGCCAATGGAACTTGCGGTCGCTTTCCTTGATCGGCAGGTCGTTGATGCACGAGAAGCGGCGCTGCATCAGGCCATCCTCGCCGAATTCCCAGTTTTCGTTGCCATAGGAACGGAACCAGTTGCCGGAGTCGTCGTGCCATTCGTACGCGTAGCGGACCGCAATGCGGTTTTCGGTAAAGGCCCAGAGCTCCTTGATCAGGCGGTACTCGAGTTCCTTGTTCCATTTGCGTGCCAGGAACTGCCGGGCTTCCTCGCGGCCGTTGGTGAATTCGGCACGGTTGCGCCACTGGGTGTCGAGCGAATAGGCAAGCGACACCTTGTCGGCATCGCGGGAATTCCAGCCATCCTCGGCAAGACGCACCTTCTGCGTGGCCGATTCGAGGGTGAACGGAGGAAGCGGCGGACGGGGTTGTTCTGCGGACACGGGGAGACCTCCAATCGAAATGGATACACGGGTTGCTTCAAAGGATCTGGCGTACCCAGGCGCTAACGCTTGGCCTGTTCCAACAACAGCTTCGCGACATCCTTCGCGGTGTCTGCGGCGTCGAGATCACCCATCACGCGCGACAGGGTGATGGCGCCTTCCATCAGGATCAGTAGCTGGCGGGCCAGGTCCGCCGGCTGCTCCACATCCAGTTGTTCGGTAAGTTCCAGCGTGTAATCGAGCAGCTTCTGCTTGTGATTCCGCGCGATCTGCCGGATCGGATCGGCCGGATCGCCGACCTCCCCCGCGGTATTGATGAACGCACACCCGCGATAGCCCTCGGACTGGAACCAGCTCTTGAGCGCGGTGAACATGCCGAGGATCCGCGCTTCCGGGCTGTCGGCCTTGTCGCACTCCTGCCGGAACCAGGCCAACCAGCGCACGTCGCGCGCCTTCAACGCGGCGGCGGCCACGTCGTCCTTGTTCTCGAAGTGGCGGTAGATGCTCTTCCGCGCCACGCCCGAGGTCTTCACCAGCAGGTCCATGCCGGTGGCATGGATCCCGTTCTGGTAGATCAGCGCCTCGGCCGTGGCCAGGATCTTCTGTTGCGTGTCGGTGGTGACCTTGCTCATGGCTGCAAGGTAGAACGGGCGTTCTACCCTGTCAACAGGCAATCGCGAACGATGGGTGCGCGCACATCCATGCAAGACGATCTATCAAGAAATCCGGACAGTTCATCACCCGGACGCCTGATTGCAGGCGCAAAGTACGTCTCACCACCCACCCATGAGAGTTCCCGCATGAACACCTTCGCCCGTACGCTGGCGGTTGCCGCCCTCGCCCTCTCGGTCCAGGCCGGCCTGTCCGCGCAGGCCGCCGAACCGGCCAAGCCGGCTCCGGTCACCGCCATCGCGCGCACCGCCAGCTACATCACCACCGCCGACGGCGTGCAGCTGTACTACAAGGACTGGGGCCCGAAGGACGGCCCGGTCGTGACCTTCAGCCATGGCTGGCCGTTGAATTCGGACAGCTGGGAGTCGCAGATGATCTTCCTGGCCAACCATGGCTACCGCGTCATCGCGCATGACCGTCGCGGCCACGGACGCTCCAGCCAGCCATGGGACGGCAACGACATGGATCACTACGCCGATGACCTGGCCACGGTGATCAATACGCTGGACCTGCACGATGTGGCCCTGGTGGGCTTCTCCA
>Ga0308161_1006303_pt1 | contig 10078 bp, 9 predicted proteins | sample PhyFR2_FD_201034 | JGI IMG/M metagenome (GOLD analysis project Ga0308161, IMG submission 201034) | Phyllosphere microbial communities from UC Gill Tract Community Farm, Albany, California, United States - DLSLF.R2 | ecosystem: Host-associated > Plants > Phyllosphere > Unclassified | place: USA...
TCGCTTTCCTGCAGGCGCAGCCTGGCCTGGCGGCGGAAGGTCACGTCCTGGCCGATCAGGAGCAGCAGCTCGCCGCCGGCCTGCGCGGTGCGGCGGATGTTGAACTCGAACCAGCGCACGCCGTCGGCGTGGCCGTCGACCGGCACCACCACCGCATCCTGCGGCGCGCCGGTCGCCAGCGCGGCGCTCACGCGCTCGCCCAGCTCCACCGCCGGAATCAGGGACTCGAGCAACGGCGAATCGGCCAGCGCATCGTCGGGGATGCCGAGCATGGCGCTCATGGTGCCGTTGATGGAGCGTACGCGGCGATCCGCATCGACCACCAGCAGGCCGGCCGGCATGCCGTCGATGATCTGCTGCAGGTAGTCGTCCAGCCCGATCCCGCCGGCGATCGCTGCCACTGTCTTGTCTGTTCCGCTCATAAACCCGTCGCTTGATGAAGTGTTTCGAAATGCTGTGGGGCGCATCGTGTGGGCCAGGCGACGTGAGCGTTATGCTACTTGAATGACAATCTTTTATACCGTCGTGAAACTCTTGTGTTCTTCCAGCATCATTACATTCTATCAACCGTTGTCTATACAAACGAACAATTGTTTGTAACAGACAATCAATTCTCACGAATTGTTGCAAGAAAGCTGCAAGGTCTGGCTCGTTTCTTGTGATGCGGCAATATTGCTGGCTTCCGGCTTGTTACAACCGACATTTGGACAAGCACAGGAGGCAGATATGGACCGGAAGTCGATGATGGGAGCGCTGCTCGCGGCTGGCGCACTGGTGAATTCGGGCGATGCATTCGGCGCTGCTGCGGGCGAGGTCACGATACGCGTCACACCGGAACGGCAAAGCCTGGGGAAGAGCGAGGACGTGGTCGTCAACGTGACGGTGACGAATACCAGCGTCGTCACGCAGTACCTGCTGAAGTGGCAGATTCCCTCGAATACCCTCGAGGCGCCGCTGTTCGAGGTCACACGCGACGGCCTGCCGGTGCGCTACCTCGGCGTGCAGGTCAAGCGGGCCGCGCCGACCGCTGCCGACTACATCGCCCTCAAGCCGGGCGCCTCGCTGAGCAGGCGGATCGAGCTATCCGCGCTGTACGACATGACCATCACCGGCGCCTACAGCGTGCGTTGGCGCGATGGCGCGACCCAGCTGTTCAACCGCCCCGGCCTTCAGAAAAGCGCGACTGCCCTGCCTGCCCCGGCCGCCGCCTCGGTCTGGATCGACGGCCGCCTGCCGCGCGGCGCACGCGAGGATGCGAACAACAGCGCCGTGCCCGCAGGTGCGGGCCTGTCCTTCAGCCGCTGCTCGAACGCCCAGCAGGAGACGATCAGCGGCGCGGTCCAGGCCGCGCAGGCAATGGCGCATGACGCCGATCTCTACCTGCAGGCCAAGACCCTGGGCGCGCGCTACACCAGCTGGTTCGGCGCCCTCGACGCCGCGCGTTCCGGCACCGTGGTGCGCCACTTCCAGGCAATCGGCGAAGCCTTCGCGAGCAAGCCGGTGACGGTCGACTGCGGCTGCAACGAGTCCTACTACGCCTACGTGTATCCGAACCAGCCCTACAAGATCTACGTGTGCAAGGCCTTCTGGAGCGCGCCCCTGCTAGGGACCGATTCGAAGGGCGGGACGCTGGTGCACGAGATGAGCCACTTCACCGTGGTCGCCGGCACCGACGACCTGGCGTACGGCCAATCGGCGGCCGGGCAGCTGGCCGTCAGCGATCCGGCGAAGGCCGTCAACAACGCCGATTCGCACGAGTATTTTGGGGAGAACACGCCGCATCTGGAGTTGCATTGATGCGCATAACACGAGCTCATCAGTTTTTCCAGCGCACGATTGAATGTCTTGATAATTGTCAAACGTATATACAACAGTGTTAAATTTTGTTTGCGTCGGCTCATGAATTCTACGAGGATGCTTGTCGGGCTTCTGTTACATCCGTAGCAAGTTCTTGGATGTGGCAGCGGCCCATCACAACAAGCGCTGCTAAGCAGCAATAACGAAATCTACGGAGAAATCACATGAGCAGGAATATGCTGAAACTGGCTGTCGGCGCCGCCGTGCTGGCCATGTCCATGGGCGCGCAAGCGGCCACCGCCAACAACGGCGTCGTCGTCTCGGTCGCGCCCGAGAAGGCTTCGATGGGCAAGAGCGACGACGTGGTCGTGAAGGTCACCTTCACGAACACCTCGGGCAGCCCGCAGTACGTGCTGAAGTCGCACACCCCGTTCGAAGGCGTCAGCGCGCCGGTGTTCGAAGTCACGCGCGACGGCCAGCCGGTGCGCTACATGGGCAAGATCGTCAAGCGCGCCGCACCGACCGCCGCCGACTATTACCTGCTCAAGCCGGGCGCCTCCTACACCGTCAAGGTGGAGCTGTCGTCGCTGTACGACATGGCCACTACCGGCGACTACGCGGTGCGCTTCCACGCAGCCTCGCCGCAGCTGTTCGCCGCCAATGCCCTGGCCGCCAACGTCACCGCGCTCAGCGCCGGCGGCGACAGCGCCCAGGACAGCGGCAAGCATGCCGGCGAACTGCAATCGGACACCGCCTCGATGTGGATCGACGGCACCCGTCCGCGCGGCTCGCGCGAAGAGACCAAGTCGCTGGCCGAAATGCAGGCCGGCTCGGGCATGGTGACCGCCGCCAGCCTGTCCACCACCAGCTGCTCGGCTTCCCAGCAGAGCACCATCGCCTCGGCCCTGAGCGCCGCCCAGACCTACGCCAACAACGCCGACGCCTACATGGCCAAGACAACGATGGGCACGCGCTACACCAAGTGGTTCGGCGCCGTGAACAGCACGCGCGTGTCGACCATCCGCTCGCACTTCGCCAACATCAAGAGTACGCTGGCGAGCAAGCCGATCAACGTGAACTGCGGCTGCACCGACACCTCCTACGCCTACGTGTACCCGAGCCAGCCTTACACCATCTACGTGTGCAAGGCCTTCTGGAGCGCGCCGCTGACCGGTACCGACTCCAAGGCCGGCACCCTGATCCATGAAACCAGCCACTTCACCGTGGTGGCCGGCACCGACGACTGGGCCTACGGCCAGTCCGCCGCGTCCAGCCTGGCGATCAGCAATCCGTCGCAGGCCATCGACAACGCCGACTCGCACGAGTACTTCAGCGAGAACAATCCGGCGTTGAACTAATCGCTGCATCGTGGGCTCGGGGAGCCCACCCTACGTGACTACAAACCTGTAGGGTGGGCACCCCGTGCCCACCATTGGAGAGTTCACATGAAAAAAGATCTGCTGAAACTGGCCGCGGGCGCCGCCGCCCTGGCCGCATCCCTGTCCGCCCACGCCGCCCCCGGCATCGCCGTCTCGGTCGCACCGGAAAAGACCTCGCTCGGCAAGAGCGACGACGTGATCGTCAAGGTCACCTTCACCAATACCTCGGACAGCCCGCAATACGTGCTGAAGTCGCGCACGCCCTTCGACGAGATCGAGGCGCCGCTGTTCGAGATCACCCGCGACGGCCAGCCGGTGCGCTACCTGGGCGCGATCGCCAAGCGCGGCGCGCCCACCGCCGCCGACTACTTCATGCTCAAGCCGGGCGCTTCCTACACTGCGAAGGTCGAGCTGTCGGCGCTGTACGACATGGCCACCACTGGCGACTATGCGATCCGCTACAAGATCGGCAACGGCAGCGGCAAGGCCGCCGAAGAGCTGAAGTCCGAGGCCGCCAGCGTCTGGATCGACGGCATCCGTCCGCGCGGCTCGAACCAGGAAACCAAGTCGCTGGCCGAGATGCAGGCCCAGGCCGGCATGGTCACGGCTGCCGGCGGCGCCCTCTCCTTCAACAAGTGCACGACCTCGCAGCAGGCCGACATCACCACCGCCGTCTCGACCGCGCTGGGCATGGCGACCGACGGCGACGCCTACATGGCCAAGGGCACGATGGGCACGCGCTACACCAAGTGGTTCGGCGCCGTCGACAGCGGCCGCGTGGCGACCATCAAGTCCCACTTCGCGGCGCTCAAGGACGCCTTCGCCACCAAGCCGATCACCGTCGACTGCGGCTGCAAGAAGACCTATTACGCCTACGTGTACCCGACCCAGCCCTACACCATCTACGTGTGCAAGGCCTTCTGGAGCGCGCCGATGTCGGGCACCGATTCGAAGGGCGGCACGCTGGTGCACGAGATGAGCCACTTCAACGTGGTGGCGGGCACCGACGACTGGGTCTACGGCCAGTCGGGCGCAGCCAGCCTGGCGGTCAGCAATCCGTCGCAGGCGATCGACAACGCCGATTCGCACGAGTACTTCGGCGAGAATACGCCGGCGTTGCAGTAAGAGCCACGTCGTCCCCGCGAAGGCGGGAACGACGTTAACGCTGCGTGTGGCTGAACATGACAGGTTCGGTCGAAAGATCCGCCGCCGACTCCAGCTGCCGCACATCCCCCAGCGCCGCGCCCTCGTAGCGGATCACATAAGTATGCGTACCCGGCTCGAAGGCATAGGCCTGCGTGATGTCGATGGTGTGCGTATGCGCCGAGTGCGGGGCCAGCTCGACGTAGTCGTCCAGGCTCAAGGCTGCGCGCTTGACCATGCGGCCGGTGTAGGGCACCTCGGCGTCGCCGGGATGGCGGCGCAGGTCGAACAGGCGCCGCGACAGCGCCGTGTCGGCGGCGATCTCGCGCGGCAGGCCTACCCGGCGCTCGCCGCGGTTCTCGATCTTGAAGGTCACCAGCACCTTGTCATGCCTGGCGTCGACGCTCAGGCTCGCATGCACGTTCATCAATCGTTCTCCATCGGCGCCCGGGGCCGCGGCCGTTACGGCCCACAGCGCGGCGCCCAGCATCGTTCGTCGTCGCATCGACAGTTCCTGTCGGGTTGATGCGATTGTGAACCGCCGTGACGGAAATGCCAAGCGTGCGCACGTGGGCTCGGAAAGCCCACCCTACGAACCTGAAAGGATGGTCACGGCCACGCGCCGGTTGCGCGCACGGCCGATGGGGTCGTCGTTGGAAGCGACCGGCCGGTTGGCGCCGCGCCCGACCGCGGCCAGGCGCCCCTCAGCCACGCCGCTCTCGATGAACAGCCGCACCACGCTGCTGGCGCGCACCGCCGACAATTCCCAGTTCGAGGGGAAGGCGGCATTGGCGATGGGCGTGTTGTCGGTGTGGCCCTCGACCTCGATCGCGTGGCTGTCGTCCTTCAGCAGCGAGGCGACGGCGCCAAGGGTTTCGCGGGCATTGCCGGTGAGGCCGGCGTCGCCCTCGTAGAACAGCACGCTGGCATTGATTTCGACGGTGACGCCGCGCGCGGTCTGGGTGACGCGCACCTTGCCGCTGTCGACCAGCGGCTTGAGGACACTATTCAGTTTGCGGGCCAGCAGGTCCAGGCGTTCGCGGTCGCGCTTGGCCGCCTCCGCGCGCTTGTGCGCGATGATGTTCGACAGCGGCAGCGCCTCGACCTCGATGGCCGTATTCGTCTTGGTGGCCGCGCCGCGTCCGCCGAAGGCATCGCCGAGGGCATCCGACAGCACCTTGTACTTGCCGACGTTGACCACCGAGACCGCGTACATCACGACGAAAAAGGCGAACAGCAGCGTGATGAAATCGGCGTAGGAGATCAGCCAGCGCTCGTGGTTTTCATTGTCTTCGACCCAGCGTTTTCGGCGCGTCATGAACGGTCCCGGCTCAGTGCGACTCAGTGCGGCGCCGTCAGGCAGGCGATGCGTTCCTCGAGCACCCGGGTGTAGTCGCCGGTGGCGATGTCGTGGAAGACGTCGGTGAGGATTTCGTACTGCAGCACCTGCTCGGCGACGATGCTCTTGATCTTGTTACCGACCGGGTAGAACAGCAGGTTGGCCAGTCCCACGCCGTACACTGTGGAGACGAAGGCAACCGCGATGCCGGCGCCCAGGCGCGACGGGTCGCTGAGGTTTTCCATCACGTGAATCAAGCCCAGCACGGCGCCCAGGATGCCGACCGTCGGCGCGTAGCCGGCCGCCGATTCCCAGATGCGCGCCGCTTGGCGCTCACGCATTTCGTAGGTGTTGATCTCGGTGAACAGCAGGCTGCGCAGCTTGTCGGGATGGATGCCGTCGACCACCAGGCGCAGGCCCTTCTGGATGAAGGGATCGGCCTTGGCCATGTATTGTTCCAGCGAGAGCAGGCCGTCGCGGCGCGCCGACAGGCTCCACAAGTGGATCTCGCGCGCCAGCTGCTGGCGGCGGTCGGGCGGCGGCGCAAACACCCAGCGCAGCATGCGGATGCCGCGGATGAAGGCGGATTTCTTGGTCTGCAGCAGCACGGCGCCGAAGGTGCCGACCACCACGATCGCGAACGCGGCCGGCTGCACCAGCGAGGAGAACTTGCCGCCGTCGAGGGTGTGGCCGACCAGGATGCCGGCGACGGCCAGCAGCAGCCCGAGCAGGCTGGCTATGTCCACGCAAGCTCCCGCAGATAGGTACGCAGGCGGCCCACGGCCTGGCTGTGCAGCTGCGATACGCGCGACTCGGACACGCCCATCACGGCGCCGATCTCCTTCAGGTTCAGCTCTTCCTCGTAATACAGGCCCATCAGGATCTTTTCGCGCGGCGGCAGGTTGTCGATGGCGTCGATGACGGCCTGGCGGAAGTCGGTCTCGAGCAGCGCGCGCAGCGGATCGTCGTCGTCGACGGCATAGCGGTCGAGCCAGCTGTCGTTGCCGTCCTCGTCGTGGAAGTCTTCGTAATAGACCAGCTGGTGGCCGCCGGAATCGCCCAGCATTTCCTGGTAGTCGGACAGCGACAGCTTGAGCGACTTGGCGATCTCGGATTCGCTGGGCGGACGGCCGAGCTGCTGCTGCAGCGTGGCCATCGCCTGCTCCACCTTGCGCATGTTCTGGCGGGTCGAGCGCGGCATCCAGTCGTTGCTGCGCAATTCGTCCAGCATGGCGCCGCGGATGCGCAGCACCGCATAGGTCTCGAACTGGGCGCCGTGGTTTTCTTCGTAGCGCTGGATCGCATCGAGCAGGCCGATCATGCCTGCCTGTACAAGGTCATCGACTTCGACGGACGGCGGCAGCTTCGCCTTCATCTGGTGGGCGAGACGCTTCACCAACGGCGCATGCTCCGTCAGCAAATGATTCTTGTCCGCTTTCCCTTTAGCCGTGTACATGTTCTTTTTAGAGTGCCATCGCAAAACGTCCAGCCAGGCGGCGGAATGCCACCGAAGCGCCCGCCAGCGGGAACGCGTCCACCACGGCGCGGCCGAGGCGCGCAGCGCGGTGCAGATACTCGTCGGCAGGCACCGAACCCATGGAGCTCAGCGTTACTGCCAGGTAACGTGTTGCCGCAGATGACATATTATCGTATACCACCTTTGCCTCGGCTTCGGTAGCGCCGGTGACAAGGATACCGAAAGGACGGCGGCCGAGGTGTTGCGACAGGCGCTTCACCAGTGCGTAGGCATTGGTGATCGAGGTGGCGCCGGTCGAGACCTGCACCACGATCTCCGAGGATTCCATGATCGGCACCGGGAAGGAACCGTCGTCGGCAAATTCGCCGTCGACGATCACGATGCTGCCGGCCGACTGCTTGACCAGCACGTCGAAGGTCTTGGCCAGGCGGCGCGTCTCGTCGGAGGTACGGCCGGGGCTCATCTTCACGACCGAAAAACCCTGCGGCGCCGGATGGATCACCTGGTTCAATGCGCACTCCTGGCGCGCCACCTGCAGCAGGCCCGGGCTGCGGTCCACGCCCAGGCGCTGGGCGACGCCGTAGTCGTGCTCGCAGGCGTCGACGATCAGCACGTCGTTGCCGCTCTGCGCCAGCGAGGCGCCGAGGTTGACCAGCATGGCGCCCTTGTCGTCCTGCGGGGTCGCGGAAAGGAAAGTCACGATGCGCGGCTTCGGGCCCGCCAGCATCCGGCGCAGGCCTTCAGCCTGGTCGAAGTCAAAACTAGCCAATGGTCACCTCGCGCAGCGAACGGTCGTTGTTCAGGTTGCCGAGGCCGGACATCATCAGCGGCAGGTCGGCGTCGTTGAACTGGGCAGCCGCATCCTTCTTGTTGCGGAAGGCGCGGTCGATCAGCATGGCGCGGTCGCCCAGGTGCAGGTCTTCCGGCACGCGCTGGCCGTTCGAGATGTAGTACAGATTCAACTTCTGGCGCACCAGCACGTCCAGCACGTTGCCGATCGAGGCGGCTTCGTCCAGCTTGGTCATGATGCAGCCGGCCAGGCCGGTGCCCTGGTAGGCGCGCACCACTTCGTTCAGGGTCTCGTTGGTCGAGGTCGCGTTCAGGCACAGCAGGCGCTGGACGTTGGCGCCGCTTTCGGTCAGCATCGCCACCTGCTCGGTCACCATCTGGTCGCGCTGCGACATGCCGATGGTGTCGATCAGCACGGTGTGCTTGTTGCGAAGTTCTTTCAGGGCGATCCGCAGGTCGGCCTCGTCCTTCACGGAGTGCACCATCACGCCCAGGATCTTGCCGTAGATGCGCAGCTGCTCGTGGCCGCCGATACGATAGGCGTCGGTGGTGATCAGGGCCAGCTTTTCCGGACCGTGGCGCATCACGCAGCGCGCCGCCAGCTTGGCGGTGGTGGTGGTCTTGCCGACGCCGGTCGGGCCGACCAGGGCGAACACGCCGCCGCGGTCGAGGATGGCGTCTTCGTCGGCCATGGTGGTGATGTTGCGCGCCAGGACAGTCTTAATCCAGCGCATCGCCTCGGCGGCATCCTTGCCGGCCGGGAGCTTGTCGATCAGATAGCGCGACAGGCTGGCCGAAAAGCCGGCCGCCAGCATCTCGCGCAGCACGACGGCCTTCTGCGGCTCGCGCTGCTGGGTCGAGCCCCAGGACAGCTCGGACAGCTGGGTTTCCATCATGCCGCGCATCGCGCGCAGCTCGCTCATCATGCCCTGCATCTCGGCAGCGGCGGACTCCTTGGCCTGGGCGATGGCGGCCGACATCATGGCGGTCATTGCGGCCATGTCGAAGGCCGGTGCTTCTGGCTGGGCGCGGCGGTTGGCGTAGGTTTGCGGCGATGGGATGGCCTGCGGCGCCGGTTCGTCGAGGTCGTGGAAGGATGGCATGGCCGGGCGGGCCATTTGCGGGGCCACGGGGGCACGCGGGCGGTCCGCCGCTGCGGCTGGCTCGACTTGGATGTTGCTGAAGTTGCGGGCTGCGGCCGGTGCGTCATACGGACGCGGAGCGCCGGCTTCGTGGAGGGTGCGCGCGGCTGGGGCGGCTGCCGGCGGCAGATCGTCCATGTGATGCAGCTGGGGACGCGGCGCGGCCATTTCGGATTCGGGCGAAGGCGAGGACAGCGAGGCGACGTCGTCGTTGTCCAGCGCCAGGATCTCGACCACGCCATCCACCGGGCGGTTCGACAGGATGACCGCGTCCGGTCCCAGGGCATCGCGCACTTTGCGCAGGGCCTCACGGGAAGTCGGGGCTGTAAATTTCTTCACGTTCATCGTTGGTCTCCGCTCGCATCGCATGTAGGGCGCAATGGCCCTTGATGGATAGGATTATTGACGATGCCGCCAGGAAACCATCGGGGGAAAAGGATGGGGAAAGGGGCTTATTTCTTCAAAGAAAAGACTCAGGAAGGCCATGATGTGAATGCCGTAATGCAACAGTGTGAAAAATGACGACAATTCAAACGCGCTTTTTCATTTAAACTTGTAAGTTTGGCTTCCCACGTCATCTTCTTACAAATATCAACAGTGATTGTTTGTACTACTGATTGATAGGGCAGCAAGCGACATTAGTTTCCAAGAAAGCTGTTCAAAATGAAAATCTATCCAGTCATCCTCTCCGGCGGCGCCGGTACCCGTCTGTGGCCGCTCTCGCGCGCCATGATGCCCAAGCAGCTGCTGCCGCTGGTCTCCGACAAGACCATGCTGCAGGAGACCGCTTTGCGGGTCCGCGGCTGGCCGGGGTTGATGGCGCCGCTGGTCGTCTGCGGCAACGAGCACCGTTTCCTGGTCGCCGAACAGTTGCGCGAGGCGGGCATCACGCCGGGCGGCATCCTGCTCGAGCCGGTCGGCCGCAACACGGCCCCGGCCGTGACCGCGGCGGCGCGCCACCTGCTGGCCGACGACCCGGACGCGATCATGCTGGTGCTGCCGGCCGACCATG
>Ga0308161_1006306_pt1 | contig 10073 bp, 12 predicted proteins | sample PhyFR2_FD_201034 | JGI IMG/M metagenome (GOLD analysis project Ga0308161, IMG submission 201034) | Phyllosphere microbial communities from UC Gill Tract Community Farm, Albany, California, United States - DLSLF.R2 | ecosystem: Host-associated > Plants > Phyllosphere > Unclassified | place: USA...
GGTAGTCCCGCCCAAAGTAGAGTACAGCCTAACGGATTTCGGAAAAACATTGATTCCCGTCATTGCGGCGTTGGGAAATTGGGGCGATACCCATGAAGAACATTTGCGGACGGTTATTCTGAAGCGCCTGAATGGTGAGAATGAATAGTTTTAGTTGGTAGGCACGAGTGAAACACTCGCGCCAGCGGAGGATGGTAAACACTTATTGATAACAAGTGTATTTGATTATTTACCATATTTAATTGCTCTTGTACTTTCAGATTCTTTTATAGTCTTTCCATTAACAAATCTGTAATAAACTTTTTTGATCCAATTACCAAACTTATCATACTTTATTCTAATTTCAAATTTAATGGATTTGATCACATCTCCGTACTCGTTTACAGTATCTCCGGGCTGACTCTTTGAGAATTCAATTTTAGACTTTTGAGAATTAATAATTTCATCATTTTTATTGAAGTATTGAATTGTAACTTCATTTTTTTCGTAGTCATATTTTGCAATTTCTTTTCCTTGAACTTGATTTCCAATTAAGATAGTAAGTTCTATTGGATTTCCCTTATCATTGTTAATTACAATTGTTTTTCGGACTATTTTACCATTTTGATCTTTTTCAATAATACTATTAAGAAAACCTTTATTATCATAACCATAATAATAAGTGTCATAAAAATGGCCTAATAAAGGATGCCAGTTTTCTATCTTCCTGTTTAGACATCGCGTACCTGTACTGTCATATACTCTTGTTAAGCGCTGTTTTAGATCACCGTTTTCATTATATCTAAGTTCAGAAGTAACTTCGTTCTTTTCATTATAAATTTGCACATCTCTCTTCTGCTCAATACCGTTTGTATTAAAAAAAGTTGTTTGGGTTGTTGTTTCTAAAACTGGATTTTCAGACTTGAATTCATTTTTTTTATTGAAGTTCAGAACTGTTAATATACTTTGAGAGTATATATTATAATTCATAAAAAACAGAATCACTAAAAATAGTTGTCTCATACGGATATTGATTGATTGCTGGAAGTGTCTATATTTACGGATTGATTCATAAGTGGCAATAGGAATACCTAGTTATTTCTTACGAATATTTGGATTCAAAACTTTTTCTAAATCATCAATTGTAAGTAAATCATCAATAGTACTGTGAATACATTCTCTTGTTAATTCCTCTACAAATAAATTCGGCGGTTTTTGGTTTAGTCCGCTCAGGTTTAGTCCGGTTTTTTTGTCTTCCCCGAGAGAGTATACCGCAACTTATGTAAAGCTATTTATTTAATTCTTTTCAATGCGGTGGCATTCAGAAGACCTGCTATAGCATCAAAAACCTCATCCTGATCTTTTTTATCCGACCATCCTTTTTCCGCAAGTTCTCTTCTGATTTCCTCCTCTGATTTATTTTTAATAGAATGATAACAGGCAAAATCTACTACTTCGACCGGTACTCTTTCAAGGATATATTTTGTAAGAACAACCACTATTTTCAGATAAGTGATAAGGCCGGTTAATCCTAACTGTACAATCCAGATAAGGATCCAGCCGATCCAGCCCAAATTTGTCTTGTTTACAGTAAAACCACCGGAAAACCTGATCAGTAAAAATCTCCAGAATCCAATCCTTTCCAGATTGTTACTACGAAGAATTATTTCGTACTGAAAATATTGATTTGAGGCATATACTAATATGATCATAGTGGCTAGCAGATACTGCAGCTTTTTTAAATCGGTATAGTTTGAAAATCTTATGAAATATTTCATGGCAAAAACAAGCGCTGTTGCTACCAGAAATTCAAATAAGCCGATTAAGTAAATCCCTTTTGCTGAAAGAAATGCTACTGCAAACCCAAGAATAAGGGAAGTGAATAAACCACCGAATAACGGAATGGCAAAGTCAGGATTTTTTGTCTGTACTGGTTTTGGTAAAGTTTCCGGAATGATATAATCATCCCAGTTTTTTTTTCTCTCTGCTTCCTTTTCCAGTTCCTGGAGTGCTTTTTGATCGAAGGTTTTTAAGGTTTCCTGAAAGGCATAGATAAACAATTTTACTCGTTTTGAGTTTTTGCCTGCATCCCAGATTTCGTTACCCAGAGATTCACTTTTTACAGAAATATTCCCGTTTTTGTAGGTTGCGGTAATGATTTCCGTCCAGCGGTCATTCATCCAGCCTGCTTCCTTACGTTTTGCTTCTATGTTGAAATCATCCGTATAAATGATGTCCCATCCCAGTTTTTCACAGGCTTTTTCTGCAATTGCCATAAAGATAATCTCATTAACGGATGTTTTAAATTCTTCTTTGTATTTTGGAGAAAAACTGATTCTGTGCTTTCTTATAATTGTTTTCTCATAGTTCTTAAAATTTTCTTCCATCGATAGTTTGAATGTTTTTATCAGTTTGATTTTTGCAGCAAAAGTAATAAAATAGAACTTTGGTAAATAAAAGATGATGAAATAATTGAGAACGATATTTAATTGTTTCACATTTCCGGAGATCTACGGAAGTCTCGCACAAACTGCGGGAAACCAACTGCAATTGCAGAATGTCTTCCACAACTTGCAGGGAACCAATGCTGTTTTCAGGATGTTATTTGGAAACCCTAATGGTGAGCTCATTTTTCTTTTGCCGGATGTGTATTGTTGCTTCTCATGGCTTCTCACTAATTACAAATCCGCGAGATTGGGTTTGTGTTGTAGGCACGAGTGAGACACTCGCGCCAGCGGTTGGTAGGTACGATCGGGACGCTTATGTCTGCGGGAATCAGTTTTTCTTTATCAATTTTTCAAAGTATTTAAAATTCCTTTAGGTTTTTGTTTTTCGTCATGCTTTTTTTTCCAATTAATATCAAACCTTCCATCAACTTCTATTTTTAAATTGTCCGGAGGTACTGCAACTTGTATGTGAAATGGTGGAGCTCCCGGATGCATCAATTCGGTTTCATCTCTAAGCGTCTGCTACAAAGTAAATCTATTACGGTTATATCAGGTCTTGCTTCATCTATTGTCATATTAATCCAGACAGGTACTTTATTATCATGGTAAAGAAGATCAATTATCTGCTCTGCTGTTAAAAGTTTACCTTCATATTGATTCCATGTTTTTAAGATAACAATTTCTTTTTCATTTAAGTGCTCATCAACTGTCCGTGAGTTTGGAGTTATTATGTATCTACAGTCGTCTTTAAGATTATTATAGCAAAGTGTCTTTGTTAATTCAAATAAAAGCTTTGTCGCTTCATTGAGATGATGTCTGAATTTTACTTTATTCATAACTCAAAATTCTGTTTTCTCAAATATCTGCGCTTCCAGTTTTGTGGGTACCCAGTTTCCTTTTTTCCCTTCTGTTTCCTTTAGCTTGTTAAAAATATTTTTTGAACCCGAAACCGTCATGGTGTACTGGTCTCTGTTTTTCATATTAAATTCTGTCAGGACATAGCCAATGCTAAATTTTTCATCTTTGGCTATTTTCTCTATTTTGGGTCTTAAATATTCATCAATAGCTTTTGGGTGAAGAAATGTTTCATTTTTAGGGAATTGGATCTCGAAAGATCCCTCATAGATAAAGTCCGGTTTGTAAATAAATAATGTATTCTTATCCTTTATTTTATTGCTGTAAAACTTTTCGAACTCTGCTCTGTTTTTGAATTCCTGCTTATACCAGTTGTATTTGAATGGAAATTTTTCGGCAAGCCTGGCCAATGTTGAAATATCAAATTTGTGAGACTTTCCTTTTATATTAATATTTTCAAATTTGGGACTTACGGACCATCGATCAAGAATTTGATTATTCTTGGTTACAATAATTGAAAAATTGTTTTGTTCAGATATATTTTCTGTTAATCCATTATAGTAGGTATTATTAATGAGAGAATCGATGGTTTTTTTATCGGTTATGTAAAAATTATATTTCTCATATGTTTTGTTTTGATCCCAGTTATAATACATCCCGATTATTTTCAGTGAATCTGAATTTTCATTTTTGATACTTTCAAAAAGTTTTGTTTGTGAAAATATCTGAGAAAAAACCAATAGAAGAATGGCAAAAGTTAATCTGAATTTCATGGTTAGCGAATGTTATTTAAATTATGTGTGACAGAGAAGTATGTGCAACGAGCCTTCAAAGAATTTGAATAAAAAAGAAGGAATGAAGCCGATATTTCTATAGAACAAACTTAAACCAAAATTTTGAAGTGAAGAATAGAAAAAGCAAAACAGCTGCACGTTTTTAATCTTGCCTATGATACCCGATTTTGTAAAACAAAAAACCATTCTGAAAAATCAGAACGGTTAGCAGTACTAAACTGTTTCAGTGATACGCCGTTAAGCTTCTGTTTTCTTTGCCAGCATACTGATTGCATTTTTTTCTTCCGTATTCATTTTTTCGATGGCTGCATCAATTTGCTCAAAAGCTTCTTTCTTTTTTAAAAGCAGTTCATCTCTGATCGCAATAAGGTTGATATCTTCACCCTGATCGCCTTTTATGGATTCAGGATTTAAGCCATTAGCTCTTAACTGGGCAATACTGTTTTCAATTTCTGAAACAGAGGTTGAAAATTCACTTTCCAGATTTGTCCTGGAAACAATCAGATCTGTTCGCTGACATTCAAAACTTTTATGGATGGTCTGTGCAAATTCTTCATTTTGAGATTCCTGAAGCTTTTCACTTTCCACAGAAACACCTTTTGCACGGTCTTCTATTTTTTTTACTTCAGCGGTCACTTTTTTTACCGTTACCGATGGCAAATTGAGAGACATGTCCTTTTTTACCATTTTTATTTCCGGGATGGCGGTTATAATGTTGGTAGTTTCTACTTTTACTTCGGGTATTTTTGTTTTAATTTCCTGTTCTTCCATGGTCACTACCGGCACTGAAGTTTTTATGTCTTTCCATTTTACAGTCCATCCTTTGAACACCGGATATTGTCCCGTTTTCTTTAGTACCATCTTGGTTACAGGTTTTTTAAATTTTATGGATTTCAGTTTCATGGTAACCTGTGGTGTGTCGAATGATAGTTTTTTGTCCTTCATCGTTATCTGCGGTATGCTGCATGAAAAGTCTTTACGGACCATTTTAAAATCAAAGTCCATATTTATTGCAGCTCCTACAGCATTGGGATTCGGCGCTTCGTCTGCAATGTCCTGCGATCTTTTTTCTAATGTAGTAAAGTCATTTTGATACTTTGCAGCAATACCGTCAAATGCGGTCTGGTCAAAATTGCATTGAGAATAGGCAATGCAGCTTGTGCATACTGTAATGACGATCAATAAGTTTTTCATAGCTCTAATTTTTGTTTTGCTTACTCTGTTCCCGGTTTTTAGCATCCCCGTTTTTATTTGTAAAATTAGAGCCGGAGCAAAAGTGAATCAATAACCCATTAGGGTACTATTTGCAGGAGGTTACCAACAGATGTGTTGTGATGAAATGCAACTGCAGGAAGTTTCCCACAGCTTGCGGGAAACCAAATGCAATTGCAGGAGATTACCAACAAGTATGTTTATGACTAAATGCAGTTGCAGGAAGTCTCCCACAACTTGCGGGAAACCAAATGCAGTGTACGGAGGTTACAAACACTCTTGTTTTACACTTCCGGAGATCTACGGAAGTCTTGCGCAACTTGCGGGAAACCAACGGAAGACTACGGAAGTCTCGCGCAATTTGGGGGAAACCAACGGAGATGTACGGAGGTCTTGTGCAAGTTGTGGGAAATCAAATGCGGTTTCGGGTTGTTATTTGGAATAATAATCTGGCTATGATGAGAGATCAGTAAAAAAACAATTTGGTAAACCAATTATCATGCTTCGTGAAAAAAAGGGTTGGAGTCAATCTTATTTCGCTCGTGCCTGCAACAAAGACCGACAAGCGATTGAAAAGCTTGAAAACGGAAAAGTAAATCCTACGCTTTATACTTTGCTGGAATTGGCAAGTGCGTTGGGAATTTCTTTGGGGGATTTGGTGGATTTGAAGTGATTTTGCTTCAAGATTTAAGTTGGCACGAGCGGGACGCTCGCGCCAGCGTGGGATTTTGAAATTTGATATATACATAAAATGTGGTTTTTGTTACCTTTGATATTATTCAAAATTTTTAATTTAAACTTAAGTAAATGTTTTTATCTGATTATTAAAGGTTTAATTTTATTTGTGAAATATTTTTAAAAAATATATTAACTGTGAGTAATTTTTTATACCTTTGTACCAGTAGTTCTTTGAAAATGTTTTTAAAGCAAATAACAGAATAGAGTTTATTTTTATTTAATGTGAATTAAATACCTCAAAATTGAGGCTTTTCAGACCAAACCTTTCATCCCTCTCTACCCCTACCATAATCATCAGGGAATCGAGATCATCAATTTATTTTGTATTTCGATAATCTATTTGATAATCGAATAAGATTTAAGAGAATCAGGTAGAATTGATTTAGTTTGATTTATGCTTTCATATATTTATGGAAGCAGGGAAGTTAAAGAGTGAATAGAGAACATTGTTTACGTATTCGGTTATTGGCTATATATTGTTAAAAATTAGCAGGGAGCAATAGTGCCCCAATAATTTAAAAACGAATATTATGTCTAGATTAAAAAGACTTAAAAGCATTGATAGTTTGATTGAAAATTTACAAACTATCATTTCACAGAACCAGTGTTCTCTTTCGGAGATTGAACTGAATTTATTAAACGAAGCAATTGCCAAGTTAATAATGTTAAGAAGTAAGAAAGGTTTAACTGATAAACATTATCAGATTGAAATATCTGATATTTTAGAATTAATCTATAATTTTTTAACAAAATAATTTTAGTTTATGAATTCAATACAAATATTTATTAATCTTCGACACTTCTTTAAACTTTTTTAAATACAGTGATTATGGATTTAGGTACTACAATACGGAATATCAGAAAGCAAAGAGGGCAAACTCAGAAAGAGTTTGCTACTTCTTGTGGTATTACACAAACTTATTTATCTCAAATCGAATCAAATTCTAAGGAGCCTAATCTGTCAAAACTAAAAGATATTAGTAGCTCTTTAGATATACCTCTACCAATTTTATTTTTTCTTTCGTTAAGCAATGAAGATGTTAAGCCGGAAAAACGTGATGCTTTTAGTCTAATTAATCCATCGGTCAAATCATTGGTTAATGAATTCTTCAAAATCTAAAGTTTATCTACATTTTCCTTCTGTAGTAAGAGTACCGGAAAAGGAGCTTAAAGAGTTGATAGCTTTTTTAGATAAATATTATGCTGAATGGGAAATAATTAAAAACGATAAAGTCACTGGGCTTCCTAAAACTTATAAAGATGGAACTGTTAAAAAAAGATATATCAGACCATCTCTGTCTAAATTAAAAACTTTACAAAATAATATTAAAAATAATATTCTTCAAAAGATACCACTTCCAAGTAATGTTCATGGTGGGATAAAAAAAAAGAATAATATTACCAATGCTAAATGTCACCAAGGGAAAAAGTATGTTCTTACGACAGATTTACAAGAGTTTTTTCCATCTGTTAAATCTACTATGGTGTATCAAACATTTATAGACTTGGGTTTTAATAAACAATTTGCATTTTATATTACAAGATTTGTTACTTGGAAAGGAGAGTTACCTCAAGGTACACCAACTAGTACGCATATTGCAAATATTGTATTTCTTAAAATTGACAATCAATTAATTACATTCTGTTCTAAATATGACATTACTTATACAAGGTTCGTTGATGACTTAACATTTTCTTGTCAACAAGATTTTCAACATGTTATTTGTGATATTTTAAATATTGTAAAAAGTTGCGGTTTCAGATTAAGCATGAGAAAAACTAAATATTCTGGTAGCCAAATTATTACTGGAATAAAAGTTTTTAATCATAAAATTGATGCACCTGAAAAAATTATTGAAAAAGTTGAAATTGAAAAACAACTTCCAGATGAATTTCCAAAATATTTAACACGCTACAGAGAACAAATATTAAAGACTAACAAAAAACGGTCTTAAATTAAAAAAACAATAAAATAAAAACCGCTCTGAAAATCAGAACGGTTACTATATTAAATTGTCTCGGTCGCAAACCGCGGTGTTACATCATTCCGGGCATTCCTCCGCCCATTGGCATAGCCGGTTCGTCTTTTTTCACTTGAGTGATAATTAGGTTAACCATAGTTTTTTTCTCTTCGAACTTTGACAATATTTGGAATATATTTATTTTTATCTTCTCCATCCTTAAAGCCTAATCTATTATAAATATTTCCTCCAATACCAGGAATAACTTCTCCCTGTGCATTGACTTCGTTATCCTTAGCAAAATATAAATATTTAAATTTAGAACTAATTTGAGGGTCAAATTCTTTATTTAAAAATTCTTCAGCTTTATCATAAATAACCGGAGCAACAATAATGATTTTTTTTGGATTTATTTTATTTATCAAATAAGTTAAATTAGTTCTAACAACACATGAAGTGTAAATTATAGACTTACAGATAATGAGTGTATCACATTCTTCAATTTGTTCAATATATTGCTTAACTATTGGAGCAATGGTTAAATCTTTATCACCAAAAGCTTGAGTTCTATAATTCCAAAAAATAGCTAGTCTTATATTACTTTTTTGTTTCAGATTTTCTATAAAGGCTTTCCCTAAATAATCTGCATCTTCATTTGTACAGGAGAATACTACATTATCTGTGAAACTTACATAATTCCTAATATGTTTGGATAATTTTATTCCAATATTATACAATGCTTCAGAATATTCCTTTGGAGAAGAATTTCTATTTTCTAAGACATTGAAATCGTTGATAATTTCATTGTCATTTTTTGCATATTTAGTATAAATTCTCATTACGAAATTATATTTTCTAAAGTTATAAAATCTTTTGGATTTATTTTAATAATTTCTTTTTCTATAATTTTAAATTCAGAGCTACCTAATTGATAAGGAATAACACCACTATCGCTTGATTTATATTGCCAAGTGAAATAATTGTTGTGAACCACAAATTTAAAATCAGGAATTGAACTTATTATTCTATGAACTTCATCACTAAGCTGATTTTTTTCTCGACTTTTGATAAAAGCATAACCTGTGTGTTCTATATTTTTATACAGACTTTCAATACAAATATTTTTTTTATTTGACGCATTCCAAACTCCTAAAATAGTAGCCGCTAAACTTTCTAATTTATCTACTGAAGGAGAATCAATAGCACATAATGCCAGTAATTCTTTTTTAAATAAAGTGTCATTAATAATTTGATTCTGTATACTATCATTATACGGAAACATTATAATATCAGTAGAGCTTCTTAGTTGTTTCGGCAATCTTTTTTTAAGATTATTCTTTAATATATCATTCGAAACAACAAGATATAAATTGTAAGAGTTCTTTTTAAATTTTTCAATTCTGCTTTGAATTGAAAAATCGAAATTTAAAGTTTTCAGCTTCCTTGCCAGTCCCCAATCTAATTTTTTACTTGTCTTAAGTTGAAAAATATGACGATGATTTTTAATTGTTATAACCAAATCATCTACAAATGAATTTTCCTGCGAAGAAAAGTATATTTGTTCGTAGTCTGTTTTATAATTATTAAATGATTCTAATAATTTATATGTTGTATAAAAGTTTTCATACTTATTACCTCTTTCATTAATTTCTCCTCCGCGTAATTTATTATCTAAATATTTCTGAATATTTTTTGTTAATCTCATTGTTGACAATAATTTAACATTATGACTAATAACCAAATATACAAATTTGTCTAGTAAAATTAGTCGATTCGAATTTATATTACTTTCAAGATTTCTGCAATTGTATATCAAAATTATTTTTTGAATAAAAAAAACCGCTCTGAAAATCAGAACGGTTAGTATATTAATTGCCTCGGTCGCAGACCGTGTTACATCATTCCTGGCATTCCTCCGCCCATTGGCATAGCCGGTTCGTCTTTTTTCACTTCAGTGATGACACATTCTGTGGTTAATAACATTCCGGATACGGAAGCTGCGTTTTCAAGGGCTACTCTTGTTACTTTCGTAGGGTCAATGATTCCTGCTTCAAGCATGTTTACATACTCGTCGGTTTTTGCGTTGT
>Ga0308161_1006307_pt1 | contig 10071 bp, 7 predicted proteins | sample PhyFR2_FD_201034 | JGI IMG/M metagenome (GOLD analysis project Ga0308161, IMG submission 201034) | Phyllosphere microbial communities from UC Gill Tract Community Farm, Albany, California, United States - DLSLF.R2 | ecosystem: Host-associated > Plants > Phyllosphere > Unclassified | place: USA...
CCAGTTCGTGATCGGTGGCGGCGTCGGCGCCATCTCGCGCTACGCCGGTTCCCGCGACATGACCGCGGCCCCGATCCTGCTGCTGGATTACACGCACACGAGCGGTTTCTTCGCCAGCACGATGCGCGGCCTCGGCTACGGCGGACAGACCGGCCCCGTGACGTACAGCGCGGCACTCGGCTACCGCGCCGAACGCAAGGAAAAGGATGAAACCGGCGCATTCGGCAGTACCGGCAGCGAGAAGCTCAAGGGCATGGGCGACATCGAGGGCAACGCCACCGCCGTGCTCACGCTCGGCTACCGGCCGTTGCCCATGCTGGAATTGAACGTGGCCGGGGAGATCCCGCTGTCGCAGCGCCAGAACGGCAAGAACTTCCATACGGGCGTCACCGCGCGCCTGCTGGATGCCCCGCACGACAACGTGTCGCTGGGCCTGGCCGCCGGCTTCGGCGACAAGGATTACGCGCAGACCTATTACGGCGTCACGGCGGCCCAGGCGCGCACGACGAAGTTCGCGGCGTACCGGCCGAAGGCCGGGCTGTACGAAGCGAACGCCATGCTGACCTGGCAGCATCGCTTCGGCGAGAAATGGAGTGTCACCTCGATGCTGGGCGCGACCCAGTTGCTGCGCGACGCGGCCAAGAGCCCGCTCGTCGAACGCAAGACGACGCCGACGGGTGCGATCTACGTCGGTTACTCCTACTGACCGGGCGCCAGCGCCGCGTCCGCGGCCATCCATCATGACCACACTGTCTTTCGCAACGCTCGCCGTGCGTGCGCGCACCGCCGGCGCGCTACTCAAACGCCATGCGAAGCTGGCGCTCGGCGCGCTCGTGCATCCGGTCCAGGCGCGGCGCTGGCGCCGCTTCGTGCGGGACGATGCCGTCCTGCTCGACCTGGCCGGACGCTTTCCGCACCTGCTGCACAAGATCCACCGGCCGTACCTGTCGCGCCGGCTGGACTGCGCAGCCCGGGTCGACGTCCTGATCGACCATTACCGCCATCTGTTCGCGGCGGGCTATCGCGACCTGCTGTGGCTGGCCGCCTGCCGGCCGGTACGGGTGGCGACGTTCGCCGGCCGACATGGCACGGTATTCGAGGTGCACCTGTCCGCCGTCGGCGCATGTCATCGGGAAGGGGAGTTGACCTTGATGCTGATGCACGGCGGCAGGTGCCTGTACCGGGCGGGCGTCGTCTTCGTTCGCGACCGCGATGGGCCGGCGCTGGCGCTGGGGGTGCTGCAGGGACTGCGCGCTCCCGACGGCGCCGCCGCGATCCGGACGGCGACGCGCGAGCTGCACGGTTGCCGGCCGAAAGTGCTGCTGGTCGCGGCCGTACGTGCGCTCGGCGTGCAGCTCGGCGCCGGCCGGCTTCTGCTCGTCGCCAACCGCAACCGCATCGCGGTCAACCGGCGGCGGGCCCGCCGGATCTCCGCCGACTATGACGGGACGTGGTCCGAACTGGGGGCGTACGCACGGGCGGACGGCGACTTCGAGCTACCCTGTGCGGAAGCGGCGCCCGATCTCGACCAGGTGCCATCGCGCAAGCGCGCGCAGGCGCGGCGGCGCAATGCGCTGACGGCAGCGATCGGCGCGAGCATGGCCGCCAGCCTCGCATGGCACCGGCAAATCCGGAGTCAAATTCGGGGTCAGAGCACATTTTCGATCAATGTCCAGATGCTAAGCATCGACCCCGATACGATGCGTTCTGCCACGTATGGGGCGGTGACGAGCGCGCAATCGTCGTGAACTTACTTGTAAAACCTTTCCGAAAAATGTGCTCTGACCCCGAATTTCGCACGTGAACCGCGGGGCAAAGAAAAACGCCACCGGCCCGCGAGGACCGGTGGCGTTTTTCATTCACGCGACGCTGCTTGGTGGCCGATTACTGGCCGCGCTTCCTGCGTGCGTTCGCCGCGATGCGCATGCGCAGCGCGTTCAGCTTGATGAAGCCGCCCGCGTCGGCCTGGTTGTAGGCGCCGCCGTCTTCGTCGAAGGTGGCGATGGTCTGGTCGAACAGCGAATCCGTCTTCGAATCGCGTGCGACGACGATCACGTTGCCCTTGTACAGCTTGATGCGTACCCAGCCGTTCACGCTCTTCTGCGTGTGGTCGATCAGCGTCTGCAGCGCGACGCGTTCCGGCGCCCACCAGTAGCCGTTATAAATCAGGGACGCGTAGCGCGGCATCAGGTCGTCCTTCAGGTGCGCCACTTCGCGGTCCAGCGTGATCGATTCGATGGCGCGGTGCGCGCGCAGCATGATCGTGCCGCCCGGGGTTTCGTAGCAGCCGCGCGACTTCATGCCGACGTAGCGGTTTTCCACCAGGTCCAGGCGGCCGATGCCGTGCTTGCCGCCCAGGCGGTTCAGTTCGGTCAGGACGGCGGCCGGCGACAGCTTCCTGCCGTTCAGGCCGACGATGTCGCCCTGTTCGAATTCGATGTCCAGGTACTCGGCTTCGTCCGGCGCCGCTTCCGGCGACACGGTCCAGCGCCACATCGATTCCTCGGCTTCCGCGCTCGGGTTTTCCAGGTGACGGCCTTCGAACGAGATGTGCAGCAGATTGGCATCCATCGAGTACGGCGCGCCGCCGTTCTTGTGCTTCATGTCGATCTCGATGCCGGCGTCTTCCGCGTACTTCAGCAGCTTCTCGCGCGACAGCAGGTCCCACTCGCGCCACGGGGCGATGATCTTGACGTCCGGCTTGAGCGCGTACGCGCCCAGTTCGAAGCGCACCTGGTCGTTGCCCTTGCCGGTCGCGCCGTGCGAGACGGCGTCGGCGCCGGTCTCGTTGGCGATCTCGATCAGGCGCTTGGCGATCAGCGGGCGCGCGATCGACGTGCCCAGCAGGTATTCGCCTTCATACACCGTGTTGGCGCGGAACATCGGGAACACGAAGTCGCGCACGAATTCCTCGCGCACGTCGTCGATGTAGATGTTCTCCGGCTTGATGCCGAACTTCAGCGCCTTGGCGCGCGCCGGTTCCAGTTCTTCACCCTGGCCCAGGTCGGCCGTGAAGGTGACGATTTCGCAGTTGTAGTTATCTTGCAGCCATTTCAGGATGACGGAAGTATCGAGGCCGCCGGAGTAGGCGAGGACTACTTTTTTGATGTCGCTCATGGAAGTTCCAGTGTGAGAAGGGGAGGTGCGGGTAGGGTCAAATGGTCAGCCGGCCTGGATGTCGTTCGCATCCGAAAGACGCGAACGACGGCCGACGATCAAGCTCGGGTTTCAGTGTTGCTCGGTAGTGTGCAATGCTCAAACAGGGTCATGGCAGACGGCTTCGACGTTGTGCCCGTCCGGGTCCAGCACGAAGGCGCCATAGTAATTCGGATGGTAGTGCGGACGCAGACCCGGGGCGCCGTTGTCGCGCGCGCCGGCCGCCAGCGCGGCGGCGTGGAACGCGTCGACCTGCGCCCGGCTGGCGGCGCGGAAGCACAGGTGGACCGGCGTCGTGGCCGGATGCGTCGCATCGGCGGCGCCGCACCAGAAATCGGGCTTGGGCGCGATGCCGAAACCGGCATGGTCGCGGCCCGCCACGGCGGCCGGCACGTCGACCAGCAGCGCATAGCCCAGCGGCGCCAGCGCCTGCGTGTAGAAGGCGCGGCTTTGCGCCAGGTCGGGAACGGTGATGCCGATGTGGTCGATCATGGCTGTTTGTCCTCGATGCGGCCGAGCAGCAGGTATTCGATCAGCGCCTTTTGCACGTGCAGGCGGTTCTCGGCTTCGTCCCAGACGACCGACTGCGGACCGTCGATGACGCCGGCCGACACTTCCTCGCCGCGGTGCGCCGGCAGGCAGTGCATGAACAGGGCGTCATCGCTCGCGCGCGCCATCTTCGCCTCGTCGACGATGAAGCCGTCGAACGCCTTCAGGCGCTCGGCGTTTTCCTTTTCGTAGCCCATGCTCGTCCACACGTCCGTGGTGACGAGGTGCGCGCCGGCGCAGGCGTCCGACGGGTTTTCGAAGACGGTGTAGTTGGTCGTCGTGACGAGCGCCGGATCGATGTCGTAGCCCTTCGGCGTCGACACGTTCAGGTGGAAGCCGAACACCTCGGCCGCCTGCAGCCACGAGTACAGCATGTTGTTGGCGTCGCCGATCCACGCGACCGTCTTGCCGACGATGGCGCCGCGGTGCTCGTAGTACGTGAAGATGTCGGCCAGCACCTGGCAGGGGTGGTGCTCGTTGGTCAGCCCGTTGATCACCGGCACGCGCGAATGCGCCGCGAACCGCTCGATGATGTCCTGGCCGAACGTGCGCACCATGATGATGTCGCACATGCGCGACATCACCTGGCCGGCGTCCTCGACGGGTTCGCCGCGGCCCAGCTGGCTGTCGCGCGTGTTCAGGTAGATGGCGGCGCCGCCCAGCTGGTGCATGCCGGCTTCGAACGACAGGCGCGTGCGGGTGGAATTCTTCTCGAACACCATCACGAGCGTGCGGTCGACGAGCGGGTGGTAGATCTCGTAGTTCTTGAACTTGCGCTTGATGACGGTCGCGCGTTCGATCAGGTACTCGAACTCGTCGCGGGTGAAGTCGGAGAACTGCAGGAAATGCTTGATAGTCGTGGGAGTCGTGCCAGCCATTTTTTGTGTCTGAGAGACGATAATCTCTTGGATTATAAGCGGTTTTGCTTGTCTTCCGGGAAATTACATTCGGAACGCAGCGAACCGGGTCAGTACAGCGTCTGCGCCGACTCGTGCAGCAGCTGCGCGTACAGGTCGTGGCGCAGTTGCGCGATCTTGCCGTCCGCGACGGCCTGCAGCACCGCGCATTGCGGTTCGGCCAGGTGGCGGCAGTTGTAGTACTTGCAGCCGCCCAGGTAGGGCTTGAACTCGACGAACGCGCGTTCCAGCATCCCTTCGGTCAAGTGGTACAAGCCGAATTCCTGGAAGCCCGGCGAATCGATCAGCGTCCCGCCGCCCGGCAACTGGTACAGCCGCGTGAACGTGGTCGTGTGCTTGCCCGTGTCGAGCGCTTCCGAGATTTCGCGCACGGCGATGTCGGCGTCCGGCACCAGCAGGTTCACGAGCGACGACTTGCCCATGCCCGACTGGCCGATCAGGATCGACGACTGGTCGCGCAGCAGCGGGGAGAGGGTCGCGACCGTCTCGTCCGGATGGGTCTTGGCCGACACCTCGTGCAGCGGATAGCCCAGGTTCGTGTACATGGCGGCGCGTTCGCGCGCGCGCGGGAGGTTGCTCTCGACGTCGACCTTGTTCAGGATGAGGTGGGGCTCGATGCCGGCCGCCTCGCAGGCGACGAGCGCGCGCGAGACGAGGTCGTCGGCAAAGCTCGGCTCGGTCGCGATCACGATGAACAGCCGCGTGATGTTGGCGGCCAGCAGCTTCGATTTGTACTGGTCCGAGCGGTACAGGAGCGTGGTGCGCTCGGCGATCTTTTCGATCACGGCCTGGTTGTCCGACGTGCGCTGCAGGTGCACGATGTCGCCCACGGCCACGTTCGTCTTCTTGCCGCGCGTGACGCACTGGAGGAATTCGCCGGCGACGTCCGCCAGGTAGTGGCGTCCGTGCGCGGCGACGATAATACCGGTCAACGCGTCGGCCTTGCCGTTGTTCTTGCCGTTGCCGTTGCCGGCGTTCTTGTCGTGTCTGCTCATGCGCCTGCTCGTCCCGCGTAGAGTGCGTCGGCCTTGGCCGCGCAGATGAAATCGTTGTCGGTCAGGCGGTTGCCGGCCGAGTGCGTCGTCCACGCCGCCGTGCAGCGGCGGTAGCCGAGCGTCAGGTCCGGGTGATGGTCTTCGCGGTGGATCATGAAGGCGAGTGCGTTGACGAATTCCATCGTTTCATGGAAATCGCGGAAGGTGAATTCCCGTTCGAGGCGGTGGTCGTGCACGCGCCAGTCCGGTACGCCGGCCAGCCGTGCGGCCAGCGCGGCATCGTCCAGCGCGGGCGCGTCGTGCGCGCAGTGGCGGTCGATTAGGGGCGTGCTCATGCGGCCCCCGCGCTGCGCAGGTGATGGATGCGCACCGATGCCGGCGGGTGCGAATCGTAGAAGGCCGAGTGCAGCGGGTCCGGGGTCAGCGTGGACGCATTGTCCTCGTACATCTTGACGAGCGCCGACACGAGGTCGCGCGCGTCGCTGTGGCTGGCCGCGAACGCGTCCGCCTCGAACTCGTGCTTGCGCGACGTGATCGACGTCAGCGGCGAGAACGGGAACGTGAACACCGGCAGCGCCAGCGAGAACAGCAGCAGGGCCATCGCATCGTTCGACTGCCCCAGCAGCGGCAGCACGCCCAGGCCCGTGTAGAACCAGACCTGCGTCTTGAGCCAGCCGAGCAGGGCGAGCAGCGCCAGCGACAGCGCGAACAGCACGGCGATGCGCTTGACGATGTGCTTCAGCTTGAAGTGGCCCAGCTCGTGCGCCAGCACGGCCTCGATTTCGGCCGGCTGCAGGCGCGCCAGCAGGGTATCGAAGAACACGATGCGCTTGTTGGCGCCGAAACCGGAAAAGTAGGCGTTGCCGTGCGCCGAGCGGCGGCTGCCGTCCATCACGAACAGGCCCTTCGCGGCGAAGCCGACGCGCGCCATCAGGCCCTCGATGCGGTCCTTCAGCGAGGCGTCCGTCAGCGGCGTGAACTTGTTGAAGAGCGGGGCGATGACGGTCGGGTACAGCACCATCATCAGGAGCTGGAAGCCGCTCCACACGAGCCAGGCGTACAGCCACCACAGGCTGCCGCTCTTGTCCATCAGGGCCAGCACGACCCACAGCAGCGGCAGGCCGATGACGGCGCCGACCGCCGCACCCTTGACGGCGTCGGCGATCCACAGCCCGACCGTCATCTTGTTGAAGCCGAAGCGCTCTTCCAGCACGAACTGGCGGTAATACGAGAACGGCAGGTCCAGCGCACCGGAGACGACGGCGAACGCGACGATCAGGCCGATCTGGTGCACCATACCGGGACCGGTCGCATGCAGCAGCGCGGTCGACAGCGCCTGCAACCCGCCCAGCAGGGTAAAGCCGGTCAGCACGAGCGTGTTCCACAGCGCGGCCCACAGGCCGAAGCGGGTCTTGGCGACCGTGTAGTCGGCGGCTTTCTGGTGGGCGCCGAGCGGGATGCGGTCGGCAAATTCGGCCGGTACCCGGTCGCGGTGCCGCAGCACGTGGCGGATGTGGCGCCGGGCCAGCCAGTAGCGCAGGCCGAGGGTCAGCAACAGGAAGACGACGAACAAAATGGAAAACGCGGATGAAAGCATGCGGTGCCTGTGAGAAAATCCCGTTATTCGGGGTCGGCGCATGCATGTCACGCATGTGCGCCGACGCCGCTGTTTAAGCCAAGCTTATTTCGGGGTCAGAGCACGAATTTCACGATTGTGCGCCGGCCCCGCTGATCAAAGAGAGAATTATGTCACAACAAGCCAACTCCACCGAAGCATCGACTCCGCGCCCGAACGAATTCAACCTGGTGTGGATCGACATGGAAATGACCGGCCTCGATCCGGACAACGACCGCATCATCGAAGTGGCGGCCGTCGTCACGGACGCCGACCTGAACGTGCTGGCCGAAGGTCCCGTCATCGCCGTGCACCAGAGCGACGCCACGCTGGACAAGATGGACAACTGGAACAAGGGCACGCATGGCCGCTCGGGCCTGATCGACCGCGTCAAGGCGTCGACGATCGACGAAGCCCAGGCCCAGGAACAGCTGATCGCCTTCCTGAAGCAGTGGGTGCCCGCGAACAAGTCGCCGATGTGCGGCAACTCGATCTGCCAGGACCGCCGCTTCATGGCGCGCGGCATGCCGAAGCTGGAATCGTTCTTCCACTACCGTAACCTGGACGTGTCGACCCTGAAGGAACTGTGCCGCCGCTGGAAGCCGGAACTGGCGTCCGGCTTCAAGAAGGCGCAGAAGCACACGGCCCTGGCCGACATCCTCGAATCGATCGAGGAACTGCGCTACTACCGCGAACACTTCATCAAACTGTAACGGCGCGCGCCGGCCCAGACACGAAGTTGCAATCGTGCATTGGGTCGGCCGCAAGGTATGCGAGAATCGGGCCATGGCTGACATTCTGCGTACCACCGCCGGCCTCGGCGGAGAGAGCGAAGTCCGGCGTCTCCTGCGGGAGCACGACTGGACCGTGTCGCCGCTGGGTCCGCCCGGCGCATGGCCGCCGGAGCTGGCCACCGCCGTGTCGATGACCTTCAGCTCCGCCTTTCCGATGTTCGTCGCGTGGGGGCCGGACCTGCGCCTCCTGTACAACGACGCCTACATCCCCATCCTCGGTGCCCGGCACCCGGCCGCGTTCGGCGCGCCGTTCCAGCAGGTCTGGTCCGAGATCTGGCCCGAACTCGTGCCGATCACCGACCGCGCGCTGTCCAACAAGTCCGCGTATTTCGAAGACCAGCCGTTCACGATGGAGCGCAACGGCTATCGCGAAGCGACGTGGTTCACGTTCTCGTATTCGCCGCTGCACGACGGCCAGGGCCGCGTGGCGGGCGTCTACTGCACCTGCATCGAGACCACCAACCGCGTGCAGGCCGAGCGCCGCGCCGCGTTCGAGCTGGCGGTGGCCGATGCGCTGCGGCCGCCGACGTCCGATGCGCAGGCGATCCGGACCGGCTGCGCCATGCTGGGCCGCGAGCTCGGCATGGCGCGCGTGCTGTACGGCGAGGTCGACGAGACACAGGACACGCTGACGATCGTGTCCGACTGGCGCCGGGCCGACCAGCCCGACGCGGCGGGCCAGATGCTGGCGCTGGAGGCATTCGGCCCCGAACTGGCGCGCGCGGGCCGCGATGGCGACACCGTCGTGCTGGCCGACGTGCGGCTCGACCCGCGCGCGGCGGGGCGCCAGGGGACGTATGGCGCGCTCGGCCTCCGGGCGTGCGTCGCCGTGCCGCTGCGCGCGGACGGCCGGCTGCAGGCATTCGTCATCGCGGGCCTGGACCGGCCGCGCCCCTGGAGCGACGCCGAGGTGGCGTTGGCGCGCGGCGCGGCCGGACGGATCCACGCCGCCGTCGACCTGGCGCGCGCGCAGGCCACCCTGCGCGAGGAGCGCGACCGCAGCCAGACCATCTTCGACACCATCACGGAAGGCTTCATGCTGTTCGACCGCGATTGGACCGTGCTGCAGATGAATGCGGAAGGCGCGCGCATCGCGCGGCAGGCCGCGGACCAGGTCGTCGGGCGCAACCACTGGGACGTGTGGCCGGAATCGATCGACAGCGAGGCGGGCCGCATGTACCGCCGCGTGATGCGCGACCGCACGGCCGGCGCGGCCGAGTACCGTCAGCGCACCATGGATGGCGCCGAAATCTGGTGCGACGTGCGCGCCTACCCGACCGCCGACGGCGGCGTCGTGTCCTTCTTCCGCGACATCACCGAGCGCAAGCTGGCCGAGGAAAAGCTGCGCGCCGCCGACCGCCGCAAGGACGAATTCCTCGCGATGCTCGCGCACGAGCTGCGCAATCCGCTGGCGCCGATCAGCGCCGCCGCCGACCTGCTGCGCGTCGGCCGCCTGGACGAGGCGCGCGTGCGCCAGAGCAGTGCCATCATCGGCCGCCAGGTGCGCCACATGACCAGCCTCGTGGACGACCTGCTCGACGTCTCGCGCGTCACGCGTGGGCTCGTCACGCTGGCGTGCGCGCCCGTGACGGCCGGCACGATCGTCGACGAGGCCGTCGAGCAGGTGCGCCCGATGTTCGAGGCGCGCCGCCAGCAGGTCGCCGTCGACGTCGCCGCGCCGGACGCGGCGGTGCTCGGCGACCGTGCCCGGCTCGTGCAGGTGCTCGCCAACCTGCTCAACAACGCGGCCAAGTACACGCCGGAAGAGCGCCGCATCGACGTGACGTCCCGGGTCGACGCCGCGCGCGGCGTCCTGCTGCTGACGGTGTGCGACGAAGGCATCGGCATGGAGCCGGAGTTGACGGGGCACGTGTTCGACCTGTTCACGCAGGGCGAGCGCCCGGTCGACCGCGCGCAGGGCGGGCTGGGACTCGGGTTGGCCCTCGTCAGGAACCTCGTCGAACTGCACGGCGGCACGGTCGCGTGCACGAGCCCCGGCACCGGCCTGGGCAGCACGTTCGAGGTGGCGCTGCCGCTGCCGGACG
>Ga0308161_1006310_pt1 | contig 10069 bp, 7 predicted proteins | sample PhyFR2_FD_201034 | JGI IMG/M metagenome (GOLD analysis project Ga0308161, IMG submission 201034) | Phyllosphere microbial communities from UC Gill Tract Community Farm, Albany, California, United States - DLSLF.R2 | ecosystem: Host-associated > Plants > Phyllosphere > Unclassified | place: USA...
CCGGGTGCGGGCCTGGATGCCGGCTTCGCTGTCATCGGACATGTCCACGCCGTCGCCCAGGGCCAGGGCGAAGGCCTTGACCTTGGTGAACAGCTCGGTGCCGCGCAGCAGTTCGCAGATTTCCGCATCGCCCTCGGCAAAGCCGTCGAGGGTGTCCTCGAGCATTTCGCGCAGCGCCTCGAAGTTCTCCGGCGCCCCCTCCCAGAGCTTGTTCTCCTCCAGGAAGCTGAGGTAGTCCAGCCACGAGCTGAAGATCGGTTCCGGAGCCATGGTCTCGGGAATGCTCATCAGGTGCTCGGCCAGGGCTTCGCCGAAGAGGTCGATGTCGATCTTCCGGGGAGAAGGCCGGGACCGTGGTCGCGACCCAGGCGGCGTAGTCCTCGCGCAGCGAATCAACATGCTGCTCTACCTGGATGCGGTACACGCTGCGTCCGCGCTGGGCGGATTTTGCTGGATTTCCCGCGCCGGAGTTCTTCTTGCTTTGACGCTTTTTGCTGGCCATGGGCGATCCTTTGGGTTCTCGATGGTGCGCTGTGCTTCAAGCCTACGGTGTCCGGGGAGAATCCATTGACCTATCGGTGCGAATCGGACAAGATGAGCAACAGAGGAACTTGGAAGTCCTAGCACCTGCGGTACGAGGGAGAACCGAATGAAGATCGCCGTTCTAGTCAAGGAGGTCCCGGATACCGGGGCGGACCGTACGCTGGATCAACAGACCGGCCTGGCCGATCGGGCCGCCTCGGAAGCGGTGCTTGATGAAATCGGCGAGCGCACGCTGGAAGTTGCGCTGAAGGTGCTGGACACAGATCCGGAAACCCAGATCACGGTGCTGAGCATGGGACCGGATTCCATCCAGCCCACCCTCCGGAAGGCCCTGGCCATGGGGGCCGCCGACGCCGTGCAGATCACCGACGAACAGCTGCTCGGCGCCGATCTGGTACTCACCGCGCAGGTGCTGGCAGCGGCCCTGCGCCGCCACGAGTACGATCTGGTCCTCGCCGGGAACATGTCCACCGATGGCTCAGCGGGAATGCTTCCGGTGATGCTGGCCGAGCTGCTGTCCCTGCCCGCCGCCACCTCGCTGTCCGAGATTTCCATCGCCGACGGGGTGCTCTCCGGCATCCGGGAGCTGGAGGCAGCCACCGCCAAGGTCAGCACCCCGCTGCCGGCGATCGCCTCGATCACCGAGGCCCTGCCCGATGCCCGCTTCCCGAACTTCAAGGGCATCATGGCCGCCAAGAAGAAGCCGATCGAGGTCCTATCCCTGGCCGATCTGGGAGTTGAAGCGCTGCCGGCAGATACCGCCCGGTCGATCATGCTCTCGGTGAGCCAGCGGCCGCCCCGCGAGGCCGGCACCATCATGAATGACGACGGACAGGCCGGTGCGGCGCTGGTCGAATTCCTTGCGAAGAACAATCTGGTGTGAACGGAAAGATGACCATGACGAGTTTTGCCCCGGATTCCATCCTGGTATTCCTGGAGACCACTGCCGCTGGCGAGCTGGCGAAAAATAGTGCCGAGCTGCTTGGCGCGGCCGGCGGCGTTGGCACCCCGGTGGCGGTCATTGCCGCGGCCGGCGAGAATCCCGAAGCCCTTGCCGCCCAGGCCGCCGAGGCCGGTGCCGCGGCGGTACTGACCGCGAGCGTCGAGTCCGCGGTGCCCACTTCCCCGCTGGCCGATGTTTTGCAGCAGGCCTACGAAGTGGTGCAGCCGCAGGCGGTGCTCCTGGGCCATAGCCTGGCTTCGCGCGAGGTGGCGGCCCGTTTCGCGGTGCGCAATAAATTGGCCTTGAGCGTGGATGCGCTCGGAGTCCAGCGTGATGACCAGGGTGTTATCGCCAGCCACTCAATCTATGGCGGGGCCTACTCGACGAGCAGCGCCCCGACCTTCGGCGCCCCGGTGATCACTGTGCGCGTGGGCAGCATCGAGGCCCGTGCCCAAGCCCAGGATCTGGCGCTCACCGCCTTGCAGGTGCCCGGGAGCAATAGCCCTGAGATCCAGGTGCAGGAGGTCAGCAAGGCCGAGGCCGATTCGGCCCGCCCCGAATTGCGTACGGCCACCCGGGTGGTTTCCGGCGGACGCGGCCTGGGCAGCGCCGAGCAGTTTGAGCTGGTGTACCAGCTGGCCGACGCCCTGGGAGCCGGCGTGGGGGCATCGCGCGCCGCGGTGGATGCCGGGTTCATCGAGCATGGAGCGCAGGTTGGCCAGACCGGCGTTGCGGTTTCCCCGCAGCTCTACGTGGCACTGGGCATTTCCGGAGCCATCCAGCATAAGGCCGGAATGCAGACCGCCAAGACCATTGTCGCCATCAACAAGGATGGCGATGCGCCCATCTTTGAAATCGCCGACTTCGGCATTGTTGGCGACGTCTTCAAGGTGGTTCCCCAGGTGATTTCCGCGCTGGAAGCACGCAAGGCGCAGTAGCCATGAGCCCAGCATCCAAGAGCCTGAGACAGGGGCTGCCCCGGATTCCCGGCGGCGATCCGTGGCCACCGGTACAAGTTCAGAGCACAGCTGCCCCGGAGGTCGCGGAAGTTATTGCCGCGCCGGCACCGGCTGCGGCGGCACCAGCTGCGGCAGCACCCAAGCAAGCGCTGCGCCAGGGACTGCCGCGAGTTGCTGGAGCAGATCCTTGGCCGCCGTCCGGCACACCGGCGAGTACCGCAACGAGCGCGCCCAAGGCCCAGCCTTCACCGCCAGCAACACCAGCAACGATGCAAAAACCAACGCCAGATCCAACCCCGGCGGCGGTACCTGAACCCGCCGCAGAACCTGCCCGACTCGAAGTTTCCAGTGCGGTTGCGGCCAGCCCGGATTCCCCCGTGATTCGGCGGGGCCTGCCCCGGGTGGCCGATGGCCAGCCCTGGCCGCCAAGCAGCTTCATCGCAGCGCCGCTAACCACGCCTGCCCCTCCAACCACGGCTGTCCCTCCGGATGCCGAGGAGGCTCCAGCCGCGGCACGGGTTGTTGCAGAGCCTGGGGCCATGACGCAGCAGGAGGCAGCGCCGCCTGTTAAGCCTGCGGCAGTTCAGCCTCCTGCCACGGCGCCGACCCAGGCACCCGCGCCCGCGCCAACCACGCCAACGTCGACCAAGCCAGCCAAGGCAGAGCCGAAACGCCATGGCCCGCTGACCAGCAAACAGTGGGTGCTCGCAGGTGTTCTCGGTGCATTCTGCGCCTTGGGCTTGGCTACCGCGGTGGTTCTGGTAGCTCGCGGCATCACCAGTATCGAATCGGTCGCGGCCTTTATCCAGCGCTACCCCGGCGAATACCATTTGCCCGAGTCGGCGCCCGTGGGAGTGCCCGCATGGCTCGCGTGGAACCACTTCTTCAACTTTTTCCTGATGGTCCTGATCATCCGTTCCGGGTTGCTGGTGCGGCACCAGAAAAAGCCGCCGGCCTACTGGTCCTCCAAGCGCAGCCCCAAAATCAGCATCAATCTCTGGCTGCACCTGAGCCTGGATCTGCTGTGGATTATCAACGGCCTGGTGTTCATCGCAGTGCTCTTCGCCTCGGGACATTGGATGAGGATTGTCCCGACCTCCTGGGAGGTGTTCCCGAACGCGCTTTCGGCGGCCCTGCAGTATCTGACTCTGGATTGGCCCACGGAAAACGGCTGGGTGAACTACAACTCGCTGCAGCAACTGGCCTACTTCATCACCGTATTTCTTGCAGCACCGCTGGCAGCGGTCACCGGATTCCGCTTAAGCACTTTCTGGCCCAAAAACCCGGCGCTGGGCAAGAGATACCCCATCAAGGCAGCACGCGCCTTGCACTTCCCCACCATGCTCTACTTCGTCGTATTCATCCTTGTCCATGTGATTCTGGTGTTCTCCACCGGGGCCTTGCGCAACTTGAACCACATGTACGCCGCTCAGGGTTCTGCAGATCCGACGCAGTACGCGGGCAACTGGGCAGGATTGCTCTACTTTGCCCTTTCGCTGCTGGTCATCACCGGTGCATGGATTGCTTGCAAGCCGGTGGTTCTTGCCTCCATTGCGCGCTTCTTCGGAAAGGTCAGTTCCCGATAGTCGAACCAAAACTTGCTTCTGGCGCAAATTCCCTCGCGCGAGGAGCTAGAAGACGGATAAGGTCGCTTCAGAACAATTGCCACGCAACCAGAGGAGCAAAACCATGGGCCACCACCACCACAGCGCCGAAGAATTAGACGGCGTTGCTTTCTGGGAAAACCACTACGGGCAATCCGAGCGCATATGGTCCGGCAAGGTCAACCAGGTCATTGAAAATCTCGTGTCGCCACTGACGCCGGGAACCTCATTGGACATTGGCTGCGGAGAAGGCGGCGATGTCCTGTGGCTCGCTACGCACGGGTGGCAGGCCACGGGGCTGGACATCTCGCCCACCGCCATCAGCCGCGCCCGCGAAGAAGCCAAGAAACACGGGATTGCCGAACCTGCCGCACAGTTTGTCGCTTCCGACCTCGGCCAATGGGACACCGACAAGGTTTTTGATCTGGTCACCCTGAGCTTCTTCCAGGCACCTTTCGAGTTCCCCCGCGCAGATTTCCTGCGCAAGGCCGCCAGCTTCGTGGCCCCCGCCGGCCACCTGCTTGCGCTTTCGCACGCTGCGCGCCCTTCATGGGCTCCGCCGGTGGATCACGAACTTCCTGCATTCCCGACTCCGGCCGAAGAACTCGAAGCGCTATCGCTGGATCTGGACCAGTGGAACATCGTGCAGGCCGAGATCTTAGAGCGCAGCATCATCGCTCCGACCGGCGAACCGGCGGTTATGGAAGATTCCGTGGTGTTCGTTCAGCGCAAGGCCTGAAAAGAAGTGATCCCCCAGCCTGCGCAGCTGGAGGATCACTCGTGGCATAGATTCCCACACGGATCTATGCCTGCTTGAGCGCGCTAACTGGTTGATAGTCACGCAAAACTACAGACTTGCGAACCATCGCACGCAAATCTTCGACCTTCTCGCCACCCTGCGGCATCGCTCGCAGCTGCACCAGCACATTTCCCAACGCGGTGCATTCCACAGGCCCGGCAATGACCGGCACCCGAGCGAGGGCAGCGGTGCGCTGGCAGAGCAGTTCACCCTGCGACCCGCCGCCGACAATATGGATCTCCTCCAGCTCGAATCCGCCCAGCCGGGCCGCTTCATGGGCTTGGGCGGCAAAGCTGGCGGCCAACGATTCGAGAACCACGCGGATCAGCTCGGCAGGAGTTTTTGGCGCTGATCCGCCAGCAAGGGCGATCGCGTCGCTGATGCGTGCCGGCATCTGCCCCGGGGCAAGAAACTGCTCATTTTGCGGATCGATCAGCACCTGCGGCACAGGCAGCGTCGCGGCCTGGCTGAGCAGGTCGGCCAAGTGAATTTCCGGCTGGCCGGCAAGCTCGGCTTGCTGGTTCCAGTAGCTCACCGATTCGCTGAGCAAGAAGGTTCCGGTGACGTTCTTGAGGAACCGCACCGATCCATCCAGGCCCAGTTCATTGGTGAATCCGGCTGCCTGGGCTTGGGCCGTGAGCACCGGATCGGCCAGTTCCACACCGACTAGTCCCCAGGTCCCGCAGGAGATGTACGCTGACTTTTCGCCCGTTAGCGGGGTCGCCGCGACGGCACTGGCGGTGTCGTGCGAAGCAACGGCCACCACCTGCACAGAGCCTGCAGCACCGAATTCCCGGGCCAGCTCGGGGCGCAAGGCACCGACCGACTCCCCCGGATGCACCATCTGGGCAAGCTTGCCGGTAACCCCGAGCGCCTGCGCCAGTGTCTCATCCCAGGAACCGGTGCGCTGGTTAAGCAGCCCCGTAGTGGAAGCATTGGTCCACTCGCAGCGAACCTGGCCGGTCAGCAGCCAGTTGACGTAGTCGGGCACGAGAAGCAGCTGGTCTGCTGATTCCAACCGGCTATCCTGCTGCTCAGCCTGCAACTGGTACACGGTGTTGAACGGCAGGAATTGCAGCCCATTGCGTTCGAAAAGCTCGACCCGGCTGAATTTGCGTTCCAGGTCTGGAACGGCAAGCTCATTGCGCGGATCCCGGTAGTGGCGCACTTGCCCCAGGCGCTGCCCATCCTTGAGCAGCGCATAGTCCACAGCCCAGGAGTCGACCCCGATGCTGGAAATGTCCGGGCGCAGTTCAAAGGCCTTCTTGAGCCCCTGGCGGATCTGCGACCACAACTCATCGATATCCCAGGCCAAGGCCTGCGCCGGGGCATCGGCCTGCAGACGGGCCAACGGCACCGGCCCGTTGGCAAATCGATGGACGAGGGTCAGCTGGACCTTCCCGTCCACCAGCCCGCCAATCATGACCCGGCCGCTGGTGGCGCCCAGGTCAATGGCTGCGACCGGGGTTCCCGTTTCTTTCTGGCTCATCGCAGGAACGCTGCAGCAACCCCAGAATCCACTGGAATGTGCAACCCTGTGGTGCGGGTTAATTCGGGTCCGGTCAGTACATATACCGCATCGGCAATATTTTCCGGGATGACCTCGCGCTTGAGGATCGTGCGGTTTGCGTAGAACTGGCCCAGGTCTTCTTCGGCTACGCCATAGGTCGCGGCGCGCTGGGCGCCCCATCCCGAGGAGAAGATCCCTGAACCGCGAACGACGCCATCTGGATTGATGCCATTCACCCGGACACCATGCTCGCCCAGTTCAACGGCCAGCAATCGCACCTGGTGCGCCTGGTCGGCCTTGGTGGCGGAGTACGCGATATTGTTCGGTCCGGCAAAAACTGAATTCTTGGACGAGATGTAGATGATGTCCCCGCCGAGCTTCTGCTCAATCAGCACCTTGGCGGCGGCCTTGGAGACGAGGAACGAGCCCTTGGCCATCACGTCATGCTGCAAATCCCAGTCAGCTTCCGTGGTCTCCAGCAGCGGCTTCGAAAGTGACAGGCCGGCGTTGTTGACCACCAGATCCAGCCCGCCAAAGGCCAAAACGGCTTCGTCGATAGCCGCCTGCACGGCGCCGGCATCGGCCACATTGGCGGCCACGCCGACGGCAACATCCGCATCGCCCAATTCAGCGGCGGCAGCTTGTGCCTTGGCCAAGTCGAGATCGGCGATCACCACGCAGGCGCCTTCGGCAGCAAGCCGCTGGGCCACGGCCTTGCCGATCCCCGAGGCGGCCCCGGTCACCAGTGCGATGCGCCCTGCATGGGACTTGGGCTGGGGCATGCGCTGCAACTTGGCCTCTTCCAGCGCCCAGTATTCAATGCGGAATTTTTCCGCATCCGAAATCGGGGTGTAGCTCGACAGCGCTTCGGCGCCGCGCATGACGTTGATGGCGTTGAGGTAGAACTCGCCGGCCACCCGCGCGGTTTGCTTGTTGGCACCGTAGGAGAACATGCCCACGCCGGGAACCAGAACGATCAACGGATCCGCGCCGCGCATGGCCGGGGAGTTCTCGTCCTTGTGGGTCTCGTAGTAGCGCCGGTAGTCCTCGCGGTACTCCAGGTGCAATTCGTTGAGCCGTTCCACCTGCTCTTCGATGCTGGCCGAAGCTGGCAGGTCCAGGACCAATGGCTTGATTTTGGTCCGCAGGAAATGATCTGGGCAGCTGGTGCCCAGTTCCGCGAGTTGCGCCAGCTTCTGGCGGGAAAGGAAGTCCAGGACCCGCTCGTCATCACAATAGTGGCCGACCATTGGCTTGTCGGCGCTAGCCAGGGAGCGGATGGTCGGGGCCAGTGCCGCGGCCCGGGTTCGGCGCTCGGAGTCAGGCAGGGCCTCGAAGCCTGGAACGACTGCGCCAAATGGCTCAGGCGCCCCATGTTCCTGGATGTATGCGGCAGCGGTGTCGATGATCCATAGCGAATTAGCTTCGGACTCATCGCTGGTAGCGCCCCAGGCCGTGATTCCGTGGCCGCCCAGAATGCAGCCGATAGCTTGTGGATTCTCTTCCTTGATCCGCGCGATATCCAACCCGAGCTGGAAGCCTGGACGCCGCCAATCCACCCAAGCCACCTTGCCGCCGAAAATCTTGGCTGTGAGTTCCCGGCCATCCTTGGCGGTGGCAATGGCGATGCCGGAGTCGGGGTGCAGGTGGTCGACGTGGTTGGCGTTGACCAGTCCGTGCATGGCGGTGTCGATGGAGGGGGCTGCGCCACCCTTGCCGTGCAGGCAGTAGTCGAATGCCGCTACCATTTCGTCTTCGCGATCCACGCCGGGGTACACCTCAACCAGCGAACGCATCCGGTCCAAGCGCAGCGTGGACAGGCCCTTTTCGGTCAGCGTTCCCAGATCGCCACCGGATCCCTTGACCCACAGCAATTCGATGCTCTCCCCGGTGACCGGGTCGATGGCGCTGCCCTTGGCCGAGGTGTTGCCGCCGGCGTAATTGGTGTTCTTCTTGTCTTGGCCCAAGCGGTTGGAGCGCTCGATGAGCTGAGCTGCCGTGCTGGTGCCCGTTGATGCGATGCTTTGTGTCATGATTCTCTCGGTAGTTCTTCTCGGGGATCCACGCAGGCGCTTACGCGTCGACCTTGTGGGGTGCGACCAGCTTGCCGTAGCGTGCTACTTCAATTTCTTCCAGGGACTTGCCGCGGGTTTCGGGAGCCCAGATGGTTCCGATCAGCAGTGCCGCAGCCAGCAGGCCCAGGATCAGCAGGCCGAGCTTTTCCAGGCCCATGCTGGTGAGCAGCACCGGGAAGACCAGCGAGAGCAGGCCAACCATGACGCGGGCGAGCATGAACAACATGCCCTGGGCGCTGGCGCGGTACCTGGTGGCGAACAGCTCCGCGGTCCACAGGCCATAGAAGGCCTGCGCGCCGATGCCGGCTGAAATGCCCCAGGCCACCGCGTAGAACAGCAGCGAGAACGCTCCGGGCGGAACGAAGATCAGCACCGCCCAGGCCACGATGCCCAGCAGGGCCCCGGCGAAGTAGAGCCAGCGGCGCGAAACCCGGTCGCCATATTTCATGAAGCCGAAGTAGGTGGCCGCGGCGGTCAGCATCCAGACCAGGACCTGGAGCAGGTTCTGCTGGGTGGCCGATTCAACGCCGGCCGCTTCATAGACGCGCGGCTGGAAGATTCCGGCCTGGCCTGCCACGGTATTCCACAGGCCGTAGACACCGATCAGGAACAGCAGTGCCGACCAGTTCTTGCGTTCGGCCAGCAATCCGCGGATGCCGGAGAAGAAGGACAATTTGGTCCCGTTGGCCAGCTCGGCGGCCCGCTGCTCTTTCCAGCGGGTGGATTCCGGCAGGCCTCGACGGACCCACCAGGTCACCGCGGCGACGATGAACAGGTGGAAGAAGATCAGCCGCGATCCGCTCACGCCCATCGGCTCGACCATGATGGCCAGGGCAAAGCCCACGGCCGGGCCAAAGGACCAGGCCAGCTGAGCGGTGCCCACATGGGCTGCGCGTGATTCCTCGGGCGCCTCTTCGGCGATGTAGGTCCAGGAAGCCGGGACGCCAGCGCCCACGGCGATGCCCATGAGCACCACGCCCACCACCAGCAGCGTGGTGTTGAAGGTGAAGGTGATCAGCAAGGCCCCGATCATGAAGACCATCAGGTCATAGGTGTAGATGAATTTGCGGCCCAGGCGGTCGCACAATGGGCCGCCGATCATGGCGCCCAGCGCCGCGCCAAAGGCGTTGGCGGACACCGCGGCGATCACCCCGACCAGCGCGTCATCGAATCCGAATGCCGACTGCCACAGGCTCAGGCTGGTGGCCAGGGCGATAATGGCGCCGGCCTCGATGTAGTTGCTCATCGCCACCGCGATGGTGGCTTTCCATCCGGAGATGCCGCGCTTCGTTGCTGCGGTACGCATTTATGCTCCCCATCCTGCTTGGACTCCGCCGACGCGTTCGGCTTCAATGCGGTTTTGGTAGTCCGATGAGCGGAAGGCCGCCATCGGGTCTGCTGGCAGGCCGCGTTCGGCTCGCCAGGCTTCAAGTTCCGAACGGACATCAGTGTAGAAGGCGTTCATGAAGATCTCGTTGGCGGCCAGCACGTCCCCGGAAATCTGAGCCTCGGTCAGTGCGACACGGTCGATCAGCAGGGCTCGGGCGGTCATTTCCTGGACGTTGAGCACGCTGCGGATCTGTCCCTGGATCTTGTTCTCGACATTGTGGCACTGGTCGAGCATGAAGGAAATCGT
>Ga0308161_1006311_pt1 | contig 10069 bp, 9 predicted proteins | sample PhyFR2_FD_201034 | JGI IMG/M metagenome (GOLD analysis project Ga0308161, IMG submission 201034) | Phyllosphere microbial communities from UC Gill Tract Community Farm, Albany, California, United States - DLSLF.R2 | ecosystem: Host-associated > Plants > Phyllosphere > Unclassified | place: USA...
CCCATCCTTGCGGTGACCGCCAGTGCGCTGGCCGGCGACAAACAGCGCTGTCGCGAGGTGGGCGTGAACGCGGTGTTGTTGAAGCCGCTGACGTTGGAGCGGTTGCAGGCGGCGTTGCAGCCGTGGCTGGGCGGCACAGAGACCGCAACGCCGGCCGTGCTGCCGTTCGTACATGGCGCGCAGGTGCAAAAGCGCATGCAGCAAGCCCTGCTACGCACTGGCAGCGCCGATCTGATGCAGCTGCGCGCAGCGCTGGCACCTTACGACCGTTACGTTCTGGCCCAGGTGCTGCATGCCTTTGCCGGGGCGCTGGGCATGCTGGGCGAACAGGCCCTGGCCGCGCGCTGCCTGCAGGCCGAGCAGCCGTTGAAGGAGGGCGGCCCCCCCCCGGCGGTGGCGCAGTTGCTGGCCTTGGCCGACGACCTGCAGAACCTGTTGACGCGCTATGCCCATGAGGTGGGGTAGCAGGTCAAACGCAAAGAGATCGACGCCGGCGTGCGTGAGGGCGTCACCACGTCCGAAGCGCAGCGTGTCAACGAGCTGGATCGGGAGGTCAAAGAGCTTCGTCGGGCCAACGAAATCCTGAAGGTGGCCAGCGCGTTTTTCGCCCAGGCGGAGCTCGACCGCCGATTCAAGTCTTGAGGGAGCTGATTGATACGCATCGGGATACGTTCGGGGTCGAGCCGATCTGCAAGGTCCTGCAGATCTCCCCGTCCGATTAGCGACGGTATGTGGCGCTGCGGCGCGATCCACAACGGCGCTGTTGGCGTGGCCACAGCGACGACCTCCTCGCTCCTCAGATCGAGCGTGTCTGGCAGTCCAACATGCAAGTCCATGGCGCGGTGAAGGTCTGGCGTCAACTGGCTCGCGAGGGAACGGCTGTGGCGCGCTGTACCGTCCAACGACTGATGCGCCGCGTCGGATTGCAGCGGGCAAGGCGAGGCAAGATCGTGCGCACGACCATCAGTGACAACAAAGCCGCCTGTCCGCTGGACAAGGTCAATCGGCAGTTCCGCGCCGAACGTCCCAACCAGCTCTGGGTCTCCGACTTCACCTACGTCTCCACGTGGCAGGGATGGCAATACGTCGCCTTCGTGATCGACGTGTTCGCCAGGCGCATCGTGGGCTGGCGTGTCAGCAGCTCGATGCAGACCGACTTTGTTCTCGATGCGCTGGAGCAGGCGCTGTATGCGCGGCAGCCAGAGTGCGATAACAGCCTGGTGCATCACTCCGACCGTGGCTCGCACTACGTTTCCATCCGCTACAGAGAGCGGTTGGCCGAGGCTGGGGTGGAACCGTCGGTGGGATGCAAAGGCGACAGCTACGACACTGCCTTGGCCGAGACGATCAATGGACTCTACAAAGCCGAACTCATCCATCGCCGGGCACCTTGGAAGACCCAAGAATCTTTGGAGCTGGTCACGCTGGAATGGGTGTCATGGTTCAACGAGCAGCGTTTGCTGGAACCTATCGGCTATATCCCGCCTGCCGAAGCTGAGGCAAACTACTATCGGCAACTAGCCAGTCAGGCTGCCGCGGTGGCAGCCTGACTTAAACCAACTGGCCTCCATGAAACCCGGGGCGATTCATAGATCCGAATCGAACACTACTGTCACATCGCCCTGCCAGCGCGAGCTGGGGGCCTTGAGCATCTCGGTCACAGAGGTTCCGTTGGCGGAAAACACCAGCTTGGAAGGACGGCTCACCAGGTAGCTATCGGGAGTGAAGCGCGGCGCAACCGTGCCGCTGGCATCAGATACCAGACTGGTGTTGATCGCGGGGGCGCCTGTGCCTATCACCCTCATGCCGGGCATCGTCACATCCACGTCCACCGGCACGATCGTGCCGGCGGCCAGGTCTTCAATGCCACAGCGCCCTGACACCTCGTGCTCGCAGCGCATCTTGACGCTGAAATCGCTGGAACTGGTCAACGTGAACGGAAGTTCCTGCTGCAGCCGGCTTGGGGCGCGGCCGTAGTCGATCCACTGTTGCCAACCGCCGACCGGAGACAACACGGCTATTGGGGAGGTGGACGGAAAGGTCACCTGGAACTCGTGGGCGACGCTAAACCGGAATCGCAATGTCAGCTCAGGATCGCTAGTGACGTCGTCGCCGAGATCGATATCGGCCCCCGATGATCCCACCGTGTAGGTCACACTGCCTTCATACTGCCCATTGGGCATACTCAGCGGCGACGGCGCCGTGATATTCAGACCGATACCGAACCACGGCATGGTATAGGTTTGTGTGAACCCCGAAGCCCCACCGCCAGTGGAATGGCAAGGGACAGGAGCATCAGGTGAACGTACCAACCAGCCAAAGTTAACGTATGCCGCCAACCCTGCAGTATGGATGTAAGAGCAGCCTCCCTGCGGATACTTGGTAAAAACAGGGTTATCACCATTACCCGGTTCAAGCCGCCCGCTCACCGCCTGAAAGGCAATATCAACCGGGAATAACTGACCACTTTCCGAATGCTGCAATTGGATACGCCGCGGACCGGGAAAGCCTACGTAGAACCGTTTGCGGATATCCCCACCTTTTACGTAGGTTTTGGTGATCCCCAATGGAACATCAAAAAAGTATGCATTAGCACGTGCGCAGGCCCACGGCGACCAAGTGCAGTAAGTCCCGCGTGGGGTCGTATTGGTGAAGGTGTTTCGACTGGGATCCAAGGCACTGGGTGTGAAGGTCGCCGTGACGTTGACCTCCGCCGCCCGCGCCTGCTGTGCGCAGGCGACAATGGGTAAGATCAACGCAATCGCCAACGCGCGAAACCTTGCCCCAGGTACAACCCGAGCTACCGTCATATTCATGGTATTCCTCGATTGAAAAATTGAGATCACTTTTCTGCCACCTGTACCGGGCATTGCAACCCGCCCACCATCAGCACATCGCCTTCGCGCGGGAAACGGTTTTCATCCAGGCTGAGCGTACACCCGCTCTGGTCGGGGTGGCGCAATTCCACCACCGGCTCACGCGCACTCAGCTCCACCGTGAAGAAACCTTCATCCTGGCTGACGCTGCGGCCGGCGTGGTTGATCACATGCACACCGCGCGCACCGTTGCCGTCGGCATCGAGCACCTGGCCCATCACCGTAAAGGTGCGCAGCACGTTCACTTCGGCGTGCATCACCCCGCCCTTGTTCAGGTGGTAGCTGACCGTGGCCGGCTGGATGGTGGCCGCCGGTGCGCCGGTATTGAAATCAAACTGCACGTGGCCGGCGCGGTAGGCATTGACCGGCACGAAGTTGCGGCCGGGTTTGAGCACTACGCCGCCGCCGTGGCTGTCGTCGGCACGCAGTTCCAGGCCGGGATAGTCCGAGGCCAGGTCCACAATCATGCCGGTGTCGGCGCTGCTGGTCTGGCTGCGACCCAGCAGGGCCACCTTGCCGCCGCCCAGCGCCAGAGTGCTTTCCAGGTTCACACTGCCGCTCAGCAGGCCGCCTTGTGCAGAACGCTGCACCTGCACATCGCCCTGCAGCTTCTGCTGGTCGAAGTAGGCGCCCGCACCCAGGCCCAGCCCGGACCGGTCCACGCTGGCGGTGCCCTGCACGCTTTGCAACCACGGGCTGCCCACCTGCTGCTGCACGCTGGCGGTGGCATACAGGTCGCGGCTACCACCCTGACCGACACGGCTGCCCAGGCTGCCGTTGTAGCGGCGGCCCTCATCCTTGCCCAGTGCCAGGCTGAGCGTGAAGTCGATACCGCGCTGGCGCTTGAAATGGGTGTAGGCACTGCCCGGGCGGTCGTATACCGATACACGCCAGCTGGCGTCGTTGCCAAACAACGGCTGGCGGCGGAACCAGGAGGCATCCACGGCGTTACCGGCATTGAAGCCGCTGTTGCGGGCCACGCGCAGGGACACGTTGTCGCGGTCACCAAAGCGATGGTTCAGTGAAAGGCCGGTGCTGTCCTGCCAGCCGCCAGAGGTTTCCCAGCGCGGCGGCAGGTTGCCATTGCCTACCAGACGCTCACGCCGTTCCACGTAGCTGCGGGCATGGGAGGCGATGATCGAGCCGCTGCCGTAGCGGAACATGCCCTGCGCATCCAGGCCACGGCCGGCATCGGTGGAATCGTACACATTGGTATACAGGTTGAAACGGTCGCTGGCCTGCCAATCCAGCGAGACACCGCTGCTGCGGCGCTCGCCCACCTGCTGCACGGTGGCACCGGCAATGGCGCGCGGGTGCAGCAGATAATTGACCACCGCGCCGGCGGCCAGCTTGCCCTTCTGCGGGTCTTCACCGCTGTCCAGGAGGCCACCCTGCTGGCCGGCAAACACGCTGTAGCGCCAGCGGCGTGCAGGGTCGCGCCAGCTGTTGGGCTTGTGGATGGCTGCGCTTTCAGTGGAGGTCACCTGGCCATCTTCGACCACGCGCAGTTCGACATCGTAAATGCCGCCCGGCAGGCGCCGAGTGTCGATTTCCTGCATGCCCGGGCTTACCGCCTGGGTGGAAATCAGATTGCCATCGCGGTAGATCTCCACCACGCCGTCACGGCTGGCGGTCACATAGACCGGGTACACGGCCGCACTGCCGCCCTCGGCCAGCAGCACATCGGAAGAACCGACCATAAGGCCGAAGCTGGTGTAGTTCTGGGTGCCCGGCGCACGTGGCTGCCGGCTGACACCCTGGAAGCTGGGCAGAAAATAGCCAGCCCGCAGAAAATGGTCGCGGTACTCACGCTGGGCGTAGAGTGCGCTGATGTAGTGCCCGCCAACATCGTTGGACACATTGGAGTGGTAGTACTGGTAGCTGCCCACCGTGGACCACTGGCCCAGGCTGCCCTGCAGTTCAGCACCATAACGCACGGTACTATCCTGCTGTTGGCCGCCGCTGTAGGTCAGGCTGTTGCGCACCATGAGGCCGGTACTGCCCGCTTCGGGCTGCGCCAGGTAACGGCCATCGCCGCTGGCGTGGTTGCCTTCGGTGCTCAGCACCGTCAGCAACGAATTTTCCAGGCTGTAGTGGAGCGCGGCCAGACCGTTGCTGGCACTGGACTGCACGCCCAGCGGCAGCGGCTGGGCCAGCACCCCGGCCCAGCGCTCGCGGTCGCTGGCCGACAACGTGCTGTCGTAGCTTTCATCGAACGCCAGCACCTGCAGGCGGTTGTCTTCGTACAGCAGCACCTGGGCATCCCCCAGATAACGGCCATCCAGTTCTACGCGCACACTCAGCGGCGCGCCGAACAGGTGCTCGCGGAACTCCGCCGGCATCTGCTCGCGTTGCTGCTGCAGGCTCTGCACACTGCCATCAGCAGCGGCGTACGCCGGCTGCGCCGCAACCGTTGCCAATACAGCGGCGGTGGCCAAAGCCAGCAGCGTGGGGCGCAGGGAAGTGTTCATGCCGATACATCCAGTAGAGTGGAGTCAAAAAAAAGGGGGGGGGCAGTCCGCCCCCCCCTTTTTGGGTACTGCAGGGGTTTGTTACGGGGCGGCGGTGCTTTCAAACACCATGTAGATCACGCCCGTATACTTGCCTTCCTGGTAGCCATTGCTCGGCTTGTTCGGCTGGATGTCCACGTCCACGCGCTTAGTGGCATTAGCTTCAGCTTCGGTCAGGATCTGTACTGCGGCAGGAGCGCCAGCACTCAGCGCCTTGCCGTTGACAGCAACGGTCAGCGGGACCGTATTTCCAGCCGAGGTCAGCAGCGCGTCACCGACCAGATAAGCTTTGATGGCAGCATTGCTCCTCATGTCCAGCTTCTGGTTCAGCGGATTCAGATTCTGGGCGGCAATATCCCAACTCAGCGGCTGGGTGATCGTGTCCCAGCCGCCGACCGCCGAGACCTGCAGGCCATCTTCCGCCGGGATGACGGCTTCGACAGAAACGGTGATCGGGAAATCGGCGGCGAAGCTGGTGGCCGGGGCCAGAATGATGGCGGCCGCAGTGGCCAGCAGGGTGTTCTTGATGTTCATGGGTGTTCCTATGGAGTGAGATTTGGATTGAAACGCAGGAGATTTGCCGGGTTGAAGACGCAACCTCCCGCGAGCCCCCGGCAGAGGCCCGGTGAAGTGATTTCAGTTGAAGCGTTCGGTCAGTTGCGGGTGTCGACCGTGCGCGAGGCGGTACCTTCCCTCAGCTCGTAACGGCTGTAATGATCGGCATCCTGGACCAGGGTATAACTCTTGCCCGGAAACACGTGCGTCTTGATACCGCCGCTGCATTCATCCGGCTTGGCGCGCAGGCACTGCTTCAGGTTGTCCAGCACAATGGTGGCATTGCCCTGGTTACTGACCTGCAGGCCCTCGATGCGGGTGTCAAAATGCGTATTGCTCGGAGGGACAAATACCATCGTGCCGTAGCCGGTAAATACATTGACCCCGGCCTGCACGCCTCCTTTGTACTGCTCGCTCTGCTCGGCATCGAGCGAGAATTCGCCCTCGTCCGGCACCACCGGCACATAACGCACGCGGTAGTACTGCTCGCTGTCACGGGCGCCGCGGTAGACCAGGCGGGTGGCCTGCTGGCCGTTGTTGGCCGGAATGATCATCCGCGACGGGCTGGCAATCAGGCCACTGGCACCGGGCGTGCTGCGCGCAAGGGCAGCGGCATCCACCGGCGTTTCAGTGTCCTTGCCCGCCGCGTCGAAATGCATCCGGGTGATCTCCACCCGCACGTAGGCGGTGGCATCACCACTGTTGCGTACGCGCTTGAGCAACTGGCTCTTGCCCGGCTCCATATAATCAAACAGCGTGCCCACGCTGATATTCGGCGAACCGGCCTGAGCGGCGCCCGTGGCGGCAAACAACATTACGGTCAGTAGTGAACGGCGCATTGAGAGGTCCTCGGAGGGCGTTGATCTGATGGGGTCAGTCTGCCGGTGGCGCGGCGGGGTTACCATGCAACTGCTTGTATATTGCAGTGATTGCCTATTGCCTTCAGGAGCGTGAAATGCGGATCGGAGCAACCCGTCTTCTGAACGGGGCACATTGTGACCCCTGTCCAATTTCGGAGCCATGCAACTTGTTGTATTAATTTTTCGTGATGAAAATTACGAAAAAATAGTTCGACCGGTCTCCCGCGGCGGGCAGCTTCGGCGTCGCGACGTGCACTGCGCAGGTGCGCGTCCAGCTCGGCCTGGATGACACTGGCCGACCGCGAGATGTCCGGCGAGCTCGGCATCGGGTTGGCCAAGCGCAATTTCATGGCGCAGGCCTTTTCCCCGGCCACGCTGGCGGCGATGCGGGCGATCAAGCACGCGCTGGATCCGGACGGCATCATCAACCAGGGAAGGTGCTGCCGCCAGCGCGGGATTGACCAGACGTTCGGTAGTGCGGAAGGCGGAAGCAGCCGGCGCTGCCAACGTCACTTGCCAAGGATCACGTGTTTCGTTCGCGGCGAATATCCGCGCTGCACTGGCACGCATCGACCGCACATTGCAGCGTTGATCGTCGCGCAGGAACGGCTGCATGCCACCGGGCGCGAGCACGTGGATGGTGAGAGCAAGCAGGTCGAACACTCACCGGACGTCAGTAGTAGTCGGCGAGCAGTACTGCCTCCCCCGTGATCGCGCCTGCTGCCATGGCTTCACCTGGCAGCCGCAAATACCGTGCGCTGAACGGGATGTTCTCCGTCACACCGGTAGAGTCTGTATGCGCCCAGACGCGTCCCATCGGCAGGGGCGCGCCTTTGTGCAGGATCTGCAGCCCCACCCCTTGCGCGTCCGAGCCGCTTGCTGGTGCCAGAACATCCGAGGTGTTACCGCCTCACCCAACGCTCGCTGCGGCTGCGGCCTCATCGGGCCACCGCGCGAGTAAAACCGCAGAGTCACGGTGGCGTCGATGAACAACGTGCGCTCACGGCGCGCAGAGAACGCCCGACGAACAAGCGGCGGCCTGCCAACCCGGGCGCCGCCACTGTGTCGAGCTGGTGCCATGCCGGGTACTTGCGTGCTTGCCACGCCTGGGAATCGCGCGTGTTGCTGAGCGATACCTGCTCATGGAAGTGCACCATGCTCCATGCCAGCGCCGCAGACACGGCGACAACCGGCACGGCCATCGCCATTACCCTGGTCGGCGCCCATGCGGCCAGCCGCGGCGCGCGGCGCAGTGGCGCTTCCACCCAGCGATAGGTTGCCGAGGCCAGCAGCAGAAGCAGGATCGGGTAAAGCCACAGTACCGCGCCCTGGAGGCCGTAAGTCCAACGCAGCAGGACCAGCAATGGCCAATGCCAAAGATACAGCGAGTAGGAAATGCGACCCAGGTAGGTCAGCGGCCACCATGACAGCGCACGCCCGTACCACGTTGCGGCGGCCCCATCGGCGGACACCGCGGCCAGCACCAGCAGTGCGCCGGCCACCATGAGGGTGACACCGGGAAATGGCAGTGATGCCAACGGCGCAGCCACCACGCCTGCCCCCATCACCATCAGACCGGGCAGCGCCAACCTGTGCAGGCGCGGGCGAGGGTCACCGGTCACCAGCCACTGGTACAGCAGCGCACCGGCGGCCAGTTCCCAGAAGCGGGCGGGCAGCGGGTAGAAAGCCGCCATGGGCGCCGCGCGCGTCTGCCACGCGGCCAGCAGCAGGGACAGCAGCGACACCGACAGCAGCAACCCGTTCAACCATGGGAAGCGGTCGCGGCCGCGCAGCCAGGCAATGAACAGCAAGGGAAACACCAGGTAGAACTGCTCTTCAACGCCCAACGTCCACGTGTGCAGGAACGGATTGAGTTCCGCACCGGGCGAGAAGTAGCTGTCTTCCTGTCCGGCCAGCACCACGTTGCTGAGGCCGAGCAGTGCCGCCATACCGGTCTGGTCGAACAGCTCGTTGCGCCATGCACGCGGGATCACCAACGCAGACAGCACCAATGTGGTCACCAGCACCACCAGCAGCGCGGGCAGCAGGCGCAGTACGCGACGCCGGTAGAAATCAAGCAACAGCGCGCCGGGCCGCGTGCTGGTACGCGCAGCCAGCGACTGGCTGATGACAAAGCCGGAGATGACGAAGAACAGGTCCACGCCGGTAAATCCACCCGGCAACAGACGCTCATCCACGTGGAAGATGATGACAGCCAATACGGCCAGGGCACGTATGCCGTCAATGGCGGGGTTGTGGGAGTATCCGAGCGTGCGCATTGCGGCGGCCGATGTGAAGTGGCCAAGACGTCGTGCAATAGGGAGGAGTGGTAGGCTAGACGGGCAACATCGCGTGCACCATGCAATTTATTGCAAGAAGTTTGGAATGCAGAAAGTCTCAGAGCATCGGTCCGAATGCGCATCCATGCCGTATTTTCCAGTACAGCACGCTGCACTTACTGCACCTTTCAGAATGATCTCAAGCCCAACGTTGTAAAGAGAGCTTTTACGACTTACTGCATGTCCCCAGCCCCGCACATCGGAGAGAATGCCGTCGTTCGCCTCTGGGTGACGCCCATTCCTTCAACACGAGATACCTTCAGGAATCCCAAGATCCGCCTGCTTGCACTCTCGCTGCTGGCCTCCGTCGCTGCTCCTGCCTTCGCCGACAAACTCGAAATCACCGGTGAACTGCTCACCTCCACCTGTGCCGTGCAATCCACCGGCGGCACGATCACCGTGGCGATGGGTCAGGTGGTCCTCGCATCGGTGAACACTGCAACGCGTGCGGGCCAGAAGAACTTCAGCATCAGCCTGGATTGCACCGGTTCGGGTGCCTCGCAGGACGTGGGCGTACGCTTCGGCGATACGCCGGATGGCAGCACCGGCAATCTGAAGTTGACTGCGGCCTCCACCGCGACCCAGGTCGGCGTCGCGCTGTATGACGCCTCCGGCGTCCAGCAGAAGATCGGTGAAGACCCCACTCAGTGGGTGACTATCGCTGCCAATGGCAGCGGCCAGCTCGACTATTCCGCGTGGTACGCGTCGCCGGCAATAGGATGCTACGGCCGGCACCGACAATGCATCCGGTGACTTCGTGGTGGCTTTACCGCTAAGCTGCCCCTGGATGACTGGCGTCACCGCTGGTCATCCCTTTCATCTAGAGGTGACATATGAAACCCCGTGCATCGACTGGGGCGTTCGCGCTGGCCGTCTTCCTGGCGTCCCTGAGCGCTTATCACGTAACGATACGCACCTTGACCCTTGCC
>Ga0308161_1006316_pt1 | contig 10061 bp, 10 predicted proteins | sample PhyFR2_FD_201034 | JGI IMG/M metagenome (GOLD analysis project Ga0308161, IMG submission 201034) | Phyllosphere microbial communities from UC Gill Tract Community Farm, Albany, California, United States - DLSLF.R2 | ecosystem: Host-associated > Plants > Phyllosphere > Unclassified | place: USA...
GGCCTGCAGCAGCGCCGCGCACCCATCGGGCGGCAGGGTATCGGCGAAGACCTGGTTCAGATAGGCCGAGGGCGAGGCGCCGGTGCCGGCCAGCAGGTGGGCCTTGGCCAGCGTCTTGCCCAGCGCCACCAGCTCGCGCGGGCGCACCTGGCGCAGCGCGATGCGCGCCGTGATGCGCTCGACATCGCTCACGCCCTTGAGTTCGGCGCGCAGCAGCTGCCACGGCGCCGCGCCCGCGGCCTGGCTGCCGCGCAGCACTTCGGTGGCCTCGAGGCGCTCGCGCGCCGCGCTGCGGTCGCGCCGCGGCTCGAGCATCCAGCTCTTGAGCAGGCGGCTGCCCATGCCGGTCTGGCAGGTATCGAGCAGCGAGAACAGTGTGGGGCTGTCTTCGCCGCGCAGGGTCCTGAGCAGTTCGAGGTTGCGGCGCGTGGCCGGCGGCAGGTCGATGAGCTCATCGTTGCGCTGCACCTGCACGCTGTGCAGATGGCTCAGCGCGCGGCCCTGCGTGTGTTCGGCATACGACAGCAGCGCGGCCGAGGCCGCATGCGCCAGGCCCAGGCCTTCGGCATTCCAGGCCTGCAGACTGGCCGCGCCGAGCTGCTCGAGCAGCTTGCGTTCGCCCAGCGCCTGGTCGAACTGCCAGTCGGGCCGCGGGCACAGCGGGCAGGCCAGGCTGCCGCCCTGGCGCAGGCCCTGCAGCTGCTTCTCGAAGCGCTCGGTCACGCCGGCGCTGTAGATCACTTCGCTGGGCGCGACGCGCACCAGCCAGTCGCCCAGTTCCTCGGGCGCGCATTCGGCCAAATGCACGCGGCCCTGGGTCACGCTGAGCCAGGCCAGGCCGCAGCGGTTGCGCGCGCCCGCATGCACGGCCAGCAGCAGCGCCTCGCTCTTGTCCGACAGCAGCGCCGCGTCGGTCAGCGTGCCGGGCGTGACGACGCGCACCACCTTGCGCTCGACCGGTCCCTTGTTCGCGCCGACTTCGCCGACCTGCTCGCAGATCGCCACCGATTCGCCCATCTTGATGAGCCGCGCGAGGTAGTTCTCGAGCGCGTGGAAAGGCACGCCGCACATCGGGATCGGCTGCCCGCCCGACTGGCCGCGCTGCGTGAGCGTGATATCGAGCAGCCGCGTGGCCTTCTCGGCATCGGCATAGAAAAGCTCGTAGAAATCGCCCATGCGGTAGAACACCAGCGTGTCCGGGTACCCGGCCTTGAGGCCCAGATATTGCTGCATCATGGGAGTGTGGCTGGAAAGCGGCGTGCCGCCCGGCCCTTGAACGGCGTCGGTATTCTCGATATTCACTTTTGGATCAATAGCTTAGTGGTTCGCCCGGGCGCGGTATCGGGCAGTTCGGGGCATCCCGGGCGGGGCTGTGCATGGTCAGCATTGCGGCCAGGGCCGGCGCCCGGGCCGGCAGGGCCGGCAGGGCGGGCGGGGCGGCGCGCCGGATCCGGGAGCCTGGGCCAAAGGAATACATTATTGACGATAGGGCGCCGCGCCCGCGCGCTGCAGGGGCACCGCCATCTCCAGGCGCGGGGAAAGCGCGCTTGGATATGCCGATTTCATGCCACCTGCGGAACGCAAGTGCGCCAGAATCGGCAGGTCGCCCCGATGGCGGCGCATGGTCCGTTCACTCCGAATCCGCAGATGACTATCACCACCTATCGCAACCTCGGCCGCAGTGGCATCAAGATCTCTCCCCTGACGCTGGGCACCATGATGTTTGGCGGCGAGACCGACCGCGCGACCGCGCAGCGCATCACCGAACGCGCTTTCGAGCAAGGCGTCAACTTCATCGACACGGCCAACAACTACAACCGCGGCGAGTCCGAGGTGGTCGTGGGCGAACTGATCGCGCCGCGCCGCGGCGAATGGGTGCTGGCAAGCAAGTTCGGCAACCAGAACCCGGGCACGACCGGGCCGAACGACCGCGGCGCGGCGCGCATCAATCTGATCCGTTCGGTCGAAGCCAGCCTGAAGCGGCTGCGCACCGATTATCTCGACGTGCTGTACCTGCACCGCGAGGACGGCAGCACGCAGATCGAGGAAACCGTGCGCGCGCTGGGCGACCTGATTCGCGCGGGCAAGCTGCGCAGCTACGGCCTCTCCAACCATCGCGCCTACAAGCTCGCGGAGTTCGTGCATACGGCCGATGCGCTGGGCGTGGACCGTCCCGCGGTGACGCAGCCGCTGTACAACCTCGCCAACCGCCAGATCGAAGTCGAGCATCTGCCCGCGGCCGAACGCTATGGCCTGGCCGTCGTGCCCTACAGCCCGCTGGCGCGCGGCGTGCTCACGGCCAAGTACACGCCCGGCGAAGCGCCCGCGGCCGAAACCCGCGCGGGCCGCGACGACCCACGCCTGCAGCAGACCGAGTGGCGCGCCGAGTCGCTGCATATCGCGCAGCAGATCCGCGCGCATGTCGCCGGCCGCGGCATCACGCCCGGCCAGTTCGCGCTGGCCTGGGTGCTGCACAACCGGCTCGTGACGTCGGCGATCGCCGGGCCGCGCACGCTCGCGCAGTGGGAAGACTATCTGCCGGCGCTGCAATACTGCTTCACCGAAGAGGACGAGGCCCTGGTCGATCGCCTCGTGCCCACGGGCCATGCGTCGGCGCCGGGCTTCAACGATCCGGCCCATCCATTCTTCGGCCGCCAGCCGCGCCACCGCGCGCCCTGAGCGCGCGGCGCCGCGAGCACCTGCTGCACGCTGCCCGACTCGACGATATCGCCGTCCTTCATCACCATCACCTGGTGCGCCATCGCGCGCGCACGGCATCGCGACGCCTGCCATCGACGTGCTGCTGCCCTTACTGCGCGGGCTGGACCAGGCCAACCGCGCCGCGCAATGAGCACGGCATCGCACCAGTACCTGGGAGGATATTTGAATGAGAACCAATCTCAGTTGATATACTGCGCGGCAGAGCCCGGGCGGCGTCCTCGACAGAGGAGCGGCAGGGCTCGCGAGCCGCAGCGCGGCCCGGCATACGGGCCAGGCTGCGGCCCTTCTTCTTACCGCGGCCTGCGCGTCGCGACTGCACGCCGAGGCCCACCATGACACTTGCCGCACCCCCCTATCAGCAACTGACAGGCGAATACCAGGTGCTGATGCGCCACTACGGCCAGACCCAGATGCGCTGCGATGCCCTGGTGCGCGCCCAGGCCGCCGAGATCGAGCGCCTGCAAGGCATGGCCATGCGGCTGCGTGCGGCGGTGATCGTGCGCGACACGGCGCTGGCCTGGGAGCGCGCGCAGCGCTCGCAGGCGGTGCTGACCTGCATGCAGAACCTCGCGCGCGAGCGCCTGCAGTGGCAGTGGGCGCAGTTGCGTGCCGCGGCGCAAGGCGGGCCGGGCGAGGGCGGTGGCGCCGATGGCGCCGGCGCGCTGGCCGCGAGCGCCGAAGCCGCGGATCTGGTGGTCTGCCAGACCGGCTGCCTGAGCCATGGCGACTATTGGCGCGTGCAGGACCAGTGCCGGCGCACGGGCCAGACCTGCGTGCTGGTGGAGCAATCCGCCGCCGCGTCCATCGATGGTTTCGGGTCTGGCGCGCCGGCGCAGCGCCTGGTCGAATGGCTGCCCGCGCCCGAAAACACCGCATCCTGAAGTTGCCGCAGCCGCAGCTTTTGCGGTTTTTGCGCCGCATCCCGCCCTGGGGTTGTTAGTATCTGCCAGCGGATCGCCGGGGCATACCCCTGCCGGTCCGCGCATAACAACGACATGGTGGGTTGCGTCGGCCACGAGCCGCCCGCTGCGCACGGAGGCACGAGGGCAGGCATGCAGGATCAGAGAGAACGTTTGCGCGCGTTGGCGGCGTGGCGCCAGGGGCTTCATGCCATGGCGGGATGGCTGCCCGGCGGACCTGTGCCGCGCCACCCGGGCTCCCCGGTGCGCGATATGCTGGGTCTGGTGCTGGCGTCGGTCGTCGGCGCGCTGCTGGCCGTGCAGGCAGTGACGCTGTGGCGCCTGGACGTGCGCGCGCAGGAGCGCGAGCGCATTCTCGATGACACCCAGCAGGCGCTGCTGGCGCAGACGCTGCGCAGTCCCATGCTGTCCGGTGCCATTGCCGTGGGATTGACCGACCCGGCATTCAAGGATCTGGCACGCGGGCTCGATGTGGAGCCGGACGTGGTGCAGATGCATTTCGCGCAGCTGCGCATGCGCCTGCCGGTGCTGAGCGTGCATGTGCTGGACCGCGAAGGCCACACCATGGCCCAGGACGACAGTGAGCGCTTCTCGCCGGCCCGCCTGCGCGCGTTCGGGCCCTATTTCCGCCAGGCCATGCAGGGCCAGGCGAGCGTGTTTGCGGCACTGGAGCCCGGCAATCTCACGCGCAACCTGTTTTTCGTGGCGCCGGTGCGTGCCACCGGGCATGCCGATGCGCCGGTGCTGGGCGTGGTGGTGCTCAAGACCGATGCCGCCGCGCTCGATGCCGTGATCAACCGCAACGGCCTCACGACCTTGCTGCTGGACCCGCATGGCGTGGCATTCTCCGCCACGCGGCCCGACTGGCGCTATGCGATGACCGCGCCGCTGACGCAGCAGCGCATCGATGCCGCGCGCCAGAGCGGGCTGTTCGGCGGCTATTTCGCCAACGGCGTGGCCTCGGCGCTGCCGTTTGCCGACGACAGCGTGGAGGTGCGCGTCGACGGCGCGCGCCATGTGGTGGATAGGCGCGCGCTGGACTGGAGCGATCCCGAAGGCCACTGGCAGCTCGTGGCGCTGGACAACGTGAGCGCGCTGATGCCCTGGCGCGACCGCTGGTGGGTGGCCTCGGTGGCGTTCGTGCTGTTGCTGCTGCTGGGCGCGGTGGTGCTGCGCCAGCGCGCGCTGGGCGACCGACTGGGCACGCTGCGCCAGCGCCAGGATGTGCTGCGCGCGGCGCTGAGCGCGAGCCCCATGGCCGTGGTGCTGACCGATGCCGACGGCCGCATCTTCTGGGCCAACCCGCGCTACGAGGAAGAAAGCGGCTTTGCGCTGGCGACGCTGCGCGGCCAGAAGCCCTCGGTGGTGGCCAGCGGGCACATGCATCCCGACACCTACCGCGACCTGTGGTCGAAGCTGATGGCCGGCCTGTGCTGGGAAGGGCTTCTGCTGAGCCGCGACAGCGCCGGCCAGCTGCATGAGGAATGGGTGAAGATGATGCCGGTGTTCGATGCCCGGGGGCGGCGCATCGCGATGGTCGCCTGGCACCAGCGCCGGCCCGGCGCCGCGCCGCCCGCGCAACAGCACTGAGCCGGGCGCAAAAAAACCGCCTCGCAAGGCGGTTTTTTCCTTCGCGCAGGAAGCTCAGGCCTGTTCGTCGCTGTCCGGCGCCGTTGGCTCGGCCGGCGCTTCTTCGCCGCCGTCCTCGGCCAGGGCCTGGCGCACACCGGCCTTTTCGCCCGCGCCGGCAAACTTGCTGTACTTGCCCAGCACCGTGACCAGGTTGCCATACACGCGCGGGTTGCCGGCCATGCACTCGCGCTGCTCGAGGAAGTCGGCTTCACCGGTGAAGTTGCCCACCAGGCCGCCGGCTTCGGTGATCAGCAGCGAGCCCGCCGCCACGTCCCAGATGCTCAGGCCGGTGTGGAAGAAGCCGTCGCTGAAGCCGGCCGCGACATAGGCCAGGTCCAGCGCCGCCGAACCCGACTGGCGCACGCCGGCCACGCGCGGCATGACGTCGGTCACCATGGCCATGTGGGCCTTGAAGTTGTCGCCCTGGCGGAACGGGAAGCCGGTGATGACCAGGCAGTCGCGCATCTGCGCGCGCTTGCTCACGCGGATGCGGCGGTCGTTGAGGAAGGCGCCGCGGCCGCGCGTGGCGGTGAACAGGTTGTTGCGCGAGGGGTCGTACACCACGGCGTGTTCGATCTTGCCCTTGACGGCCAGCGCGATGCTGACGCAGTACACGGGCATGCCGTGGATGAAGTTGGTGGTGCCGTCCAGCGGATCGATGATCCAGACGAAATCCGAGTCCTTGGCGCCGAACTGCTGGCCGGTTTCCTCGGCCAGGATGCCGTGGCCGGGGTAGGCGCTCAGCAGCGTGTCGATGATGGTCTTCTCGGCCGCCTGGTCGACCTCGGTCACAAAGTCGTTGACCTGCTTCTGTGCAATGCGCACGGATTCCACGTCGAGGGCCGCGCGGTTGATGAGGGCGCCGGCGGCGCGTGCGGCTTTGATAGCCACGTTGAGCATGGGATGCAGGGTAGACGACATAGATTGTGGGCGTTGGCGCCGCGCTGCAAAAAGGCAGCGCAACACGCGGGTAAGAACAGGGTTAGGCCGGCTCCGGCGATGCGGGCGGCGACAATGGCTGGCGATTTTACCCGTCCTGTCCAATTCCTGCTGCGCTTAGTGCGGCAATCCGTAGGGCCGGCGGCTTTTGCCGCGGCCCGCCAACGCTTTTTGAATGCCATGAAGACCCGATTCGTCCTGATCCAGACCAGCCATGCCGGCAATGTGGGTGCCGCCGCGCGCGCCATGAAGACCATGGGCTTCGACGACCTGGTGCTGGTGGCGCCGCGCTGGGCCAACGTGCTGCGGCGCGAGGAAACCATCCAGCGCGCGAGCGGCGCGCTCGATGTGCTGGCCCGGGCGCGCATCGTGGAGACGCTGGACGAAGCGCTCGACGGCATGAGCCACCTGTGCGCCACGGCCATGACGCCGCGCGACTTCGGCCCGCCCACGCGCACGCCGCGCGCGCACCTGGAGATGCTGGTCAAGGGCGAGTTGCAAGCCGCGCCGTTGGCCGGCGATGGCGCAACGCCTGCCGAAACCGGCGTCGCCTTCCTGTTTGGCTGCGAACGCTTCGGCATGGCCAACGAGGATGTCTACCGCTGCGACGTGGCGCTGTCGATTCCCTCGAATCCGCAGTTCGGCTCGCTCAACCTGGGCGCCGCCATCCAGCTGATTGCGTATGAATGGCGCCAGGCGCTGGGCGGCTTTGCCGTGGAGAACGCCGCGCCGGCGCAACTGCCGGACCGCGCCGACGCGGCCCAGGTCGCGGGCATGCTGGGCCACTGGGAGCAGGCGCTCACGCATCTGGGCTTTCTCGACCCGGCCGCGCCCAAGAAGCTCATGCCGCGCCTCAACCAGCTTTTCAACCGCGCGCAACTGAGCCCCGAGGAAATCCACATCCTGCGCGGTGTCGCCAAGACCATGCTGCAAAGCACTGCGCCAAACCGCTAGACTTGTTGATTCCCCATTCCAACTCCCCTTTGCGATGCTCGCACGCCTGCGTTCCGATATCCAGTGCATTCTCGACCGTGATCCCGCGGCCCGCAGTACCTGGGAAGTGGTGACCTGTTATCCCGGCCTGCACGCGATCTGGCTGCAGCGGCCCGCGCACTGGTGCTGGAACCATGGCCTGCAATGGCTTGGCCGCTTCATCTCGCACATCGCGCGCTGGCTCACGGGCATTGAAATCCACCCCGGCGCGGTCATCGGCGAGCGGGTGTTCATCGACCACGGCATGGGCGTCGTCATCGGCGAGACCGCGGTGGTCGGCGACGGCTGCACCATCTACCACGGCGTGACGCTGGGCGGCACGTCGCTCTACAAGGGCGTGAAGCGCCATCCCACGCTGGGCCGCGATGTCGTGGTGAGCGCGGGCGCGAAGGTGCTGGGCGGCTTCGAGGTCGGCGACGGTGCGAAGATCGGCAGCAACGCGGTGGTCATCAAGCCCGTGCCCGCGGGCGCCACGGCGGTCGGCATTCCCGCGCGCATCCTGCCGTCGAAGGCCGGGCAGAGCGCCGATGTCACCGACCATGACGCGCCCGCCGCCGCGCCGCGCGCCTTCACCGCCTATGGCGTGACGCAGGAGGACGATCCGATCTCGCAGGCCATGCGCGGCCTGAGCGAAGGCGCGGCCGGCCATGAGCAGCAGATCGCGCTGCTGTGGGAGGCCATCGAGAAGCTCTCGGCGCGCACCAAGGCCGGCGACTGCGTGCCCTGCGAATCCGAGCGGCCGCAGAAGTTCGAGAAGGACAAGATCGATCAGCTGATGGGCAAATAGCCCCTCACAGGAAATCCACCTGGCCGGTGTCGAGGTCGTAGTACGCCGCCACCACGCGCAGCTCGCCCGCGGCCACGGCTTGCGCCATGGCTGCGCTGCGCGTGGCGATCGCGTGTGCCGTGCGGCGCGCATTCTCGCGCACCGCGTTGTCGACGAAATCGCCTGGCTGATCGATCACCGCACGCGCCGCGGGCACGATCGCATCGACCAATGGGCCGATGAACCCGGGAAAGCGCGCGTTGTCCTGCACCACGGCGCAGGCCGCCGCGACCGCGCCGCAGCGCTCGTGCCCCAGCACCACGATCAGCGGCACGCCCAGTACCGCGCAGCCGTATTCGAGCGTGCCCAGCGTGGCCATATCGGGCAGATGGCCCGCATTGCGCACGACGAACAGCTGGCCCAGTCCCAGGCCGCCAAACAGCAGCTCGGGCGGCACGCGGCTGTCGGCGCAGGCGACGATCGACGCCCAGGGGGCCTGGTGCATGGCCAGCCGCGCGCGTTGCTCGCCCAGTTGCGCTGCGCACAGCGCGGGCGCAGCCACGAACGCCGCGTTGCCGGCTTGCAGCCGCGCCAGCGCGGCATCCGGGCCGGCGCCGGCCTGCGCCGCCGGCTCTGCGGCCGGCGTGCGCGCGCTGAACAGGCCTGCTGCGGCCAGCGCCAGAAAAGCGCGCCGGCCTTGGCCGGACGCAGTGCAGACTTCACACATGGGGTACCTCCTGGAGAAGGTCAGTGGCAGCCAATGTCCATTGTGTTCCGCGGTGGCGGCTAGACTCATCCGGTTGTTGCTCCAAGGATCCAATGCCATGAATGTGAAAGAGGCCCTGCATGCGCGCCGCTCGGTGCGCGCTTTCCTGCCCCGCGTGCCCGAGGCCGCGGTGGTGCGCTCCATGCTGCACTCGGCCGCGCGTGCGGCATCGGGCGGCAACCTGCAGCCCTGGCGCGTGACGGCGCTGACCGGCACGCCGCTGGCGCACCTGCTGGCGGCCGTGGCCGAAGCCGAGCCGCAGGAGGGGCCGACCGGCACCTCCTATCCCCCCAGTCTCTGGGAGCCCTACCGCAGCCGGCGCTTCGAGAACGGCGAGGACCTGTACCGCACGCTGGGCATCGCACGCGAGGACAAGCCCGCGCGGCTGGCGCAGCTGGGCCGCAATGGCGAATTCTTCGGCGCGCCCGTGGGCATCTTCGTGAGCGTCGACACGCGCATGGGACTGGCCCAGTGGACCGACCTGGGCATCTATCTGCAGTCGCTGATGCTGCTGGCCGTGGAGCAGGGCCTGGCGACCTGCGCCCAGGGATACTGGCGCCGCTTTGGCGACACCGTGGCCACGCAGCTGGCGCTGCCTGAAGGCTATGCGGTGGCGTTTGGCATGGCGCTGGGCTGGGAGGACACCAGCGCGCCCATCAACCAGCTGCGCGCCACGCGTGCCGACCCCGGCGAATGGCTGGATCTGCAGGGCTTTTGAGACGCGGCGCGCAGGCCGCGTCTTCAGCCGAGACTCAATGCGGCCAGGATTGCCGCAAGAATGCATTGGAACCATTCATTTGAGCTATCCCACATACCGTTTTTCAATGGCGATTTTCATCGTGAATTTTTTGAAAATGGTGGGTGTATGCATATCAATTCGCCGGCAAATTCGTCCTTGCAATACCTGGCGAGCAGTGAGCAGCCAGGTACGGAAAATATCTGCGCGGCCATAGCACGGGGAAGCGTGGAGGAGCTTCGGCGGCTGCTGCAATCCCCAGAGGGGAAGAAGGCAGTCAACGCGGAATATGCAGTGAATGTGGATTTGGTACGCCGGGCCATCGCCGCGGGTGGCAGCGCGGTGCAGATGGTGCAAGCGCTGCTCGCGGCCATGGAGCCGCAGACAGCGGAAACCGTGCTGTTGCAAGCCAGGCCTGCGCTACCCCTGCGGCCACTGCTGGCGCAGGCGCTGGCGACCCACAGCCACGAATTGATGCAGGTCTTGTTCGATGCCCTCGCACCCGACCGGCAAGGCGCATTGCTCTGTGCTGTACTGCAGGATTGGAGCAGCGACGCCGGGTTTGTGCAGGAAATGCTCGCGGCACGG
>Ga0308161_1006317_pt1 | contig 10060 bp, 13 predicted proteins | sample PhyFR2_FD_201034 | JGI IMG/M metagenome (GOLD analysis project Ga0308161, IMG submission 201034) | Phyllosphere microbial communities from UC Gill Tract Community Farm, Albany, California, United States - DLSLF.R2 | ecosystem: Host-associated > Plants > Phyllosphere > Unclassified | place: USA...
CAGTGTTGCTGATGCTGAGCACCTCCGTATCTTCTACTGCTTGGATAAATTCTGTAGCGGGCTGTCTTGAGATAAAACTAACGATAGAGGTTAGAAAAGTATGCTCAAAAGCCATGAATCGGGTTGCCGTTGATAGTTCGTCATTGCGAAAATATAGGCGCAAACAGCCCTTACCGACAAAGAAAAGATAGTCTGCAATGGAACCTTCGTTGAGCAGATGGTTATTTTTCTTTATCGATTGATGTTTAAAATAAGTTAGGGCCTCTGCTAATTGCTGTTCGGTTAACAACGCTTTCTCACGTAACAATTGTAATAGTTGCTCTCTCATCGCTTATTATTTTATACGTCAAAGATGCACTTTATATTAGGATATAGTCGTTGACATTGGTCAAAAACGTCAACGATTTATTAAAGTTTTAATCTTCTATTGGATAATGGAACTTTGGTAAGTTTAGAGCTAATACAACATTAAAATATACACCAATTATTTCTTTGTTAGGTGCGAAAGCTGTTTGTTTGACTACAGTTGGAAGCGACGGATAAATTAAGTAGATTTAATTTCTATAAAACTTCTTATATGAAGTTTCCATTTTGTTATAACTATTGGTCGGATTTTATACGGTCTTCTTTGCACAAAATGCTGCGGCACATAGCGTTTCGAAGATAGAATTGAAGGAGACATACATCGTTGATATAGATCCGAAAGAAATAATTTTAGCGGATTTGTTTCCGTCATTCAACTATTTTTGAAATACATTTTTGGTTTGTCGTTATTTAGTATTCTTTAGTTAGATGCAATTGAAGAAAACCTTTTTTAAGCGCCTGTCCTTTGTACTTGAACTTTGAACTTAACTCCTTATTGTTTGCTAAAATTGCTCCAGCTCCAGTGATTATAGGGCTGACGTTAAAATAAATATCGGTAACCAAATTCTTGTCCAAAAAAGCGTTGAAAGTACCTGCTCCGCCTCCAACGGCTATTTCCCGCACTCCTTTTGCAGACATATATGCAATTGCCTCCTCAGGACTTGCTAAAGTCTTGTAACCATCAGCCGTATAAGGTTTATCGGCCAATATGATGATTTCTATTCCCTTAAAATGATCTTTTACCGGATCTGGAAAATTTAGAAAATTTTCAAATGTTTTCAATCCTATCACTACATTTCCAACCTGCCTTACAAATTGTACGTAAAATTCCATTGCTTCCGGTGGCAGCTTATGATGTGGATTATCGGATATCAAAATTCTTCCATTAGCTGAAATATTTGCGATTACTGTTACTTTCATAATGATTTTCCTTAAATTTCTGTTCAACAAAACTATTGGATATTCAATATATATTTACTATTCATTACCTTTAGGAAAGTAACTATCATATGAGCAATAAAAATATTGATAAAGAAACGATATTGGCATTAAAAGATGGCATTGAATTGCTCAGTGGCAAATGGAAATTTTGTATCCTGCACAATTTGCAGCAACACGGCACAATGCGGTTTAAAGATCTGCAAGAGATGGCTCAGGGAATATCCCCAAAAGTTCTATCCAAGGAACTTCAGGAATTAGAAGACAATTTACTGATTAGTAGAACAGTTAATGATACCAAACCTGTGACCGTTTCTTATGCGCTTACCGCCTATGCTAAAGAAACGGAGAAAGTTGCCAATGCTTTAATTAAATTTGGTCTAAAGCATAGAGATAAAATTAAAGCAAAATGAGGATTATATCTTAACAGCTCATTTAACTTTCCACCTCAAAGATTAGTATATTGTAGTCTCTCTCCAGACGTTTTTCAATGCTCCGATTTCATTAAAATACCTCCGTTCCAATTTCTCGAGACCTTCGCGAAATATAGCTCTGCGGAAATATACATTTCTGCACTGTCGGTCGGCGGCGTCTTATCCTTACCACTTTGATTCAGGTCTTAAAGCGATGGAGGCGACACAAATACCGTCTGCTTGATCCGCAGGGAAATATGCTGATGGATGAGAGTCAGCGAGACGAAGCCCCCGTATTCGGAGATGAACATTTCCGACCAGAAATTGATAGAGGAGCGCTGAGAGATCTAATCGACGGACTGCTTCCTTGTGGCGTTTCAAATGTTAATTCCAAGATTCTGCCAGTTCAGTAGCTGCATAAGCCCCCATTTGTGCATACCCGCTCACAGAGACTCCAGATGAGATAAGAACAATGGAAGCTCCTTCTGATAAATGAGGGATTAATTTTTGCAAAGTAAAGAATAGTCCTTTGACATTGATGTTGTAAAGGTCGTCAAAAACCTCTTCGGTTGTATCTTCAATTGAATATTGCTTTGCTATTCACGCATTCAGTACAAGCACATCCACTTTGTTTCCGCTAGCTGCAACTGTGGATAGTTCTCGACACGCAACCCGTAACGGTTCAATATCAACTAACAGAATGCGGCTTGACGCTAAAAAAATCATCAATACCCTGGCCGAATGGGGAACTGAACATCGAAAAGTGATTGTCGGGAAGTAATTGATAAATTGTCGATAAGAGACCATAAAAGATTATCGGAAATCTATAAAAGGAGAGCGTTCTAAAATGGCGGCCCTTGCATTTTGTTGTAATTTTTACACTTAGGTAAGGGCGTTCTTGATAGCGTTGCTGATAATGAAATATACCGAGTTTAGGTATTGAAATGATAGAGGAATACTACATCCCCGATATAAGCTGGCTTAATTTGATTCTTGATAACAAGTTTAGCCTCAATAGTCACTTTTATTGTTCCGCGAAGGTTGCAGATGGATTTTGCGGTTGCTTGGAGTTGAACTTCACTATCTACAGGGACAGCTTGTCCAAATCTGAAATTTTCTATTCCATAATTGATTTCCATTTTCACGTTTCTAACATCTGCAATCTGCTTCCATAAGTAAGGAATTAATGATAGGGTCAGATACCCATGTGCAATAGTTGAAGAAAAGGGACCTTCCTCTTCGGCTTTTTTTTTGTCGACATGTATCCATTGATGATCGTGCGTCGCATCCGCAAACAGATTGATCTGCTGTTGATTAATTACATGCCAATTGGAAACCCCGATGAGTTTGCCCTCGTAGGCCTTATATTCTTCAAAATTGTTAATAATTACCATAAACTTCGGTTAGTCTGTAATAACTGATATAGGACAAGTTTAAATAAATGGATGTTAATATCATAATTTAATAACTTATAAACTTCCTAAATATTGCTGATAAACAATATTCAGGCACAAATTAAACGAAGGGAAGCTTAAACGCCATTCTATTTTGGGAATCAAAGAATCTATGAAGTGACAGGTCTAAGTACGGTTAACGATTCCGATTATTACCTAAACTTAGTTTTTATTTCGAAGACTGGTTAAGTTGGTATGTTAATTGTATTTTTTGACTGTATAGAATTAATTACAAACCACTTAATATAAAACTACCATGTTCAACAACAAAGATAATAAATCAGGCTTAGTTCTTGGAATGCTGGCAGGTGCAGCTCTTGGAGCACTTGTAGGACTATTATTTGCTCCAGAAAGTGGAGAGGAAACAAGAAAGAAAATAAAGAAAAAGTCAGATGATTTAAAGGATCAGGCAAAGAATAAATATGGAGAACTTAGTGACGCCGTGAAGGATCAGTTCAACAGTGCTTCTGCGAGTGTTAAAGAGACGGCAAGTAATGTCGCTAATTCGGTGACCGATGGTTTTGATAAACTGAAAGGTCAGATTACATCTAAAGCAGAAGATGCTCAAGAGAAGGCCGAGCCAAAATCAAAATGATGTTAAAAAGCAGTACTTCCTTTCCATCTTATTAAAAGAAGAACGGAAATTGCAATACCGCATTAAAACGACGATTTTTTGCGGGACAAACCTTTTTTAGCGTATGTATATAAGTCGATTCTAAACGAAGAATCGACTTTTTTTTGATCTTTCGCACACCATTTTTTTGGATTTCCCTCGGGGAAATTGAACGTTTTATTTCAAAATTACTTTCCTTAGAAGCTCCTGATGCTCATCACCCCAATTTCCTAGCGCAGAAATTACAGGGATTAAAGTTTTCCCAAATTCTGTAAGACTGTATTCCACTTTAGGTGGTACAACAGGGTAAATAACTTTTGCAACCAATTCGTGCTCTTCAAGTTCTTTTAGCTGAACATTTAGCACTCTTCGTGAAGCATCCGGTATTTTGCGCTGGAGTTCGCTTGGGCGTTTGTACCCTTCATTGATAAACCACAATAATCGTATTTTCCATTTACCATAGAGAACTTCACCAATCAAGTCTAAACCACAGTTGAGACTTAAAGGTATTTTCTTTTCGTACATATTCCAAAATTAAGTCAATGTTCGAAAATATACAATATGGGATAAATTTATCCCTATGCAATTCGTTTTTCCGTACTTGTGTAAACTGTTTATAGGTCGGAAATTTGTATAAAAATATTTCAATAATGGAACATATAGTTGATTTCAACAAGGAGTTATCGGGTAAATTTGCTTTGGTGACAGGTGGTACAAAAGGCGCGGGAAAGGCAATAGCTGAGCGCTTGTTAAATGCAGGCGCAACGGTGATTATTGCGGCAAGAAATGCCCCTAAACAAGCCAACGACAAGTTACATTTTATTTCTGCTGATCTAAGCCAATCTGCCGGAACCAAAAAAATAGTTACAGAAGTTCTTCAAAAATTTGGAAGGTTGGATATACTCGTCAATAATCTGGGCGGTTCAGATGCACAAGGCGGAGGTTTTTCAGTATTGAGCGATGAAGATTGGGAAAAGGCTATTCATACCAATCTGCTTGCGCCGGTCCGTTTAGACCGAGGCTTTTTGCCTCATATGTTAGAAAGGGGAAATGGTGTCATTATTCATATCGCTTCCATACAAGCTAGGTTACCACTACATGATTCAACATTACCTTATGCGGCAGCAAAGGCAGGATTGCTAAATTACAGTAAAAATCTATCAAATGAAGTCTCACCGAAAGGGGTACGAGTTTTAACTGTTTCGCCGGGCTGGATTCAGACAGATGGTGCAACGGGAATGATGCAGGAAATTTCGGAGCGAACCGATATTAGTGTTGAGGAAGCAATTCAACAGGTCATGAACAGCCTGGGAGGAATACCTTTTGGCAGGCCGGCAAAACCCGAAGAGGTTGCGGAATTGGTCGGTTTTTTAGTATCACCACGAGCAGGATATCTCACCGGAACCGAATTTGTAATCGATGGCGGGACAATACCAACCGTTTAAATTTAATCATATGCCAGCATAATGGAGTTCTTGTGGAAGGAATTGTATAGGTTAAAAGTAACTAAAATAAAAAATCATGGAATTACCAAAAGTATTAATAGATTTAGTGGCAGCACAAGCGAGCTACAATAGTGTTGCATATGCCGAGTGTTTCACCGAAACAGCAGTAGTTTATGATGAGGGCAAAATGCACAATGGACGAAAAGAGATCGAAAAATGGATTTCAGATGCAAACAAAAACTATAAGTCAATTATGAAGCCTATCAGCTTTGAGAAGAATGAGGATCAAAGTATTTTGAAAGCGGAAGTCTCAGGTAATTTTCCTGGAAGCCCTATTGTATTGAGTTACCGGCTCAATATTGTTGGTAATCAAATCCAATTTCTAAAAATTACAGGTTAAGGGGAAAATTTATGGACCAAAGGGTATCGGCGGTATTTATGAAGGATGGGTTGATCTGGAGTGTTGGTGAAACTGATATGTCAGAAACAGATGTAAGAACTATTTCCCAAGAGGTCCGCATAGATAAGAGAATATATTTCTTAAATGATCAAAGCAGGCAAATGTATGCCTGCTTTGAATTCGACCTTTTCAGTATTCTTAAATACTTCGGAATAGTGCTCCTGTAACTATGTTTCTATCGTCGAGAATAAAATGTGCTGTATTGACGGAGGATTTTCCCCATCTGCCTCGAAGATATCAACCTTTGTTTGTAGCAACCTATCGTCTTTAATTATCAGATGCTCGGGGAAAACATTTTGTACTTTCTTTATCAGCTTTTCAAATGCCTGAAAATCAGTATCGCTTACGGGGGTGAATGATTTTTCCCAATTGGGCAGTCGCATTATCCTGATCGCAAAATAGGGTAAAATAACACTGACAAATAAAGAGTATAAAATGTCTTCATTCTGCTCAATGCGGAAGGAAAAGTGATATGAAGGGCTTCCCCCCAAGAAGGAGTAGCCCCAGATTTCAGCAGACAGGTCGGTAAGAGACTCTTTTAATTGTTCCCACGAAAAAGAAATGTATTTGACCGCTTACCTTTCTGAGGTTCCGAGACCTTTATTTTGGAAAGAAAAATTAAGCAAATACGGACACGACATTTTGTTTCGTTATTATTCAGGTGAAGAAAGACAACCAGAGCAAGTTCCTTATCCAGACTATCAAAGCTACTATATACAACTTGCGGACAGAATTAGCTCGACACCATTGAAGATTGATACCTTATGTATGTTGTTTTTGCCAAGTGATGAACTATTGCGACCGGAGGAATGTTTTAGGATTAAATGGCGGAGGCCACATTAATATTTTTGGATTTTAAAAGGTTATGGTTGATATACAAAAAATATTTGCAGAGGGGGTGGAAAGCTCCTTTCTTGTTGAAATAGGAGCGAGAACAATTATAATGTTTATTCTAATACTGATCATTCTAAGGCTCTCGGGTAGAAGGGGAGTTCGGCAGTTAACTCTTTTTGAGGTTGCGATTATAATCAGTTTGGGCTCAGCTGCTGGAGATCCAATGTTTCAAGAAGAAATACCCATCTTTCATTCGATTGTTGTCTTTATATGTGTAATCTTTGTCTATAAGTTGGTAACCTGGATTGCCTCCCGATCAGAGAATATTGCCCATTTATTGGAAGGTAAAGTTTTACCTGTAGTAAAGGATGGCGTATTTGATATAAAACATGAAAATGATAATACCTTTTCGCGTATGGAATTTTTTTCTGAACTGAGAAATTTAAATATCGAACATTTGGGACAGGTTAAGGAAGGGATTCTAGAAGTTGATGGAACGCTAAGCGTTTTATTTTATGCTGATAGTGATGTGAGGTATGGGCTGCCATTATTCCCGTCATCTTTCAAAAAGGTTGATGTATTCAGTGCTGAAGGGCCATTCGCATGCATGTATTGCGGCCATGTCGTATTTAGTTTTGAGAATGATTCCAAGGCATGTCCAAGATGCAATAAAACACAATGGAGCAAAGCCTTGAATTCAAAAAGAGTTTAAAAGAAATAATACCATGTATTAATTAAACAAATCATAGGGTGATACAGCTCGTGGCCGTTTTTATTCGAAGCCATTCTTTGAATAGAAAAACTTAAGATTGGGCAGCAGCATAATGAATTCAACGTCCCATCGAGGAAGGGAAAAAAGCAAATGGCCACGAATCGTTATTTATACCCAGCGAATCGTAATCCGTTCATTTAGCTCTAAAATTTACAGCTAAATTTGTTTGGTAAATGAAGCTGAAATCTTAAACAATAATATCAACATTTTAGCATCCTGACAAATGAATAAAGTAATATTAATTCCATCGATTTTAATTTTAAAGCTATCTGCTTTAAGGAAGATGCTTGCCGGCATCTTTTTTTTATTTTTCTTTTTAATTCCAATCAGTAATGGTTTTGCACAGACATGGATCAATATTGAACTTGAGCAAACCGAATACGATGATGCTACTGATAAAACCTGTTTAAAGGAAACGGGAGAGCCTTTAAACGGGAATTATGCGATAAAATTTAATGGTTTCCAAACCAATTTCGAGCCATTTATAGATGGTTTTAAAAATGGGGAGGCCAAAGTTTATAGACATAAGAAGCTGGCAGAGAGGGGCACATATCTAAACAACCTTAAGGAAGGTGTATGGTTTTACTATAAAGAAGATGGAACAATTCGTAAACGGGTTATTTATAAAAAAGGGAAAACAGAACCTTTTGGTGATCGGAGATTAAGGTGGGAAAGATCCAGTAAAAAGTAGTGTTTTGCCTGTTGTTAAAAAAGAATAAGAATCATGAAGATATTATTATTACTAGCTATTTTACCCTTTGTTATCTCTTGTAGGGGTCAAGAAAAAATAGATTTAGCAAACTTGAACTTAAATGAGCCGATTGACCAAATCAGTAAATATGATGATCGATTATTAATTGGTGTGGAGACAGTAGAGTATCCCTTCAGTCTGTTGCTGGAGGTTGAAAAATCACAAAGGTATAGTTTCGATGGAATTGATTTAGCAGGGCAGCGGATTATTTTTCAAATCAATTCGGAAACATTAAAAACAGATAGTATTACACGTCTTGGCGGTGGACATATTGATCTCAAACAAGCCAAAACCGCAAGTGAATTAGAAGAATCTTTAAAACGATACGCTGCTGATGATAAAATATATGGCGTAAGAATTGAGCTCAAGACGCAACAGCTAAAGGCGAGTATTTTAAAGAAACTAGAGGTAAAATATGGCAAAGGGACAAAAAATCCAAATACCGACAATGGTTTATACTGGAATTTAAAGCCCCAAAATAAATTTATTTTATACGCGCCAGACTACGATAGGTTAATCATTTTGAACAACACAAACTTGTCTAAAACGTGTTACTGGGATATCATGAATGGTTTAATTGATTTTGGCGGATGCAACAATGAAAAATATATGGCGGACTTGCTAAAAAATGCGACCAAACCGGAAGATGTTAGAGACAAACCCACGCTGAAAATTGATAAGAACTGGAATATAAACAATTTGATTGTTGGCAAAACAACGGAAGAAGAATTTACGAAATCTCCTATAAATAAGCGTTTTGAACGAGTGACAGAAATTGATGGCACTACCGGAAAAACCAACGAGATCTATTATCAGAATACTTATCATGATTTCAATCTTTTTTTTGCTGTCAGTAAAAGTGATCCGGAGAACCAAAAGGAAAACACTATCAATGGTTACGCCATCAACGACTTTAGAAAGGTCAACATCTCATTTGAAAATAACTTAAAACCAGGCTTACAATTTGAAGAAGTGCTTAAGTTGTTAGATAAGCTTAAAATAATTTATCATCCGGTGGATTTTGCCAATTATATTGAAATCAAAACGCCCCCTTATACAGTAACCCTGAATTTTAACGAAAGTATGTTGCTTTCCGGAATGTTTGTTAAATAACTTTCTCATATAACATTTGGCCGATTGCTTGGGTATTGACTTTGCCCGATTGAACAATAGAACGCTATGATAGCAACCCCAACCAATTCCAACATTCCAATAGCTACCTATGTTGTCATCCGCACCACTGTCTTTAGTTATAAGGAGCGAGCCATGTAGATTTCTTTGGTGGTCGTTCTACGAGCTATGAGAAGAAGATGCAGGAAATGTATAATCGTCTCATAGAGACGCTCAAGTAACATGTCAGGCAATTTGTGTAACGCTATTTTCGGGCTATGAGAGGCTTCATCCATCCAATTGCATATTAAAAATGGGAAACCCTAAATATCTTTACTGCATACAATATTACTAATATTATTAGTAATATTGTGGAATGAAACCGCTAGAGATCTTTTGCCGAAATCGGGTAATGTACGCTCAAATTACCGTGCATGATAAAAGCATGGGCATGGAAGATTCTCATCTTTACAACAAAAATGGTCTTGCTTTTTATGTTTTCAGGAAATGGATGTAGATTTTCGCAATGGCGTAAAGGAGGTTAAATGACTATTCGATCAAGTTTTTATGAACTTATTGCGCTTTTAGCTTTATTTATTAATGTTGGTTTTGTCTGTTTGGAAAGATTTTGTCTGCAGCTTCTAAACTTCTTTTTTATGTCCTGTGGGAAAGTGAGCGATTCGAATTGAATTTCATTTTTCATTTGAAAAATTTGAGCTGTGCAATAATTAAATTAATGAAATAAATTTTGTGTTAATAGAAAATTCATCGTTTTGATGAACTTTCTATTACTAATTGCTATTTTGATTCGACAATATCCTGCAATGCTCTGAACAAATTTAATGGATATTCAGCTAATCGGTTGCAGAGATAAAGGTACCATTCCTGACCGTAAACGAAATAGAG
>Ga0308161_1006318_pt1 | contig 10058 bp, 7 predicted proteins | sample PhyFR2_FD_201034 | JGI IMG/M metagenome (GOLD analysis project Ga0308161, IMG submission 201034) | Phyllosphere microbial communities from UC Gill Tract Community Farm, Albany, California, United States - DLSLF.R2 | ecosystem: Host-associated > Plants > Phyllosphere > Unclassified | place: USA...
CCGTCGTGGCGAGTGCCCGCATCGTCCGCGACGAGGTGGTCGGCGCACCCGGCACCGAGCAGGCCTACCAGGGCATCATCGCCCCGGACGCCGGCGCGGTCGCCCGGGCCACCGCGGCCGCCGACGCGTGCGGGCTGCCGGTGTACCGCGCCGAGAAGCACCGCAACCCGGACACCGGCAAGCTCGACGGGTTCACCTGCGAGCCGCTGCCCGACACCGGCCGGTTCCTCGTCGTCGACGACATCTGTGACGGCGGCGGCACGTTCATGGGCCTCGCGGGCAGCACCGGACTGCCGAAGGAGCGCCTGGGCCTCTGGGTCTCGCACGGCGTCTTCTCCGGCCGGGCCGCCCAGCTCGCCGACCACTTCGGCGAGATCGTCACCACCGACTCGTACCCCGCGCAGAACGCCATCGAGGGCCTGCGCACCGTCCCCCTGACCCCGTACCTCACCGAGGAGATCCGATGACGAACACGACGAGCACCACGAGCACGAGCACCACTGCCGGCCTCGAGCCGCGGATCACCACCGCCAGCCCGATCGCCCCGCTCCTGGCCGTCGACGGCTACAAGCACTCGCACCGGCAGCTCTACCCCGAGGGCACCACGCGGATCCTCATCAACTGGACGAACCGGTCGAACGCACACATGCCGGAGTCGACGCACGCGGTCGTCTTCGGGCTGCAGGCCTTCATCCAGCGGTACCTGGTCGAGGCGTGGGCGCCGTTCTTCGCCGCCGACGAGGACCTGGTCTGCGACCTGTTCGAGCAGGCACTCGAGGGCTACTTCGGCCCGAACACCATCGGCAGCGACCACGTCCGCGCCCTGCACCGCCTCGGCTACCTTCCACTCGAGATCCGCGCCCTGCCCGAGGGCACCCTCGCCCCGATCGGTGTCGCGACCCTGACCGTCGAGAACACCGTCGACGCGTTCTCGTGGCTGCCGAACTACATCGAGACCGCCCTGTCGGCGTCGATCTGGCACCCGTCCACGGTCGCCACGAAGGCGCTCGAGTACCGCGACCTCATGGAGGAGTGGGCCGAACGCACCGGGGCGGACCCGGCGAGCATCGACTTCGCCGCCCACGACTTCTCGTTCCGCGGGCAGACCAGCATCGAGTCCGCGGCAGCGTCCGGCGCCGGACACCTGCTCTCGTTCCTCGGCACCGACTCGATGCCGTCGCTCGACCACATCGCCCGCTACTACCCCGGCGACAACGGCTGGGTGGCGGCGAGCGTCCCGGCCACCGAGCACAGCGTGATGTGCGTCCGCGGTGCCGACGGCGAGCTCGAGACCTTCCGGCAGATCCTCGACGTGTACCCGACCGGCGTCGTGTCGGCGGTCAGCGACGGCTTCGACCTGTTCAAGGTGCTCACCGAGGTGCTGCCGCAGCTCGAGGACCGCGTCATGGCCCGCGACGGCAAGCTCGTGATCCGCCCCGACTCCGGCGACCCGGTCGACATCGTCACCGGCACCGTGCACGGCGTCGACGAGGCCGAGCTCTCCGCCGCCGACCGCAGTGACGAGCAGAAGGGCGTCGTGGAACTGCTCGACGAGCTGTTCGGCCACACCGTCAACGAGCGCGGCTACAAGGTCCTCGACCAGCACATCGGCGTCATCTACGGCGACAGCATCACCCTCGACCGGGCCCGCCGCATCTACGAGCGCCTGGCCGCGAAGGGCTACGCCAGCGACAACGTGGTGCTCGGCATCGGGTCGTACACGTACCAGTTCATGACCCGCGACAACCTCGGCAGCGCGGTCAAGGCGACCTGGGCCCTGGTGAACGGCGAGCCGGTCGACATCCAGAAGGACCCGAAGACCGGCAGCGGCAAGAAGAGCGCGAAGGGCCGCATCGCCCTGCACCGCGACGCGACCGGCGAGATCCGGCAGACCGACCAGGCCACGCCGGAGGACGAGGCGACCAGCCTGCTCCAGCCGGTGTGGGTCGACGGGCGGTTCACGGTCCTCCAGTCCTTCGCCGACGTCCGCGAGACCCTCCGTCGCGAACGGGCCGACCGTGCCGCCCGCCGCGCGGCTGCCGCGGACACCGACACCGACCCGGTGGCGGCGACCGCGTGACCGGGGCCGCCCCGGCGGCGGTCCGCGACCAGCCACTGATCGCCGTGGACGTCGTCCTGGTCGCGTTCGACGGCGCGGGTGCCGTTGCCGGCGCCGGTGACACAGCGGGGCCGGGTGGTCTCCGGGTCGCCACCGCCCGGCGGCGGTACGAGCCGTTCGTCGGACGGGAGGCCCTGCCCGGCGTCCTGCTGGACGGTCCGGAACTCCTCGCCGACGGTGCGCGACGCGCCCTGCGCACCAAGACCGGGGTGGACGCGGCGGCGGTCCGGCACCTCGCCCAGGTCGGGGCGTTCGACGGCCCCGAGCGCGACCCGCGAAGCGCCGCGATCAGCATCGCGTTCCTCGCCGTGACCGCCGGGTCGACCGCCGTCGACGACGCCGTGCGGTGGCACGACGCGACGGACCTGCCGCTCGGGCTGCCGTTCGACCACGACCGGATCATCGCCGCGGCGCTCGACCACGCCCGGACCCGGCTCTGGTCGGACACACCGCTGACCCGGGCGCTGCTCGGCGAGCGGTTCACCACACCGGACGCGGCGCGGCTCGTCGTCGCCCTGACCGGGGTGACACCCGACGCGGGCAACCTCAACCGGGCGCTCCGGACGAACCCGGCACTGACCCGGCTCGACCCCGCGGTGGCACCGGTGACGCGGGCCGGCACCGGGCGGGCGGGTCGTCCCCCGGCAGCCTGGACGTGGACGGACTGAGCGCGGTTGAGTGGGGACATGTCTGCTTCGCTGTCCGGGGACGATTCCCTGCACCTGCCCGAGTTCGACGCGCCTCCGGCCTCGCCGCTCGACCTCGCGCGTCTCTGGCTCGACCAGGCCGGTGACCACGAGGTGTCCGAGCCGATGTCGATGACCCTCGCGACCGCCGGCGCCGACGGCCGGGTCAGCGCCCGGACCGTCGACGTCAAGCGGATCGAGGACCGCGGCCTGGTGTTCGGCACCTCGGCCGAGAGCCCCAAGGGCCGCCAGCTCGCCGAGAACCCGCACGCCGCGCTGCAGGTCTACTGGCGCGAGACGATGCAGCAGCTCCGGTTCGAGGGCCGGGTCGTGCAGCTCTCCGACGAGGAGTCCGACGCCCTGTTCGCCGACCGCTCGCCGAAGTCCCGCGCCGCCACCGCGATCGCCGACCAGTCCGCGGTGCTCGAACCGCGGACGCTGCAGGACCTCATCGACGACGCCAACGAGCTGCTCGCCGAGTCCGACGACGACGTGCCCCGGCCGCCGCTCTGGGACGCGTGGCGCCTGGAGCCCGACACCGTCGAGTTCTGGCACGGCAGCCGTGACCGGATGCACCGCCGCCTGCAGTACGTGCACACCGACGGCACCTGGACGGCGACGCGGCTGCAGCCGTAGCCGCGCGGCGGTGACCCCGTCCGGCCGGGCGGGGTCACCGGCCTGGCCGCGTCAGCCGCGCCCGATCGGGTTCGGCATCTCCCCCGCCCGGATCAACGACGACGACTGGTCCGCCAGGTCGACCATCGTCAGGGTGTTCCGCAGCTGCAGCCGGTTCAGGCACGAGTGCGCGAACGACGGCACGCGGAGGTCCAGCGGCCGACGACGGTCCGGGTGTTCCGCCGCGTGCCGGTCGATGCACGCGCCGACGAGCTCCCAGAACGCCGACTCCGGCAGCACCCCGTCGTCGTCGAGCACCGCGGCGAGGAACCGCAGCACCCCGTCGAACACGTCGGTGTGGACGGCGAGCGCTGCCTCGGCGTCGTCGACCGGGTGCACGATCCGCCCGATCGACTCGGGCACCGGGCGGTCGACATGCGCACCGAGGACCGCGACCTCTTCCCCGATGTCCTTCATGAACGCCCCCGTCACCGCCGCGTCGCGGACGACGAGCACCAGGTTCTCGCCGTGCGGCATGAACGCCAGGTCGTGCACGGTCAGGCAGTGGACCACCGGCCGCAGGTACGCGTCGAGGTACCGGCGTACCCACTCGGCAGGCTCGAGGCCGGAGGCGCGGACGAGCTCCGACGCCACCGCACGCCCGTCGGCGTCCCGGTGCAGCAGCGCCGCCATCGTGAGCAGGCGCTCCCCCGACTCGGTCCGCGGTACCGGGCTCTCCCGCCAGAGCGCGGCGAGCATCTTCCGCTGCGGAGACGTCACGTCGACCCGGTGGTACGCGTCACCGGTGTACCCGATGGCCGCGTGCTCCCGGAGCACCCGGAAGCCGGCCGCGCGCAGGGTGGGGTCGTCGGCGACGAGCTCGGCGACCCAGTCGTTCACGGCCGGGGTCGAGCGCATGTACGCCGGCGACATCCCGCGGAGGAACCCCATGTTCTGCACGGCCAACGCCGTCTTCACGTACGAGCGCTCGGGCCGGGACCGGTTGAACGCCGTCCGGATCGACTGCTGCGGCTGGTAGGTGTCCGGCCCCTCGCCGAGGTCCACCAGGTCCTGCCGTCCGAGGTCCGGGGCGAACGTCACCGCGATCCGGTGCTGCCACTGCCACGGGTGCACGGGCAACCAGACGTACTCGTCCGGGTCGAGGCCGCGCCGGCGCAGCGTCTGCCGGAAGCGCTCGACGGTCGCCGGGTCGAGCTCCGCCGCCCAGTGCTCGGCCTCGGTGCGGTCCACGGCGAGCGCCAGGTGCGTGTGCTCGCGACGGGCGGCGAGCCACCGGTAGCGGAAGCGTCCGCCGGACTCCGGGGCGTAGGCGCGGTACTCGTCGAGGCCGAACCCGATGCGGCCGTTCGCGGCGACGAACGCGGGGTGTCCCTCGGTCATCGCGGCCTCGACGTCTTGGAAGCCCGCGACGACGTCCCCGTCGGTCCGTCCGCGGGCGAGCTGTGCGGCGGACGGACCCCCGCGGCGGTGCTTCGCGGCGGCGCTGGCGAGGGTGGACGCGATCTCCTCCAGGTAGGTGCCGATCAGGGCGTCCGGGATCCCGAGGACGTCCCGGAGCTCCAGGACCAGGTCCTGCGCGTCGAGCGGGACCGGCGGCCCGTCCGGTCCGGCCGTGCGGGTGAGCGATGCCTCGTCGATCGACCAGTGCTCGAGCGCGTGCCGTCGGGCGCGGAACCGGTACCGCGAGGCACCGGTGTCGAGCAGCCAGCCGTCCCCGTCCGGCCGGGGCGTGACGAGCCGTTCGTGGGTGAACTCGGCGATGGCCTTGGCGACGAGGTGCCGTTCGGCGACCGCCAGGTGCTCGGGTCGCAGGTGCGCGGCGGGACCGTCGTCGTCCGGCTGCCCGATCCGCTCGGTGTCCAGGACCGAGAGCAGCGCCCGCTTGCCATCGACGTCGACCTCCCGCAGCACCCGGAACCCCACCTCGGCGTTCTTCGCCTGCACGGCCGTGTTCCGGACGTCGGGTTCGACGACGACCCGACGGGCACCGAGGGCGTCCCGGCAGTGCTCGACGACGGTCCGCATCACCGCGCTGGTGAGGCCGTGCACCCGGCCGTCCGCGGGCGGCGGTGCGACGAGCAGGTGCATGCCGACATCGCCGGACCGTGCCGGCCAGACGTCGGTGAGCAGCACGAGTGCCGGGTCGTACGTCTCGGCGTACGCGCACGGGTGTCCGTCGCGGACGACGAGCCAGCCGTCCTGCGCCGGGTCCGCGCCGACCGCCTGGAGGTACCGGCGCACCGCCGCCACGTCGGCCTGCTGCATGCCCCACCACGACGACGCCGGGTGCGCCAGCCAGGACTGCACCAGGGCGGCGTCCCGGTCCGGGTCCACCGGTTCGACGGACAGGAGGCCCGGGGTCACGTCCGCGCTCATGCGGACGCCGCCACGCGCCCGGCCCGCACCGAGGCGGGCAGACCGAACTCCTGGAAGGCGATCCGGGCCTCCAGGCCGTGGACCTCGCGCCCCGTCACGGACCGGATGATCGAGGCGTTCCGCCACGCGCCCATGCCGAGGTCCGGCGCGGTCAGGCCGTGCGTGTGCTCCTCGGCGTTCTGGACCCAGATGCGGCCGCCGAGGGTGTCGACGTGGTGGTCGCGGGCGACGGCCAACCGGCCTCGGGAGTCGCGCTGCACCAGGTGCTCGACCGGGTCGAGGAAGCGCGGCGGACGCGGGGTGTACCCGGTGGCGAGGACGACCCGGTCGACCTCGTGCTCGTACGTCTCGCCGAGCTGCTCGTGCCGGAGGGTCAGGCGGTACGTGCCACGATCGGCGTCCCAGACCGCGTCGGTGACGCTCGTCTCGGTGCGGAGGGTCGTCGGCACCGGGCCGCGGGCGCTGATCCGGTAGAGGGTGTCGTAGACCTCGCTGACCAGATCCGTGCTGATCCCCTTGTACAGGCTCCGCTGCTCGCGACCCAGGCGGTCACGGACGGACTCGGGCAGGGCGTGGAAGTGGTCCGTGTACTCCGGACTCGTCATCTCGAGCGTGAGCTTGGTGTCCTCCATCGTGAAGAACCGCGGCGACCGGGTGACCCAGTCGAGCCGGTACCCGCCCTCGCGGAGCCCCTCGAGCAGGTCCAGGTACACCTCGGCCGCCGACTGCCCGCTGCCGATCACGGCGATCGACCCGGCACGCCGGAGCGCGTCGCGGTTCGGCAGGTAGTCGGCGGAGTGCACCACCGGACCGGCCAGGTCGCGGAGGGCCGGCGGCACCGACGGCTCGGTGCCGACGCCGACGACGACGTGGCGCGCCCGACGGACCTCGGTGCCGGTGGCGGTCTCGGCGGACACCGCGAACAGGTCCGTCGCGGGGTCGTGCTCGACCGCGGTCACACGGCGACCCCAGCGCAGGGTGTCGAGCCGGTCCGCGGCCCACCGGCAGTAGGCGTCGTACTCGGAGCGCAGGGGGTGGAAGTCCTCGCGGATGTAGAAGGGGTAGAGGCGGCCGGTCTCCTTGAGCCAGGCCAGGAACGAGAACGGCGAGGTCGGGTCCGCCATCGTCACGAGGTCGGCGAGGAACGGCACCTGGATCGTCGCGCCGTCGAGCATCATGCCGTGGTGCCAGGCGAAGCCGTCGGCGGCGTCGAGGAACACCGCGTCGACGTCGTCGAGCGGGTCGGTGAGGCACGCGAGGCCCAGGTTGAACGGGCCGATGCCGATCCCGATGACGTCGTGCACGTGGTCGGGGGCGGTCGGGGTCGGGGTGACGCTGGTGCTCATCGGTCCGCTCCGGTCGTCGTGGTCGGTGTCGTGGCTCGGCGGAGGCCCTCCGCGGTCGCGACGACGTGGTCGAGCGACGCCTGCACCTGCTCGAGAGTCGTCGCCGGGTTGAGCAGCGTGAGCTTGTTGCACGGCCGTCCCGCGATCACGGTCTTGGCGATGAGCACCCGCCCCTCCGCCAGCAGCGCGGCCCGGAGCGGCGCCACCATCGCGTCGGCCTCGTCGTCGGTCACGGCGGCCGGCTGCCACCGGAACAGCACGGTGCTCAGCTGCGTCGGGGCGACGAGCTCCAGGTCCGGGTGCGCCCGCACCAGCGCGTGGGTCGCCTCGGCCAGGTCGATGACGGCGTCGAACGCGGTACCGATCGCGTCGGCGCCGGAGGCCCGCAGCGTCGCCCAGAGCTTCAGGGCGTCGAACCGACGCGTGGTCTGCAGCGACTTGTCGACCTGGTTCGGTTCGGCCGCGTCCTCCGGGTTCAGGTAGTCGGCATGCCAGGAGGCGCGGCGCAGGTCCGCCGGGTCCCGCACGACGAGCACGCTCGACGACACCGGCTGGAACAAGGACTTGTGCAGGTCCGCCGTGACGCTCCGGGCACGCTCGATGGCGTCGAGCAGGTGCCGCCGGGTCGGCGAGACGAGCACGCCACACCCGTAGGCGGCGTCGACGTGCAGCCAGACGCCTTCGAGGTCGCAGACGTCGGCGATCGGGGCGAGCGGGTCGATGACGCCGCGGTCGGTCGTGCCGGCGGTCGCGACGACGGCCATCGGGATTCGGCCGGCGGCACGGGCGTCGGCGATCGCCTGCGCCAGTGCCGCGGGGAGCATCCGACCGGCGGGGTCGGTGGGGACGTCGATCACGGCGGCGTCGGGCAGGCCGAGCAGCCGGGCGGACTTCTTGACGCTGAAGTGGGTCTCGGCGGTGGCGAAGAGGGCGAGGGTGTCGAGGGTGGTCGAGGTGCCGGTCGCCGCGGTGTCCGTCGCTGCTTCGCGGGCCAGCAGCAGTGCCTGCAGGTTCGACTGGGACCCGCCCGAGGTGAAGACGCCGTCCCCCGCCGCGAAGCCGATCCGCCGGGCGAGCCAGTCGACCACGTGCCGCTCGATGTCGGTGCCGATGCGGGACTGGTCCCAGGTGTCGACGGACGGGTTGACGGCGGCCAGGACGGCCTCGGCGGCGACCGCGGGCAGGGCGACCGGGCAGTTCAGGTGGGCGAGGTAGCCGGGGGTGTGGAACCACACCGCTTCCTGCACGAAGAGCTCGTCGAGTTCGGCGAGGGCGCGGTCGGTACCGATGGCCGGGGCGTCGAGGTCGACGGCGCCCACGCGGCGGTGCAGCTCGGCGGCCGGGGTGCTCGTGGTCGGCAGGTCGGCGGTGGCTATCCGGGCAGCGAGCCGGTCGACCGTCGCGCCGACGGCCTCCCGGTAGTGCTGGGCAGAGTCGGGACTGATCATGTCGAGAGGTGTCACGTTAGGTGAGGCTAACCTTACCTCTGCTCCTTGTCACCCGTCCGAGGGGGTCGGGCGTGGCGGACACGAGCAGCCCTCGACAGCGTGCGGCGGCGGGAGCGGTGGCGGTGGCGGTGGTGCGCGGCGGTAGCGTCGGACCATGCCGGCCGCACCACGCACCACCGTCCGTACCGCCGTCGACCAGGACGCCCCGGGCATCGCCGACGTACACGTGCAGGCGTGGCGCGAGGCCTACGCCCACCTGCTGCCCGCCGCGTTCCTCGCCTCGCTCGACCCCGTCGCGCGGACCACCCGGTGGCGGCGGATCATCGGGGACCCGGACGTGACGGTCGTGGTGGCGGAGCAGGACGGCGTCGTCGTGGGATGGGCGACCGCGGGCCCTGGGCGCGACGAGCACCCCGTCCGCAGCCGTGAACTCGAGGGCATCTACGTCCTGGCCGCCGCCTACGGCTCCGGGGCCGGTCAGATGCTCCTCGACGCGGTGCTCGGTGACGTGCCGGCGTCCCTCTGGGTCGCGGACGACAACCCCCGTGCACAGGCGTTCTACGCCCGCAACGGCTTCCGGCGCGACGGAGCGACCAAGACCGAGCACCTCGGCGACAACGCCCTCGTCGCGGTCCGCATGGTCCGCTGACGCCGGAGCAGGAACCGGACGGAACCGGGACCGGGACCGAGACCGGGAGGGTGCCGGGGTCGGTGCCGCTGCCGCTGCCGACTCAGGCGATCATGAACTCCCGCGGCTCCAGCGCCCGACCGACGATCCGGACGTCCCCGATCGAGCCGACGAAGACCTGGTCGAGCACGCCGCCGTAGCGGTACCCGCCGAGCAGCCAGGGCTTGCCGACGGTGCTCAGCCCCCGGTTCCGCGTCGACGGGTTCCGCACCACGGGGCACCCGTCGACGTACAGCACGGTGTGGGTCCGGTCGTTCACCACGGCGACGTGCCACCACTGTCCGAGGGGCAGCTCGTGTCCCCAGTTCGTGAGCGACCCGTCCTGGCTCGCCGGGTAGACGCACCACTGCAGCTCGCGGTCGCCGGACAGGCTGAGCGTCACCGCGGGTTCGTCCGGGTCGCCGTCGCCGGAACGGGCCTTGCCGACCTGCCCCGCGCTCGAGTACTGGGACAGCAGCGCGCTGAACCCGTTCGCGCTCGGGTCGAACGTGGTCGGCAGTGAGAAGAACGCCTCCACCGTGTACCCGTGGGCGAAGTGTTCGGCGTTGAGCGGTGCGGCGTCGACGGTCTGCAGGTGCTGACCGCCGGGCTTGCCACCCTGCAGCACCAGGCTGCCGGCGCCCGGCTGGTCGGGGTGGTGTGCCGTCGACCAGCGCAGCGCGCCGGCGACCGCGCCGGGCCGCGCGGCGACCACCAGGTCGTTCCCGTGGCCGCTCTGGTCGCGCACCCGGCTGGACGACGCCAGCGTCGTCCCGTCGG
>Ga0308161_1006319_pt1 | contig 10058 bp, 10 predicted proteins | sample PhyFR2_FD_201034 | JGI IMG/M metagenome (GOLD analysis project Ga0308161, IMG submission 201034) | Phyllosphere microbial communities from UC Gill Tract Community Farm, Albany, California, United States - DLSLF.R2 | ecosystem: Host-associated > Plants > Phyllosphere > Unclassified | place: USA...
CAAAGATGAGTCCACCGCTAAGTTCTACAACGGCGACTGCGGTATCACTACCGCCTCATCCGGTTCGCTGGCTGATATCCGTCACTATGCCAAATTCAACTTCGGCGTTGGCATGATGCCGTATGACGACACCGTGCCAGATGCGCCGCAGAACGCCCTGATCGGCGGTGCCAGCCTGTGGGTGATGAAAGGCAAAGATGCGGCAACCTACAAAGGCGTGGCCGAGTTCATGCAGTTCCTGGCTAAACCGGAAATCGCTGCGGAATGGCACCAGAAAACCGGCTATCTGCCGATTACTACCGCCGCCTACGAGCTGACGAAACAGCAGGGCTTCTACGATAAGAATCCGGGTGCGGATATCGCCACCCGCCAGATGATGAACAAGCCGCCATTGCCGTTCACCAAAGGGATGCGTCTGGGCAACATGCCGCAGATTCGTACCGTGATCGACGAAGAGCTGGAAAGCGTCTGGACCGGCAAACAGTCACCGCAAAACGCGATGGATAACGCAGTGAAACGCGGCAACGAGCTGCTGCGCCGCTTCCAGCAGCAGGTGAAGTAATCTCCTCTTGCGGGCCAGCGCAGGCTGGCCCCTCTTTTCTGACGTCAGGTACGCCATGTCTTCATCTCGTCCGGTCTTTCGCACCAGCCTGTTGCCCTATCTTCTGGTGCTGCCGCAACTGCTGATTACCGCTATCTTTTTTCTCTGGCCTGCCGGTGAAGCGCTGTGGTACTCGCTGCAAAGCCTCGATCCTTTTGGCATCTCCAGCAGCTTTGTCGGGCTGGAAAACTTCAGACGGCTGTTTGCCGATCCTTACTATCTGGATTCGTTCTGGACCACCATCAAATTCAGCGGCATGGTTACGGTGTTCGGCATGGTCTTGTCGCTACTGCTGGCAGCGCTGGTAGATTATGTGGTGCGACTGCGCCGCCTCTATCAGACCCTGCTGCTGCTGCCCTACGCCGTTGCGCCCGTGGTAGCTGCGGTGCTGTGGATGTTTCTGTTTAACCCTGGCCTGGGCCTGTTCAGCTACCTGCTGAACCACGTCGGCTACAACTGGAACTACGCGCAGAACAGCGGTCAGGCGATGTTCCTGGTGGTGCTGGCATCGATCTGGCAGCAGATGAGCTACAACTTCCTGTTCTTCTTCGCCGCATTGCAGTCTATCCCCAAATCGCTGGTGGAAGCCGCCGCGATTGACGGTGCCGGACCGGTGCGTCGTTTCTTCAACCTCTCACTGCCGCTGATTACGCCGGTCAGCTTCTTCCTGCTGGTGGTGAACCTGATCTACGCCTTCTTCGATACCTTCCCGGTGATCGATGCTGCAACCGGCGGCGGGCCGGTGCAGGCGACCACTACGCTGATCTATAAAATCTATCGCGAAGGCTTTACCGGGCTGGATCTCTCCTCGTCCGCGGCGCAGTCGGTAGTGCTGATGCTGCTGGTGATTGGGTTGACGGTGCTCCAGTTCCGCTTTGTTGAACGTAAGGTGCAATACCAATGATTGAGAATCGACGCGGACTGGATATCTTCAGCCACATTGTGCTGGTGCTGGGCGTGCTCACTATTCTGTTTCCGCTCTATGTCGCCTTTGTGGCGGCGACGCTGGATAACGAGGCGGTCTATCAGGTGCCGATGACGCTGGTGCCCGGCACGCACCTCTGGGAGAACATCTCGCGCATCTGGACGCATGGCGTCAACGGCAGCGGACCTGCGTTTGGCCTGATGCTGTTTAACAGCATGATCATGGCGCTGGGTATCACCTTCGGCAAAATTACTGTATCGATGCTGTCGGCGTTTGCGCTGGTCTGGTTTCGTTTTCCGCTACGGTCGCTCTTTTTCTGGCTGATTTTCATCACTCTGATGCTGCCGGTTGAGGTGCGTATCTTTCCCACGGTGCAGGTGATAGCCGACCTTAATCTGCTCGATAGCTACAGCGGATTAACCCTGCCGCTGATGGCTTCGGCGACCGCAACTTTCCTGTTCCGTCAGTTCTTTATGTCGCTGCCGGATGAACTGGTGGAAGCCGCGCGCATCGACGGTGCCAGCGCAATGCGCTTCTTTATCGACATCGTTCTGCCGCTGTCGAAAACCAATCTGGCGGCGCTGTTTGTGATCACCTTTATCTACGGCTGGAACCAGTATCTCTGGCCACTGCTGATCATCAATGATGCCAGCCTCGGCACGGCGGTGGCGGGGATCAAAAGTATGATCTCCACCAGCGGATCGCCGACCCAATGGAACGAAGTGATGGCGGCAATGTTATTAACCCTGATTCCGCCGCTGGTGGTGGTATTAGTCATGCAGCGTGCCTTTGTGCGCGGTCTGGTTGAGAGTGAGAAATAAGATGGCAGGCGTAACCCTTCAGGCAGTAACCAAGTCCTACGATGGCAAAAATCAGATCATTCAGCCGCTGAACGTCACCATCAATGAAGGCGAGTTTATGGTGATGGTCGGGCCATCTGGCTGCGGAAAATCGACCCTGCTGCGCATGGTGGCCGGACTGGAGCGCGTCACCTCTGGTGATATCTATATCGACAACCGCCGCGTCACCCAGGAAGAGCCGAAAGATCGCGGCATTGCGATGGTGTTCCAGAACTATGCGCTCTATCCCCATATGTCGGTGGAGGAGAACATGGCCTATGGCCTGAAAATCCGCGGGATGGGCAAAGAGCAGATCCGCCAGCGTGTGCTCGACGCGGCCCGCAGTCTGGAGCTGGATCACCTGCTGATGCGTCGGCCTCGCGAACTCTCCGGCGGACAGCGTCAGCGCGTGGCGATGGGACGCGCTATCGTGCGTGAACCGGCAGTGTTTCTGTTCGATGAGCCGCTATCGAATCTCGATGCCCGCCTGCGTGTGCAGATGCGGCTGGAGCTGCAACAGCTGCACCGCCGCCTGCAGACTACCAGCCTCTATGTGACGCACGATCAGGTCGAGGCGATGACGCTGGCGCAAAGAGTGATGGTGATGAACAAAGGCGTGGTCGAACAGCTCGGCACGCCGGTCGACGTATATGAACGTCCTGCCAGCCAGTTTGTGGCCTCGTTTATCGGTGCGCCCGCCATGAACCTGCTGAAAGGGCAGTTCAGCAGCGATGGCTCGCGCTTTAACCTCGATGCCTCGCATGCCCTGCCGCTCAGCGACAGTAAAGCGAAATGGGCTAACCGGCCGGTGGTGCTGGGCATCCGGCCAGAGCACATTCAGCTCAGCAGTCGCGAGCAGGGCGGTGTGCCGCTGCGGGTCGATACCCTGGAAATGCTGGGAGCCGATAATCTGGCACATGGCCGCATCGGTGACACGCCACTGGTGGTACGCTTAGCGCACAGCGAGCGACCGCAGCCTGGCAGTACGCTGTGGCTGCATCTGCCATCAGATGCGTTACACTTCTTTGATTCAACCCATGGAAAGCGACTGGAATGAGCACACAACACTGGCCCTATCCCCGCATCGTCGCCCATCGTGGCGGCGGTAAACTGGCACCGGAAAACACGCTGGCCGCGATCGACACGGGCGCGAAATATGGTCATCAGATGATTGAGTTTGATGCCAAATTATCAATGGATGCGCAGATCTTCCTGTTGCATGACGATACGCTGGATCGCACCAGCAACGGCTGGGGCGTGGCGGGTCAGTTGCCGTGGGAGAAGCTGTCGCAGCTTGATGCGGGCAGCTGGTTTGGTCATGCATTTACCGGCGAGAAGCTGGCGCGGCTGGATGAGGTGGCGGCACGCTGTCGTCAGCATCAGATGATGGCGAACATCGAGATCAAGCCGACCACCGGCAGTGACGCTGAAACCGGACGTGCCGTAGCGCAGGCTGCCGCGATCCTGTGGCAGGAACAGACTGCACCGTTGCTCTCTTCGTTCTCTTTTGACGCGCTGGAAGCGGCGATGCAGGTCGAGCCGCAACTGCCACGTGGCCTGCTTTTGCACAGCTGGGATCCCGCGTGGCAGGAAAAAACGACCGCGCTGAGGTGCGTGTCGATCCATCTCAATCACAAAGTGCTGACCGCAGAGCGGGTCGCCGAACTGAAAGCCGGCGGACTGAAGATTCTGGTTTATACCGTGAACAGCCCGGATCGGGCGCGGGAGTTACTGAAGTGGGGCGTCGATGCCATCTGTACCGACAGCATCGACATCATTGGCCCCGATTTTCATTAGTTCTGGTTTTGATTCTGATTCGGCTGGCCCGGTTGCGAGGTAATCACCCGCTGCTGGGCGCTGTTCCGCTGTTCCTGCATTTTACGCTGCATGTCCTGCGTCTGACGCTGCTGATCCTGGCGCAGCTTGAGCTGTTGCTGCTGCTGGCCGGTCTGCATCTGCGACTGCATCCGCTGCTGACTCGGGTTATAGCCAGGTTTATTCGGATCGTTGGTGCTGTTCAGCGTGTTCGCCTGGCTGGCGAAAGGCAGCAGGGCGGCTAAAACAATTATCCACTTTTTCATCTCTCCTCCTTCCTTAACGCGACAGGGTTTTGGGTGCACAACGGCGCACACCGATATCAGGGTCGCACTCATAAGTTTACCCGATATCACAGACCTTACTTTCAGATGTATTCCTGATTTGACTTAACCCTGATTATTTTGCTGTATTTGTAGAGACTTGCAGAAATGATAAAAAAATGTAAATAACAATACGGGATGGTGGCAGGATGAAAATGCAGCAAACAATGCGTCAGCTTAGCTGGTCGCTGGTGATGAGTTTCACGGTGGTGGCAGGTGCTAACGCTGCTCCTGTTCAGGCTCCGCCGGTCTCCTACGGCGTGGACAGTGATACTTTTCATCCGGTAAAAGCGCAGCACGGTATGGTGGCATCAGTGGATGCGATGGCAACCCAGGTCGGCGTTGAGATCCTGCGTCAGGGCGGGAATGCGGTGGATGCCGCGGTCGCTGTGGGTTTTGCGCTGGCCGTGACCCATCCGCAGGCAGGCAACCTGGGCGGCGGCGGCTTTATGCTGTTGCGCACCGCGTCTGGCCGCGCGACTGCCATCGATTTCCGTGAAATGGCACCGGGCCATGCCTCGCGCGATATGTTCCTGGATAAGCAGGGCAATGCCGACAGTAAGCTGTCGCTGACATCACACCTTGCCTCCGGTACGCCGGGCACGGTGGCCGGACTGGCGCTGGCTGCGCAGAAATATGGCACCCTGCCGCTGAGCACTCTGCTGGCACCGGCGATCAAACTGGCGCGTGACGGTATTCCGGTCAACGATGCGCTGGCGGATGATTTGAAAACTTACGGCAAAGAAGTACTGGTCACCCATCCCAACAGCAAAGCAATCTTCTATAAACCGGACGGCACGCCGTGGCAGAAGGGCGATCGGCTGGTGCAGAAAAACCTGGCCCACAGCCTGCAACTGATTGCCCGTCAGGGACCGGATGCCTTTTACAAAGGTGAAATCGCGGATGAGATCGCCGGAGAGATGGCGCAACACGGTGGTCTGATCAACAAAGCTGACCTGGCGGCCTATCGTGCGGTCGAGCGTAAGCCCGTCAGCGGGACTTACCGTGGTTATGAAGTTTTCTCGATGCCGCCTCCGTCATCCGGTGGTATCCACATCGTACAGATCCTGAATATCCTGGAGAACTTTGATCTGGCGAAGATGGGCTTTGGCAGCGCTGACGCTATGCAGGTGATGGCGGAAGCGGAAAAATATGCTTATGCGGATCGCTCGGAGTATCTCGGCGACCCCGATTTCGTGAAGGTGCCGTGGCAGGCGCTGACCAGTAAAGCGTATGCCAAATCGCTGGCGCAGCACATCGATGTGGCGAAGGCGCGCCCTTCCAGCGAGATCAAGCCCGGCAAGCTCGAACCTTATGAAAGTAATCAGACGACTCATTTCTCGGTGGTGGATAAGCAGGGCAATGCGGTCGCGGTGACCTATACGCTTAACACCTATTTCGGCAGCGGGATTGTGGCGGGTAACAGCGGCATCCTGATGAATAACGAAATGGATGACTTCTCAGCCAAGCCAGGCACGCCAAATGTCTATGGGCTGGTCGGCGGGGAAGCGAATGCGGTGCAGCCAGCGAAACGTCCGTTGTCATCAATGTCGCCGACTATCGTCGCCAAAGGAGGCAAAACCTGGCTGGTAACTGGTAGTCCTGGCGGTAGCCGCATTATCACCACGGTGCTTCAGATGGTGGTGAACAGCATTGATTTTGGGATGAACGTTGCGGAAGCCACCAATGCGCCGCGCTTCCATCATCAGTGGTTACCGGATCAGCTGCGGGTGGAGAAGGGCTTCAGTCCGGATACGCTGCGTCTGCTGGAAGCCAAAGGTCAGCATGTGAAGGTACTGCCGTCGATGGGCAGTACGCAGAGCATCATGATCGGGCCGGATGGCATGCTCTATGGCGCTTCCGATCCGCGCAGTATTGATGATTTAAGTGCGGGTTATTGATATCTGAGGATAAAGTCAGAACTGACTCGTTGTGAGCCCGAACTTGCTCAGGGAACACGGTCAGATCGGAAAGACGCAAAAGCGTCATCCCTGACTACTCGGCCCGCGCCGTCCCTGGCGCGGGACGCTTTCCTCTTCTGCCCGTGTTCCCTGCGCGTCAGGCTAATACGTTGCTGCCAGTTTCACCGTACTTTGGATGTGTTATCAGTCAGAAGGGCATCGGGAAGTATCCTTCTGACGCTCAGATATCAGGCTTTAACCCGCGCCATATAATGCGCGTCGATCAGTTCACCGTGACGTAGTGCGAAGCCTTTAGCCGTTCCCTCAATCTCAAAACCGAAACGCTGATAAAGGGCGATGGCCGGGCCATTATCGACGAATACCGTCAGCTCCATCCGGCTCACCTGTAACCAGTTGTCGCATAACATGACCATTTCACGCATGAGTGCAGTGCCGACGCCTCGCTGCCGGTAGCGTTCATCCACGCCCATTCCCAGAGAGGCGACGTGACGGCGTCTGGCGCGATCTTCCACATGCAAAGCACACTGACCGACGACCTCCTCATCAATACAGGCCACCAGCAGATGCGCATTGGGCTGAGGTGTGGCAAGACGGGTATGCCACATCTCGAGTGATGAGTGGGGCAGATGGAGTGTACTGGCCTGGGTATCTGGCTGACCGTAAATCCTGTGCAGTGCAGCAGCATCTTCTGGCGTGACGTGACGGACAACGATTTCACTCATGGTCTCTCCTTTAGACGATAAAACCCTTTAAACATCAAGGTATTCACCCTGAGAATCAAGCTAAAAAACAGGGAAAAGGCTTTACAGATACGAATGATAATGATTATTATTGCTATGCGTTCCCGGGAGGTCGCCTGACAGCCTGAGAAAGCACGACATTGCTCACATTGCTTCCAGTATTATTTCGCCAGCTTATCCGCTGGCTTTTTTTTGCCTCCTCTCCTTCAATGCTTTTCAGTCAGGGGTTCACGCTCATTCAACTATTTTGAACAGAGGAGTGAAGTTTTTCAGCTATCAATCAAACCACCTCAGAGACACACTATAAAAAACATTGAGGAGATTTGAACATGATCTATGTACGCAAAGCTGAAGAACGCGGTCACGCAAACCATGGCTGGCTGGATAGCTGGCACACCTTCTCTTTCGCCAGCTATCACGATGCGAACTTCATGGGTTTCTCCGCGCTGCGGGTCATCAATGAAGATGTGATCGATGGCGGTCAGGGGTTTGGCACCCATCCCCATAAAGATATGGAAATCCTGACCTACGTGCTTTCCGGCACGGTTGAGCATCAGGACAGCATGGGAAACAAAGAGCAGATCCCGGCAGGGGAGTTCCAGATCATGAGCGCCGGCACCGGCGTCCGTCACTCAGAATACAATGCCAGCGAAAGCGATCCGCTGCACCTCTATCAGATCTGGATCATTCCTGAGCGTACCGGCATTGAGCCACGTTACGATCAGCGCCGCTTCCCGGATATTAAAGGGCGTCAGCTGGTGTTAAGCCCGGATGCACGTGAAGGATCGCTGAAAGTTTATCAGGACATGACCTTATCACGCTGGGTACTGGCTGCCGGTGAGCAGGACAGCGTCGCAATTGATGCAGGACGTCGTATCTGGATTCAGGTGGTGAAAGGTAATGTGACCGTTAACGGCAATGCGATCACCACCAGCGATGCCCTGGCGATCTGGGATGAAAGCGCGCTGACAATTGAAGCCAGCTCGGCTGCAGAAGTCCTGCTGTTTGATCTGCCACCGGTCTAAGCCGATAACGGGCGCGCATCGTCGCGCCCGGTTGGCAATTTTGTGACAGAAAAGTGATAGACTCATCGTACTTTAGCTTTCAGGGCGATCCCAGGCGCTACGATGAAGAAGAAAAGACCGGTATTACAGGACGTTGCCGATCGCGTCGGCATTACAAAAATGACCGTCAGCCGTTACCTGCGTAATCCTGAGCAGGTCTCTGTTGCCCTGCGGGACAAGATTGCAGTGGCACTGGATGAGCTGGGTTATATCCCTAATCGCGCCCCCGATATGCTTTCTAACGCCACCAGTCGCGCCATCGGCGTGCTGCTGCCGTCACTCACCAACCAGGTTTTTGCCGATGTCCTGCGCGGCATCGAAGCTGTCACCGACGAAGCCAACTATCAGACGCTGGTCGCCCACTTTGGCTACAACCCACAAAAAGAGGAGCTGCAACTGCGCTCGCTGCTGGGCTGGAACATTGATGGCGTGATCCTCACTGAACGCACCCATACGCCAGGCACGCTGCGTATGCTGGAAGTGGCCGGGATTCCGGTGATAGAGATGATGGACAGCGTCACACCCTGCCTGGATATGGCGGTCGGCTTTGATAACGTCGAAGCGGCCCGGCAGATGACGCGGGCTATCCTCAGCAAAGGCCATCGTCACACCGTCTACCTTGGCGCACGTCTTGATGAACGTACGCTGCAGAAGCAACAGGGTTATGAAATCGCGATGTGTGAAGCGGGGCTGACGCCGCGCAGCGTGATGATGGAAGAGGCTTCTTCATTCAGCGCCGGTGGTGATTTGCTGCGTGAGGCGCAACGTCTCTATCCTGAAACGGATAGCCTGTTCTGCACCAATGACGATCTGGCGGTCGGCGCAATGTTTGAGTGCCAGCGCCAGGGATTGCAGGTGCCCACCCAGATGGCGATTGCTGGTTTTCACGGGCATGACATCAGCCAGGTGGTGACGCCACAACTGGCAACAGTGCTGACACCACGTGACCGCATGGGACGTGAAGCGGCAGCACTATTACTGGCGCGAATCGCCGGTGAAAGCAGTGATAATCAGCTGCGGGATGTCGGTTTTGAGATCAGTGAAGGTGGCAGCATCTGATTGTGTTGTTTTTATGAGTTAGCTCACACTTTCGTGCTTTTCCTGGTAAAAAGGTTGCCAGGCTGTTAACCGGCCAGGAGAATGAGAAACGCCATTGTTATCGGTAACATTGGCAAATTCTCACCTGCCGGAGCAGAAAAATGACAACGCAATCCCCGTCACATCACGTCTTTATCCTGATGGGCGTTTCAGGCAGCGGAAAGTCTGCCGTCGCCAACCAGGTTTCTCACCAGCTCAATACGGCCTTTCTTGACGGTGATTTTCTTCATCCCCGTGCCAACATTCTGAAGATGGCCGATGGTCATCCGCTGGATGACAGCGATCGCCAGCCGTGGTTACAGGCGCTGAACGATGCCGCCTTTGCCATGCAGCGCACTCAGGCGATTTCAATCATTGTCTGTTCAGCCCTGAAGAAAAGTTATCGCGACATTCTGCGTCAGGGAAATGACAACCTGCGTTTCGTCTACCTGAAAGGCGATTTCGACACTATCGAAGCCCGCCTGAAAGCGCGTAAAGGGCACTTTTTTAAGCCGCAGATGCTGGTCACCCAGTTTGCCACGCTGCAAGAGCCGGCCAGTGATGAGTCGGATGTCCTGGTCGTGGATATCGCGCATTCACTCGACGACGTGGTGGCGGCTACGGTTGCGACTATCCAGGACGCTATCAGCCAGGATTAGAGATGAATACCGCAACACTCGTTTTGACCGCAGCAGGCTCCGTCCTGCTGCTGCTTTTTCTGGTGATGAAGGCGCGTATGCACGCCTTCGTCG
>Ga0308161_1006322_pt1 | contig 10058 bp, 8 predicted proteins | sample PhyFR2_FD_201034 | JGI IMG/M metagenome (GOLD analysis project Ga0308161, IMG submission 201034) | Phyllosphere microbial communities from UC Gill Tract Community Farm, Albany, California, United States - DLSLF.R2 | ecosystem: Host-associated > Plants > Phyllosphere > Unclassified | place: USA...
CCTGCTCCACGCGCAGGTGCGTCCCGAGCCCGACGCCGAGCTCGTCGAAGTAGCGCAGCAGCGACGGGTCGTCGTCGGACACCCGGTCGACGGTGCCGCACGACCCGGGGGCGACCAGTCCGAGCAGCGTGCCGGGGGAGTCGGGCACGGTGCCGTCCGCGCGCGGGATCGGGTCGCCGTGCGGGTCGTGCGTCGGGTTGCCGAGGTCGGCGTCCACGCGGTCGAGGAACGTCTCGGACACCGCGTGCTCGAGCGCCTCGGCTTCGGTGTGCACCTCGTCCCAGCCGTAGCCGAGCCGCTGCACCAGGAACGTCTCGATGAGCCGGTGCCGTCGGACCATCGCCACCGCGACCTGCTGGCCGAGGGGCGTGAGGACGACGCCGTAGTACGGGGTGTGCTCGATCAGGCCGTCGCGGTCGAGCTTGCGGAGGTTCCCCGACACGGTCGACGCGGACACCCCGAGCGCCGCGGCGATGTCCCGCGTCGCCAGACCGGTCCCGCCGCGCTCGCCGTCCTTCCACACGAGTTTCACGTAGTCCTCTGCCATGGTGCTGAGGGAGGGGAGCCGCATGCCTCAATGGTACGGACGGCGCGGGGCCACGGCCGTCACGCCTACGACGGGCGTCACGGGGACGGGCGACCGCGGACGCCGCTGGCCGGTACCGCCGTCCCTGCTGCTCGGACTCGCCCCGCTCGTGGCGTTCGCCGCCGTGAGCGCGTGGCGGTCCCGCCCGAGCGACGACTACGACTCCCTCGGCCGGACCGTCGACAGCGTCGTGCACGCGCTCGTCCTGCCCGAGGGCATCGCGGTCGTCGTGCTCGCGCTGTACGTGACGGCCCTCGGCTGGTGGCGGACCGCGACCGTCGACCCGGGCCGGACCCCGATGCGCTGGACGATGACGGCACCGGTCCTCATCGTCGTGGTGTGCGCGGCCAAGCTGCCCTTCGTCGGGTGGTCGTCGCTGCCCGGCCACTACTTCGTGCTGCTGACCGTCGGGGTGCTCTTCGTCGGCGTCTTCGAGGAACTCCTGACCCGCGGGGTGCTGCTCGTCGGGCTCCGCCGCCGGTTGCCGGAGTTCGGCGTGTGGATCGCCTCGTGCGTGCTCTTCGGGCTGCTGCACCTGCTCAACGTGCTCGCCGGGGCCCCCGTCGGCTCGACCCTGCTCCAGGTGGTGTTCGCGGCCTCGTTCGGCTCGACGCTGTACCTGTCCCGGCGGCTGACCGGCAACCTGCTGCTGCCCGTGCTCCTGCACGCGTTCTGGGACTTCGGCTCGATCGCGGTGTCGGCGACGGTGGACACCGGGGACCTGGCGAGCCTGCTGCCCGTCGGGGCGATCGGGCTCGTGGCGTTCGGCGTGCTCGCGTTCGGGCTCGTCGCCGGCGGCATGGTCGCGTGGCACGACGACCGGCCGCGCCGCCTGCGGCGCCGGTGGCGGGACGTGCCACCCGTCGGGGTGGACGCGGGGCAGGGTGCCGAGCCGCGCCTCCCGACCGTGGCCTGACCGCCTGCGAACCCCCACAGCCTGCGGTCCGGTTCACCCGCTGGTGGGGGAACGTTCCCCGTCCGGCAACCGCCCCTCCTTAGCGTCACGGTGTTTCCACTCCGGTACATCGAGGAAAGGGGCGTCGCCCGCGGGCGACCACCACACATGCGCAGAACCGCACTCAGCGGGGTGACCGTCGCGACGGTCGCGACCGCCCTCGTGCTCGGGACACCGCTCGTCGCCCAGGCGGCGACGTACCCGAGCGACTCGGCGAAGCCGAACCTGATCGCCCTGCTCAACGGCTACGACCAGTACTGGACGTCCGCCGGGAAGAACGACCTGCACGGCACCGTCGACGACCCCGCGACGCTCGCCACGAACGACCAGCTGACGAGCTGGATCAACCAGCACGCGACGCCCGCGCAGCAGTTCCGGGCCCTGCAGGACGCCGAGTACGACAACGCGACCCACACCGCCTACGACCAGTCCTTCACGGTGTCCCAAGGGCTCGGCGACGTGCTCAGCGGGCTCTTCGTGCAGGGGCGGCAGAGCGGCGCGCTCCCGCTGACGAACGCGCTGATCAACTCGTCGACCGGCACGTCCGGTGCGTACGTCGGCACCGGCGACGCGAAGGCGCACTTCAGCTACCCGCGCCCCTACCTGCCGACCGACCCCACGGCGACGCTGCCGGCGGGCGACGACCAGGTGAACTGCAACCCGGCGACCGTCAACGCGTCCTCGCTGACCGCGAACCGCGTCGGCAAGGCCTGGGCGGACGCGAAGGGCAACCTCATGATCACGCGGGTCCCCGCCACGACGGACACCACGCACGAGTTCTCGCCGAACGACGTCGCGCTCGACGCCTCGTACGGCCAGCAGGGCATCTGCAAGGGCGGCTCGTACCCGTCCGGGCACGCCACCACGGCGTACCAGGCCGGCATCACGCTCGCGACGCTCGTCCCCGAGCTCGCGCCCGAGATCCTCGCCCGCACGTCCGAGGCCGGCAACGACCGCATCGTGCTCGGCGTGCACTACCCGCTCGACATCATGGGCGGTCGCATCGACGGTGAGGCCGCCCTCGCCGCCCGCTGGTCGGACGAGCAGTACCGCACCCAGGTCCTCGAGCCCGCCCGCGCCGAGCTCGTCGGCTACCTGCAGGCGAAGTGCGGCGGCACCCTCGCGTCGTGCATCGCGGCCGAGAAGCGCTACACGGACGACCCCTACGGCGGGCAGGCCATGCCCGGCGGCACCGCGCAGGTCGTCACCGACCGTGCATCGGCCGTCACGGTCTACCGCGAGCGCATGACCTACGGCTTCCCCCGCACGGGCGTCGCCGGTCAGGCTCCCTCGGTGCCGGCCGGTGCGTCCGACCTGCTCCGCACGGCGTTCCCGACGCTGACCGACGCGCAGCGCACCGCCGTGCTCGCCCAGACCGAGATCGACTCGGGCTACCCGCTCGACCAGACCGGCTCCGCCGCCGGCTCGTGGGAGCGCCTCGACCTGGCCGCCGCGACGAGCGCCACGGTCGCGATCGCGTCCGACGGCACCGCGAAGGTGCTGTCCACCGGCGGCACGGCCACGGTCGTCTCCGGGGTGCTGACCGCCCCGCAGGGCACCACCGTCCAGGCCGGCAACGCGATCGCCCTGCGCGGGACCGGCCTGCCCGCCGGTGCCACGCTCCGGGTCGTGCTGCGGTCCGACCCGGTGACGGTCGGCACGCTGACGGTCGCGGCCGACGGCACCGCGACCGGCTCCGTCACGATCCCCGCGACGACGCCCGCGGGCACGCACACGCTCGACCTGGTCGACACCTCCGGCGCCTCGGCGCTCGCCGCGCCGCTCGGCATCACGGTGACGGCCGTGGCGACCGCGGGCGGTGGCGGCGCAGCCGGCGCCGTGCCGGCCGGGGTGCACCTGCCCGTCGTCAGCGGCTGATCCGCCACCTCCGACGGAGGGGAGGCGCGGTGCCCGCCCGCACCGCGCCTCCTGTCCGCCACCCCTGACGGAGGGGAGGCGCGGTGCCGGTCCGCAGCGCGCCTCCCGTCCGCCGCCCCGTGACGGGCGGGAGGCACGGTGCCCCGCCGCCCCGCGCCTCCCGTCCGTCCCCACATGACGGACGGGAGGCAGGGCGCCTCGCCGCCCCGCGCCTCCCGTCCGTCCCACCGCCACCCCGACACCGGAAGTCCTCCTCGTGCAGCGCTCCACCCTCTGGGCCACCGTCGGCGGCGTCGCCGCCGCCGTCACGGCGGCCGCGATCGCCGTCCCGCTCCTGACCGCGGGCGGCCCCGCCCCGGCGGCCGTGCCGACCCACTCGGCAGCCGCGACCTCGACGCCCGTGCCCGGAGTGCCGCAGGTGGACGCCGCGGCGCTCGCCGCCCTGCCCGAGGCGCAGTACTCCGCCGTGGTCGACGGGCTGCTGCCGTGGGACCGGACGACCACCGCGGCCCACGTGTTCCACCTGACCGCCGACGCGCCGCTCTTCGGCGACGGTCGGACCGCCCCCGTGGCGCGGTTCGCGAAGACCGACTTCCTGCAGCACCCGACGACGGTCGTCGGGCTGCGACGGCAGGGGCCCTGGGAGCTCGTGCTGACGCCCGCACGGCGGCAGCTGCCCTCCGCGGCGGGTGCCGGGGGTGCGGCGGCGCAGACCGCGGCGTGGGTGCCGGCCGACCTGCTGACCGCCGTGGCGGCACCGACCGCGCGCGTGGTGGTCTCGACGACGGAGCAGTCCGTGTCGATCGTCTCCGCGTCGACCGGGGCGGTGCAGCAGCACTTCGCGGCGGGCGTCGGGACGGCGGACACCCCGACGCCGACCGGGGTCACCGGCTACCTGGAGGAGCGGTACGCCGACCCGTCGCAGGGCACCGGGGAGCACCCGATCCAGCTCACCTCGCTGCACTCGAGCGCGGCCGACGAGCCGTACGGTGGCCACGACGGCGGGTTGATCGGGCTGCACTGGAACGCGACGAACTCGGGTGCGGTGTCGCACGGGTGCGTGCGGCTGTCCGCCGAGGCCGTGGCGGCGCTGGACGCGTTGCCGCTCGGGACGCTCGTGACGGTGGAGTGAGCCGGTTCCGGGGCTCGCTAGAGCTCGACCTCGATCGGCTCGGGGCGCACCAGCTCGTGCACGCCGCTGATGACCTCGCTCGGACGGAACGGGTACCGGTCGATCTCGGCCTGGTCGCTGATCCCCGTCAGGACGAGGACGGTGTGCAGCCCGGCCTCGATGCCGGCCTGCACGTCGGTGTCCATGCGGTCGCCGATCATGCCCGTGTTCTCGGAGTGTGCCCCGATCCGGTTCATCGCCGACCGGAACATCATCGGGTTCGGCTTGCCCACCACGTAGGGCTGCTTGCCGGTGGCCTTCTCGATCATCGCGGCGATGGCGCCCGTCGCGGGCAGGACGCCCTCGGCGCTCGGGCCGGTGGCGTCGGGGTTCGTCACGATGAACCGGGCACCGTCGCGGATGAGCCGGACGGCCTTGGTGATCGCCTCGAACGAGTAGTTGCGGGTCTCGCCGACGACCACGTAGTCCGGCGCGGTCTCGGTCATGATGAACCCGGCCTCGTGCAGGGCCGTGGTCATGCCGGCCTCGCCGATCACGAACGCGGAGCCGCCGGGCATCTGCGAGCGGCAGAAGTCGGCGGTGGCCAGGGCGCTCGTCCAGATGCGTTCCTCGGGCACGTGCAGCCCGGAGCTCCGGAGCCGTGCGCTGAGGTCACGCGGCGTGAAGATCGAGTTGTTCGTCAGGACGAGGAACTCGGTGCCCTCGTCGAGCCACTGCTGGATGAGCTCGGGGGCTCCCGGCAGGGCCTGGTTCTCGTGGACGAGCACACCGTCCATGTCGGTCAGCCAGCACTCGACCTCGTCACGCGTCGCCATGGTGCCACCGTACCGGGCGCCGGCCACGGGGAGCCGGGCGCGCGGGACGACAGGGCTGCGCGGGCGGGCGGTCGTTCGTCCGGACGCCTGGCCGGTGGGCCACCGAGGTCTGGCCGGGCGGACACCGACCGTCGTTCGGCTTTGCCCTAGGATTTTCGTACCCGTACCGGATCAGGAGGACCCCCGTGCTCGTCGACCCAGGACCCCCGAGCAGCGCACCCCGCCCCACCGGCGGACCGGACGCCCCGACGACGCCGTCGGACGAGCCCGCGCCGCCCGCCCGTCGCCGCGGCCGCCCGAACGTGCTGTCCCGCGAGCAGGTCGTCGACGCCGCGACCGAGATCGCGAACGAGGAGGGCCTCGACCGCCTGTCCTTCCGTGCCCTCGGCGCCAAGCTCGGCGTCGCCCCGATGACCGTGCACCGGACCATCGGCGGCCTCGACGACCTGCACGCCGAGCTCGTCCGCCGCACGGTCGACGAGTTCACCGCGACCTTCGTCTGGCCCGAGGACTGGCGCGCGGTGGTGCGCACCTTCGCCACGACCTTCCGCGACCTCATGCGGACGCACCCGCTCGTGCTCGAGTCGCACAGCCAGCGCGCCCCGCTCGCCTCGACCGAGTCCGACGCCGTCGTCGCGAAGGTCGTCGGCGCGCTGCAGCAGGCCGGGCTCCCCGAGCGCGAGGCGATGTACGCGTTCTTCGTCGTGTACGACTTCGTCGTCGGGCACGCGGGCGTGCAGGTCGGCCGGGGCGACTCCGAGGCCGGACGCCCGGAACGGCACCGACTGGTCGGCGAGCTGCTCGGCGAGCACTCGTACGACGAGCGGTTCGCCCTCGGGCTGGACGTGCTGCTGGCCGGCATCGAGGCACGGGTCCGGACGCACGGCACGGGCGCGACCGGCACGGCGGGCGACGGCTCGGGCGCGACCGGCACGGGCACCACGGGCACCACCGGCACGGCGGGCGACGGGTCGGGCACCACCGGCACGCCGGGCGACGGGTCGGACGCCGGCCGCACCGGCCCCGCGACGGACGGACCGGGAGCCCGCGCATGAGCACCGTCGACCCCCAGCAGGTTCGCCGCGAGCGCGAGGCCGCCTGGCGCGGGACGACCGGCGCCCTCGTGATGACCGTCGTCGGCGCCGTGCTCGTCGCCGCTGCCGGAGCGGTCGCGGGCCTCGCGGTGTCCCGCTTCGTCCTGGTCTTCCGGATGATGCAGGTGAACAGCGTCTTCTCGGACAGCCCCGACCCGGAGTCGGTCTGGTGGGCCGCACCCGGGGCCGTCGTCGGCACCCTCGTCGCCGTGGCCGTGTACTCCCGCTGGAACCACCGGTGGTCCGGCCGGACGAGCGACTTCGCGGGCGTCGGACCGCTGCAGCCGTGGTTCCTCGGCGCGACGGCGATGCTCTGGTGGGAGACGTCGCGGTGGCCCGCGCCCGACCGCGTCGGGGTCGCCGTCGACCCCACGTTCGGGCACGACGAGGTCTGGGGCCTCGGCGAGTGGATCTGGTACGCGACGGTCTGGTGGGTGCCCGCCCTCGCGACGCTGGTCACGGTGCTGCTCCTCGTGGCCGGCGGCGTGACACGGCTCGGACGCGGCAACCGACGGGCACGCCTCACCGACGTGCTCGCGAACGGTCGCCGGGTCGTCGGCGAGGTCACCGCGGTCAGCGGCGGGACCAGCCCCGACGCGTCGCGCACCCTGCTGCGGTGGACGTTCTCGTTCGTCGACCTGCAGGGCGTGCGGCGCTGGGTGGAACGGACCGAGGGCTTCGCGCACGGCGAGGGACCCGTCGTCGGCATGCCCGTCACGGTGCTGTACGACCCGGCGCGGCCGGGCGACCGGAAGCGCATCTTCACGGCGACGACGCGGGACCCCGGCCCCGAGGACTTCCTCCGCCCCGGCACCTCCTGAGCCGCGGGCGGTCCTGGCGGACGCCCGACTGGCTGGGTCAGCTGAACCGGCAGGACCGGCAGGACGGTCAGGACGGCCCTCCGCCCGCGGGACCGGCGGGTCCGCCGGGTCGCCGGACGGGAGGCGCGACCCACGCGCCCTACGCTGGTCACGTGACCGAGCGCCTCCCGTCCGACCCCGTGGTCCCGTCGACGGCACCGGCCCACGTGAGCCGACCCGACGCCGACCCGGCGGTCGCCGGCGCGGCCGCACCGCCGGTCCTCCCGCCGTCACACGAGGCGACCACGAACGGCGTCGGACCGCACCCCGAGCCGTGGCCCGACGACCCGCGGCTCGACCCGGAGCTCCTCGCGGCCGGGGACACCCGCAACGTCGTCGACCGCTACCGGTACTGGTCGATGGAGGCCATCGTCGCGGACCTCGACACCCGCCGGCACGCGTTCGACGTGGCGATCGAGAACTGGCAGCACGACCTGAACATCGGGTCGATCGTGCGGAGCGCCAACGCGTTCCTCGCCGGGACCGTGCACATCATCGGACGGCGGCGGTGGAACAAGCGCGGCGCGATGGTCACCGACCGGTACCAGCACGTCCGGTACCACCCCGACGTCACGGCGTTCACCGCGGCGATGCGCGCCGAGGGCCGACCGGTCGTCGCGATCGACAACACCCCGGGCGCCGAGCGCATCGAGACCGCCGCGATCCCGGAGCGGTGCGTGTTCTTGTTCGGCCAGGAGGGGCCCGGCCTGACCGACGAGGCCGTCGCCGGCGCGGACGCACACCTGGAGATCACGCAGTTCGGGTCGACGCGGAGCGTGAACGCCTCGGCGGCGGCGGCGATCGTCATGCACAGCTGGGTCGTCCAGCACGCGACGCTGCCGGGCTGACGGGCGGGATCGCCGGTCCGGGTGGGCGGGCTGCGGTCGTGCGGCGCTGGCGGGTTCCGTGCCGGCGGTGCTGTGCTGCCCGGCTTCCGGCTTCCGGCTTCCGGCTTCCGGCTTCCGGCTTCCGGCTTCCGGCTTCCGGCTTCCGGCGGAGGGGCGGCGGTCGGGTCAGCGGGCGGCGGTGGTGCGGCGCGCGACGAGCCGGGGTTCGACGAGGGTCTCGTGCGCCTCGGTGGTCGGGTCGGCGATGCGCGCGAGCAACCGCTCGCCCGCGCCCCGGCCGATCTCGACGCTGCGGTCGTCGATGCTCGTCAGCCCGACGTAGGCCGTCGCCGCGAGCGGTGTGTCGTCGTAGCCCATGACCGACACGTCCTCGGGCACGCGGAGGCCCCGCGCGGCCAGGGCCGACATCGCGCCGAGGGCCATCACGTCGTTCGCGGCGAACACCGCGGTGACGTCGGGGTGGGTGTCGAGGAGCTCGTCGAGGGCGCGGGCGCCGGCCTCCTCGGTGGGCTCCCCGCGCAGCACGACCGAGACGACCGACGGGGCGCCGGCGACGCGCGCGGTGTCCGCGGTGCGCTCGGTGCCGGCGACGGACGGGGCGGCAGCGGGCGCGGCGGTCGCGACGGACGGGGCGCCGGTGACCGAGGGGGTGGGTGCCGACCCCGGGACGGCGGTGGGGTCCGTGGCGGCGGCGAGCCCTGCCTCCAGGCCGGTGAGCCGCTCCGCCGAGGCGGCCGACGTCGCGCCGACGAACCCGATGCGCGTGTGCCCGAGTGCGAGCAGGTGCTCGGCGGCCATCCGGCCTCCCGCGCGGTCGTCGTTCGCGACGGTGTCGGCGCGGGGGAGGGCGGCGCGTCCGCCGGCGACCACGACCGGCATGCTCGCCGGGATCGCGAGGTCGGTGTCGGGCTCGCCCACGATGACGATGCCCTCGACGCGCATGGACAGGAAGCCCTCGACGGGGGAGGCGTCCAGGCCCGTGTTGAGGAACCGGTCGGCGACGACGAGGCGGTGGCCCTGGTCCTGGAGGGCCTCGCGCAGGCCGGTCAGGACGTCGACGAACCACGGGTTCCGGAAGTCGTCGAGGACGACCCCGACCGTGCGGCTGCGGGTGCCCGCGAGCGAGACGGCCGCGGTCGAGGGGCGGTAGTCGAGCTCCTGGATGGCCTGCAGCACGGCCTGCCGCCGCTGGTCGCTCACGCGGGGCGAGCGTTGCAGCACGAGCGACACGAGCGACTTCGAGACGCCTGCGCGCGCGGCCACGTCGTAGATGGTGGCGGGCTTGCCGTCTCCCATGATCGCCTTCGACCTCCCGTGGTGTCCCTCGACCCTACCGGCCCGGCGCCTGGGTCCGGCCTGCGGGGTCCGGACTCCCGGGTCCCGGCCTCGGACTCCCGGTCCCTGTTCCCCGGGGATGGAGCAGAAGATGTCGGGTCGATGCCCGGTACCCGACGTCTTCTGCTCCATCCGCCGCGGGTGGGGGCCGCGGTGGGTGGGTGCCTCCTCCACAGACGGGAGGCCCGTGGCGCGTGTCCACAGATGCGGCGGCCCGGCCCTGGGTCGCGCCCGGCACCCGGAGGCTCGGAGCATGCAGCCACGAGCACTCCCGCCCGCGCTCCGTACCCGTCCGTTCGACGTCGCCGCGGCCGACCGGGAAGGGGTGCACCGGGAACGACTGCGCCGTGGGGACCTGGACCGACCGAGCCGGTCCCTCCGGTGGCACCGCTCGCGGCCACCCACCGGGGTGGACCGCATCCGCGCCTTCCGCCCGGTCCTGCAGCCGGGGCAGTTCGTCAGTCACGTCTCCGCCGCCGTGCTGTGGGGGCTCCCGCTGCCGAGGGCGCACCCCGGCGACGACCCGGTGCACGTGACGAGCGTCCTGCCCGCCGC
>Ga0308161_1006323_pt1 | contig 10056 bp, 5 predicted proteins | sample PhyFR2_FD_201034 | JGI IMG/M metagenome (GOLD analysis project Ga0308161, IMG submission 201034) | Phyllosphere microbial communities from UC Gill Tract Community Farm, Albany, California, United States - DLSLF.R2 | ecosystem: Host-associated > Plants > Phyllosphere > Unclassified | place: USA...
CGCAGCGGTAGTTCAGTCGGTTAGAATACCGGCCTGTCACGCCGGGGGTCGCGGGTTCGAGTCCCGTCCGCTGCGCCATATTCGGTAACCTGGAATGCTGAACGCCAGGTCACCACAGAAAGCCCGCTCATTGAGCGGGTTTTTTTTGCCCGAAATATGGCAAAAAATCGTGCGATAAACTTTTTTAAATAAATTGCATTTAAATCAAGACATTACGATTTTTTGGTGTATGATGCGCCCACACCGAAACGAAGGGTGATTAGCTCAGCTGGGAGAGCATCTGCCTTACAAGCAGAGGGTCGGCGGTTCGATCCCGTCATCACCCACCATTCGCTTCAAGTGTTACGCGCAGCGGTAGTTCAGTCGGTTAGAATACCGGCCTGTCACGCCGGGGGTCGCGGGTTCGAGTCCCGTCCGCTGCGCCATATTCGGTAACCTGGAACACTGAACGCCAGGTCACCATAAGAAGCCCGCTCAATGAGCGGGCTTTTTTTCGTCCTGAAGATCTTGCATATGCCTTCCTTCGATATTTTCGTACGAACGCACCTCTAATTTCGCACGCCGTTACGTGGTTTCCCCTGTCAGCTCCCACCTCATTGGATTCTGCATCCGGCTGGGGTTTGAACAACCCCACGAGGTCCTGAACACCCCGGAGCTTCGGTTCACTGAATCGAGTTGCCCTGAACCGTGCTGGTGCGCCATGACCTGACGGAATACCCCCATGCCCATTGGTCGATTGCACCCCTTGCCGCTTAAACGGTTATCTATTGCCAGGCAAAGACTTCCATGGGAGCGACCGGCAGCAAGATGCTGCGGTGCCCGCTTTCTAAAATAATGGCCTGTCAAGGCGACAAAATAGTCTGCAAGGGGAATGGCACTGTATGAAATATCCATTACGTCCGTTGGTGTTCTGGCCAACGTTTCTGATCCTGCTGGCAGCGGTGATCGCCAGCTACGTCGACCTCAATGCATTCCTTGCGGTCAGCAAGCAGCTCAATAACCTGATCCTGAAAAACTTTTCCTGGCTGTTCAGCGCCGGCTCTTTTGCCATGGTGGTGCTGACAGCGATCGTCTACTTCTCCGCACTCGGAAACGTGCGAATCGGCGGCGAAGATGCGCAGCCGTTGCTGAGCAAGTGGCGTTGGTTCATGGTGGCGCTGTGCACCACGCTGGCCGTGGGCGTGCTGTTCTGGACCACCGCCGAACCGCTCTACCACCTGTATTCGCCGCCCACCAGCCTGCCGATTGAAGCGGGCAGCGGTGCCGCAAAAAGCTTCGCAATGTCGACGATGTTCCTGCATTGGACCATCACCCCCTACGCGATTTACCTGGTGCCTTCGCTGGTGTTTGCGCTGGTGTTCTACAACCGTCGCAGCCACTTCTCTATCGGTGCCATGCTTGAGCCGTTGCTGGGCCCTGCGCGGGTCAAGCGCTATGCCGGGTTGATCGACACCCTGGCGATGTTCGCCCTGGTGGCCGGTATGGCGTCATCCCTGGGCACCGGCGCGCTGACGTTAGCGGGTGGCCTGAGCCAGTACATCGGCGGCGAAACCACGCCGTTGCGCCTGGCGGTCATCATCGCAATCATCGTCATCACCTTTGTCGCGTCGGCCGCCAGTGGCTTGCAGCGCGGCATTGTGATGCTGTCGTCGTTCAACGCCTGGATCATGCTCGCGCTGGGGCTGTTTGTGCTGCTGTGCGGGCCGACGTTGTACATGTTCAGTCTCGGCGTCGAGTCCCTCGGCGTGTACCTCGACACCTTTTTCAGCCGCAGCCTGTTCACCGGTGCCAGCAGTGGCGACACCTGGCCACAGAGTTGGACGGTGTTCTATTGGTCGGTGTGGTTTGCCTGGGCGCCGGTGAGTGCGCTGTTCCTCGGCAAGATCGGGCGTGGTTATACCGTGCGTGAATTCATCCATATCAACATGCTGTACCCGGCGCTGTTCACGGCGGTGTGGATCTGCATTTTCTCCGGCAGCAGCCTGTATTTCGACGCGCTGGGCGATGGCAGCCTCAACCGCGTGCTGAACGAGCAGGGCGTCGAGCACGTGCTGTACCAGATGTTCCAGCAGTTGCCCGCCAGCGGCCTGATGATCGCGTTTCTGCTGTTCGTGGCGTTTATCTCGTTTGTTACCGCCGCAGACTCCAGCACCGACGTGATCGCCAACCTGTGCAGCAAAGGCGTGACCGCCGACTCGGACCTGGATGGCAACCCGATGTTGAAGATCGTCTGGGGCGTGATCATCGGCACGGTGTCGTGGGTGATGGTCGCTTTTGTCGGCATCGACGGGGTGAAGATGCTTTCCAACCTGGGTGGCTTGCCGGGGATGATCCTGGTGTTGCTGGCCAGTACCTCGCTGATCTTCTGGTTGAAAAACCCTCTATTGCTGGACGTGAAAAGCCTCCAGCCGACCGCCGAGACGGATGTGCGTGGCGCCGGCCCTGTGCCGGACTTTGCCCGCTGATCGATAGAACCGCTGCTGGAGTTACTGATGGAAATCGTCACCGAATTTGCCTACACCGTGCGTGAAATCGAGCATTGTCTTATCCCACTCAAAGACGGCACGCACTTGGCTGCGCGTATCTGGCTGCCGGAGGTCGCGGGTTCGCAGGCGTTCCCGGCGATCCTGGAATACCTGCCGTACCGCAAGCGTGACGGCACCGCCGTGCGTGATGCGCTGACTCATCCGTGGATGGCCGGGCAAGGCTATGTGTGTGTCCGGGTGGACATGCGTGGCAATGGCGAATCCCAAGGCCTGATGGCCGATGAATACCTGTTGCAGGAGCAGGATGACGCCCTCGAAGTGATCGACTGGCTGTGCCGGCAACCCTGGTGCGACGGCAACGTCGGCATGATGGGCATCTCCTGGGGCGGCTTCAACGGCCTGCAAGTTGCAGCGCGCCAGCCCGAGGCGTTGAAGGCGATCATCACCCTGTGCTCCACCGATGATCGCTTTGCCGACGACATCCACTACAAGGGCGGCAACCTGTTGATGGAGAACTTCGGTTGGGCCGCGACCATGCTCAACTTCAGCGCCGCCGTGCCAGACCCCTTGCTGGTCGGCGACGACTGGAAAAGCCTCTGGCACCAACGCCTGGAGGCCACGCCACTGCTCGCCGAAACCTGGTTGCAACACCAGACCCGCGATGACTACTGGCGCCACGGCTCGGTGTGCGAGGACTATTCGAAAATCAAGGCAGCGGTGTATGCCGTCGGCGGTTGGGGCGACGCCTACCGCAACACCGTTTCGCGCCTGATGGAACATCTGCCGGGGCCGAAGAAGGCCATGATCGGTCCCTGGATTCACAAATACCCACACTTCGCGGTGCCCAATCCGGCCATCGGCTTTCTGCAAGAAGCCAAACGCTGGTGGGATCACTGGCTGAAGGGCATCGATAATGGGGTGATGGACGACGCATCCTGCACTTTTTACCTACAGGATATTCTGCCGCCAAAGGGCAGTTACGCTGAACGGCCGGGTATCTGGGTGCAGACTGCCGGCTGGCCGGATCCCCAGGTGCAGTGGACCGATTTCAACCTCGGTGAGCAAGGGCTGAGCCGTGGCGCCCAGCCCCTGGCAACACCGCGCAGCATTTTTTCGCCGCTGACCACTGGCCTGCACCAGGGCGAGTACTGCGCCATCTGGTTTGGCCCCGATGGGCCGACGGATCAGCGCCGGGATGACGCCCATTCACTGTGTTTCGACTCCCAACCGCTGACTGAACCCCTAGCGCTGCTGGGCGATGCGCGCCTGACGCTGCGCCTGGCCAGCGACACAGCTTGCGGCCAATTGATGGCGCGGCTGAATGCCGTGGCGCCGGACGGGCAGGTCACGCAGATCACCTACGGTGTCCTTAATCTCAACCTGCGCGAGGACTTTTCCCACGTAACCCCAGTAGTACCGGGCGAGCCGATGGATGTGCATCTGAGCCTGGACCATATCGGCATGCGCCTGCCGGCGGGTTACCGTTTGCGCCTGGCCTTGAGCACCGCCAGTTTCCCGTTGCTGTGGCCCAGCCGTGAGCTGACCACCTTGACGTTGCTGCCCGCCCTGCAGCGCTTGCAACTGCCGGTGTTTACCGGCGACGCGGTGGAATGCCCGTTCGAGGCGCCGCAAGCTGCCACACCGGCGGCGCTGGAAGTGCTGCGCGCCGCCGCGCCGAAACGCACGTTGATTGAGGATGTGGGCAGTGGCGAAGTCTGCGTGAAGATCGAGGACGACCTGGGCGCGGTGCGCTTCACCGACCACGGCTTGTCAGTGGACCAGCGTTGCACCGAGCAATATCGCACCTTGCCGTGGGACCCTCTGTCAGCCCGTGCCGATATTGAGTGGCACTACCGCGTGGGCCGCGACGAGTGGTGTGTGGAGGTGGAAAGCCGCCTGAGCGTGCACGCTGACGCCGAGTGGTTCTACGTCGACGCGGAGCAGACGGCCTGGGAAAACGGCCAGTTGGAACACCGCCGGCAATGGAGCAAACGCGTGGCCAGGGTCGCGCTGTAAGTGAGCAACTGGCAGGATGCTTGCCCACGTGATCTCTGCGGGCCTGGGTAAACCTGGGCCCGTGTTTGCCATTGGAATCGCTCATGTCGCGCCGAAACGTCGATCTTCCCCCGCTGAACTGTCTGCAGACCTTCGAAGCGGCCGCCCGCCATTTGAGCTTTACCCAGGCCGCCCATGAACTGAACCTGACCCAGAGTGCGGTCAGCCGCCAGATCAAACGCCTGGAAGAAGACCTCGCCCGCCCGCTGTTCTACCGACTGGCCTTGGGCCTGAGCCTCACACCGGCGGGTGTGCGTTATTTCCGCACCATCCAGCGCTTGTTGCGCGAACTGGACCGCGAGTCCGCCGAGTTGCGCCGTCGCGGTGCCGATCGCCAGTTGACCCTGGCCAGCACGCCCACCATCAGCTCCATCTGGCTGGCCGCGTTGCTTCCGGCGTTCCAGCGCGAACACCCGGACCTGGACATCCGCATCCTGTGCAGCGAAAGCCCCAGCCACCTGGATGTGAGCGAATACGACCTGGGCCTGTTCTATCACCTCGATGAACTGCCTGCACCCCACGGCCTGGAGCTGACGCCGGTGTTCGACAGCGAGCAAGTGATCACCGTGTGCAGCCCTGGCTACATCGAACGCCACGGCCCGATTCGCGACCTGCAACACCTGCTGCACGCCCATACTCTGTTGATCGTCGAGGACCACTACCACGACTGGTTGACCTGGACCGACTGGTTTGCCGACGTCGGCGCCCACTACCACACGCCGCGCCATGCATTGCGCACCAATAGCTATCAACTGTTGATGCAATCGGCGGTGATGGGCCATGGGGTCGCGCTGGGCTGGAAGAGCCTGCTGGACGGTGAACTGGCTGCCGGGCGCCTGCAAATGGCCTTGCCACACACCATGCACAGCCGTGGTCGGCTGCATCTGATGCAACCTCATCACCGCAACCCGCCCTCGGCGGCGCGCAGTTTTCGTCAATGGTTGCTGGCCCATGCCAGCCACTTGAACAGCTCTCCTTAACTTTCGATTGCCCTCATGAACCTGACCTTCCTGACCTTTCCGGCGCTGTACAGTGCCACCATCCTGATGCTTACCGGCAACGGGCTGTTTTTCAGCTTTATCGGCCTGCGCCTGAGCAGCCAGGGCATCAATGAAGTGTGGATCGGTGCGCTGACGGCGGCGTACTACGGGGGGATGGTGTGTGGCGCCAAATTCGGCCACCGCATGATCGCCGGCGTCGGGCATGTGCGCTCGTATGTGGCCTGCGCCGGGGCCGCTACCATCATCGTGTTGTTGCATGTGCTGTTCGAGCAACTGGAGTTCTGGCTGGCGCTGCGTTTCGTGATGGGGCTGGTGATGATGAACCAGTACATGGTCATCGAGAGCTGGCTCAATGAGCAGGCGGAAAACAACCAGCGCGGCGCCGTATTCGCCGGTTACATGGTGGCCGTGTCCCTGGGGTTGATGCTGGGGCAGGGCGTGTTGATCTGGCGCCCGGAGCTGGATTTCAAGCCGCTGGTGATCGTCGCGATCTGCTTTGCCGCTTGCCTGCTGCCGGTGACCATGACCAAGCGTCTGCACCCGGCCAAGCTGGTGGCGGCGCCACTGGAAATCGGGTTTTTCTGGCAGCGCGTGCCCCAGGCGCTGACCACGGTGTTTGTCACCGGCCTGATGATCGGCGCGTTCTATGCCCTGGCCCCGGTGTTTGCCACGCGCAACGGCTTGAGCACCGCCGAGGCGAGCACCTTTGTCGCGGTATCCATTTTTGCCGGGCTCTGCGGCCAGTGGCCGATCGGCTGGCTGTCGGATCGCATTGATCGCTCACGGCTGATTCGCGCCTGCGCCCTGGCCTTGGGGCTGCTGGTGATCCCGCTGTGGGGGCTGGTGCCATTGCCTTACGCCGTGTTGCTGCTGTTTGGTTTTCTCAGTGGCTTGCTGCTGTTCACGCTTTACCCGTTGGCGGTGGCGCTGGCCAATGACAACGTCGAGCAACCCCGGCGCGTGCCGTTGAGCGCGATGATGCTTGCCACTCACGGCATCGGCGCCAGCCTGGGGCCGATGCTGAGCGGGGCGCTGATGAACAGCTACGGCCACGGTGCGTTCTACATGCTGTTTTCGGCCTGCGCGCTGTTGCTGATCTGGCGTGTGCAGCCCAGGAAAGTCACCGGCGAATACCTCGTCCAGGGCGCGCCGCTGCACCACGTGGCTATGCCGGAACACCCGATGGGCGCCATGGCCGCTGTGCTCGATCCTCGGGTGGATGAAATCCCCGAGGAACTGGTGATCAACGAACCCGCGCCCGACAGTGCGCCTTCTACGGCGCGTTCCGGCTGTGACGATAGTCGCTGACGGCCTCGTACACTGCCTTGCGCAAGCGGTTGATGCCGCCGATGGGGCGGTGCTCCGCCACGCCAAACCAGGGGTTGAATGACTGGTTGTCACAGGCGAGGTTCAGCTCAGGCGTATCGAAATCCTGGGCCGGGATCCGCACCTTGGCCACGCTTTCATACGGCGCGTCGCTCTCCTTCCATTCGATGCTGGTGTCTTCGATCGGCATGAATTTCTGCGGGTTCTGCCGCTGGATCTGCAACACGAAACAGGCCGGCACGCGGTCGGTGGACAACTGCTGGTTCAGGGCGCTGCGCAGGAAGTTCGGCAGGTCCTGGTTCTGCTTGGGCAGCGCGTATTCCGGGCAGCTCTGCGGGTCGGGTGCAACGCGGAACTTGGCGTTGGCCGCGCCGAACTTGTAGGGCGATACGGAAAAGTACGTGGTCTGCGTCGGGCTGGCCGGTGCGGGCGCCAGGGTTGCCAGGGCGATAAACAGATGGCGCACTTGCCAACTGCGTGGGTCGGCCTTGGGGAAGAACGCCATGACTTTCTTGCCATCCGCCTGGGCACCGATGTTCTGCGCGTATTCCGCCACATCGCTGACGAAGAAGTTCGGATGGCTGAACATCACGAAGTCCTGTTCGGCACGGGTTTGTTGATCGGCGAGCAACTGTTTGCCCGGCACATCAAGCAACTTGATCGCCATGCCACGGGCATCGCGAATGCTGTCAAACTGCGGGTAGGCGTTGCCGTTGGACAATCTCATTGTCGCCTGCCAGGTCTTGCCCGGTTCGGCGAACACACCCTGGCGCAACGCCGGGTCGAGGTCGGCCAACACGCTGACTTCGGCCTTCACGCAACCGTGGGCCTTGGCGTGGGCATCGCGCAGGTAGCGCGTGCCCTCGCGGTGCTGATCGACGATGCGCACGGCAGTCTGGATGATGCCCTGGGTCATCGCCGCTTCACCCGGCGGGATCTGCTCGTTGGGTGACACCGGCCCGCTGTGCTGCCAGGCGTACCAGGCGGTAGCGGCCAGCCAGCCGAGCAAGCCCAGGCCCACCAGCCACAGCAAGCTCTTGCCGAGGAATCTCCCGATGCGCAGCCACAGGCGGGCGAGCAGGGACGGTTGGTCGTATCGAGATCGGATCATCATGGCAGTTGTTGCTCCAGCGGGCCGCCCAGCACTTTGAGGTATTCCAGCAGCGCCCAGCGTTCCTGCGGCAGCAGGCCACGGCCGATGACGCCGTTGCCACGAGCGCCTGCACGGAATTCGTGGCCGCTGTTGTGGTTACCGGTGATTTTGGTATCGAAGACAAAGGCATTCTTGAACGCCGTGGTCTCGAAACCGAGATGGCGCGGGTCGTAATTGAAGGTGCCTTTATAGAAGGTGGTGCTGCGCTCGTCCTGGGGCGAGAGCAATTGGTAGATTGTCGGCACCGACCCGTTATGCAAAAACGGCGGCGTGGCCCACACGCCGGCCAGTGGGCGTGCCTTGTAGGCGCGCAGCTCGCGCACGCCAATCGGCAGGCCGTAGCCATCCAGGCGCGGGCGCTCGGCCGGGGTGACACCGGCGGCGCGGTAGGCGTGGTCTTCGACAAAGGCGGTGACATAGGCCAGGCCCTTGGCCACAGACATTTTTTTCAGGTCCAGAGGCTCGGTCGGTGTCGGGTGCAATTGGACATTCAGCTTGGCCAGCTCCGCCGGGTCCCATTGCAGGGCGCTGAGGTCGTAGCGCTGGTCGGCGATGTTGCTGGCAGTGCCGGGGTCGGTGCCGATGTAGTCCACCGGTAACATTTTCAGGGTTTGCACCGGGCGACCACCTTCCTGGCTGACGGTGGGCACGTGGCAGCCGGCGCAGTTTTCGGCGAACAGCGCTCGGCCTTGGGCGGCCAGAGGCTTGTCGACGGCGCCGAACAAATCCTCGGGCCAGGTCGGCGGTTGGAGGCGTTGCAGGGTTTCTTCGATCAGGTTGAGGTCGCGCACGCGTACGCTGGACGGATAACGTGCATCGCCCTGAAGGGGCTGGCCCGCGCCATCGAAAAACGTCAGGGTCGCGCCCACGCCGAGGGCTTCGCCGATATTGCGTGCCATAGGCTGCTGGGCCGAGCCGTTCCATTGCACCCAGTCGAAGGTCCAGATGTCCCACAGTTGCGGGTAGTCCACCGGTGCGTTGGCGACGCGGTAGTTGTCCGGGGAAATGGCGTCGCCAAAGCTGGCGTTGGCGATGCGGCCAAACGCATCGGTACGGCCCGGGCCTTCTTCGGTGGGGTAGAGGCCACGGTGGGTGTCGTTCCAGGCGACCTTGAGGAATTGGTTCAGCGACTGCTTGAAGTCCTGGCGCAGTTGGCTGTGCTCGGCCTCGTAACGGTCGCCCAGCACCTGGCGGGCGAAGCGTTCAAATTTCCAGGGGTTGTAATACGTCGCAGCGAGGCTGGCGACCAGGGCCTGGCCGAAGCTGCCGCCGCGCAGGGTGGGCACGCTGGACGGCAGCACGTGTTGCGCCGAGCCGCCGTCGATCCGCACCGCCTGGCCCTTGAAATGCAATTCGCCGGTGTGGCAGGCGGCGCAGGTGATATCCAGGTACTCAACGTTGCTGCCGGGGTTTTTATGGCGGGCAAACCCTACCGGCAGGTTGCCGGGATTTTGTGTTGTGGGCACTTGCTTGGGATCCACCAGGAAGCCGAAGCGCGCCAGGTATTGCGGCGTGGCAAAACGTCCCTCGGAGAACGGTAGCTCCAGGGCGGTGAACCAGTCGTAATGCAGGCCTTTTACTTGAGTGCCCTGGGGCGTGAAGTAATAGGTCTGGCGGTCGGCGGCACTCCACTGGTCCTGGTAGTGCACCTGCTCCACAGGCACGTAGTCCGGTAGCTTGGGATTGACGGTGTAATAGAGCACCACCGCCAGCAACAGCACCAGAAGGGTGAATATCAGGAGTAAAACACGGGAAAAAATGCGCAAGATAACTATCCTTGTCGAGTTGTCGCGTTGTTATGCCACTACGGCACAAGTGCGGCAAGTGGCCATGAGCCTGTTGGCAGGCGGTCCCGCGATCCTTCGCGGGGGCTCATCATGAATGAAAATGCTTTTAAACACGTGAACTTATCGGAAGTTTCCTGCTCACATGCCGGTAGCCATTGGTCGTGGCCGCCTGATAAGCTCGCGACTTTATTCGAATGCCCTATTGGCGCATGAACAAGGAAATAGCATGAAACAGCATCGGTTGGCGG
>Ga0308161_1006326_pt1 | contig 10052 bp, 12 predicted proteins | sample PhyFR2_FD_201034 | JGI IMG/M metagenome (GOLD analysis project Ga0308161, IMG submission 201034) | Phyllosphere microbial communities from UC Gill Tract Community Farm, Albany, California, United States - DLSLF.R2 | ecosystem: Host-associated > Plants > Phyllosphere > Unclassified | place: USA...
AATCACGGAATTAGTGTAAAATATATTTTGAGCGTTTTTTTGGCTGAATGGAATTTATGAAAAAGGACTGAGACATGATGACTGAGCAATTATTAGCTGGATTATATGAAGGTATTGCAAAAGAAGCTGTTTTGATTAATGAACCCTTAAAAAATCATACGTATACGAAGATGGGTGGATTGGCAGATCTTTTCCTCATCCCGTCGACATACGAAGAAACTGCCTTCGCCGTCCGGTATGCGTATGAAAATGACCTCCCGTTGACGATGCTCGGAAACGGCTCGAATCTCGTCGTCCGTGACGGGGGTATCCGCGGAATCGTTTTATCTTTTGAAAAGTTAACGGATATTTCGGTTGAAGGTCACGAACTGATTGCCCAAAGCGGTGCTGCGATTATTCAGGCTTCACGTATCGCCTACGACCATGCTTTGAGCGGGCTCGAGTTCGCCTGCGGTATTCCGGGAACGATCGGCGGAGCCCTGATCATGAATGCCGGAGCATATGGCGGAGAAGTAAAAGACTGTCTCCACAGCGCAACCGTCTTGACACGTAAAGGTGAGTTATTGAATATCTCACAGGAAGAGCTTGAGCTCGGATACCGGACGAGCTGTTTTTCGAAAAAAGAGTACATCATTTTAGAAGGACGTTTTTCACTAACAGAAGGCGATCCTGCTCTGATCAAAGAAATGATGGATGATTTGACACATAAACGGGAGACAAAACAACCACTTGAATACCCTTCTTGCGGGAGTGTCTTTAAACGGCCGGAAGGATATTTCGCCGGTAAATTAATTCAGGATAGCGGATTACAGGGTGCACGCATCGGTGGTGCAGAAGTTTCTCAAAAACATGCCGGTTTCATCGTCAACATTCAAGACGCGACAGCGACTGACTACATTTCGCTTATTCGCCACGTGCAGGAAACCGTTCAAGAAAAGTTCGGCATCTTACTCGAGCCCGAAGTGAAAATCATCGGGGAAGAAGCTTGATCGTTTTTTATCATATCCAACCAAACAAAAGGAGCACCCGGACATGATCAACATGTCGGGATGCTCCTCTTTTCTTACCTTCAACCTTAGATTGCCCAGTTACCGTCACGCATCAGTGGTTCGCGTGTACCGTCCGATAACTCGCCATCAATTGACATCTGACCTGAACCAATCATGAAATCGACGTGTGTCATTGAATCGTTTGCACCTTGTGCCGCTAATTCTTCGTTCGACAAACTTGGTCCATTTTCAAGACAAGTCGAATAGGCGCGCCCAATCGCCAAGTGACATGAAGCATTCTCGTCAAACAACGTGTTGTAGAACAAAATCGGTGAGTGGTGAGGCACGAGGGCCACTTCTCCGAGATAACGGGCACCTTCATCCAATGAGATGAGTTCGTCAAGCGCTGCTTGTCCCTGTTTCGCTTCAGCTTTGACGATTTTTCCGTCTTCGAACCATAACGTGAATTCATCAATCAGGTTCCCGCTGTAGCTGAGCGGTTTTGTGCTTGAAACATGACCGTTGACGCCCGTTTTCTTCGGTAACGTGAAAACTTCTTCCGTCGGCAGGTTGGCGATGAAGTCGACGCCATCCGCGTTCGGTCCACCTCCACCGAGCCAGACGTGACGCTCCGGCAATTCAATCGTCAGTTCTGTACCTGGTGCTGAATAATGCAACTTGTTGTATTTCTTTTCTGTCAGGAAGGTAGCTTTCGTCCGCAGGTTGGCATCATGTTGCTCCCAAGATGCGACCGGATTGTCCTGGTCGACACGTGTCGCTTTCAAGATTGCATTCCATAGGTCTTCTACAGCGTTTTCCGACTCTGGGAATACCTTTGCCGCCCAGGCATCTGACGGCGCTGCAATGACGCACCAACTGACGTTATCGCTCATGACAAACTTGCGCCAATTAGCCAATGCAACACCAGCGGCTTTGTTCGCTCGTGCAATTCGACTTGATTCCACACCGTTCAATAAATCCGGATCTTCACTGACAACGGACAAGAAGGCTGTTTTTTCCTCTGCCAATTGATCAAAACGGGCTTTTAACCATTCCGGGAACGCATCAAATGAATCTTCCGGTGCATCAAAGTAACGGATTTTCGTCATTTCGTCATCTGACCATTGAACGTAGACATTTGAAGCTCCCACTTCATAAGCAACACGCGTGATTTCACGGACTAACGGTGCATTTTCAATTCCTGCCCGAATTTCGAGTTGTTGACCGGTTTGCAGGTTGATTCCTGTACGTACGGCAAGTGCAGCATACTTTTTTAATTGTTCTTGAGTCGGCATTATGTAATCCCCTTTCAACTATTACTCTTATTTTCACGAAATAGTTGCAATTTTGCAAGAAATAAGGCGAAACTAGAGATACAGAAGGAGTGTTGATGATGGAATTTACACCAGGAGATTTTAAATCCGCTTATACCTATTTCCACCGACAAGCATTAACAGCTGTCGGAAACGCGAAAGCACAAGAAGACTTATTGATCCAAGGAGAACTCGGATTAGCCCGGTTGACGACAGATCTTGCCTCTGAGGACGGCTCGGATGTCGAACGTGAAGCAGAACTTGTTCTTTACTTCCAACTCAAACAGTTGCTCGACATGCTACGCGCTTTGTACAACAAACGTTTCGAGATGCAACCGGAACAGGAGCAACTTTTATTGACCGCTGTTCTTTACTTCACGTCCCCGGTCGACGCTTTACCTGACGAAAATATTTTAGGACTGTTTGATGATGCTCAAATCGTCGAGGCTATTTATGAAGAACTGGCTGCAGATGTTGATCGTTTTCAACACCTTGAATGACAACAGGCACTAATGGCAAACATCAAAAAAAGAAGGATCCGATTTTTCATCGGACCCTTCTTTTTTGCTCTTAAACGCATAGAACTTACCATTTTACGCTTTTTGTTTTGAAGCGATATTAATTGTTGCGGCCTGTTCGTTCGATTGATCTACTTCAAGCTTCGATTTATTGAGCCATGTGTAAACCATTCCCATGAACAGTGCTCCACCGATAATGTTTCCGAACAACGCCGGAACCAGGTTATGAATCGCGCCGGCAAAGGAAATTGCTTCCGGATGCGGGACGACTAAAGCAAGTGAGAACAATGCCATGTTGGCAATGACATGGTCAAAACCGGATGCAAAGAATACAGCGACCAAAATCATCATCATCATGATTTGTGCGAGTTCATTTTTCATGTTTTTCGGAATGAAAATCGCTAGACAGACCATCCAGTTACAGAAGATGGCTCGTGTAAAAATCTCCCATGTCGTATGATGAATTTTCGTCTCGGAAACAGCAAACAGCCAGTTCTCCATTCCAAGTTCCTGAATAATCCCTGTTTGTGAGAAAAGTAAAGCGAAAGCGAGTCCACCGAGACCGTTTCCGATGAAACATAATGTCCATACTTTAAACGTATCCATTTTCGAAGTGAAACCACGCATTGTCGACGTCGTGAAATACATCGTATTTCCGGTAAATAATTCTGCTCCCCCGTACACGATCAAGACAAGCGCGACACCAAACGTTAACCCACCGACCAGTGTCGTAACCGGTGATTCATTTAAATATAAACCGTTGATTGCTTTAAGTGTAAATATGATGGCAAAACCAATGAATACTCCTGCTAACATCGCTCGAACCAAATATTCGAGCGGACGCATCCGCAGCATTTGTGTCGATTTGACAGCTTTTTTCCGTAATCCTTCTAATGCTTCTACTTCATTCATTGTAGAAACCCCGCTTTCTTTTGTTCAACACTTCACAATGTCTGTTCATTTATTATCATACTTCCATCTTATAAGATGTTCAAGTCATGAATAGACCCTATTTAGCGTTTTATCAAAAGAACAGGATGTAACCGATACCATTGTGTCAAGTTTGTGAAAAGTGCTTTTTCTTGGTGAATACAACTATTTTCCTGGAAGAATCCGCAACGATTCTTGGAACTTTTCAAAGAATACAGCCCGCCTGGAATTTACGAGTACATAGTCCTCGACAACGACACGATTAAACCGGTTTGCGGAAGAACTGGCACGTTCAATATCCCGGGGTGTATAGGCTTCAACACGTTGTCTGTCCATATCGAACGTGACATCAGAAAATGAATCCCGATAACGAATTTGAAGTTCGGATAAATCAGATACACTCAAAAAAAGTGCTAACGTATGATGCATGATCACCTTGGATAAACGACTTTCCAAAAATGAGGCCTTGCCGGATTCGGTCATCTTCCCGCTGCTTCCTGTCCAGTCCGCCTGTTCTTTTTCGGTAGGTTTGTATGTCAGCTTGACTGCCGTACCATCCACTGTTACACGGGTCAGCACTTCGGAAAACGGCAACTGCTTGACCAATTCTTCAATCGCGGCGGTATTGGACACTGATGTCCCGACATGACGTGCAATGACATGACCATCTTTAAAACTTTCTTCTTCCGGTGGCTGCTGTTGATTCCAGACGACCCAAGAACCTGCCGACAGTCCGATCCCGATACACAGAATGAACAGTATGATTTTTTTCAAAAAAAATGCTCTCCTTTCTTAAAACGGGCTGATTTTATTGTTCTTTTTTCAAATCAGGGGTTGAATTAATCTTCATATCAGCGTACTCTTGCAGGCAGATACTTTATGGAGGAGGAGCATGAGATTTCTCATCACTTACAATGAAAACTAAACAACCTGCAAAGAAAAAACGTACAGAGAAAATTGGTTTTCTCTTGATTGGGACATTGCTGTACTCGTTGTACATCAGTCTTCTCTTGTCGCCAAATGATATCGGATCTGGCGGAATCATGGGAATCACACTTATTGTTCAGGAATTATTCCACACACCCATTGGTTTGACACAACTTGTCTTAAACATTCCACTTTTTTTACTTGGATTTCGTTTTTTGAGAAAACGTTTTATGTTTTTATCCGGTCTCATCGTCCTGGCCTCATCATTTTTAATTGACTGGATTCCAACGCAAATCGTTCCGGAATCCTTAAATGATCCACTGGTTGCTTCGATCTTTGCCGGACTCGTCTCTGGTTTAGCGATGGCTTTAATTTTCTTTGGCGGCGCCTCGACAGGCGGACTCGACATCCTCGGAAAATTCTTTTATGCCCGCTTTCACAATTGGCCGCTTCCCCGTATTTTTTTAATGCAGGATTTAGTCATCTATGTACTCGTCTGGTTCGTATTTGATTTGAAGCACGTCATGTATGCGTTAATCATGAGTTTCGTTCGGGCGAAAGCACTTCAGACGGTGTATAGTTTTTATTCCGCTTCTAAACAATGTATCATCATTTGTGAAAAAGCCGATGAAATCAATGAAGTGATCACAAAAGAACTTGGACGTGGCGTAACAATTCTTGATGCACGGGGCGGTTATTCGAAACGGACGAAAAAAATGGTTTATGTCGTCGTCCAGAATAATGAGATTCTCAAACTCCAGGAAATTGTGTCCTCTGTCGAATCAAACGCTTTTGTGACGTTTTCTGAAATCCATACGGTCTTCGGAAACTATAAAGAACATTCCTATTCTTTTTAATCGTCTAACATTCTGTAGCCGCTACACTCGTTGTAGCGGTTTTTTGTGTATAATACGCAAAATCAAAGAAAATGTTCCATATTTTTTTGAAGAATCCTTCACTTTTTGGGAAATAGTGGTTAAGATAATGACATTACGTTTTGTAGAAAAAGGATGGATTGTATGAATCAACTATGGCGGCACCGTATCATCCTCATCCTGATTGTCAGTCTGTTCGCCTCGATTCCACTTTTGTATGCCTTAAGCGGATATCGTACGATTTCTAAATTGACGCAAGAGATGCATACACAAGATATTATAATGATTAAACAAGTCGACCAATTGATCGAACATAATCGCGATCGGGCAAATGCCGTTCGCGGCCTGTTGTTATATGAAGATGACCGTTACATTGAACAATATTACTTTTCCACTTCTAAAGTTCATGATTTGCGACGTGTACTGAATTCATCCAATCAGACACCCGGTGCGGTTAAAGATTTACTATTACGTAACAATGTGTGGGAGGAAGAGATTCAAGAAGTTTTTACCGTTTACGAAACAGATCATCCGCAACGGGCTAAAAAATTAGCCAAACAAACAACTCAAACCACACAAACGATTCTTGAAGACTTGTCACAAATCAAAGAAAAATTATATCGTGATCTTGAACAAAAACTGGAATTGACTACTGAAATGACGGCAGAGTATAAACGGATGTCCCTCAGCCTGTCGATTTTAGCTTTTTTGTTGATTGCAACGACCATCATCTTATTTCACCGGTCCAAGTCACTTCACGAAAACACAACAAACACGTATCGTCCATGAGAACGATACGTGTTTGTTGTGTTTTTCAGTACACTCAAGAAGACGCCTTGCCTTCATTTACATGTTCCATTGCTAAGTGAACGAGCGACGATACATGATGATCGTCCAGCGAATAGTAGACGACTTTACCTTCTTTTCTGTATTTCACCAGTCCTTGTTTCAACAAGGTACGGAGATGGTGAGAAGCTGTTGCAATCGAACAATCCACAGAAGCCGAAACATCACAGACACAAAGTTCCTCTTCCACCGTCAAGGCGTAAGCAATCCGTAACCGTGTGGCATCTGACAAGACTTTGAACAACTTTCCAATGTCTGTCGTTGGAATCGTATCGACGACTTGTCCAATCTCTTCTGCACGTACTTGATCAATGGCAATCGTTTCACAACGTGGTGCATCCACCGTCATCACCTCTTTCCCTTTCATTCCACCATCGTTTCAAATGAATTGCAAGAAAATCACTTCAGGACTCAACTAGTGCCTGCTATTCCAAAAATCGGAAACTCAAAAAAGTCTGTTTCCCGTCGTTTAGAGCGGAAAGCAGACTTTTTCATTGGACATTCCTGTTTGAATCATCTTTTCATTTCTCACGGTTTCGTCTTGAGATTGCGTAAAAGAACCAGCCACCTAAAAAGTTTCCGATATCCCAGACAATCCGGTTTGAATCGACGGCACGCACACCGATATCAATCACGCCTGTACTTTTCAAACGTTCTTTATAGCGGTTCCGTAAAAAGCGGGGTAACGGGAGAGGTAACATCATCCGGTAAAAAATATCCAGATGTGTGTGTCCCCAGATTTCCGTTGCGATCGAGCTCGTTTGGATGAGTAAGGAACGTTTATACTGTTGTCGGTATTTATTCTTTAATAACACAGCTAATTGATACGAATAACGATTCGGGAAAGGAAATAGAGCTGCACCTAAATGATATTTCCCGCGATTATCGATTCGAATGATTTGCGGTTCGATTTTATAGCGAATCCAGCGTCCTCGAAATCGAACAGACTGCCATTTCACGACTATCACCTCTACGTGAATTATACCCTGCTTGAGGCGCTCTGACGCACTTGTTTCACGGTCGTCTTAAACTTTTTCGTCGTTCGTTCAATGTCTTCATTTGCAAATAAAGCTGAAATAACGGCATATCCGTCCACTAGAGAACCAAGTTCCGGAACGTTTGTCTCAGTAATACCACCGATTCCCACCAACGGGATACGGACGGCTTTCCGAATCTGTTCCAACGTCGCCCGTGCCATGCATGTCGCATCTTGTTTCGTTGCTGTCGGAAAGAGTGAACCGACCCCTAAATAATTTGCACCTTCCCGTTCTGCCACCACAGCTTGTTCGACCGTTGAAACGGAAACCCCGATCGTCGCCGTCGGTAACAATCGACGTGCTTCCGTTAAAGGAATATCATCTTGACCGATATGCAAACCGGCACCGACCAGTAAAGCGATATCAATCCGATCATTGATAATGAACGGAATATCGTAACGTGCAGTCAGATCTTTTAAGGCAATAGCTGATTCCAGAAAAGTTTTACCGGAACTGTCTTTTTCCCGTAATTGAACAACCGTTACGCCGCCTTTAATCGATGCTTCGACAGCGTCCACGAGAGAAAGATGCGGGTGCAGACGTCGATCGGTCACGGCATAAATCAAGTATTCACTGTCCATTCATCTGCACCTCCGGCAAACTTTCTTCCGTCATCAGACTGACCGCGTCAAACAATCCGGTCCGAAAACTTCCGATACCAGGACAATCTCCGGCTGCTTCTCCTGCCTTCCCCATGACATACGTACCAAATACAGCTGCATCGAAACGATCGTATCCTGCTCCTAAAAAGGTCGCAATCAAAGAAGCGGTCATACATCCAGTTCCCGTCACTTGGCCGAGTCGTTTCGTCCCGACATCCAGATGATGTTGACGGACTCCATCCGTCACAAAATCAACCGGTCCGGTGACGACGATGACTTGTTTCGTTTCACCTGCAAAGGTATGGACACTTTGAAGATCCAGTGATTCTCCTTCTGCAACGTCCACTCCTTTCGTACGAGCGGCCTGTCCGAGTAATGTCTTGATTTCCGATGCATTTCCTTTAATGACCGTAAAGCTGATTTCATCCATTAACTGCTTCATAAAAGCTGTTCTTAATGTCGTCGCTCCTGCGCCTACCGGATCCAAGATGACCGGTTTCCCCAAGCGGTTAGCCGTTTTCCCTGCTAAAAGTTGGGCTTGGCGCATGTCCGGATTAATCGTCCCTGTATTGATTACGACGGCATCTGCGTGCCCGACCATCTCCTCCACTTCCAGCAGGTCATCTGCCATCACAGGAGAGCCACCAAGTGCCAGTGTCATATTGGCGCAGTCATTAATGGTTACAGTATTCGTTAAATGATGAATCAACGGTTTTTTATCATGAATGCGTCGTAACATGTGTATCCCTCCAAAGTTCATGAAAATGATGTGTTGGTCCAATTCCGTGTCCAAGAGCAAAACCGTGACGAATGGCTTCCGTCACATAACGTTTTGCATAACGGATACTGTTTTCCAGTGAATGACCGAGTGCAAGATAGGAAGCGATCGCAGCAGATAATGTACAGCCTGTACCATGGGTATGACGGGACTCGATCCGCTCTTGTTCAAAGACGACATATCGCCCGGCTGTATATAAAAGGTCACTGGCATTCTGGCCCTCCAAATGTCCGCCCTTGAGCAAAATAGCACCTGTCCGTTTTTCAGCCAGTTTTTCCGTCGCTTGTTTCATATCGGCAAGCGAATGAACTGTTCCGCCAATCATCCGCTCAATTTCAGGAATATTCGGAGTCACAAGGGTCGCAAGTGGTAAAAGCTGTTCGAGCAATGCCTGTTCCGCATCCGGTTGTAGCAAACTATGGCCCCCTTTTGCGACCATGACCGGGTCAAGAACAATCGGCAGATGATACTTTTCCAGTTGTCGGGCAATCACTTGAATCGTGTCCTGATTGGAAACCATTCCAATCTTGACGGCATCGACACGGATATCGGAAAAGATTGACGTCAACTGTGCTTCCACAAGCTCGGGCGATACGTCTTCAACCGCTTGAACACCCAGTGTATTTTGTGCCGTAATCGCCGTGATGACACTCATTCCGTATACACCGAGTGCCGAAAACGTTTTTAAATCTGCTTGAATTCCAGCTCCGCCTCCGGAGTCGGATCCAGCAATCGTCAATACGTGTTTCATTCCAATTCCTCACTTTCCTGTGAGCAAATAAGGAGAAAACGGACAACAAAAAGCGCCGTCCGCTGTAAAAAAGCAGACGACGCCATGAACAACCAGTTCCACTGATTGAAGTCTTCATGTCTTCGATCTCAACTTTCCTACGCTGGTATTATCCAGTTCAGGTGACAGGGTCGAAAACAGAATGGTTTTCCTCTCAGCCGGACTCCTCCAGCTCCCCTAGTTGCTCGTAATTTAAATTCTTTTTCACTGTATCACAGCACCATAAAAAAAACGAGCCGAAGCTCGTTTTTAGAGGTATCCAAGTGGATTGACCGTGTTAGCCGGTCCTGTCGCACTGTATTGGTATCCACCGATATGCAATTCAAAGTGGAGATGCGGTCCTGTCGAATTCCCGGTACTGCCAAGAGTACCAAGCGTTTGACCTTGAGTGACCGTCTGACCTGCTGAAACCGATAACGAATTCATATGACCGTACACTGTTGTATA
>Ga0308161_1006328_pt1 | contig 10050 bp, 8 predicted proteins | sample PhyFR2_FD_201034 | JGI IMG/M metagenome (GOLD analysis project Ga0308161, IMG submission 201034) | Phyllosphere microbial communities from UC Gill Tract Community Farm, Albany, California, United States - DLSLF.R2 | ecosystem: Host-associated > Plants > Phyllosphere > Unclassified | place: USA...
GACCTCGCGCGCCGCGAGATGAGGGCTCAGCGCCGCGACTGAGCGGTGCAGAATTGCGCTGTCGCGCAACCCTCGCGTCCCCATCGCGCAATCCTGAGTAGCACGCTCATCCTCGCGTGTCGCGCGCGCTACGTTCATCAGTACGTAGCGATCCAGTGGGGATCGCCCCGAACCGGGGAGCCGAAATGACGGACTCCGCACCACAGCAGGTCAACCTCGACCTGGTCCGCTTCCTCAGGCGGATCGAGACCTCCGCATGTACCGCGACCTCACTCGGCATCGCCCTGGTGCTTGCAACACTGCTCGTGACCGCGCGGGGTCAGTCGGACCCCGAAGGCACGTGGGCCGCACTGGTGCCGTGGTGCTGGACGGTCATCTGGACCGACCTCATCGTCGCCGTCAACCTCTGGGGGTGGCGCATGGTCCTGGCGTTCACGGCGCCGCGTGAGCACCACTTTCTGACGCACATGACGGGTGAGCGATAGTCACCCGCGAACGCATTTTCGGGCAGTGCACTGGGTTACCATCACATCGCGCAAGGCGCGCGTAGACTACTACTAGTCAAGTTGGTTGGACACCAGGAGCACACCATGACCACTGAGGACAACGGCCCGGTTCGAGGACCCGTCGCGTACGACACCCTTCCTTGCTGGGCGCAGGAGCTGATCGCTCACGTCCTCACCCGTCACGCCACCACCGGCGTCCGCACGCCCGGCAGCGTGGCGACGTTCGAGGAGTCGGGCCTGACGGGCCGTGCCGATGCGCCCGCACTGAACGCTCACGACCTCGCGGCGCTCCAGGTGCAGCTGTACTTCCCCCAGGTGGTCATCATCGACCTGCCCGCAGCACTCCGCGGTGGGGCTCAGGTGGAGGTGCTGGTCCGTCCCTCCGACACGCTGCTGACGGTCTGTGCTCGCTACGCCGCTCCGGTCGCCGCGCTCCCCGTCCGTGCGGATCGGTTCACCCCTGGCGTCGCGCTCACGACGGCGCTCGCTTCCTAGTTCGTCCCCCGGGGGTCTAGACTAGTAGTAGTCAAGTTGGCCAACCCGGAGGAGCACGAATGACCAACCCGCCAGTCATACCCCAGCTGGATCGCCCCGGCATCGTGCTGTTCGACATGGACAACACGATGATGGACATGAGCAACCCGTTCATCACCGAGGCGTGCGGCCTGGCTGGGATCGACCCGCTGCCCGCCGAGCGTCACATCTCCTTCTATCAGGAGCAGGTGTACCCGCCCGAGCACCAGCCGATGTTCCGCACGGTCATCGACCGCCCCGGCTTCTTCCTCGACCTGGAGCCCTACCCGGGCGCGGTCGAGGCGTACCACCGCGCGTCGGAGCGCTGGCTGGTGATGTTCGCCACGGCTCAGCTCAACAGTAACCCCACGTGCGCCTCGGACAAGGTGGCATCCCTGACCCGGCACTTCGGAGCCGAGGCGGCCACGCGCATCGCCATGACGATGGACAAGGGCCTCCTGATGGGCGACGTGCTGGTGGACGACAAGGACCGCATCGTCACCCGGTTCACGCCCACCTGGACCCAGGTGGTGTTCGACCAGCCCTACAACCAGGCCACACCCGGACTCCGCATCACCAACTGGGAGGACGGAACCTGGGAGGACGCCATCGAGGAGGCGTTCGACGCCATGCTGAGCGAGGGCCGCTTCGGCCCGGACGGATGGCGCGCCGACGGCTACTCGCAGCCCGGAAGGATCGCATCATGACCACGGTACTCGTGACCCCGGTCCCCATCAGCTCCAACGCCCTCGCCCAGGGCGTGTTCGGGCTGACGCCCCGCACCGCGCAGCCCTACGCGGGTCTCCCGGCGCTGCCCGAGTCCCCGCTGCGCCCCGGCACCACGCTGGACGCCGCCGCCGACGCGGCGCTGCGCCGTGCGGGTGTCACTCCGGCCGCGGTGAGGCTGAAGGTGCAGCTGCCAGCGATCGAGGTGCCCACGGACTCCGGTGTGCGCGACGACGCCATCCGCGTTCCGTACCTCGTGCTGACCGACCACAACGCGGGGATCGGCTCCGGCATGATCTGGGCACCCCTTGCCCGGCACTCCGTGGAGAGCCGCATCCTCAGGCGGCTGGGTCAGCTCGACGTGATGAAGCGGGCGGGCGTGGAGCTGGGTCGGCGCATCGACCTCATGGACCCCTCCACGCTGCGCGCACTGCTGGGTCAGCCGTTCGGTACCCAGCACGCGACTCAGCACCTGCTGGGCTGGACCTCGTCCGACGAGCTGAGCAGGCCGCGTGGCCTGTTCGAGGCGCTCGCCGGAGTGCCGGAGCTGCGGTTCGAGAACGGCCTCTGGTACTGGGACGACGCCGAAGCGGCCGGTCAGACGCCCGTGCCCGCGTCGCCATTCCTCTAGGGTTCAAGCGCGACGCAGAACTGCGCGTCGCTGGACTATACAATAGCGCTCAAGACTTCCGACGAGTAGTAGAGAGCGCAATGACGGATATGAAGGAGCGGGCCGAGCAGGACTTCGGCGGGTTCGGCTACGACCCTAGCAGCGACGGGGCCTGGGAACAGGGCCGCGTCAAGATGGCGGGCCCCAAGTCGAAGGGCCGGTCACGGGCAGCCCAGATCATCGTCTGGGTGCTGCTGGTGCTGCTGGTCCTGCTGGACATCGTCAACGTCGGCACCTCGAACGCGAACCGCAAGCAGTCCGACGACCTCGCGGATCGCCTCACCACCGCGTACAACCCCTCCTTCAAGGTGCGGTACGGGGACTACGGTGCTCAGGTCGTCCGGGCGTGGTTCAACCCCGCGATCACCTCGTCGCCGGTTCCGCTCGCGGACGGGATCGAGTGGCCGGGCGGGGGCGGCAGCTCCGACGACGCAACCTCCACCGACGAGGGCGACTCCAACACCGCGGCCGCAACCGGCAGCGAGGACGGCTCGTCGGCCAGCAGCTCGTCGTCGGCCACGTCCACCAAGGACTCCGTCCCGATCTCCGTCGTCTCGGTCGCCTTCCTCGGTGGCGAGCAGACCGAGAACCCCACGCAGCGGGGCGCGTACGCCGAGCAGGACTACTACTCCGCCTACATCAACGGCTCCTTCTACCGCGTCGCCGTGACGATGGGCATCCCCGACCTGGACGACTTCAACGCCGAGCCGGTGCTGGTCGCGCCGCCCACGATCGTCACGGTCGCGCCGCAGGCCACCAAGGAGACCCAGAACCCGGTCACCCCGAACGGGTGGCACAAGTTCGACGTCAAGGACAACCTCGCCACGCAGCTGGACGCCTTCGCCGAGGCCTACACGGAGAACAACACCGTGCAGCTCAAGCAGCTGACCGGTGACGGCAACGCGGACCACTTCTACGCGGGCCTGACGCCGGGTTCGTGGCAGTACGTCAAGGACAGCTCCTCCGCCATCTGGGCCTACGAGCAGTCCTCCGGCTCCGGCCAGGTCGTCGTGGAGCTGCAGTGGCAGATGAAGCTGCCGGACGAGACCATCGAGGAGGGTGACTCCACCCGCGACCTCACCGGCCAGACCACTACGCAGCGCATGGACCTGCTCGTGACCAAGGCCGCATCCGGCCTCCCCTCCGTCGTTGCCTGGGGACCCGCGGGTACCTACGCCACGCTGGAGGCCAAGCAGAACGCGCTCACGCAGGACGAGTTCAACAACCTGCCCGTGCGCACGGACGTCGAGACTGACGGGAGCACCAAGTAATGGCATCCGAGGACAACCCCGGGATCGGCCGCCGCGCCCTCTACATGGCCAAGGGCGGAGCACGCTCCGAGGCCAAGCTGGGTCACGGACCGTTCGGCGAGTACAGCGACACCTACGTGGACGCCAAGCCCTACGTCGCCTACTACAACGACGGCATCTTCGAGGGCTACGACGGCTCGGTGTGGATGTACTTCAAGCTGCCGGAGGACGTGCAGACGCAGTGGCTGCTCGACCCCCGGCAGGCGCTGGAGAACCAGGCACCCTTCATCGAGCTGATGAAGGAGTTCGGCTCCATGCTGGACTCGCAGACCGAGAAGGTCCGCAACGACGTCCGCCGCAACTTCCACGTCCAGGTCACCCAGGTGGAGTCCACCGGCATCAAGGCACCGGAGGGGTCGTCCGCGGCTCACGCCGACTACCTCAGCCGGATCAGCGCGCAGTACGTCAAGCCGGAGTGGTTCGGCTTCATCGGCGTCCAGATTCTCAAGTCGGACATCTTCTACGAGGCGCACGGCTTCACCAACAAGCTGCTCCGCTACATGGACGCACTCCGCAACCCGGGCTCCGTCCGCTGGACCGAGCTGCGCAAGGACATCGATGACGTCGTGCGCGTCATGGGCAAGCACGGCTTCGGTAAGATCGACTTCATCGACAACCCGGAGTACCTGGAGCAGCTGACGGCGTGGCACGGCATCGGTGACGAGCAGCACGCCCTGCCCCGCCAGCTGCAGAACGTCCGCATGAAGGAGCCCATCCAGGGCCTCTCCATCATCACGCCGAAGTGGGGCGAGGTCCAGATGGCCGCGCTCCGGCCGATGACGGGCGTCAACCTCAAGGACCCGCTGAGCGAGTCCTCGCGCTGGGCGGTGCCGCTGTACAACCCCGGCTCCAACGTCGTCCTCATCAACATCAGGGGCCAGGTCCGCGCACCCTCGATCGCGGACAACCTGCTCGACCTCAAGCGCATCAAGTCCCGGGACAAGCGCGTCGAGGAGGGCGGCGCCAACGCCTCCGTCGTGGACGCGATCCTCCTCGCCCGGACCGCGGTCCAGGAGGTCAAGCTGCCCATGCTCGACAACCTGGAGATCGTCGTCGGCTACGTCGTCCCGCCGGTGGGCGTCACCAACACGCTCCCCGCGCAGATGAAGCTGTACGGCATGGAAGTCGCTCCGCTGATCGGGCGTCAGCACCTCGGCGTGCTGTCCTCGTTCCCGACGTACCCGCGCAAGGTCCTCCGCGTCCCCCGCGGCAACGGCAAGCGCCCGGAGCTGTCCAACGTCATGCTCCCCGGTGTCGTCGCGATGTCCGGCCTGTTCCGGAGCACCAAGCCGTGTGCGCCGGACGGCATCCTGATGGGCCTCTCGGACGCTGGCGACGAGTTCAAGGAGGTCTACACCGAGACCGACGCCGCCTCCAAGTACAACAAGGTCCCCGGCATGCTCGTCACCGGTCGTCCCGGTGCTGGCAAGACCCAGCAGCTGCTCCAGATGACCATCCAGATCGCGATGCGCGGACTGCCGGTCGCCTTCTTCAACCCCAAGAAGGAGGGCACCCTCCAGCCGACGTTCGACTACATCGGCGGCCTGACGATCAGCATGAACCGGAAGTACCTGGAGGAGAACCCGGGCATGCTGGACCCGTTCCTCTTCCTGGACGACCGCGCCGAGATCGGCTCGCTGATCGCGGACTCCATCTTCACGGCTGGCCGGTTCTACGACGACGCCGGGTCCTCGGCGGAGTCCTTCCGCACCAAGATCAGGACAGAGATCGTGGAGCGGGCCAAGGACCCCCGCAACCGTTCCGCCCACGACGTCATCTTCGGCAACGGGCACCAGGACCCGCGCATGGCGACGCACCCCGTCTCCGCGGCGAACATCCAGGAGTTCGTCACCGACCGCGTCAAGATCGCTCCGTTCTGGCGCGCGTTCATCAGCCGCAACTCCGGCGCCTCCGCGCTCCGGAACAAGCTGAAGCAGGGCAAGTCCTTCCTGATCGAGTGGGACCGCGGGATGAGCCTGCCGGACATCGGCACCGACCCCAAGGACTACAAGCAGGACCAGCTGGACACGGTCATCAGCGTCAACGTCACGTTCGCCTACGCCTCCGCGATCATCTCGGGCACGGGTGGCGCGATCATCGTGGACGAGTCGTGGGTGCTGAAGTCGTCCCGCGAGGCCCTCACGATCCTCGAACGTGGTGGTCGCGAGTGGCGCCAGGCGAACATCATGCTGATCATGGCGACCCAGCGCATCCAGGACTGGATGAACGCCAAGGCCGAGCGGAACGGCGCGGTCGCCACCCAGAACATGGCGACCTTCTTCGACCGCTACCTCATCATGGCCATCGGTGAGTCGGACCCCAACGAGATCGACGCCTTCTACGACCTCACGGGCCAGCCCCGCACCGAGCGCATGACGCGGTACATGACTCACGCCGGGGCGACCTCGGCCGGGGGCACGGCGAAGGGCAACTCCGTTCCGCGAGCCTTCTACATGGACCGCATCTACGGCTGGGAGGGCGGCATCGTCTGCGGTCCCTGGCCGCAGCGGGAACTCAACCTCGGTCGTACCGACAAGGAGGGCATCGCCGCGCGTGAGCGTGCAGCCATCGCGGCAGCCCGACCCGGTGCCGCCTCGGCGGGCATGGACGACGCCGCGGTGCACGCGCCCGAGTTCGCGGGGGTGCTCAACACCATCCGCAACGAGGGCCTCCAGCGGGACGAGGAGCTGGCCCGCGAGCAGGAGGAGCGCGAGCGCGCAGCGCGTGAGGCAGCCGAGGCAGCACAGACGTCCGAGCCGGTTCCGGCGCAAGGGTAGACAGGAACGGCGCCGCTAGTACGCTACAATCAGAGCAAGTCGAGAGCGAACAGAGAGCAAGCATTCATGACCAAGATCGCCCTGGTGGGCTACACCAGCACAGGCATCGTGGACGCCGTCGCCACGGCATCGGGCCTCACGCCCGAGTCGGACGTTCGGGCGTTCGCGGACATCCGAACCGCTGCAGCGTTCGTCGTCACCAAGGTGGACGGCACCCTCACGGGTAACGGCAGCAGCGTCTACATCCCTGCAAGCCACCCCGACGTGCCGCTCACCGGGAGCCTGGAGCGCATCGGGGTCGTCAAGCACCTCACCGTGGAGTTCGAGGACGGGCGCTCCGCCGCTGACGTCCAGCACTGGCTGGACACCGGCGAGTGGCCCGTCCAGGTCTCCGCTCCGGAGACGGGCGGTGCGACGGACGCCGACCTCGCCGACCTGTTCGGTGACGTGGGCATCGCCGTCGTGGAGCCGCAGGCCGCGGAGCCGGTTCCGGTCGCTGAGCCCGTCGCCCCCGTCGCGCCGGTTCAGTCCGCGCCCCAGGCCGACTACGCCACGCCGGACCAGGGTGGCTACGCCGTCCCCGAGACCCCGGTGTACGCCCCCGCGCCCGGCGCTCCGGTGTCCGTGCCCCGCGGGCGCCACTCGGTGCAGTCGCCCGCGTCCGCGCCCACCCCGGAAGCCGAGTACGCGGTCCCCGGCGCGGAGTACGCCCTCCCGGGTCAGCCGCTGACCCCCGCACCCGAGGCGCCGCGTCCCACGCTGGCGCAGGGGCTCAGCTACACCCCCGAGCCGGACGAGGTCGCCAACTCCGCCTCGAACGACGCGGACATCCCGCTCCCCGGCCAGTACGACCTCTCCGCACCCGCTGCGCCGGTCGCCGCCCAGGGTGACCCGGCAGCGCAGTACGCGGTGCCCGCCACCCCCGCCTCCGCGCAGCCCGCCTGGGGCGCGCCCGCAGCAGACGAGTACGCCCTCCCGCCGGTCGCGGCACCGGGCGACGAGTACGCTGCGCCCACCAACCAGCACCCGGCACCGACGCCGACCGTGCAGCCAGATGTTCCCGCTCCGGGCTACCCGGATCACGCTCTCGATGCGGCTCCGGAGCGGGAACTGCCCACCTACGACGCGCCCCCGGCCTACACGGCCCCGCAGGAGCCCGTCGCTGCCCCGCAGACGGTCGATCAGGCCGGGTACGCGCTTCCCCCGGTCGCTCCGGCGCAGGGTCAGTACGCGGCCCCTCAGGAGCCCGTCTACCCGCCGTCGCAGTACGCCACGGGTCAGCAGCCCGCCGTTCCGGCACCCGCACCGGCTCAGCCCGCGTACGACGCCCCCGCGGCACCGGCTCCCGCAGCCCCCGCGCAGCAGGGGTTCTTCGCCGCACCCGGTGTGCCCGCTCAGCCGGAGTACGCAGCACCGGCCGCCGACCAGCAGCCGTGGCAGCCCCAGTCGCAGCTGGACGACGGCTACGCCCCGCAGACCGAGGTCAGCAACGGGTACACCCGGGACGCCGGTTCCGGCTACGCGCCGCAGAGCGACCTGGGCGGCTACGCGCCCGGTGCCGCCCAGCCGGACCTCGGTGGAGCGCCCGCCTTCCCCGGTGCCGGTGGCTACACGCCCGCACCGGGCTACGAGCAGCAGGCACCCGCCCAGGAGCCGCAGCCGGGCTTCGCTCAGTACCTCCAGGAGCCGCAGCAGCAGTACGACCCCACGGTCTACCAGGTGCCGGACACCGCTCAGCCGCAGCAGCAGCAGATCGGCGTGCCCGCCCCGGACCAGTACAGCCCGGAAGCGGTCGTCTCGATCTACGACGTGGAGCAGGCATCCCCGGACCTCGTCAAGGACTCCATCATCCGGAAGCCGGAGCGCCCGGTCACGTACGAGGAGCAGCTGCCCGCGCCCGCCGTCGCTCAGCAGACTCGGTTCGCCGAGGAGCTGAACCAGTTCCAGGGTCAGGCCGCGTTCGTGGACGACACCAAGAAGGGCCACGGCCGCGTGTTCTACGTGACCGGTTCCCACGGTGGCGCCGGTAAGACCACCTGCGGGTACATGCTCAGCAACGTGGTCTCGCGCTCCCTGTCGGCGTCCAACAACCCGGACGACCAGAAGCAGGAAGTCTGGCTCATCGAGGCCGACTACCGTAACTCCAAGCTGGCCCACCGCCTCAACGCGAACTCCGACAACAACGCGGGCTACTTCGCCGCGTTCCTGAAGGACCTCGAGGAGACCCAGCGCACCGGGATCAAGGACCTCGACAAGATCAAGGCCCGGATCATCGAGGACTGCGTCATCACGATGAATTCCGGCCTCAAGGTGGTCACCTGCCCGTACGACACCACGGGCCGGGACACGCGCTTCATCCAGATGGCGCTGCAGCAGATCGTGGACTACGCCCGCAAGCGTGGAGCGTTCGTGTTCGTGGACGCCGACACGCTGAGCAACGACGACCCGCTGGACCGCGCCCTCACCCGCATGGCCGACAAGGTCATCCTGGTGTCGGACGCTGGTCACATCGGTGACATTCAGCGCGCCGCCAACACGCTCACCGCCTCGCGTGCCCAGAACGGCATGGGGGTCAGCATCGACAAGATCAGCGTGTTCCTCAACAAGACCGGCCAGGAGACCTACAACCAGGTCGTCAACGAGGGCACGCTCAACCCGCTCGCCGTTCAGGGCTACATCCCGGTCATCCCGGCCTGGAACACCGCCTGGGTCGGCGACATGGAATCCGGCGAGTCGTTCGTGAACGCGGTCGCCCGGTTCGCCATCTTCATGACCGAGGTGTTCCCGATCGACGCCCTCAGCCGCTGGCGGGTCTCGCACAGCAAGAGCGCCACCGCGAGCAAGGGTGGCAGCAGCTGGCTCTCCAAGTTCCTCAAGCGCAAGCCCAAGACGCCCAAGGCCCCCAAGAAGGCCAAGCAGGACGCCTAGGAACGCGACGCGCAGTAATTCGAGGGTCCGGTTCGCGTTCGTCTACACTACAGCGTAGAGAGGGTCGAACCGAACCGGACAACCGGAGGGCCTCGCACCAACGACACCTGAAAGGGCACCAACCATGAGCATCCTCGCCGCCGCGAACAACGCGGCAACCGCCGCCATCCTCGCGGCACCCACACCGCCGCAGATCACCTGGAACCCGTCCTCGGAGCTGCAGTCGTGGTCCACCAAGGCGGCGTTCGTCATCGCGATGATCTGGATCCTCTACCTGGTGGCCCAGTTCGCCCTCCCGGGCCGGCGCTCGGGTGGCCTCGGCCGCGGTGGCGCCGTCAAGTTCATCGGGGCCGCGTTCCTCATCATCCTCCTGATGGACCTGAAGCTCCTGCCGACGATCATCAACAACGTGATGAGCATCATCTGGTACATCTTCGACCTGTTCGGCTGGGTCTAGTCGGTCAGACCGACGGAAGGTGTCCATGCGGGGGAGTCCTACCACAGCGGGACTCCCCCGCACCAACGAGTAGTACAGAGAGCAGCACCGAGCAGGGATCATGGCTGAAGAGAGCGCAGCAGAATCGCCGGAGGTCGCACGTCAGATGCGACTCCAGCGAGCC
>Ga0308161_1006334_pt1 | contig 10043 bp, 5 predicted proteins | sample PhyFR2_FD_201034 | JGI IMG/M metagenome (GOLD analysis project Ga0308161, IMG submission 201034) | Phyllosphere microbial communities from UC Gill Tract Community Farm, Albany, California, United States - DLSLF.R2 | ecosystem: Host-associated > Plants > Phyllosphere > Unclassified | place: USA...
CATTTTCATCTTTCTTTCTGATAATGTAATCTTTGATTCCTAAGTAATTAGAGAGTTCCTCGATATAAACTTGCGATTCAAAAATTTCTTTATAATACTGTTTATAATTATGTTGAAATAAAGATTTTAATCTAAACAGTGAAGGAACTAATGATGAATCAGTTATGTTTCTATATGGTAAGTAAGTGCGATACTTGGCTGAACTAAAGTCTTTAAGTGTATAATCATTTGGTTGGCCCCTAAACCAAAGTTTAATACTGCTTGATCTAGGGGTGTTATTTATTTTATTGATTATTCTTAATAACTCTGTTCTACTTTTTACCGTATATTCAACTATTTCGGAAGTGCTGCTCTTCCAATCCCCAGTTGCTAGCTGTCCTCTCATAGCTCCTATATCTAAAATATCTTGCCCTTTGAAGGGGATATTACGAGGCAGAAGATCGCGATAGCGGTTAAACATTGCCTGATCGAGACCATACCGCAAAAAATGGCCATTAAATTCGTAGAAAAACAATCCATAATTACAATCAACAATTACATGGCTTCCCAAATCCTTGGATATTTCTTCAAACGGCTCCTTGAAGTATGTTTTTTGTTCATAGAGTTCGCGGCTTAATGGATGAAAGCCTTCATTAAACATCTCCTCTCTAATATCCAATGGGATTGAATAACCTTTAGTTAGAGAACCCCATGTTAAAGGAGATTCAAAAGCCGGGGGGCATATGGTAAATAGAGGAAATTCAACGCAAGCATGCGCTAAAGCGCTAAAGTTTTCCAGTGCAATAAATTTTTGCTGTAACTTAGATGTATCCCAGTTATCAATATCTTTTAGCTCTTTATTATTGAAGTAAAAAGGAAACATGTACACTCCATTTATGTTGAAAAATTGCTATGTTTACGGTAGGCATACTATTATATTTAGCTTTATCTGCGCGAAAGGAATCCGAAAAGCAATGTGTCAGTTTCTTCTGCGTGCTGGGTTGCTTTAGACTCTCAAGCTACTCAGTGAGCGTGTAAGAGCAACTTTTAATTCACCCAACCAACCGTATTCTTTTTTTACCACCTTGAATTATACTTCCATTATCTGCAACTTTCACGAAATCAGCCCACCACTGCATCACAGGACGACGTTGCTCGAGATAATCGCTTCGGTTGTATGCGCGACGAACCTCATTTTTATCGACATGGTTAGAGCTGCTTCAATGACATCGGGTGGAAAGCCTTGTTCATTGAGCGCGTTATTGGCGATTGAACGCAATCCGTGTGATACCAGAATACCGCCGAATCCTGCTTTTTTGAGTGAAGCATTTACCGTTTGGCTATTCATTGGCTGAGTGGGCTTTAAACGGCTTGGGAAAATGAACTCTCGATTGCCACTTAACGGCTTCATCATTTCCAGAATAGCGATGGCTTCATCTGACAATGGCACAGTATGGTCACGGTTCATCTTCATGCGTGATGCAGGGATCTTCCATTCTCGCGCTTCCATATCTACTTCTTCCCAACGGGCTTCAGCCGCTTCGGCAGGGCGGGTGATGGTAAGAAGCTGCCACATGAACAGGTACCGTGTCGAAAAGCTAATGCTGGTCGTTCGCATCCTCTGCATTAACTGAGGCAACTGATCGGGACGAATTCTGGGCATGTTTTTCTTCTATGGCTTCTCGAATGCCTTGCCAATATTGACACTGGGAACAGCATCAATCAGCCCCGTGTTTTGGGCATAGATCATGACCTCATTGATGCGTTGGCAAAGGCGACGAACAGTTTCCAGTGCATCTCTGGCTTGTACTGGTTGCACAGCCTGAACCAGCGTATGAGCTTTGATATCTGTAACGCTGACGTCACCAATTGCAGGAAAGACATCTCTTTCTAAAGATCGCCAAATGTCCTCTGCATAGTCCTCGGTCACACTGGTTTTCTTCACATTCCACCAACGTTCAGCCACGAGTTGGAAAGTATTAGTTTTGACTCCAAGCGAACTGCGCAGTTGTTTTTGCTGATGTTCTTGGGGATCGATTTGTTTCGCCAGGAGTGAGCGAGACTCTGCCCGGTAGCATCGAGCATCGGCAAGTATGACTGATGGATAGGGGCCGATACTCTTCTTCGCACGTTTCTTGGTGAGAGGGCGAATGTAGCGAAATTGCCAGATTTTACTCCCACTGGATTTAATCAGTAGCTCAAGGCCATCGCCATCATAGAGAACGTAGTCCGCTTCTTAGGGTTTAGCAGATTCGATTTCTTTAACGGATAGAGGTTTGGTTTGTCTTACCATTGCCGGGTTTCCATAGTTTTAGGCACCTCAAAAACAATAAAGCTTTATGAGGTGCCTAACAAGGTGCCTAACAAGGTGCCTAAAAGGTTCGGATTTGATTAGTGCTCTTCGGACTTCGCGGGACAAACTGAGGACACAAAAAAGCCCGCAAGGTTTTCACCTTGCGGGCTCTCAGGACTTCGATGATGGTTCTGGTAACCATCAACCAAGAATTTGGTGGAGCTGGCGGAGTCTGAACAAGGTTTGCAAGCTTATGAAATTAGATATTTTTAGCCAATTCAACTTTGGGACGTGTACCTAAACGTGTACCAATTATTGGATTTCACGCACCGTAACGGCATGGCAAGGATAACGAATACCCGGTACTAAATCCAAAATAAAATGATTTCAGGGAAAAGTGTTCACAGTGTTCACTTTCGCTTTTTGTTTTATAAATTCATGGTGTTAAGTAATGAATAGTTGGATGAGTAATTTACACTAGTGTGCACTTGTGAAGATCACCTTAACCTAGATGACGAAAACCGGCCGAAGCCGGTTACTTAAATGGTAGTAATTTTATAGCCAAATTGGCTAAGGCTAGTTGCATATTTTGTACCAAATAAATAATTATCTGTTTTTGTCAAAGTTTTGCGTTTGCCTACCTAATGAAATACTTTTATAAGTCTGTGAAAACGAATCATAATCTGCCGTCCCCGGTATAAAACACTTAGTGACATTATTATATATGCCATCTCGAACGTCTGGTTTTTGATCGAGGATGTAATTGGAAATTTTCATAAATAGCTCGCGACTATTTAACTCTCTATCCATTACAATGCAGCACATCTCGTAACAAACATTCCATAAAGTAGCGTGGGTTACACTCATAGGCAATAAATCAGAAATGTAACTTTCCTTTCCATTTGTGCATTGATATAAGAACCAGTTCAGAATGAAATTAATTTTGCTGTCTTGAGGGTATCTTAATAAGAAATTGGTGAATAAATTTAACATGATACGACTGTTGAATTTAATTCTATCCTCATCAATAGCATATCCTACTAGTCTGAATAAGACACCTATCACGTTATCAAACTTTAGTCGCGGATTAAAAACTTTATCAAAAATATACTTGAAGTTTGTTTTTGTATAATCTTCATTTTTGTTGTAAAAATAACACATGACTTGAGCCATTAAATCTGTTTTCATATTAATGGATTTAAATCCATAAGTTGATACTTGTGCGATTAATTCATATGGATTGTTATCTCCAATTTTGTTGCTATCATGCAAGCTCAAGATGACGTCGTATATGTTCCACATTGATTTAAATTCATCATTACTGCCGCAGAACATCGACATGTAAGCATCTTCAGTTAGAAAAATAAAACCCTCACCATCTTTAGATTTTAATTTCCGATATGACTCTAGCAAGTTTTCTTTGCCATCATTTTCAATTCTTAATTTTGCTCTGTGATTACTTATTGTGTCTAAAATACCTTTCGGAAGAGGATTTAAAACCCCGAGCAGACTAGGTAACCCTGTAACATTCATTCTTTCAAAGCAAGAGTTTAGAATGGTAAATCTCTGAATGCTCCCTAAAAAGTTTTCTAAGATATTTAGCTCTTGCATCAATATCAAAGTTGTTTCTTCGATTAGGAAATTAGCACTTAGATCTTGGCTAATATCAATGATTTCCTGTGATGATTGCGGTGCTTGATTTATCTTAAATTCTAAGAACTCATCTGGCGTGTTTTTTGCTAGCATCCAGCTTGTATAAATATCTCGAGTATCACTCAAAAATAGGCCAAGCATTGAAAAAGGTACCGGTAATGAGCCCTTTCGAATCGAACGTTTATTTTGATCCCATTGTGTAATCTGTGCCTCAGTTACACCAGTAATTTCTCTAATTGAATTGAGTAAAGCTTCAGGCCCGCTATTTATATCTATATCAGCTTTTCTGAATAAATTTGATTTTGGAAATTTATTAAAATAATCTGTAATCCTTTTACTATAATCAGACTTCATTTCATTCGTAACATTAACTGATGCAGACATTGCAAATGATAAGTATCTTCCTTCTTCATCACAATCATTTCTATCAACCAATTCACCGAATCTTTTTATGCTTCCGTTAAGTTTTTCTCTATACTCTAAGCTTGAAGAATATACAGTTATCAACTTGGACAAATATACCAGCTTGTTTTTTCTCAAGTGTTCACTTGATAATAATCGTTGTAAAACGCCTTCTACTTGGCTAAACATTCCAAAACTCAAACACTTGCTGACGTAAAGCCTCATGTAATCTGTTGAGTAATTATTTCCTTCAAGCGCTTTTTCAATTTCATCTAATGCCTCTCCGACCCTGCCTGATTGCTCAAGTGCATATGTTTTAATTACATGCCAATGAGGGTCTGTATTTATTTTCTTTAGATTTTTATCCACAATTGAAAATACTTGGCCTGTATCTCCTCGCTTTAAATATGCCTCAGCAAGCTTTAATGAACATACTTCATCCAGTTCTTTATGTGTTAGAATTTCTTCGGCAACTTCAATTATTTTATCTTCTGATTTTTCATTGCTTACATTTAAAAACCTCATCAAATGATCAGCTATTACTATTGGTTTACCTAAATCAATGTACTTGTGGTAAAGTTTTTCTAAGCACTCGGACTTAGCACCCGGTTCTACTCTAACTTCTCTCACGCATGTGCTAACAGCCCAAAAAGCTTCACCATTTTCAAAGTTGAGAAGAATAGTTTTAAGTCTGTCAGCTAAAGAGTCCTCAAATTTTGCAATTGCGACTTCAATCGCTAGGCAAAGCACAAAAGGTGTGTTTTCAGGAGTTTTCTCTAATAGCTCATTTTCAATATCTAGGAAAACATTTAAAGCGATATCATATTCTTCTAAATAGACATTTGATGCAAAGTAAATTGCTTTTTCTTCTAATTTTAATGCATGTTCAATCCGTGAGAGTAAGGAAACAACTCTTTTATACTCATTGCAGTTATATAAAACACGGGAGTATAATAAATTTAAATCATAGTGAGTCGGCCTTTCTTTAAGGATCTCATCAAACTTTTGAAATAAATATTCTATATTGTTGAAGTAAAAATACAAAACAGGAGATATATCGATAATCATTAAAATGTCTGATGGGTAACCTAATTTTTTTGCATAAAACCATGCTCTGTCGCAGTTTTCATAAGACAGCTTCATAAAGTCAAAGTCTATATTGGCTTTACCAGTAAAGGGAATGAGTTGATCGTAATCAAATATATCATTATGCGCTTTAAAAAAATTCCTTCTTGATGTAATGGCATGAAAAATATATTTATCTCTATCCGTGTTAAGCATCGATGGGTTAATTTTTTTTAATTCTAAATCCAATTCATCGGGGGTTTCTGCTAAAGTTAATAATAGTAATTTTGCTGATATTTTCTCACTGTGCTTCTCCTCAATTAATGAGATGGCATCTTTTAATTCGCCAGATATTGCTATGTGTTTTGCTTTTATAAATGTTGCTCTGAAGTTTCCTTGTGTTATTTCCGATTCAATGCTTTCAATATCTCCCTGTGTTAGTAGTTGACCATTTTTTATTTTTGCATCAAGAAAAGCCAGCTTATATCTTGTCTTATCACTATGGTCCTTGGCACTCTCAACCATTTTCAAAGATTCAGACTCAATACCCAGTAGTTCGCATAATATTGATTTTTGTAGCATTAACTCTGCATTTTCATGATCACTAAGTTTATTTGGCCAGCTGTCAAGTTGAGATAATATTTCTTGTGCTTTTATAATGAGGTTATCATTTAGTGCATCAGAGCATTGTTTCAAAAGTGTTACGGCTTCTCCATTTGGGTTTGATATCCATGGCTCATCATCACTATCTTCTACAATTTTTATAAGAACTGGTTTATCTTCAATATATCCTGCAAGCTTCACTATGCTACGGCTTATATCTTCAGAATGTGGTTTTAAGGCTTTTCTAAAACTTTGCACAGCGAATTTCTCTAAAATTCTTTCCTCATAGAAAGGGAAAATATCTAGTTTACTATTGAGTTTCTGAGTTGTCGGTATATTTAGAGCTAGATAAGATTGGCTGTGCATTTTTTCATTATTTAAATTAAACCAGTCTTCATCTAACCACATATAGTAAATTGGGCATTTTGAAAGGTCGTCAGAATGGACACTTAAATCTACTAGGGCAACCATTACCAGCGGTTCTTGTTTGTGATAATAAGCCAATGTGCTGGTTTTAAAGTTAAAGCTTATAAACTCCCCATTGGAAATGTAACTTGGCTTTTCCGTGCCTTTTAACTGTAGGAAAAAAGTATAACAAACATTGCCATGAGAGTTTTTTAATTGGACCTGATAATCAATTCCAAAGTCAGTGTCACCTGATAGGGGAGTTTCGATCCATGATGTTGGTAAGTTGCTTACCATTGCACGTCCTGCTAAACGACCAATCTCTTGACTTGAGCTTTCCTTCGGTAATTTGTTCATTCCTCATAACCCTCTTAAAATAGGTATCAATGCAATGGTTTTGCCATTTATATTAATTGCCAACCTAATATTTTTGTTCCAAGTTATCTTATTTTTATCAGAATACTATCATGTGCGATTATGAGTCATTCAGTGATTCATATGAAAATCTGCATCAGCTGTTGAAAATGCTGCTTCACGCAGTTGAGAAGCTTTATGCAGCATTTTCAATGTGACCTAGCTCACTTTGATGCTCACTCATTAAGCCTATCCAAATCTCTCAAGATAGCAATCGCCAAGCATGTAAATATTATCGTTCTCCCTTAATAAATTTTCCAGCAATCATTTTCTGTCATATCATCGGCTAGCTGACCTTGTCAGTCATTAGCAACTGAGTCAGTTTTATTCCGCATTAAATATTATAAACCGGCCTGAGCCGGTTTATATGTTGTAGGATTACAAAGTGCTACATGCTGGCAGCCAATCTGCCTCACTGTCCTCGTGTAGCGTGAGGTTGGTCTGTATGCCGTTATTCGTTCGGCGCTTGAGCAGCACGCGCTCATATTCTTTAAGTGTCTGCGGTACTGCCTGGCCGAATGCTGTCAGGCTGAGGGGGTGTTGATGCCCACGTGATTCCATAAATGACAGGTACGCATGATAGAGATAGCGCTTCGGATTCATCGGGCGAATATTGGCATTACCAATAAACAGCCCGTTTGGCGTGCTCAGCGGCATCAGGTATCCACAGAAATCAACCAGCGGATCGGCCTGTCGTTTGATATCCAGCGCTTCACCGGAAGTCTGCTGCGCCTGTAACAACTCGCGCGCTTCGTTTGGTGATGAGAAGCGGCGCATCAGGTGACGAACAATCACGGCCAGCTCGGTGCTGATTTTGTCCAGCAATTGCGGATCACGCTCTTTTGCCGGTATTACTTCCGGGAACGTTAGGATAACCCGGCGGCGCGAAACGCCGCCGCTGCGGTCGCTAAAGCGCATCGGATTGTTGTTCACCGCAAGAATGACCGCCGGGATATGCGTTGAATAGGCGTCACGGTATTTCGGATCGATTGCCACCGCATCGCCACCGGTTATCGCCTTGATGCCCGCGCCGTCGCCGCTCCACTTCTCCTGATCGGGCAGAATAATCAGCGAGAATCCCACCACGCTGGCGCGTTCCCGCGATGATTCCAGCGTATCAATGGTGGCTGACGTAGTGTTATCGCGGCCAGCGAGCAGCGTAGCAATCGAAGCTAAAACACTTTTCCCACTTCCACCTGGACCAGTTATTTCCAGGAACATCTGCCAGTCATAGCGATTTGCCAGCACCATAAATAACGCCGCGAGGATGCGCTCCTGCTTATCGTGATTATGTGCGGCCGCCCGCGTTAACCAGCGGTAAAAGTTAGGCGCGTGATCTGCGAGGTTTTCGCCGGGACGTGGCGCGGAGTAGTCCATGCTGTTGACCGTGCGCAGCCAGTTCTCGCGGCGGTGCGGGCTGAACATACCGTTGGTCGTATCAAATACCCCGTTACGAAAACCAATCAGGCGGCGCGCCGGTTCGCCCATCTGCGGCACCATTAGTTTGAGCGTATCGAGCACGCTGCCGATTCCGGCCGCTGAAAACGGTGCGCGCACCTTCTGAAACAGCGCAGCGATTTCGCGGCGCAACGTCTGTACCGGCATCACCTGCCACGCGCCGTTCTCGTAGCGGCAGATTTCCTCTCCAACGGGCGGCACGGCCAGCGCCTGCCCGTAGTGATCGACCAGCAGCTCCGCTTTTTCGCTGGCGCTCATGGCTTTAAGGTCGGCTTCGCTCACCGACTCAAACGGGCTTGGCTTATGAGGTTGAGTGAAGGCGGTAAGTAGCGCCTGCGTCGCGATGTCGCCCTTTGTCTGCCAGACGTCGTTCCAGTCGCCGGTTTCAGGTGGTAAAGCGGCCTTACCGTTGCAGGCTTTCGCGGCTTCTTCTGCCTTTAGCTGGCCTGTGCCGTTGTCGTCGCGATCGGCGGCAATCAGCATCAGCGCATCAGGATTGGTTTTGCGTAACTGTGCAGAAAGCGCCGGGAGATTATTGGCACTGAGCGCCACGTAAACCGGTTGTCCGGTCAGGCGCTGCACCGTCAGGCCGGTAGCATAACCTTCAGTGAGCCACAGCGTTTTGCTGTCCGGCTCGCCTGCAAGGTGATAAGCGCCTTTCACCTGTCCGTCGGGCAGGGTGCGCTTGTCGCCAGCGGCGCTGATTAGCTGGATGTTAACGACGTTGCCGGTTTCGTTGGTTAGCGGGACAAGCAGATCGCCAGCTGCAAAACTGATACCGCCACAGCGCAGACCGGTAGCCAGCGTTAACCCTTCGGTGCTGTGCAGCCCTTTTGATAAAAGGTAGGCGTTATCCGTGCGGCTGACGGCGGCGGCGAGCAGCTTCTGCGCCCGCGCTGCGGCCTCAGAGTGTGCGACGGCTTTATCAACTGTGTTCACCAGTGCTTTTGATATCGGTGGCAGCGCGCCGAGCATATCAGCGATTTTGATTGCCGCCTCTTTGGTACTGACGTCGAGTGCTTTTTCGACCAGATTCAGGCCGTCACCAGCTCCACACTGGTTGCAGTGCCACGTCCCGCGACCGTCCTTATTGTCAAAGCGGAAACGATCTTTACCGCCGCAAACAGGACATGCGCCGTGTCTGCCGCTGGCGTGAATGCTGATGCCCAACGCGGGCAGCAGTTGCGGCCAGAATCCGGCGGCCGCTTTTACCGTGTCAGAGACTATGTATTTCATCTGCTGGATCTCCCTCAGTGCAACGTGGCGCGGCGAGTCGCGGCAAGCTGGCTGCAAAACAGCTCATCCATCATGGTCGCGCCAAGACGAGTCAGGCGTGGCGGGGCGGTCAGTAGGTCAGGTTCGACCATATCGCCCAGCATGGTGCAGGCCATTTCCATTCCCGCTTCTGCGCCGTGGCGGCGCACGTAAAATCCTTCCAGCTCAAGCGCGATGGTCATCTGTAGTTCGTCGAGCGTTGCCGAAACGGTGATGCCCAGCGCTTTGCAGGCGTTGAGATACCCCTGCGCCAGTGCGCGACGGTAAACGGCAGTGCGGACTTCAACAGGTAAGCAGGAATTATTAGCGGTCATCATGGCGAGCCTCCGTGGCAAGAATCAGGGAATCACAGGTTTCAACGACTTTACCGAGCTGATCGGTGAGAAGGGCAACAACAGAGGCCAGCGCGGCGCTGTCTGGTATGCAGCTTTGAGCGCTGAGGCAATGAACGGAATCGAACATATCAAGCACTGTTACACCGACGGAATGAGCATGC
>Ga0308161_1006336_pt1 | contig 10041 bp, 8 predicted proteins | sample PhyFR2_FD_201034 | JGI IMG/M metagenome (GOLD analysis project Ga0308161, IMG submission 201034) | Phyllosphere microbial communities from UC Gill Tract Community Farm, Albany, California, United States - DLSLF.R2 | ecosystem: Host-associated > Plants > Phyllosphere > Unclassified | place: USA...
TAGGGCACGAGACGGCCCACCGACAAGATCAGTTTCTTGCCCTGGAGGACGCGCTGCAGTGCGGGCGGCAGCTGGTCGGTAGTCGCGCTGCCGGATGGGGGATGTGCGGCGCTGTTTACATCCGGCACTCCAATCGGCACCACCTGAATCTTCTTGCGGTACGGGCGCAGAGTGTCGGACGCTTCCGCATAGACCTCGGACGTCGCAATGATCGTATCGGCACGCCTGAGCAGCGCCGTTTCCAGCGGCCGTGTCAACTTGCCCAGCAAGCCTTTGTTGACGACGTCGCTGTGCCAGTGCACGAGCAGGCGCGGCCGCTCGCCGATGAAAAGCGACGCCAGCGCCCCCAGCATGTTAGGGGCGTGCAGGTGGATCACGTCCGCATGTTTCGCTTGCTGGAGGCACTTGACGAAATAGGCGAAGCCGAGAGGTTGAGACGCGACCATTTTGCCGATCGGCACGCGGATCACCTCGACCCCGTCGAGAACGACGGTTTCATTGCCGGCATGCCTGTCGAAACATACGACGCTGGCCTGATAACCCTTATGCACCGCGCCACGCGCGACGCTCGCCGTTACGCTCTCGATGCCTCCGGTTTCCGGAAAATAGTATTTTCCGAAATGAACAATCTTAACCATAAAATACTTTTAGAAAAGGCGTTATGCGCGCGATGTGCGGGCAGTCTCGGCAATACGCTTGAGGCAGGCGCGGCATAAGGCTTCGGCGTCTTCCTGGGTCGAGGCCTCCGCATAGCAACGCAATTCCGGAGCGTTGCCGGAGGGGCGCAGGTGCACGATATCGCCGTTGGCGAACGTGACCCGCAGGCCGTCCGTGGTGTCCACGTGTGCGAGCGCACCCGACTGCGGCGCCAGCAGCAGGCTCGCCTGGGCAGGGTCCTGCGCCAGGCGCGCGACCAGGTCGCGGCTCAGTTCGGTGGCGAAGTCCTGCAGCCGGTCGCTGGCGGTAAAGCGGGACGGCAGGCCGTGCGCCACCTCGGACACGCGGCAGCCGCGTTCGCGGGCGAGGCCCAGCACGGCTACGATCGGCAGCACCGCATCGCGCGTCGGCAATGCTTTCAATACCGCACCGTTGCGCGCGATATCGGTGCCGAGCAGGAAGCCACCATTGGCTTCGTAACCCGCGACTACCGCCCCCTGTTCATGGGCTGCGGCAGCCTGTTCCATGCCGGCGATGACGTAAGGGGAACCGATGCGGGTACGGACGACGTCCTTGAACTGCTCACAGCGCTCGACCGCAGTATTGCTGCTGACCGGCGTGACGACATAGTCAGCAGCCAGGTACTGGCTGCACAGGATACCGACGATGTCGCCGCGCAGCCACTGGCCCCGCTCGTCGCCGATCAGCGGACGATCGGCGTCGCCATCGGTGGAGACGATGGCATCGAAGTTGTGTTCCTGTGCCCAGCGCGCTGCGCGCTCGATATCCTCGGCACGTACCGCCTCGGTGTCGATCGGTACGAATTCGTCGGTGCGGCCCAGCGGCAATACGATGGCGCCGAGCGCCTCGATGATAACGCCAAGAATGTCGCGCGCGACGCTGGAATGCTCGTACACCGCAATGCGCATGCCGGCCAGGGCCTGGGCGCCGAATACATCCAGGTAACGCTGCAGGTAGGCATCCGCGGGTTCGCCGGCCGCGGCAGGCAATGACGGCGCCGCACTGGAAGCCGTGGCAGGCGTCGTCTCGATGTCGGCATCGAGCATGGCTTGTTCGTCCTGTTTCGAGATCTCGCCGTCGGCCCGGTAGAACTTGATACCGTTGCGGTCGAAGGGGATATGGCTGCCGGTCACCACGATTGCGGGTGCGCCGCGCACGGCGGCATAGTAGGCAATCGCCGGGGTCGGCAGAGCGCCTACGAACAGGACGCGCTTGCCGGCGTCGTGCACGGCGCGCGCGCAGGCGGCGGCAATCGCCGGGCTGCTCGGGCGGAGATCGTGACCGAGCACGACGGCCTCGGTTCCCGTGGCGACGGCGCGCAAGAAGGCTTGCGTGTAGGCGTAGCATACATCGTCGCTCATATTGACGACGAGGCCGCGGGCCCCGCTGGTGCCGAACTGGACACCGGACATCGCAACGATGTGCCGAAGAGTGGTGGTTGCCATCGATTTTGTCCTGACAGGTTATTCGTAGGTGTCCGCACTGGCGAACAGACTGCCTTCGGCATCTTTTTTCGCAAGTTGCGGCGCGTCCTGGATCGGCCAGGCGATCCCGACCTGCGGGTCGTTCCAGCGCAGGCTGCGCTCGTACTCCGGGTACCAGTAGTCGGTCGTTTTGTACAGGAACTCGGCCGAGTCGGACAGGCCTACGAAGCCGTGGGCGAATCCCGGCGGCACCCATAGCTGGCGCTTGTTGTCCGCCGACAGCTCGACGCCGGTCCATTTGCCGAAGTTCGGTGAGCTGCGGCGCATGTCGACCGCAACGTCGAACACGGCGCCCTGAGTGACGCGCACCAGTTTGCCCTGCGGGTTCTGGATCTGGTAATGCAGGCCACGCAGCACGTTCCTGGCGGAGCGGCTGTGATTATCCTGGACAAACTGTACCTGAAGGCCGGTCAGCTGGGCGAAATCGCGCTGGTTGAAGCTCTCGAAGAAGAAACCACGATCGTCACCGAAGACTTTGGGTTCGAGAATCAGGACTTCGGGCAGCGATGTGGGAATAACGGTAAAAGGCACACTTACCTCAAAAAGGCTCAAGAAAGAAGATTCAGCAGATAGCGGCCGTAGCCGTTCTTTTTCAACGGATCGGCCAGGCGTGCGACGGCGTCGGCGTCGATCCATTTCTGCAGGTACGCGATCTCTTCAGGGCAGGCAACCATCAAGCCCTGGCGCTTCTGCAGCGTCGAGATGAAATGTGCCGCCTCGAGCAGGCTGTCATGCGTGCCCGTATCGAGCCACGCATAGCCTCGCCCCATGATCTCGACGTTCAGCTGGGCACGTTCGAGGTACCAGCGGTTGACGTCGGTGATCTCCAGTTCCCCGCGCGCAGACGGGCGGATGTCGCGGGCGACGTCGCAGACCTGCTTGTCGTAGTAATACAGTCCGGTCACCGCGTAATGGCTCTTGGGCCGTTGCGGCTTTTCCTCGATGCTGATCGCGCGCTGCGCCGCATCGAACTCGACCACGCCGTAGCGCTCCGGATCGTGCACGTGGTAGGCAAACACGCTGGCGCCGTCCTCCCGAGCGGTGGCGCTCTGCAGCTGCTTGACCAGGTCATGGCCATAGAAAATATTGTCACCAAGGATCAGAGTGCTCGGCTGGCCGTCGATGAAATCGCGGCCGATGACAAAGGCCTGCGCCAGTCCATCCGGCGACGGCTGGACGGCGTACTGGATGTTCATGCCCCAGTTGCTACCGTCGCCGAGCAACTCGGCGAATCGCGGGGTGTCAGACGGCGTCGAGATGACCAGCACGTCACGGATTCCCGAAAGCATCAGTGTACTTAACGGGTAGTAGATCATCGGCTTGTCGTAGACAGGCATCAATTGCTTCGATACCGCCTGCGTCACCGGATACAGGCGCGTACCCGAGCCGCCCGCCAGGATAATCCCCTTGCGATAAGTAAATGTCATTTTTGAAGGTCGAATATTTGTTGAAGGACCCTGTCCAGCCCTTCTTGCCAGGGTGGGACGTGCAAGCCGAACGTACGTTCGAACAAGCTGCTGTCGAGCACGGAATTGGTCGGGCGGCGTGCCGGAGTCGGGTATTGGACGGCAGGAATTGCCTGCATGGCTTCCGGACGTAGCGTGAGTTGCAGGCCGGCGGCCCAGGCCGCCGCGATCACATACTGCGCATAGGCGTGCCAGTTCGTCTCGCCCTTGGACGACAGGTGGTACAAGCCATAGGGGAAGGCATCGGCACTGCCGTCCAGGTAGCGGCGCACCACGTGAGCAGCCACATCCGCAAGCAGGGAGGCCGGGGTCGGCGCGCCGAACTGATCGGCCACGACGTTCAGGCTGTCGCGCTGGCGCGCAAGGCGAAGCATGGTCTTGGCGAAATTGCCGCCATACGAGCCGACCACCCAGCTGGTGCGCAGGATGACGTGACGCGGCGTTTTCTCCTGCACCAGCATTTCGCCGGCGAGCTTCGTCCTGCCGTAGGCGCTCAGCGGATTCGGCGCGTCGGTCTCCACATAAGCGCCCGGCTTATCGCCGTCGAACACATAGTCGGTCGAGTAATGGACCAGCAGGGCCCCGAGGCTTGCCGCCTCTTCGGCCAGCACGCCCGCGGCCGTAGCGTTGACGCCATACGCGGCGTGCTCATCGGTTTCAGCCTTGTCGACCGCCGTGTAAGCAGCCGGATTGACAATGACCGCGGGTGCGATCTGGCGCACCAGCGAGCGCAGTGCCTGCACGTCGCCAAGATCGCAATCGGCCTGGCCGATCGCGACCACTTGGCCCAGTGGCGCCAGTGCACGGCGCAGTTCGTGTCCAACCTGTCCATTCTTGCCGGTCACGAGGATCGTTCGCGCCGTCATGCGTACTGCTTCCCGATCCAGTTCTGGTAGGCGCCGCTCGTAACGTTGCCGACCCACTCCTGGTTATCCAGATACCAGCGGACGGTCTTGCGCAGGCCGGTTTCGAACGTCTCCGCAGGACGCCAGCCCAGCTCGCGCTCGATCTTGCTGGCGTCGATTGCGTAGCGGCGGTCGTGCCCCGGACGATCCTTGACGAAGGTAATCTGCTCGGCATACGATTTGCCGTCCGCGCGCGGCTGCAACTCGTCGAGCGTCGCGCAGAGGGTATGCACGACTTCCAGGTTGGCCTTTTCGTTCCATCCGCCGACGTTGTACACCTCGCCAGGGATTCCGGCTTCGAGCACGCGACGGATGGCGCTGCAATGGTCTTTTACATACAACCAGTCGCGGATCTGCTGGCCATCGCCGTAGATCGGCAGCGGCTTACCTGCCAGCGCATTATGGATCACCAACGGAATCAGCTTTTCCGGGAAATGGAACGGCCCATAATTGTTCGAACAATTAGTCGTCAGTACCGGCAGCCCGTAAGTGTGATGGTAGGCGCGCACCAGATGGTCAGATGCCGCTTTGGTCGCAGAATACGGACTGTTCGGTTCGTACCGGTTGGTTTCGCTGAAAGCCGGCGCATCCTTGTCGAGCGAGCCGTAGACTTCGTCAGTGGAGACGTGCAGGAAGCGGAAGTTTGCCTTCTGCTCGTCTTCGAGCGCGTTCCAGTAGGCGCGTGCCGCCTCAAGCAGGCCGAAGGTACCGACCACGTTAGTACGGATGAACTCGGCCGGGCCGTCGATCGAGCGGTCAACGTGCGACTCCGCAGCAAAGTTGACGATCGCGGTCGGACGATGGCGTTTCAGCAGTTCGGCCACCAGGGCCGTATCGCCGATGTCGCCCCGCACGAAAATATGGTGCGCGTTGTCTTCGAGTGACTTCAGGCTGTCTAGGTTACCTGCGTAGGTGAGCTTGTCCAGGTTGACGACCGGGCCGAGGCCGGTCGTCAACCAGTCCATGACGAAGTTTCCACCGATAAAACCGGCACCACCTGTAACTAATATCATTTGTTCTCCATCGATTGCCGAAGCGCTTGTCTTGCGCCGGCTATCTACCAATCAATAAACTCTTCAATAAGCATTATGCGAGATTTTCAATGACTCTTCTCGCAAATTCACTGTCGCTGTAGCTTCGCCAGACCTCTTCAGGCACCGCCTTTTGGGTGGGACGGGTGTTATTGAGCATATATGTGACTACCTCATCGACACTCTCCACCAGGACGACGTTGAACCCATCCCGTTGCAAATCCTGCGCATACGAGCACGGCAGCGCCAGGAGTTGGGCCCCAGCACCTAGTGCGTCGAGCATGGCAGCGCTGACACGCAGTCGATAATCACTGCTTGCATACAACGACAGCGCACATTGAACACGGGAAGCCGCTTCCTCATACTCAGTGATCGTCAAAGACTTTCCAGGTTCGCACAGGAATCGGACAACATGCCTGAAGCGGTGGAATAGTTTTTCTTCACACATCCCAATGTGAACGAGTTGCGGACGAGTTTCGTCAGACAAGCTGGAAATGCGCTCATACAGGTCGGCAAATCGTTCCATTGTCGCGATACCGAACGTCGCAAACGGAATGTCTTTTTTGATACCCGATGCTGTACCTCGGTTAATGGGATGATTAACGGAGAGCATACGGGTATCGGTGTCGGGATAATACTCGGCCAGACGCCGCTGAATGCCGGAACCAAGTACGATGCAGCCTGCTTTCTTGTATCTTTTACGATCAAAGAAGCGCTTCACCCAATAACCGTAAGAAGTCATCCTCTGCCGTTTCAAGTCGAGCAAGCCATCAAGTTCACCATGTAAAACGACATGCGTCCGCACCCCGGTCAATTGCTCTAACAAAGGAAGCATATTCAGCAAAGGCGGAAATATGGAGAGCAGCAGCGCATTACGATATCCATGAAGACGCGCATTGATGAGGGAATAGCCCAACGCAACCGTCTCCACTAAGGCTTTTTTCACAAACGAACGCCTGGTGATAGAAATGACCGGAATTCTGGTCCAGGCAATGTTAATATTGAGCATCCGAAATTGCGACGCGCTTGCATAGAGCCGGACCTTGTCTCCAAGAAGAGCATGCACTGCGGCCGTGACCGCCATATTGAAAGATGCATGCTCGGCGCCGGTTTTGCTCGGTTCGATAATTGCTAGTTGCATAAATAGTACAGTGACCCCGAACGATTAAGCTTCTTTTCGAACGCAAAAAACATTCACGGTAATGAATGAAAAGATGTAATAACCTACAGTAACGAAAATCAAGTTCGAGTTGATCCAACTTACAAAGAAAAACGATGCAGGCAATAACATCCCCTGCGCATAGACAATTGCCAAAACTGGTGATGAGCGGCGACGAGCCTCAATATAGACGTGATACATCAACCGGCATAACCAACCAGTAAAAGCGCCGAACAGAACAGGTCCGATAAAGTGAAAGTTGTAAAACGACTCTGCAATTCCGCCGAAATCCAGATTGATACCAATTTGAAAAGCATCGTTAAAAAAACGACGCGTCATTTCGGTCGAAAAATAGAATGGCTTTTCCGGGAAGACAGAGCGGGGAACTACCTGCGCCATTGCACTGCCAATGGATTCGCCAAAAGAAAACTGCGTCCCGTTGAACGACAACGCCTCCAGCCAGTTGCGATACGCATCGAAACGATCAAAAATCGAGTAATCATCCGGCGTATCCGCGCCACCTTCACGAACAGACAGGAACCAAGTAGAGAATACGACCGTAAATACAGTTAGCGGCGGAGCAGTCCAGATCAGCAATTTAAGGTAGCTGCGCGCACATACCGCCGCAGCAATAACCAGTTGCAAAAGTGGAATAACGAGCTGACCACGACTGCCAAGCGCCATCGAAGCAAGCGCCAGAGTGATGACCCAGAGCACCAGCGGAGTTTTACGCTTATAGTGCTGGGTCAAAATGAAAGCGCCACTGAGACCGATAGTGGAAAACGCGCTACTCAGCAATAGTACCGCCGATAAGCCCTGCTCTGCGATAGCAAGCCGGGTGGCTAGAGACGACAACACCAGAGTAAGGGGGCTAAGGTCGTCATTGGTCGCTTTTAAAAGGCAGAAAACGATCGCAACATATACCAGAAGACATAGAAATGTCATCACGTACACGGTTTTTGCAGACCGCAGCTCGAAACGGCTCGTCAGAGGCCTGACCAAGCTGACACCGAACAACCGTGCCTGGAGTACGATCAGTATGCCCAGTAAGTACAGTAAATAGCATACAAAAACGAAAGTATGCCATCCGCCAAACCTGGCCGTGGCGAAGGAAAACCGCGCCGCAAAATAAAGTTGCGTGAATAGCAGAAGCATCCCGACCGGAGAAAGCGGATTGAAATGTTGCGTCGACAGGATTACCGCAGAGATTAGGACGGAAGCAACTGCGCATAGGACCGTGACAATGCCTCCCGCGTCGGACTCGGCAAACCCCGTTGCAATCCAAATCGCGTAGGCACAAACGGACAGCGCTATTATGGAAGCGCGCCCAAAATCCGGGGACAAATATGAACTTGCCTTAGTTTGCGTCATTGAATGATCAACCTTGGATATCAAGCACCTGATCGTTCTTTGCATCAATAGCAAGCGCGCGCGCAATGCCCTTGGCAAATTGGCGCCACGAGAAACGCATCGGATCGGTAAGCTCGGTGCCCTCCTTGTTCATGCAGCGCATCAATGCATTGTTAAACTGTTGAGCAATATCCGCGGGGGATGCGGAAAAATCGACGAACTCGATACCGCTGATGTAATCGGAGAGCTCGCGGAAGACGGGTATGTCATTGGCGATGATCTCTGTGCGACCGGCAGCTTCGAGCAGAGGAAGACCGAATCCTTCGTACTTTGAGGGAAAAACCAGCGCATCGGCATCATGAAGATGTTGTGCCAGTTCGGCATCCGAAACATTGCGAAGCAGTGCCAGCTTTCCAAATCCGGAATAGGAGTCTATCCTGGACAATAACGCTCCGGCTTGCCATTGGTTACCTGAGCAGATTACGAGGTCGATTACTCTGCTTTTTTGGTTCAGAAATTCGAAAACATCCAGTAGTGCAGTCAGGTTCTTACGCGGATCCAGAGATCCGACATACAACAAACGTGGGGTGTCATTGTGCTTCCTGCGCGTATTTTTAGCAGTGAAACGAGAACTATCCAACCCTGGATAGGCAACAGTAATGTCACGATATCCAAGCGCATCTTGCAAATCCTGCCGGGTCGTGTTGGACACAGCAACAATTGAGTCGGCAATTCTGTAGGACCGGCTGAACAGAATCTGACTGCTGAGCCTGTTGCTCCACTTCATTGAATCCGGAAATTTGATGTGCACTATGTCATGCATTAACACGCCATAATGCACGCCGACAGTCCGAATCATAGGAAGCAAGTGTTGCGTTCCAAAAAAGTGGGTCGCATTCATTTTGCGCAGCAAGTAAGGTACCCTTAGCGTCAACCACAGGTTCCCAGGAATGTGCGACCACGCCAGATCTTCATGCACCTCAACTGATTCTATCGGCGCTTCCAATACGACAGCACGGTTTGAGAGCAGAATGATCCGCGCTCGGACCAGCGCCGGCAATTCTCTCACGAGCATTGAGACGACGCGTGCGATGCCGTTCTGCCCACCGTCTAGCGGGCGTGCATCTAGAAGCAGTGTAGGCTTTTCATGCTTATCAAGCATCACGTTTTTTTCCAAGCAAAAACACATGATTCTCGAAGCGCCCGAGATATCCGGCCAATTTTACCAGTTGGGCATAGCGCCTGAAACCGATCGCTTTCAACGCGAAACGCAAGAGAGAAGCCATATGATCAAGTTTCGAGTCGAGATTGGTAACCGTTGCTTTTGTATAATTGCTGCGCGCAGCGGAACTTCTGTCCAGTAATCCTGCTCTGGCAGCCGCCTGGTAGAAGTCACTGGTTGAGCTGAACGGCGTGACAAACGAGCGCTCTTTTGATGTCACACGGTACAGGCGACGAATAGGCTGTGTGATCGGAGTACCATCCTCGAACGTACCGAAAGCGTACGGAATCGTGATGAAACGATCGAAGTCGTTTCGTTTTACATTATCACGATAAGCTTTGCTCATCTCCGTCAGTGCCTGGGTCAAATATTGACGTTGCGTTTCAACAGGAGAGTGTTTCGTCAACATATCGCCCTTGAAATCAAATCCCGAGAAGTGGAAAAAGATCAAAGACTGTCCGCCTGCATAAGGCTGACCAGCTACAACTTCAATTGGTCGTTCCGAGATATTCCAATGGGCTACGTTCACTCCCTTATGGCGCACGATTTCCAGCGTATCGCCAAAAAACACTGGCGCATAGTCCATCCATTTCTGGTCTGTATGCAGTCCGTCCAGGTGATCTGCATAGCAGTATTCGCGCAGACGCGCATCCCACCAATCGATGATTTCCGCGGAACGTTGAGTACGGCGAATCGCGCAGAATCCCAAGTTGAAGATACCTTCCCACAAATGGCGATATTCCGGG
>Ga0308161_1006340_pt1 | contig 10037 bp, 10 predicted proteins | sample PhyFR2_FD_201034 | JGI IMG/M metagenome (GOLD analysis project Ga0308161, IMG submission 201034) | Phyllosphere microbial communities from UC Gill Tract Community Farm, Albany, California, United States - DLSLF.R2 | ecosystem: Host-associated > Plants > Phyllosphere > Unclassified | place: USA...
TCACTTCCATCTGCACAAAGACCGGAACGCCGCCCGCCAGCTGGATCGCCGGCACATAGCTGTCGTAGGCCGGCTCGATCACGATGACCTCGTCGCCCGGATGCACGCAGCACAGCACCGAAGTAAGGATGCCCTGGGTGGCGCCGGCCGTGACCGTGATCTCGGTGGCCGGGTCGTAGCGATGGCCATAGATCGCTTCCACCTTGTCGGCGATGACCTCACGCAACTGGGGAATGCCGGTCATCGGCGGATACTGGTTCAGGCCGTTGCGCATGGCGTCGGCCACGGCATCGACCAGCGCTGGATCGCAGTGAAAATCGGGGAAGCCCTGACCCAGGTTGACCGCGCCCTTTTCAGTGGCCAGCGCGGACATTACGGTAAAGATCGTGGTGCCGACGTCGGGTAGGCGCGAGGTGATGCGGGAAAAATCCATGCTGTGAGCTGCTGTGTCAGTGGCCATGTTCATGCGTAATGAGAAAGGGAATGGGTTGTTCAGGCAATTCGTTGTGGCCGCTCATTCTAACGGCACGGCAGCCGGCTTTGCAGCCTCTTGCGCCGCCTCGTGCTCGCGCACCCAGGCTTCCGGCGTCAGGATGCGGAACATGCCGGCCTTGGCCGTGCGCCGTGCCAGCTTCAGCAGCGCCTTGTCCTTGGTCACCAGCATCGATGCCTGCGCATCGCGCGCCAGTTCGAGGAACTTCTGGTCGTCGCGGTCGCTGCAGGCCGGCAACGGCGTGCTGCCGGCCGCTGCCGTCACCATGCTGATCAGTGCGTCGAACTGCGCCTCGGCTGTCGGCCGGGTTTCCTCGCTCAGAGGCAGGTGCGGATAGCGCAGCACATGATGCCATTCATCGCGGCAATCGGCGCGCGTGACGGCTTGCGCCTTGCCTTGTTGCAGGGCCAGCAGGAGGGCAGCCCAGCGTGGATCGTGGAAAACGAAGAGGTCGAGCAGGACGTTGGTATCGAGTACGAGGCGATTCGGTATCATTGCGGAAAATTTTTTCGTGGAAAGTGCATGCTGATTGTTTTATCCCCCGCCAAGAGCCTGGACTACGCATCGCCGGTCAATGCGCCGGAGCATACCCTGCCTGAATTCATCGATCATTCCGCCGAATTGATAGCCGGCCTGCGGCAATTGTCGCCTTCCGATATCGCCAGCCTGATGAAGATCTCGGACCCGTTGGCGGTCCTGAACGCCGGCCGCTATGCATCGTGGACGCCGCAGTTTAACAGCGACAACGCACGCGCGGCAGTGCTGGCCTTCAACGGCGACGTCTATGCCGGCCTGGAGGCGGCCACATTGCCGGCGACGGCGATAACGCACCTGCAGTCGCATGTGCGCATCCTGTCGGGCCTGTACGGGGTGCTGCGGCCGCTGGACCTGATGCAGCCTTATCGCCTGGAAATGGGCACCCGCTTGAAAACATCCCGCGGCGCCAGCCTGTATGCGTTCTGGGGAGATCTGGTCAGCAGGACGCTGGCCCGTGAATTGCGGGAGAGGCAGTCGGCCGCCCTGGTCAATCTGGCTTCGGAAGAGTATTTCAAGGTGGTGCAACCGGCGCTGCTCGGCGTGCCAGTGGTCACGCCGGTTTTCCAGGACTGGAAGGATGGCCGCTACAAGATCATCTCGTTTTACGCCAAGAAGGCGCGTGGCCTGATGGCGCGCTATGCCGCCATCAATGCCGTGACCGACCCGGAGCAGCTGAAGGATTTCGATCTCGACGGTTACGCCTACGATGCAGCCGCTTCCGAGCCGTCGGCGTGGTACTTCAGGAGGCGTTGAGGATGCGCCGGCCCGGAATGGCGGGCCGGCTTTCGGTGAAGAATTACCAGATCTTCCACCAGGGCGAAGTCTTTTCCTTGCGTTTGCCGCCGCTGGCAGCCAGGTCGCTGTTGGGGAAGTTCTGCTTGAACACCCGGGCGGCGTCGTCGCGAAGTTCCGGCATGCCCAGCGCATCATAGGAACGCATCATGATGTACAGCGCATCCTCGACCGCGGGCGTGTCCTTGAACTCGCGCACCACCTGCTGCGCGCGGTTGGCAGCGGCCAGATAGGCGCCGCGCCGGAAATAGTAGTTGGCCACGTGCACATCGTAGCGGGCCATTGCATCGACCAGGTAAGCGAGGCGGTCGCGCGCATCCTGGGCATAGATGCTGTTGGGGAAGCGGTCGATGAGCAGCTTGAAGGAATCGAAGGCTTCGCGCACCGCCTTCGGGTCGCGCTCGGTCAAATCCTGGCGGGCGACGAAGTCGAACAGGCTCAGCTTGTCGTTGAAGTTGATCAGGCCGCGCAGGTAGTACATGTAGTCAACGTTCGGATGGTTCGGATGCAGCTTGATGAAGCGCTCGACTGCAGCCAGCGCCTGCGCCTGGTCGCCGGAGCGATAGTAAGCGTACGCGATATCCATCTGCGCTTGCTGCGCATAGGTGCCGAACGGGTAGCGCGACTCCAGCTTCTCGAAATACTTGATCGACTTCTCGTAGCCGCCGGCCTTCAGTTCGTCGCGCGCCTCGGCGTAGAGCTTTTGCGCCGACCAGTTCCGGGTTTCGTCTATGGGTTCGGTTTGCAGTAAACTGCACGCCGAAAGCGACAACATGAATGCGATCAAAAGAATTTTGAGGGATTTTTTTTGCATGGGAGTTTCGCGTGAAGACGACTGAACAATAGATGATTATAGCTGATGGGATTTGCCGTGCCGCCAATTGAAGACCCGAACCAACCCGACTTTCCGACCGACCAGGACGACGACTTTGGCGACGATGCCGAAGCCGGCGCCGGTGATGGCGCGCCAATGACGCTTGTGCTGTCGGAAGCCGACTGCGGCATGCGTCTCGACAAGGTATTGACCAGCCGGCTGCCGCAATATTCGCGCAGCCGCATCCAGCAGTGGATAGAAGAGGGCCATGTCACCGTCGACGGCAAGACCGCGCGCGCCAAGACCACCATGTTCGGCGACGAGACCGTGCTGGTTCAGCCGCAAGCGGCCGCCGATGCGCATGCCTACGAACCGGAAGCGATGGCGCTGGATATCGTGCATGAGGATGACGCGATCATCGTGATCAACAAGCCGGCAGGACTGGTGGTGCATCCTGGCGCCGGCAACTGGTCGGGCACGCTGCAGAACGGCCTGCTGCATTATCACAAGCCGATTGCCGATGTGCCGCGTGCCGGCATCGTGCATCGCCTGGACAAGGACACCAGCGGCCTGATGGTGGTCGCCAAGACCATGCAGGCCCAGACCGACCTGGTGCGCCAGTTGCAGGCGCGCACCGTGCACCGGGTTTATCTGGCGCTGGTATGGGGCACGCCGCAGGTTGGCGGCAAGGTCGATGCGGCCATCGGGCGCCATCCGCGCGAGCGCATCCGCATGTCGGTGCAGAACAATCTGAGCGCCAAGCCGGCGGTCACCCGCTTCCAGCGACTTGCCACCGGCGTGCTGGATGGCAAGCCGGTCAGCCTGGTGCAATGCGAACTGGAAACAGGGCGCACTCACCAGATCCGGGTGCATATGCAGCACCTGGGTTTTGCGCTGGTCGGCGATGCGCTGTATGGCAAGCCGCATCTGGCATCGGTGTTTCACCGCCAGGCGCTGCATGCCTGCCGGCTCGGCCTGATCCATCCCGAAAGCCGGGAAGAGTGCGAATGGACCGCGCCGCTGCCGGCGGACTTTGCCGCCCTGCTGGAAAAGGCCGGCATTGCCAGTGCGAATCTCGACGCATGAGCAACCTGATCGTTCCCGAATGGAAGGTTGACGCGGGGCCGGTGCGTGCCCTGTGTACCACTCGCCGCGGTGGCGCAAGCCAGGCGCCCTATGGCGATGGCGCAGGCGGCCCGGGCCTGAACCTGGGGCAGCATGTCGGCGACGATGCGGCCCATGTGAGCGCAAACCGTGCCTCGCTGCGAGCCTTGCTTCCCTCCGATCCGGTCTGGCTGAACCAGGTGCATGGCGCCGACGTGGTCGATGCCGGCACGGTTTCGGGCGTGCCCGACGCCGACGCCAGCTTTGCCACGACGCCCGGCGTTGTCTGCGCGGTGTTGACGGCGGACTGCCTGCCGGTCCTGTTCTGCGACCTGAGCGGGCAGGTAGTGGCGGCAGCCCATGCCGGCTGGCGCGGTCTGGCGGCGGGCGTGCTCGGCAATACGGTAGCGCGGATGCGTGATGCCGGCGCGCAGCAGATACAGGCCTGGCTGGGGCCGGCGATCGGGCCGCGGCGTTTCGAAGTCGGTGTGGACGTGCTGCAGGCCTTTGCGGGCCTTGACCCGGCAGGGCGGCACTTTGCATTGCAGGCAAATGGAAAATACCTTGCCGATATCTATGCGCTGGCGCGCCTGGCGCTTCATGCCTGCGGCGTGGACCTGTTTGCTGGCGGCGACTTCTGTACGGTCGAGGATGCGCCGCGCTTCTATTCCTACCGTCGGGATGGCGTTACGGGGCGCATGGCCTCGCTCATCTGGATCGACGCCTGATGAGCTAGCCCTGGCTCTTGCCGGGCGGCTCCTTGTCCACCGCCTGCTCATCATTAGCCGCTGCACGGGCAATCGCAGCCTCGGCCTGCCGCTGCTGTTCCGCAATGCGGCGGCGCTTGCGCTTGCCTCCGCCGCTGATGTATAAGAGTATGGCCACTGGCAACAGGCCATAGAGGATCAACGTCATGACGCCGGCGACCGCATTTTCTTCCGCGATCGACATCATGAGCACGACATACATCCAGCCAATGGCGACTATGAACATGAGGAACACCGCTGGTAATGAAGAGTTGAAACCCTAACGATACGCGAAACCTGGAAGACAAGCATGAAGACGCTCACTCCGCAGGATGCAGCAGCATGGATGGCCCAGCTGTCCGACCCGAATGCATGGCAAAGCTGGCTCAAGCAGCCACAGATGGGGCAATTGAATGGAAACGGCTTGTTGCCCGGCTCCTTGTCCTCCGACCTGGCAGTGCTGATCGAGCCGGAGGCGCTGACCCGCCTGCAAAGCGACTATGTAAGGGAGTTCTCGACACTCTGGCAAAGCCTAGTCACATCGAGCACCCCGGACATCAAGGACAAGCGCTTTTCCGGTGAAGCCTGGAAATCCAACGCGCTGTATGCCTTCAACGCCGCGGCCTATTTGCTCAACGCCCGCTTCATGATGGCCATGGCCGACGCGGTCAAGGCTTCGCCCAAGGTCAAGCAGAAGATCCGGTTTGCGATCCAGCAGACGATAGACGCGATGTCGCCGTCGAACTTCCTGGTCACGAATCCCGAAGCGCAGAAGAAGCTGGTCGAAACCAAGGGCGAGAGCCTGGCCAAGGGCATCGCGCTGATGCTGGCCGACATGCAGAAGGGCCGCATCTCCCAGACCGATGAAACCGCGTTCAAGGTTGGAGAGAATGTCGCCACCACCGAAGGCGCGGTGGTTTTCGAAAACGAGCTCTTCCAGCTGATCCAGTACAAGCCGCTGACCAAGACCGTGTTCGAGCGCCCCCTGCTGCTGGTTCCGCCGTGCATCAACAAGTTCTACATCATGGACCTGCAGCCCGCGAACTCGCTGGTTCGTTATGCGGTGGAGCAGGGCCATACCGTGTTCCTGGTGTCCTGGGTTAATCCCGATGCTTCGCTGAAGCAGGCAAGCTGGGACGACTATATCGAAACGGGCGCGATCAAGGCGATCGAGGTGGTGCGCGACATCACCGGCCAGGACCAGATCAATACCCTGGGCTTCTGTGTCGGCGGCACCATTGTCGCCACGGCGCTGTCGGTGCTGCTGGCGCGTGGCGACAAGCCGGCATCCAGCCTGACGCTGCTGACCACGCTGCTCGACTTTTCCGACACCGGCGTGCTGGAAGTCTATATCGACGAAGCGCAGGTGGCGCGCCGCGAAGCCGAGATCGGCGGCGGCGGCATGATGCCGGGCCGGGACTTCACCGCCGCCTTCTCCAGCCTGCGCCCGAACGACCTGGTATGGAATTACGTCGAGCAAAGTTACCTGAAAGGCGTGGAGCCGCCGGCCTTCGATCTGCTTTACTGGAATGCGGACGCGACCAATCTGCCCGGTCCAATGTTCTGCTATTACCTGCGCAACATGTATCTGGAAAACAATCTGCGCGAGCCTGGCAAGCTGCAGGTGGCCGGGCAGAGCGTCGACCTTGGCCGCCTCGACCTGCCGGCCTTTGTCTACGGCTCCAAGGAAGACCATATCGTCCCGTGGCAGGCGGCGTACGAGTCGCTGAACCTGATCAATACCAAGAAGCGCGCCAACAGCCGCTTCGTGCTCGGTGCTTCCGGCCACATCGCCGGCGTGATCAACCCGGCCGCGAAGAACAAGCGCAGCCACTGGGTCAACAAGGCTACGCCTGCCGGCGCGGCGGAATGGTTCGAGACGGCGACCGAGAAACCGGGAAGCTGGTGGACCGAATGGGCGGCGTTCCTGGCCGAGCAGGGCGGCAAGGAAATCAGCGCGCCGAAACGCTACGGCAACGCGAAACACAAGCCGGTCGAAGCGGCGCCGGGCCGCTACGTGAAGCAGAAGGCGGTGGCCTGATCAGCAGGCCGCGGCATGTGGTACGGTGTGAAACAGGGCTAAAGTCCTGATTTTTAGAACTATAATTCGAAGGGCGCCACCGTGCGCCCATCCATTCCAGGTCCTATCTAGAGCGCAGCGAGAGAGCGTATTAAAGTGAATTTTCCAATGAACAGTGCCAAGAAGGCGTCCGAGCGCTTGATCAAGAAATACCCGAACCGCCGTCTGTACGACACGCAGACAAGCTCCTACATCACGCTGACCGATGTCAAGCAGCTGGTGCTCGGCAACGAGGAGTTCACCGTGGTCGACGCCAAGACCGACGAAGACCTGACCCGCAGCATCCTGCTGCAGATCATCCTGGAGGAAGAGTCCAACGGCTCGCCGATGTTCTCCAGCGGCGCGCTGGCCCAGATCATCCGCTACTACGGGCATGCGATGCAGGGCATGATGGGTTCCTACCTGGAAAAGAACATCCAGGCCTTCATCGACATCCAGAACAAGCTGACCGAGAACTCCAAGGGCCTGTACGAAGGCAAGCCCTTCAGCCCGGAAATGTGGACCCAGTTCATGAGCGTCCAGGGGCCGATCATGCAGGGCATGATGACCAACTACATCGAGCAGAGCAAAACCCTGTTCATCCAGATGCAGGAACAGATGCAGAACCAGACCAAGAACATGTTCGGCACTTTCCCGTTCGCGCCGCCGGCACCGCCAGCGCCCCCCGGCGGCGAAAAGAAGGACAAATAAGCCCGGCCGGAAGGCCGGCGTCGATGCGGGTACAATAGCGGATTCGTTTTTTTCCGCTATTTCCCCCACCTCATGTCTAACCTTACCTCGCCGACGCCCAAGGTCGGCTTTGTTTCTCTTGGCTGTCCGAAGGCGCTGGTCGATTCCGAACAGATCCTGACGCAATTGCGCGCCGAGGGCTACGATACCGCCAAGACCTACGATGGCGCGGACCTCGTCATCGTCAACACCTGCGGCTTCATCGACGCCGCCGTGCAGGAATCGCTGGACGCCATCGGCGAAGCGCTGAACGAAAACGGCAAGGTCATCGTGACCGGTTGCCTGGGCGCCAAGAAGGACGGCGACGGCGACGACATCATCCAGAAGGTGCACCCGAAGGTGCTGGCCGTGACCGGCCCGCACGCGCTGGGCGAAGTGATGGACGCAGTCCACCTCCACCTGCCCAAGCCGCACGAGCCCTTCATCGACCTGGTGCCGGCGCAGGGCGTGAAGCTGACGCCGCGCCACTATGCCTACCTGAAGATTTCCGAGGGCTGCAACCATCGCTGCAGCTTCTGCATCATTCCGTCAATGCGCGGCGACCTGGTGTCGCGGCCTATCGCCGACGTGATGCTGGAAGCGGAAAACCTGTTCAAGGCTGGCGTCAAGGAACTGCTGGTCATTTCGCAGGACACCAGCGCCTATGGCGTGGACGTGAAGTTCCGCACCGGTTTCTGGAACGGCGCGCCGCTCAAGACCCACATGACCCAGTTGGTGGGCGCGCTGGGCGAACTGGCCAAGCAGTATGGCGCCTGGGTGCGCCTGCATTACGTCTATCCCTACCCGCATGTGGACCAGATCATTCCGATGATGAATGGCGGCCATGTCGTGCCCTACCTCGACGTGCCGCTGCAGCATGCGCATCCGGATGTGCTGAAGCGCATGAAGCGCCCGGCCAATGGCGAAAAGAATATCGAGCGCATCCGCGGCTGGCGCGAGTTGTGCCCGGATATCACGATCCGCTCTACCTTCATCGCCGGCTTCCCTGGCGAGACCGAGGAGGAATTCCAGTACCTGCTCGACTTCCTGGAAGAAGCCCAGATCGACCGTCTCGGCTGCTTCGCCTATTCGCCGGTGGAAGGCGCCACCGCCAATGAACTGGCCAACCAGTTGCCCGAGGAAGTGCGCGAGGAACGCCGCGGCCGCGTGATGCAGCTGCAGGAGCGCATCTCGGCCGAGCGCCTGCAGCGCAAGGTCGGCAAGACGCTGCGCGTGCTGGTGGACGCGGTGGACCGCACCGGCGGCGCCACCGGCCGCTCCGCCGCCGACGCGCCTGAAATCGATGGCGTGGTGCATATCAAGGCGCCGTATGAGCCGCATCTGAAGCTCAAGGTCGGCGAGTTCTACGATGTCACCGTGACCGCGGCGGACGCCCACGACCTGTGGGCCAAGGCATGACCAGCCGCCTGCTGCGTGCCGGGCTGTTGTGCCTGGGCCTGCTGGCGGGCGGCGCGCAGGCGCAGGATGCCGCCGGCGGACTGTTCTCGCGGCCGGTGGTCCTGCGCGGGACGCTCGGCGAGGCCAACATCCAGATGCAGGTACGCCCCAAGGCCGATCCGACCGAAGGCATCGAAGGCAGCTATATCGTCTTCGGCCGCAGCGGCCAGATCCTGCTGGCGGGCGAGACCGATGGCGACAGCCTGCTGATGGAAGAATCCGAAAACGGCACCGATGTGTCGGGCCAATGGGAGGGCCGCCAGCAGGATGGCGAAGTGCGCGGCACGTGGCAGTCGGCCGATGGCGCGGTCTCCAGGCAGTTCGTGCTCAAGCCCATCGACGCAGGCAATGCTGCCGCTTCAGCCAGGCCGGCATCGCGCTAGCGCACGTTGAAGTCATTGCATCAGGAGGACAGGTGAGCGAAGAAAAATCATTGCAGACCCGGCTGATACACCATGATTACCACGCCCCGGACGGCTTTGCCGCCTTCCCGACGGCGATCCATCATGCCTCCACCGTGCTCTTCAAGGACGTGGCGGCGCTGCGCTCGCGCAACTGGCAGGACAAGACCGGCTATACCTACGGCCTGCATGGCACGCCGACCACGTTCACCCTGGAAGCCCGGCTGGCCGCGATCGAAGGCGGCAGCCATTGCGTGCTGGCGCCCAGCGGGCTGGCCGCCATTGCCATGGTGGATCTGGCGCTGCTCCGAACCGGCGACGATGTGCTGCTGCCCGATAACGTCTACAACCCCAGCCGCGAGCTGGGCAATTGGCTCAGCAAGGACTTTGGCATCAGCGCCCGCTATTACAATCCCATGGTCGGCGCCGGCATCGCCGGGCTGATACAGCCCAACACCAGGCTGATCTGGACCGAGGCGCCGGGCTCGGTGTCGATGGAAGTGCCGGACATTCCGGCAATCTGCGAGGCCGCGCATGCGGCCGGCGCGCTGGTGGCGATCGATAACACCTGGTCTGCCGGCATCGCCTTCGCCGCCTTCGACCATGGCGTTGACATCGTGATGCAGGCATTGACCAAATACCAGTCGGGCGGCTCGGATGTGCTGATGGGGGCGGTGATCTGCCGTGACAAGGCGCTGCACCAGCGGCTGGAGACGGCGCACATGCGTCTCGGCTATGGAGTGGGCGCGGACGATGCCTACCTCGTCTCGCGCGGACTGGCAACGATGAAGCTGCGCTTCGATGCGCATGATCGGGGTGCCCGGCAGGTCGCTGCCTGGCTCAAGGCCAGGCCGGAGGTCAGCGTGGTCTTGCACCCGGCTTTCCCCGACTGTCCGGGCCATGC
>Ga0308161_1006342_pt1 | contig 10036 bp, 16 predicted proteins | sample PhyFR2_FD_201034 | JGI IMG/M metagenome (GOLD analysis project Ga0308161, IMG submission 201034) | Phyllosphere microbial communities from UC Gill Tract Community Farm, Albany, California, United States - DLSLF.R2 | ecosystem: Host-associated > Plants > Phyllosphere > Unclassified | place: USA...
GCCCCGGACGCACGACAGCCCCGCTCGAGGCGGGGCTGAAGGCGGTGCGGGCGGCGAACGAGTCGCGGCCTGCGCATGCAGTATATGGGGCCGGCAGCGGGACTTGAACCCGCAACCCCCGTATTACCTGACGGAGCATTCCAGCTTCTTCCCCTAGATGGCGGCTTGTGCGCTCAACGGGGCTTCTCCTGATCGTGGGGTTCCGGCAACTTCTGCGCTATGGCAGCGAATCTGCGGGGTAAGTGCGGGTACGTCACTCTGTCGGGTGTGGCGGATTGTTGGCCAGGGCTATGTTCATGCAGTCCTCCCGGCCTTCTTGCGACTGGGCGGGGCCCAGAAATCCACGTGAGGAGTTGCAAGCGCCTCGAGAACTGCAGGCGGCTGGAACCGCCACAACCTCCCCACCCGCAGGGACGGGATGTCCCCCGTGCTCGCATACCTGATCACGGTCGCGTACGTCACGCCAAGGATGCGCGCCATCTCCTTAGCGTCCACGGCTTCATCGCTCATGCGGTCCATCGAACGCCGCGGCCATGTCGGAGGTCCCCCGCTACCGCCACCGGGTGGCCAGGCGACGTCGAGACGGGTGGGCAGGTCGGCTCCTCGCCTACCGACTGGAAGATCTCGACGCGTACCTCGATGCGCACACGGAGAGCTCCCCCGGAGAGCTTCGCTCACGAGACGGCTAGTGTGGCCGGCATGGGCAAGCTGATCTACGGATCCAACGTTGACGTCGAGATCCCCGACCTGAGTCTCCTGCACCTCGACATGTTGCTCGCGGAGCATCCCGGCCGGCCGTTCCAGCTGCACGTGCTACTCAGCGGCTCCGAAGACGGCGACCTGTTGTCGCTTTCAATCGGGGGCGGCGTGCCGCTCGTGCTCAAGTTCGGCAACAGCCGCGAGGATCTACACATCGATGTTGACGTCATGGTCAGCTTGACTGCGGCGCTGACGGACCGCGGGCTGGTCTCGCTCCCGATGCTTCCGGCGGCTGCCTGACTCCAGCGGGGTAGCGACACCCTCTCTCGCTCTGCAGGAGCTCGAGAGGGTGTCTGCTGATCAGCTCTCTTCGTCGCGCTGCTGCTGTTCGGCGTCGTCCCACTTCTGCTGCATCTCGGCCTGGCTGAGAACCTCGGGCAGGACGAACTCGTCGTAGCCGCCACGCTCGTTCGGGTGGCGCATGTAGCTCGGAAGAGCGTGGATGCGGATGCCGGGGATCGTGAGGATTTCGCGTGTGGCTCGGTCCATGAGTGCGTACTTCGCAGCGACGAACGGGTCGGACTCGACCCACGGTCCAAGGTCATCGCCCTTTTCTGACCGGATGGTCGTCAGCTGATCGAGCTTGACAGCTTCCGGGTCGGTGAGCTCGGCGTCGAACTCGAGCACGAAGCGGAAGGGCTGGGACTGAGGTTGCTGCTGGTCGGTCATTCGACGATCGTTGCACGAGGCTCTGACGGCGTCGACGGGTAGTCCTCGTCGTCTGTGTCGACCGGGGCAGGAAACGCCGGGAGGGCTCCGCCCAGCGCTTCGAGGGCGGCAGCGAGGGAGTCAGCAGTGGCGTCGGCGGTGGACGCACGGGCCGTGTATTGCTCGGCCGTGCTCCGGCAGGCGGTGGCCTCCTGGCGGGAGGCGAGGTACTGGGCCTGCAGCGCCGTGATAGCCGAGGTGGGTGTGTCGAGTTCACTCATGGTCGTTCCGTTCATGGTCAGGCGTTCGCGGCGAGGTAGGGGGTGATGCCAGCGAAGTTCAGCGCGCCGGAGCCGCCGGACGGGCCGACGAGCGTGATGCGACCGCCGGCGCTGATCGTGACGCGCCACTGCACCGGGGTCGTGGTGCCATTCCGGTCCACCCAGACATTGAACTCGGCGAACGGGCGGTAGGCGGCCGACATCGACGTGAGCATGACCTGTCCGGTGGCGGTCGGCGTGACGAGGCCACCGAAGAAGACCTGACCGCCTTTGCGACGGACGCGGAACGGGTCGGCGCTGTCGTTCGTTCCGGCGTTCAGGGTCGGGTAAACCCAGTTGGTGTCGTCGAGGTCGATCTTCGCGCCGGTGCTGACGTTGAAGAGCGACCGGACGCTGAGGCTGTCGAGCCATGCCGTGTCGGCGTACATCCCCACGGAGCCGCTGGTGGGCAGGTAGCGGGTGCCGAACTGGCAGAACGACGTCCCGCCGGTGTTCGATGCGATGTTGATCAGGCCGCCGGCCGCACCGTTGGGAAGCCCCTCGATCACGCCTGCGCTGACCGCGGTCGCGCCGTCGACACCGTAGAAGTTGAGGCGGTTGTTCGACAGGACGACGCGCTTGCCCGAGGCCGAGGTCTGCACGACCGCGCCCGTGAGCGTGATGCCGTTGAGGGAGTCGACGTCGATCATGCCGGCGGTGATCTTCTTCGCCTGCACGACGTTGGCGAACAGGAAGTCGATCGTCGCCTGCGACATCGTCGCGCCGGACGTGACGAACAGGTTCGACACGTTCACGGTCTGGAAGTTCGCCGTTGCGGCGGCGATCTTCTGCGCGACGAGCTCGGCGATCGCCGCGTTGCCCGCGGTGAGCTTCGCGACGTCGAGGTTCGCGATGACCTCGGACCGGATCTGCTGCGGGGTCCACACCGGGGCGGCGAGGGTGCCGGACTGCAGCCACTGCCCGGCGACGTTCTTCGCGGAGTCCCAGAGGAACCAGATGGTGCCGTTCGGGGCGGTGCCGGACGGGCCAGCCGTGGACGAGTAGAGGATCAGCGGCTTGCTGTCCGCAGTCGCCTGCGCGGCCTTCGCCGCGTTCGCCGCGGCGGTGGCGTCCTGCTGCGCCTTCGCCGCGTTGGCAGCAGCGTCGATGGCCATCTGGTCGGTGACCTGCACCCAATCGGCCGCCGTCGCGTCGTACACCCACGGGGTGTTGTCGCTCGAGCGGATCCAGAGGTTCCCGACCGCGGCGTTCGCGCCTGTCGGCTTGGACTGCTGCCGAATGACCTTGCCCTTGGCGTTCGCGATGCCGGCGGCGTTGAGGGCTGCGGTGTTCGCGTCGGTGGCGGTCTGCTGCGCAACACCGGCGGCGGCGTTGGCCTGGGCGGCGACGTCCTTCGCCGCCTGGGCCGCTGCTGCTGCGGTCGAGGCGGCGGCGGCGGCGTCGAGCGCCTTCTGGTCGGTGATGCTCTGCCAGTTGCTCGCGGTGATCGTGCGGTGCAGCGAGTAGATCGCGGGCGAGTTCGCGTTGTTCGACTGGATCGTCAGCACGAGGACCGACGCGGTCGGGGTGGCGGTGAAGCCGGCGGGCAGCGTCCACGTCTCCTGGCTGCCGGTGGTGCTGTCGCCCTTGTCGGAGAACACGTAGGAGGCGAGGACGGCCCCGGTGACGCCGTCGCGGAGCCGGGCGATGCTGGACTTCACCTGGCTCGCGAGGTTCATGCTGACGGACAGCGTCAGGGACACCGGCGTCGTCGCGCCGGGCGCGACCGAGATCCGCATGACCTCGGTCTCGGTCTTCGCGGTCGCGGCCGGCAGGATGAGCGCGACGGCGTTCGGGTCCGGAACTGTGACCGGCCCGTACCGGTTCGGCTGGTTCTTCGGCACACCCGCCGTGTTCAGAGAGTTGTCGATCCACAGGTTTGCTGGGTTGGCGCGCGAGCCGGTTGGCGCGGACACCTGGGTGATGGTCTCGCCCTTGGAGGCAGCAAGGCCGGCGGCGTCGCGGGCTGCGGCGGAGGCGAGCTCGGCTTCGGTCAGCGAGTTGCCGGCGGCCTGGATGGCCGTGTCGACGTCGGCGGATAGCCCTTCGTACTGGGTGCTGAAGGTCTCGTCGATCTCGGTCATCGACGCGTCGATTTCGGCGCGAGCGTCGTCGAGCTCAGCACGGGCATCCTCGAACCGGGCGTCCATGTCCTCGTCGAACGAGTCGAACATGGCGCTCAGGTCGGATGCGCTCTCGGTGCTGTCCGCAGCGTCTTCCTGGAGGTCGGGAAGGGCGTCGTTCGTGACGACGGCCTCGGACACCACGTCGGCGACCGCGATCGCTCGCTCTCCGGCGATCGACGTGTTGCCGAGCTGGGATGCACGGCCCTGCCGTTCGATCTGCGTCTGCATGGAGTGCAGGCGACGTGCGATCTTCTGGGCGTTGTTCATGCGTTCGATTCCGTTCGATCCAGGCGGTGGTCTTCGGTGAGGTTGCCGTCGGCGTCCAGGAGGTAGCGCGTGCCACGGGTGGCGATCGCGCCAGTGCCGAGCAGGTCGACGTAGGTGACGAGGACGGTGTGGCCGGCGTCGAGCTGCGCGAGGAGCCGCGGGTACGGACAGCCGGGCATCAGGCCCCATCGATCGGCTCGGTGCTGCCACTTGGCTCGCAGCGCATCCCTGACACCGACACGGGCCGCGTCGACGATGTTCTTCTTCCTGGGCATCAGTTGCCCTCTCTCCGCGCCTGCACGCGGTCCCAGCGGCGTCGAGACGCGCGCTGCTTGACGGGGTTCTTCTTCGGCTGCCCGAACTCGTCGGGCAGTGGGATCTGGGCGAGCATCCGGGTGAGCGTCAGCCGCTGCAGTCGCAGCTCGGCGACCGCCGGGTGCAGTCGGACCTGACCGGCCGACCCACGGACGGTCATCCCGTCGGCGGCAAGGACCTCCTCGAGCGCCTGAATGTCGTTCGCCTGCCGCTGGGCGAGCTCGAGGATGACCAGGTCCTTCTCGTCCCACTCGGTGTCGTCGCTGAGAGCAGCGTCGTACTTCTGGCGCAGCTCGTCGCCGGCCAGCTCCTGAGCCTTCTTGCGGGCCATGTGCGCCTCCTCGGCGTCCCAGAATTCGGATGATGTGCAATGCAGCCAGCCAGAGCCACAGCACCTATACGGTCGAACGCGCCCCGGGGGGAGGGGGTGGTGCCCCCTGCCCGGCGGGTGGGGTCCGCTTCTCGTGCGGATCCCACCTGCGCGTTGACCTGGGTGCTCGTGGGGTGGGCGTCCCGCGCCCACCCCACGAGGCCGTCATGACGGTCAGTGACTCTCGATGAGCGCCTTGCGTGCGGTCCTGTCGTCGTCGAGCTGCTCGCTGGAGTGATTGCGGTTGAACGCGTCACGCGTGACGTTGTTCGATCCGAGCTCGTCGACCTGGTCGAGCGTGAGCAGCGCCGGTTCGCACGTCATGATCTGGCGCATGGTGCGCAGCGGCTCGACGCCGTACGTTGCGACCGACTGCTCGTAGTCCTCGAACAGGAACATCGTGGCCGTGTACCTGTCGATCTCACGGCCGTTGACGTCGAACACGCCCGCGCTGTACCAGGCATCGAGCAGCTTCACGATGACGTCCCAGTCGGCGACGAGGCGCTCGAGCTTGAGCCAGTCCTGCTCGACTCCGACGCGAGCGGCGACGTCGAGGTCCAGCACGCCCGCGGGCAGGGTGGCCCCCACCTCGGCGATGCCCCGGGCGGTCTTCTGGACGAGGGGGGCGATGATCTTGTAGAGCCCTTCCCCCCGCTGTCGGAACGCCCGGTAGGAGTTGCCGGCGGCGATGGCTCCGGCGCGACCGACGACGGTCCGCATGCGCTCGTGCACGGCGGGGTCTGCGGCGAGTGCGCCGGCCACGAGGATGTCGACGAACGAGGTGTAGTCGTCTGGGTCTGTGACTGCCTTGCGGGCTGCGTCGTTGAGGCTGTCGGGCTTCTCGGCCTTGTAGCGGTCCCAGTTCGCGTTGATCTGCAGGCTCTTGCGGATCAGGTCGTGCTCGTTGGCGAAGACCTTGGCCGTGTTGATGCCGATGGTGTCGAGCCAGGTGAGCCAGTCCTGTAGGGCGGCCTGCTGTTCCCACTCGTCGGCGGGGCGGTTGCGGGTGTCCATGCGATGTCCTTACTTCGCGTCCTTGTCGCGGCCTCGGGCGAGGTTCGCGACCTGTTCGGGGGTGTACTCATCGGGGTTGTCATCTGCGGCGTCGAGCATCTTCTGGATGGCGTCGTCGTCGGGGTGGTAGCTCATCGGGGCTCCGGTCGGTTGAGGCGGGTCGTCAGGTGGTCGAGCTGGTCAGCGATCGCGTCGAGCTGGTCGACGAGCGAGCTGATGGTGTTGCGGGCGTCGGCGAGCTTGCGTTCCTTCGCCTTGGCTCGCTGTTCCCACCGGCGTGCGTGCCGGCGGTAGCGCTGCAGGCGCACGTCGTACGGGGTGACGTCGTGTCCGTTCTTCTGCATCGCGATGTCTCCTTCACTGGCAGGGGTTAGGCATCCAAGGACGAGATCGGACCGTTGCCGACCTGCTCGTCCGGACCGCCTCGCCTTCACTTGCCATTGGTGTTGCGGTTCTCTTGTGGTTCTTCTTTCCATTCGGGTCCCGCTCCGGGACCTACGTCCGTCCCGGAGCGGGACCACGAAGGTCTCGGAGCGGGACGGGATGGTCCCAGAGCGGGACTAGGTAGGTCTCGGAGCGGGACCATCAGGCGGCATTCGCTGCTGAGGTCGGGGCACAGGACGCCGAGTCGTAGTCGGGGAGGTAGTACCTGTTGCTGGTCTTCCGACCGCTGGTGTCCTCGCGCGATTCGATCTCGACCAAGCCGAGCTCGTCTTGAAGGGCCGCGACGGTCCGGATGACCGTCGAGCGCCCGAGGTTGGTCTCGGCGGCCATGAGATTGTGCGACGGCCATGCGCAGTGCTCGGAGTCGTTGAAATGGAACGCGATGATCATGAGCACCGACTTCTGCGTGGGAGACGTCTCCTGTGCGACTGCCCATCTGATCGCGTTGAAGCTCACCCGCCTACCCGTTGAACCTCTCTGCGGTGCGCAGTGCGTACAGGGCGGCGCTCCGGAGCTCCATGTACTCCGAGTGAGGTGTGCCCTGGGCCGGTTCAGGTGGGGCCAGGAGTGGCCCGACCTTCGCCCCCCCGTGCGGGGTCATCCAGACCGTCCAGGGACCGTCTTCGTCGGGCTTCTCGATGGACACCGCGGCGAGCGCCGTGTGCAGCGTCTTGGCGCGATGAGCCATCTCGGTAGCGTCGTGCCAGAGACCGAAGCGGATGCATCCGCGCTGCAGGCACCGCTCGTAGGTGGACGTGTCCACTAGGCGTGCACCTCGCTGTTCGTGTCGATGAGCTGCTCCAGCTCGAGCTGCAGAAGCGGGTCTTGCGCCGGCATCCACAGCGCCGTGCGCAGCATGCGCTCGCCGAGGCGTCGGTGGACCACCGCGTTCCAGAGGCTCGAGGTGTCACGCAAGAGCTGGTGCGGCAAGATGATCGCGTTGTGACGCGCAGCCTCGCGTTCGTGAGGCATGATCCCGATGCCGAGCACGATCTGGGTGCGGCCCGACTCGGGGAGGATCTGAATCTCCCCGATCATCCGCATGACAACGCCCCCGCGGACCTCGAATTGGACGTGGGTGATGGCGGCGTCGCGTGTCGTGATCGGGTAGAGGGCAGCGGCGCGGAGCTCGCCGACGTGTACGGGCGATGCCTTGCGGGCAGTGGAGTCCTTGGTGTTCACTGGTTCTGTCCGTTCCGGTTGCAGTGCTGGTTTCTGGATTCGCCCCGGGTTGCCGCCCGGGGCTTTCTCTGGTTCATGACGCCTCACTGAGTGAATCGAGCCAGCTGAGGACGTCGGACTTTCGGTAGCGCACGGCTGACCCGATCTTCGTGACACGTGGCCCCCGTCCTTCGACCTTCCATCGGGCGAGTGTCTGGACCGAGACCTCGATGAACTGGGAGAGCTGGACGCGGGTGGACCACTCAGGCAGGTCTTCCACCTGCCGAATCGCCTGCATCGTCATATCAGTCTTTCTTTGACACTACGGCCGCTGACGATGTCAACGTTTGAAGCCGGTGTCTGGATGGTACGCACAGATCCCGACGAGTGTCAACGCAACACGGTGGAATCTGCTGTATGGTCTTTCTATGACAACACCGACAGGACGCGGAGCGCGGTCGCAGCAGCCTGAGGACGTAGCCGCTCGTGAGCGCCTTGCAGCCTGGGCGAAGGCGTACAGCGATGCCGTCGTCGACGGGGTGCTCCACTACCGCGACAAGCGGGGCATGAGGAACTCCGACCTCATGGCGCGTCTCGATCAGCTCGGCTGGACTGTGACTTCCAACACCCTCGCCGGCATCCTCAGCAAAAAGCGCACGAGCATGCCGGTCACCGACGTGATGCTCTTCGCCGCGGCGCTCAACGTGCCACCCGCTGCGCTGCTGTTCTCGACCCACAGGGGCGATGAGCTTCGTCTCTACCCGGCGGCCACCCGAACGGTTCAGCCGTACCAGGCCGTCAAGTGGTTCTCCGGGACCGCGGCGCTTCCAATCGCCGCGTTCGACGATCACTTCGTCGACCCGGTGGACGATTACTACGAGGTCGGTGACATTGTGGCGCGCACCGAGGAGATCGACGAGGCCGCTCGCACCTTCCGGGACTTGCATGCCGATTTGCTCGCCGCTGAGCAGAGCGGGGAAGACGTCGCGTCCTCGGTCGAGCAAGCGCAAGCCGCCCTCGAAGCCCTGGCGGAGCGCCGGCGCTACCTCCGTGTCTTCCACCCCGAGGCCGCGCTGCCGACCGTTCGACCAGCACTCGCCTTTGTGGACCAGCCGAAGCGCAACTGGCCCGCGCTACCCCTCGCGGCATTCACAACGGACCATGAGCTGCGGCTTGCGCTTGATGGCCGGACAGCTCCCTTCCAGCAGCAGGGTGGTTCGTCGGTGCAGCAGGATCAGCTCGAGGTTTCGCGTCAGCAGCTGCTCGAAGGGGGCACTGGTGGCGAGGCCTAGGACACCCATCGGCGCGCACGGAGCGATCTCCGTCGTGCTGCTGGATGACGGGTCCTGGCGAGCGCGGACTCGCTTCCGCTTCGAAGACGGTCGGCTACGCCAGGTCGAGCGGTTCGACACCAGCGGTCCCAAAGCCCGTCGGAAGCTGCTCGCGGCCCTCACCACAATCAAGGCGACCACGAGCGGGACCATCAATCAGCACACGCCGCTCAGCCGGCTGGCCGACCGCTACGTCGAGAACAAGCGGACCGGGGGTGTCGCGCCGACGACGCTGGCTGCGTACGAACGGACGCTGAGCAAGATCGTCCTGCCGGCGCTGGGGGAGTTGGCCGTGCTCGAGGCAACCCCCGAGCGACTGCAGCGCTTCATGGATCAGGTGATCGCGAAGCACGGGCCCGCGTCGGCGAAGATGTGTCGCGCGGTCCTCAGCGGAATGCTCGGCCTGGCGGTCCGCAACGACGCTGCACGCACGAACGCGGTACGCGAGCTCGAGCGCGTTTCGCAGCGCCGTGATGGTGCGACAGCACTCAACGCGGAACAGCTGCAGGATCTGTTGACGCAGGCGGACCTCGACGAGCGCGTACAGGCCCTCGATCTCGCCGACCTCCTCCGGTTCATGGCCGGCACCGGCTGTCGCATTGGCGAGGCCTGCGCGATGATCTGGGAAGACGTCTACCCCGGTTCAGTCCACATCCACTCGACCGTGGTCCGGCTCCGGGGGCAGGGGCTACTCCGCCAGGAGCACGGCAAGACGCAAGGATCCGATCGCCGAATCGCCATCCCCGAGCACGTCGACGAGATGCTCAAGCGCAGGGCCTCCGATCGCGGGGTCGGGTCACTGGTCTTCCCGTCCGTCCTCGGCAACCTCCGTGACCCGAACAACACCCAGGCTGATTGGCGTGGTGTCCGCGAGTCTCTCGGGTTCCCCGGCGTCAAGCTGCACGCCTTCCGGAAGACGGTCGCGACCCTCCTCGACGGTGCCGGCCTCTCGGCGCGCGACGTCGCGGAGTACCTCGGGCACAAGAACCCGTCGATGACGCAGGACAGGTACATGGGGCGCAACACCGGTAGCGCGGCCGCGGCGCGAGCCCTGTCCGCACTCACGCATGGAGCGCAATCTGCGGGGTAACCGCGGGGTGAACGAAGAAGCCCCGACCAGATGCCGAGGAAAGCGGCTTCTGATCGGGGCTTTTGGGCCGGCAGCGGGACTTGAACCCGCAACCCCCGTATTACAAGTACGGTGCGCTACCAATTGCGCCATGCCGGCTGACGCCGCTCATCCTACCGGTGAGGGCGTCCGGGGCTCACTCGCCCGACTTC
>Ga0308161_1006345_pt1 | contig 10029 bp, 8 predicted proteins | sample PhyFR2_FD_201034 | JGI IMG/M metagenome (GOLD analysis project Ga0308161, IMG submission 201034) | Phyllosphere microbial communities from UC Gill Tract Community Farm, Albany, California, United States - DLSLF.R2 | ecosystem: Host-associated > Plants > Phyllosphere > Unclassified | place: USA...
CCGCCAGGCCCTCGTTGCTGTCCCATACCGCGTCTGCCGTGACGGTTTCGCCCTGCGTCATGAAAGGCTCGGGCTTTTTGCCCTTGCCGGCGGCGATTGACTCCATGGTTCGGCCGGAGGCGACGGATGTCTGATTGTCCTCCAGTATGGCAGCACCATTCTCCTCGACAGCGTGCCCGTCGCGGTGTTTGATCAGCAGCCAGTTCGTGCGCTTGCCGCCGTCGCGGTCGTTGCGCATCCGCACCAGAACGAAGCTTCCATGGAGGCGTTCACCTTCCAACGTAAATTTGAAGTCGCCTTTGGCAAGCGCCTGCTCAGGCGTCCTGTTGCCCTCCGGTTCCCAGTAACCCCGATCCCATAGCAGTACAGTACCGCCACCGTACTGACCCTTCGGGATCGTTCCTTCGAAGTCGCCGTAGTCCAGAGGGTGATCCTCGACCTCGACGGCAAGCCGCTTGTCGCCGGGATCGAGAGACGGGCCTTTCGTCACCGCCCAGGACTTGAACACACCATCGAGCTCGATGCGGAGATCATAGTGCAGGCGGGTCGCATCATGCTTCTGGATGACGAAGCGGCGGCGGTTCGACGCCTTGACCTCGATCTCTCCGCTCGGCTCGCGCGTCTGCTTGAAGTCGCGTTTGGATCGGTACTTGGTCAGATTGTCTGTCAAGGCATCAACTCCATACTTAGCAACAATGGCGTAGCTTCCCCCAGCGCCAGAAGCATAAGACACTCATTTCTCGGACTCCCGAACGATTTTGATCACCGTTAGTTCTTGTCCAGTGATCTGGATGTGTTGATAATTTGGAGATCCGGAAGACGATTTTCAGATTGCCTTGGGAAAGACCTACGTGGGTGAGCGCCGCTTTCCCAACTGACTAGGAAGAGGCAATGCCACATAAAGGGGTCTCGCGTGTGGTCGGTACCGACGGGCCACGTACGCTTTAAAGGGAAACCTTGCCCGGCGGAGGTGACTGTCGAGGGAGCGCTTCTGGTGGCAGTCATTAGGTGCCCTCTCGCTATACCACTCCAGATGCACTGCGTCCCCATCCTCGAAGCGATTCCCGACGCCACAGAAATAGGGTCGATCTCCTGCGCGCTCGAGAGCACAAAAGCGCCGTTTCATTCGCTGCCGTCTTTCGGAAAGAAGTCGACTTTTTAAAGTACGGTTTCAACTTGGACAGTGAGGTGGAGGAGTTGCACCAGATCAGGAGAGCACTGTCGAGTTGGATGAGTGACCAGACCCACACACGTGTCCGCCGTCATCCAACTTGAACTGATCAAGAGCGACCTGACGAACCACGGGGAGGAGTTCCCTGACGGGATCAGTAAGATCAATTTCGGGGCTATTCATGATAATTTGGAGCGATCGCTCGACGATGCCACTCTTCGCCGACTCTACCAGAGTAAAACGCGCAGCAAGTTCAGCCACGACAGCTCGGATGGATACATCGGGAAAATAGTTGTGGTCAATGCTTGGCATGTGCCACCTCCTGTATAGCAGGCAAGAGCACGTATTAACCCCTAGCTAGCGCCGCCTACATGAAGCACAGTGATATGGCGATAGTGGACTAATCATACGCCGATCGGATAAATCCGCAACCGAGGGAAGCTTAAGTACGATACCGTACAATTAAAAGCGGCAGATTAGAGAGGTGCGATGTACTTTGATACGACCTTAAAACAAAAGCTCTTTTGAAAAGCAGAATGAAAAAATCTTCACGCCCTGGCGGAAGTTGCGAAGCTGCAGATGGGCCCGCCCATTTTGAACTAGCGGGGCGATAACTCGCCTTGCGACAAATTTTTGAGAGCACCCAAGGCAGGCTCGATTGCACGCTTTCACGAATTTTCCCTTGTCCAGACCATATTTAAAACGACTTGGCCGACCCGAAGGTCGGCCAGACAGTTGGGTTAGCCAATCTGTTCATTCTGCGCGCCGCTGTCCGGACGCGCTGGGCCCAGCACAGGCTCGTCCCCCATTGGCACATTTTGGAAAACGGAGAATTGCCCTTTCCCGTCGACGGATGGACCTTCGTTCCACCGCGCGGGAGGCGGAACTGAGCCATCCGATGCCGTGGCGAAGAAATCGTAGTTGTGCGTCTGGTGCTCCTTCTCTTGAGGAAAGCTGTTGGGAATAGGTAGTGCTCCCTCATTTCCCCCTAACTCCTCAATCACCGCAAGCCATTGTTGCTGGTGCATGGTGTCGCGCGCAATCATGAAGTGAAGCATATCCTTCATGCCGTCATCGTGTGCAGCGTTATAAAGTCGGGTGGCAAGCACGCGCCCGGTGCTCTCTGCGGCCACATTACAGTACATGTCCGCAGCAAGATTTCCGCTAGCGTAGATATGAGACATGTCGAAGGGCACACCCTCAGAATTACCCGGAAAAGCTGCCATTCCGGTTGAAAGAATGTGCCGGTGCAGCATCCCCTCAACCCCTTTATTCCGCACTTATTTTCCAAACGGGCTGAGCGATGGGCGCCATGCAAGCGGTAAAACTTATGTCAAAGATCATGACGCGCTCGACTTTTTCAATCTCAGAAACTTTGGGGCGTGTCGTGTCGTTTCACCCCAGATGCTTATGTCTGCGGATCTTTTAGGAGAAGCCGTAAAATCATTTGCTGCAGCCCGCGGCCTCGTCGACTACATAAATCGCGCCACGACAAAGCTTCCTGAGTTCGAATAATGGGTCACGCGTCCTAAGCGCCTGTGCGCCTGTGCGCCTAACGGATTTCTGCAAACTTCATTCACCGCGTCAATAGAATGCTGACTTAGGCCATCCCTTCGTGCTGAGGCCTCTTGCGTCTCCAATCCATGTATCACGCGAAGCGGTATAATAGAGGTCAGCCAGAATCGGCTCCAACAACCCCGGTCGCTTCGGTAGTCAGCCGGTATTTAGACATTTCGGCCGGCGTGAGATAATAGAGCTGGTTAGGTGCAGTCTCCAGCGCGTGGATCCACAAACCGGCGCCTATGCCCATCTCGTTTAGGTGTCGTGTTACCTGTGCGGTGATAGCCTGAGCACTGGACATCGCTTGCTCGGGTGATCCCCGGTCAATGCCGGCATTGAAAATCTGATGAACGCCCACCACGGCACCGTTCTCTGCCGATCGCGTCACACCACCAGCAAAAACAAGTGGGCAAGATGAAGCACAGAGAGCTCTTTTGCCGACCTTAGTCGCAATTGCTTTATCCCGAATGAGTTTGGCCATAGCTAGCGCATCATCGACCGAACCTCCAGGTGAGTCCAACGACACGATTTTGATGTACTCACCACGAGCCTCGATCTCTCGGGAAAAGCGTTCGGCTGCACCGGGATCGATTGTGCCCTCAACATGCAGCACTCCGCCTGGAACAAGATTAAAAGTCAGCGGCCTGCGGAGCACCTCCTCTGGGCTCGAGGGTTGGACTGGAGGAGCGCCGGGCACCCCTGGCGGACCTTTTGGCGGGAGGAACGTTGGCAACTCCGGCAATGGTTCAAGACTGGGTCGAGCCGCTTCTGCTTCGTTGATCTCCTTCACGTCAATCACCAAAAAAGTTGCCGCCGCCGCAAGAAGCAAATAGAAGACGCCGCGCATCAGTATGCCGTCGTCCAAGCTAATGATGGCCTTGAAAGCGGCGACTGGTCTCACGTGACCGGACCTTTGCGCGGCGACTTGTTAACGCCTATACTTGTGATCTTATGGCCGTCTTCATCTTCCTTGCTGTTTTCAGTTTCAGCAAGGACATCTTCCGTCACCCGAAGCTCTTTTGCTGACGTTGCTTCGGCCACAATTGCCTTCTGCATCGCAAGCGTTTGCATTAGTTCTGCCACGGTGACCCTTTCGGCGAACGGCATTGCCTCTTCTTCCCTGCGGATCGCGCCATTAACCACAGCGAGGATGAAAACCATGACGCCTGGTAGCAGATCGATAGAAATTGCCCCCGCCCATGCCGGAATGAAGTCGGAAGCGTAACGAGAGCGGCACGAAACGTCTCTCGGCGACCGGTGCGCGCGACAGAATTTCATCTGCGGCATCCGAAAGGACTTTCGATTGTGCCGCGACAGAGGTTCGGATCGTTTCCATTACGCGATCTTGACGGGTGACAAGGTCCTGTTCGCCACCGTCTGGGATCGGCGCAATGAAGCCGAGCGAGAGATCGTCAGCAGCGCGGCGAATTGAGGGAGCAATCGAAGTTTGCTGTAGCGATGTGATGACGCCGGTCAGAGCTACGGCTTCGGACGAGAATTTATCAGCCCGTGGCTCAACCACACCGGGTGCCGACACGAGCGCGCGCATGGTTTCAAGGCGCTTCTGGCCCTCTTCGAAAAGCCTTGTAACCTGCTCTCTGGACGCATTGATACCATTCTCCAACTCATTCATTTGCGAAGACATCTGCGACAAAAGCGAGACGACGCTGCCGGAACCAGTCGTGCCCGTCAGCGCCCCTGACTGTCGTTCGGATGCCGCAAGTTGGGCGAAACGCTCTTTGGCGCGTTGAATATCCGGCAAAAGACTCTGTGCTGCGAGTGCGTTCTGGTGCGCCTGATCGAGATCTCCGGTGTAGTCTTGAACAGTTTCCGCGACATGCTGTTCGAGGGCAGCTGACCCCGCAAGCGCAGCGGCATTCAGCCAGCTCGACATTGCCAGGATCATCACGCAGCCAATCGCCATCACTGCTAACATAGCCGTGCGACTAGAACGGCTGGTCACGTGCGGGTAAAATCGCGCCATGTAAGACCAAAACGCGTAGATTCCCACTGAAACCGAGGTGGAGTAGATGATGGCTGCAAAAAAGACTGATGTAGGAGAGCCATCTAGAATACTGCGTACGCCTAGATACGTGTAGATGCCTGAAGCGAGCGCAAGAACAGCGAGAGCAAAACGAGTCATCGTTTCGACCGCCGCCAAGCTTTCGTGCAAGCGATGCGATTCGCCTAGCGCCATAAATCTTTCTCCGGAGAAGGGTTTCGGTTTCAATTCGAACTGAAATGTCGGCGAATTCAAGGCCTGAAACATCAAGCTCGGTGAAAGCACAATGATCGGTCTGAAGGCTCGGCTTGAGATTAGATGGTAGATCTTTGACAATTTGTCATCGATTACCGCGCATCTCGCCGATGTAACAACGTTATGGTGGAAAGGGGTGGGAGATATGCGTTGACACAAAAGGATTTTCCGTGGGCGGAGGCCTCTTGTGCTTGAAGATCGACCACGCGCGCGTCAGAGCCACTGTAGAGACCGACGTCGGTGTTAAGGATCGCATGCCAGGTGCCAGCAAAGGGCACTCCTATGCCATAGCTGTTCGCTCGACGGGAGTAAAGTTAGACACGACAAGCATCGTAAACCGGCGTTCGATGTCGTATCGCAACATCGCCACCACAGAGTTTTTCCGCGTCATCGACGACAGCCTACTCGAAACCCTCCGGCTGAAGATCCCCAAATTGAAGCGCTGGCTGATCGCGATAAACCCTATTCAAGTCCCTGACCAAGCGTTGGATGCCACTATGGCTGGGGAGATTGATCAAATCCCAATACACCGAGGAGTCGTGGTCCCGTTCGTTGATCTGACCTATCTTGCCACAGATCACATAGTGACCAGGCACGATCTAGGCGGTGAACCCATAAACTGGGTACCGGATTACTGATTGTCTCGACCGATCAAATCCAGCGCTACATCGAAGGATGGCGCTACCGGTCTGAGGCTTTCTTCCAGGTCCACGTTGAACATGTCGAAGGCGACGAGCGGATATGGCGCATTTTCCCGCAAGTCGAATGCCACGGCTTCGCCGCCACCGTTGCCGCCGATCACGAACAAACCCCGGAAAAACTCTCGGAAAGTCCCGTCCCGTTCAATCTGAGCAGCTTCCTCGGCGGGATAGAGTTGGAACCAAAGCGGTTGAACCGCTAGCGGTCCTTCACCGCCATTGCTGAAAGTCAGCAATGCGTAATAACTCTCAGGAAGATCGACCGGAGCCAGCGATTTGAGCGCGGCGATTGCGTCTGCGGAGGCTCCATCGACTTTATGCCATTCTCGATTTTGCAGCACGCGGCCTCCACTTTCGCTTTCCTGAATGATGACGGCTTCCATTACAGATCAAAAGCTGATTCAGCGCTAGCATGAGCCGATATGACCTGACCGATTTTGAATGGCGCGTGATTGAGCCACTTTTACCCAACAAGCCAAGAGGGGTGCCGCGCGTCGATGACCGTCGCGTGCTGAATGGAATCTTCTGGGTGCTACGATCCGGTGCGCCGTGGCGCGACCTGCCCGAACGCTATGGTCCGCGAACCACCTGCTACAACCGATTCATACGATGGCGGAAAGCAGGCGTCTGGGACCGAATGATGGGCGCCATCACTGCTGCCCATGATGGCGACATCCAGATGATCGACAGCACTTCCGTTCGCGCCCACCAACAGGCTGCGACGGCAAAAAGGGGGATCGAGATCATTGTCTCGGCCGTTCCCGAGGCGGGCTCACGACCAAAATCCACGCGGTCGTCGACGGGCAAGGTCTCCCGATCAGGCTGAGCCTAACCGCTGGGCAAAGCCACGACGGGCAAGCGGCTGACGGTTTGCTTGACCATGTGGGTGCCGGAACCATCGTGCTCGCTGACAAGGCCTATGATGCCGATCGCATCCGGGCGTCTCTCCGCGAGAAGGGGGCGTTCGCCAATATTCCGCCCAAGGCAAACCGTAGATCAAAACCGTACTTCAGCACATGGCTATATCGCGAACGGAACCTGATCGAGAGGTTCTTCTCCAAGCTGAAGCATTTCCGTCGGGTCGCTACCCGCTACGACAAGGTGGCGGGAAACTTCCTCGCCATGGTCCAGTTGGCGTCAATGCGCCTGTGGCTGCGGGCTTATGAGTCTACGGCCTAGTTCCCGAATAAAGAAAGCCGCAAGGGTAACGGATTAACTACGATCTGGTGACGCCGCGAGTTTGCCCTGGCACGTGATGGAGGCAGGACGTAGCATGATCGTAGTCATACCTCGGCGCAGGTCTCATCCTGATTGACGCCAACTCGCGGCGAGATTGCCGCAAAAGATGGACGCTGGAGTCAAGACGTCTCCTCTAAAGTTGCCATCCGCGCGGAGACAGCTCCTGTTCTCGGTGACCGGTGATACCATCTACTGTGTTGAAGCGAATTTCTTCTCACTCGCCCCCTGCTTTTGAGCTTTTTCCAGTACAGAAGCGGACAGAGGAACAAAATTTATTCTCTAGTAAAGCGGTTTTTATGAAATATTGAGTATTTTTCAATGATGGTCCCCCGGGCACATGCACACGACCGGGGGTACTTTTTATGACTGCAGAAGCTGTACGAAAACCACTTTGGATAAAGATCACCGGCTACGGCTTCGCCGCAGTCCTTTTCGCGAGTGCCTCCATCGGCGGATTAGCTTGGTCCCGCCAAGCTGACATGAACAATAAAGCTCTGCAGAGCAAGGCAACGAGTGATCTCGACGTCATTCAGACAGACATGGCAGCCATTCAACGCTCCGCCTCAGCGCTAGCTTTGGCGTTCGCCGGCGAGCCTGACATGGCCGGATATATCAGTACGAATGATCGACAGCGACTTCTGGAAAAGTTTTCCGCTAACATCAAATCGGTAGCGCAAATTGGTGGGTTGCAGAACATTACAATCGCAGACGCTCAAGGCAATGTCGTCGCGCGAGCGCATGCGCCGGAGAAGTTCGGGGATAACTACTTGGGCCGCCGCAAGACTGTCGCATCAGCTATTTCAACCGGGAAGGTGGCGGCCGGCATCGAACCTGGGCGAACAGGCATCGGCATTTATGCAGCTGCGCCAGTCCTATTAAACGGTAAAGTCGTTGGCGTCGTTGACGTTGGCACGGAACTGTCGAACGCGTATTTTACGCCTCTGGCGGAAAGCCTGGGCGCAGAGATTTCCGTGAATGTGCTCGCCGAAGGAAAGCTGGTGAACCAGTCATCAACGGAGAACGGCAAGACGCTTTTGCCTTCAGAACAGATTCAGGCTGCCTTTGACGGCAAGCCTGTGCTTGAAACGACCATGATCGAAGGCCGCGACATGCTAATCAAAGCGGTACCCTTCAGCTCATTCACTGGAGAAACGATTGGCGTCTTCGAAATCGGTACCGACGCCACGACGATTACCGCTGAAGCCCGTACCGCCTTGTGGAGCATGCTCGGCCTCACTGTCCTCACTTCGATCATAGCCCTCACCGCCTTCTTTCTGTTCGCGAGGTCTCTCGGGAATGCCATCGGACGCCTGACCGGCACGATGTCTCGACTTGCTGCCGGGGACCTCTCCGCTAGCATCGATGGCGAGGACCGCCCTGACGAAATTGGTGCCATGGCGCGCGCCGTTGAAGTGTTCAAAAGCAATGCACTGAAGACAAAGGAACTGGAGCACCAAGCCGAAGCGCAGCGCAACATGACCGAGGAGCAGCGTCGTCAGAATGCCGAGGAAGAGCGCATTCGCGCTGAAGCTATGGCGGAGGCGACAAACGGTCTGGCCACCGGCCTGAAGCACCTCTCGTCAGGCGACCTCACCTTCCAGCTCGCCAGTCCATTCGCTGCCGATTTCGAAAGTCTCCGCGCCGACTTCAACGCTGCTGTTGAACAGCTGCGCTGTACCCTCGGATCGGTTTCGGAAGCGGCTCGCTCAATCGACAGCGGTTCCCGCGAAGTCAGCAACAGCGCTGACGATCTGTCGAAGCGCACGGAACAGCAGGCGGCGTCGCTGGAAGAGACAGCCGCGGCGCTTGATCAGATTACGGCCAATGTCACCAATTCGTCCAAACGGGCCGAAGAAGCTCGTATTGCAGCTATCCAGGCAAACGAAAGCGCTCGTCAGTCCGGTTCCGTTGTTGCTAATGCTGTAGACGCTATGGGACGCATCGAAGAGTCGTCGGGCCAGATCTCCAACATAATTGGAGTCATCGATGATATCGCGTTCCAGACCAATCTGCTCGCACTTAACGCCGGTGTCGAAGCGGCGCGCGCCGGTGAAGCTGGGAAAGGTTTTGCGGTCGTTGCACAGGAAGTGCGTGAATTGGCGCAACGTTCTGCCAAAGCTGCCAAGGAAATCAAGGATCTTATCGGAAAGTCTACCGGAGAAGTAAGCACAGGCGTCAAGCTCGTCAAGGACACTGGTGAAGCCCTTCGTTCCATCGAAGCCCATATTGTCACCATCAACCAGCATATGGAATCGATTGCCACCTCGTCACGTGAACAGTCCGTTGGTCTCGCTGAGGTCAACACCGCCGTCAATCAAATGGACCAAGTCACCCAGCAGAACGCTGCTATGGTTGAAGAAGCCAACGCCGCTGGCGCTACTCTTGCCACCGAAGCTGGTCGGTTGCGCGAATTGATCAGCCAATTCCAGCTCGGTCAAGCGAACGTATCAAGCGCGACCACAAAAAATCTCACGCTTGCCAATACCGCGCCGGTGATAGCGATTACGGCCCACGCAAAGTCTGTCGCTTCGCCAGTCCGCGGGATGGTTGGCAAGATCGCCAATGCTTTTACCAGACACGGCAATGCAGCTGTGGCGACTGATAGCTGGGAAGAGTTTTAATCGACTGGATGGTATGGAGAGGACGCAAACGGGGGCATTACGTCCGCGTTTGCACCAAACCTCTTGTGAATGCGCTTTTTACTGGAGCTAAACTTACCAACCTGCCGCAATCCTTATCTTAACGATCAGACTGACCAAGGCGTACGGGTGATTTTCTGGAGCCCGTAGCTCACCAATCAAGACGTTTGTCTTGATAATCAAGGTAGAGATTTTCGCCGGTGGCCATATGCTTTTCTACTACATCGGCAACGCCGCGAACGCTCGGTTCAATCCCGATGTCAGCTTTCACCGAGCCTCCCAAGGTACCCATCGCAGTACTTACCCAGCCAGGATGGATAGACAGGACCGTAAGTCCCCTTTCCTTATGCTCCGCATAAATACCGCGCGCCAGCATATTGGAAGCAACCTTGCTTGCCCGATAAAGTTCAAGCCCACCCTCGAGGTTGATGGCGATACTGCCACGATGAGAAGACATGAATGCCA
>Ga0308161_1006347_pt1 | contig 10027 bp, 5 predicted proteins | sample PhyFR2_FD_201034 | JGI IMG/M metagenome (GOLD analysis project Ga0308161, IMG submission 201034) | Phyllosphere microbial communities from UC Gill Tract Community Farm, Albany, California, United States - DLSLF.R2 | ecosystem: Host-associated > Plants > Phyllosphere > Unclassified | place: USA...
GCGCCCCCAGGTCGACGTCCGCCACCACCGCCTGCCCGGCCGACGGGGCGTCGAGTCCGGAGAGGATCCCGAGCAGGGTCGACTTGCCACTGCCCGAGGCGCCGACGAGCGCGACCATCTCACCCGGACGGACCGTCAGGGTGAGGCCCTGGAGCGCCTGGACCTCGACGTCACGGGACCGGTAGATCCGGACGAGGTCGCGGCAGACGATGTCGGGGGTGGCGGTCATCGGTTCCTCCTGGTCGGGTGGTGGTGGTCGACGGTGTCCTGCGGTGTCCCGACGCGGACGGTCAGCGCGAGGACGCCGACGAGCGCCACGAGCAGTCCGCCGCCGACGGCGCCCAGCAGGACCGGGTCGAGGACGGTCTCCGGACGCTCGACACCGCCGGTGAAGGAGCGGAGGTCGGCGGACGGTAGGGCCGTCGCGGCGATCGCCAGCGCCGCTGCCGCTCCCGTGACGAGGGACGCCACGAGGAGCGGGACCGCCTCGGCGACGACCACGGCCCGCATCTGGCGCCGGTCCGCGCCGAGCAGGCCGAGCAGCCGGCCCCGTGCACGGCGGGCCGCACCCGCGAGCAGGGCGGCGACGGCGAGCGTCCCGACGCCGAGCACCCCGGCCAGCACCGCGGCGGTCGTCGCGATGACGCGGGTCCCGGGGACGCGCGGATCCGCTTCGAGCGTGCGCTGGGCCTCCACCGCGGTGACCACGTCGCCCGGGTGGACCAGGGCGCGGACCTCGGCGGCGACCCGGACCGGGTGTGCACCCGGTGCCGTCCGGACCAGGACGCGGTCGACGCTGCCGGTGTCGGTGATCGCGGACGCCGTCCGGGCGTCGACGAGCACCCACCGTCGGGCCGCCGTGAACGGCACCGCGTCCGCGGCCGTCGCGACGATGCGCGTTTCGGCGCCGAGCACGGACGAGTCGAGTCCGGTCGCTGCCGCGAGCGAGCGCGACGCGACGAGCGGGACCCGGTCCGTACCGGTGCGACGGAGGGCCGACGGGGTCGGCAGTGCACCGGGCACACCGCGCTGGACACGCGCGAGTGCCGCGCTGTCGGCGACGAGCACCTCGGCCTGGACGGAACCGTGCGGGGTGTCGAACGTCACGTCGTCGGTGGACGAGACACCGACGGCCGCGGCGACGCCGGGCAGGTGCGTGATGCGCCCGACCTGGTCGGGGTCGAGCGCGACCGACGACACCGCGACGTCGGCGGCCACGCTCCGGTGTGCCGCCTGGGCCACGCCGTCCACGAGGGTGCTGCTGACGACCGTCGCGAAGAGGGCGACCGCGATCCCGATCACGGCGACGACGAGCGGGACCGCCTGGACCGTGGCGGTCCGGGCAGCGGTGACGCCGCCGACCAGGACCGCTGCGCCGCGCTGCCGGCGTCCGAGGGCCACCACCCGCGTGAGGACGAGCGGCAGCACGCGCAGCGAGGCGACCACGCCGGTGGCCGCGAGCAGCAACGGCAGGGCGGCTGCCAACGGGTCCACCGCACCACCGGGCAGGCTCGACGCCGTCCCGCGTCGCACGGTGGTCACGACCGCTGCCGCCGTCAGGAGCACGACGGCACCCTCGACCACGGGTCGGAGTGGGCGTCGGGGCACGCCGGTCCGCTGCACCGGGGCGAGGAAGGCGGCGCAGGCACAGGGCACCGCTGCGGCCACGAGCGCGGCGACCGCGGCGAGACCGGGGAGTGGCGCCCGACCGCCGAGCGGGCCGGCCTGGACCACCACGGCCAGCACGCCGCCGACGACGGCGCCGGGGACGGCGGCCACGGCCACGAGCGCGGCGAGGGCGGTGCGGACGGAGCGGACCGGTGCGCCGCGCGCCCCGAGCAGCCGGAGCGTCCCCGCCGCCCGGTCGAGCAGGACCCGGGTGAGCAGTCCGGCGAGGACCAGGAGTGCGCCGGCGGGTCCGGACGCGAGCGCCGCCGCGAGGTCGCCGACGGTGGCGTCCCGGGCGGCGGCGGAACCGAGGAGTGCCGGCAGGTCCGTGGTGAAGCCCGTGCTGCCGGCGGCCGTGCCCGGCAGGGCGTGCTGCGTCGTGAGGAACCGCCGGGTCGAGTCGACCAGGTCGGCCCGGTCCGCCGCGTCGACCTCGGCGGGGCGGAGCGGGAACCACACGTGTCCGTGCGTGACACGCCCGGAGGCGACGGCCCCGGCGGAACCGGGGGCGGTGAACGCCGTGGCGAGCGCGATGGGGTTGCCGTCCTCGCCGGTGGCGTTGGCGACGCGCAGGGTCGTGGGCACGTGCACCCACCGGGGGTCACCGCGGTCGAGCGGCCGGTAGACCCCGACGAGCCGGAGGGCCGTGCCGTCGGCGCTGATCGTCCGGACGTGCCCGACCGGCCACCCGAGGGTCGTCTGCACCCGCGTGGAGACGGCGACCTCGATCGCGAGCGGGTCGGCGGAGGGACGGGGAGCCCGGCCGGTGGTGAACCGCACCCGGTCGAACACGCCGTCGTCGGCGGCGAGCGTCACCGCTGCCATGCGTCGTGACGGCTCGTCGGTGAGCCCGAGGTAGCGGGTCGTGACCGCCGCGCCCGCCGGACCCGTGACGGTCCGGAGCGCCGACGGCATGGTCCGGCGGACAGCGGTGAGGTCCCCGCGCAGACGGTCGGCGGACCGCTGCGCCGCGGCCGGCGAGGCCGCGTCGTCCGACACGGCGAACGTCGCCTGCAGGTCGCGTGCGCCGACCGAGGCCGCCCGGAGGTCGGCCTGCGTCCCCGCGGTCGCCAGGACACCGAGTGCCGGCAGGACGGACCCCCCGAGGAGCGCGGTGAGGAGGGCCACGACCGCGATGGCGACCAGCGGCGCGCGGTGCGCACCGAGCACACGCCGGGCTGCGCCACCCTGGGTGTGGGTGTGGGTGTGGGTGTGGGTGTGGGTGCGCGCGCCGGCTGCTCGTCGCCCGCTCACCGGGCACCCCCGTGGGCCACGGCCGAGCGTGTCCGGGAGGCGGCGAGCACCGTCACGACGAGGGTACCGGCGATGACGACCAGCGGGACCAGGCCGGACCAGGGGGTGACGACGACGGGGGAGGCGGTGAGCAGCCCCGCGGCTCCGGGGACGGCGGCGATGGCGAACGGGACGACGACCAGGGCGACCGTCACCGCCCCGCCGACGACGCCGCCGAGCGTCCCGACGAGCACCGGGACGCCCAGTTCAGCGGCCTGTGCCCGACCGGCCGCTCGTGGTCCGACCCCGAGCGCACGGAGGGTCCTGGCCTGGTCGGCGTCCCGGCTGGCGGCGACGGTCCCCGCGAACACGAGGAGCGCGAGGAGCGTCCCGAACCCGGCGACGACCACGAGTGACCGCACGGCCGGGTCGACCACCGGCGCGCTCGAGACCGCAGCGCCGGTGGTGACGTCACCCGAGCCCGTGCGGTGACGCCCGACGTCCGCAGCCAGCGTGGACGCCGTCGGCCCGGCGAGCCAGGTCTCGTCCGCGCGGGGCACCCCGCCGCCGGGATCGGAGACGGCCGGACCGCCGAGCACCGTCGCGTCCACGAGCGTCGGCAGGTCGGCGGCCACCGCGGCGGCGGATCCGCTGCCGGGGACCACCGGCACGGTCCCGACGACACGGGCGTGCAGCGTGCGCCCGGTCGAGGCCGTGACGAGGTCCAGCGGCGATCCCGGCCGGAGTCCGAGTGCGGACGCGAGGACGTCCGTCGTGACGACGGGCAGCCGGCCGGAGGTGGCGGACCGGCCCAGCGGGATCCGCGACGGTCCGGCGAGGTCCTCGAGCGTCGTCGCGCCGCGAGCCGCGGTCGACCCGGGCACCGACACGCGCACCGGGACCTGCAGTCGGTCCGGACCGGTGCCCGCGTCGACCGAGGGGGGCCGCGCGCTGAAGGACAGTGCCGGTTCGACCGCGAGCAGACGCCAGTGCGCAGCCGGCCCGGCGGCACGTTCCGGGAGGTCTGCCCGCAGCGTCCTGGTCGTCCCGAGCGGGACGTCGGCGCCGTCCGCCGCGGACAGGGGGACCTCCGCGGGCACGCCGTCGCCGTCGACGGCCCACAGGTCGAACCGGACGGAGCCGACGGCCTCGGGCTGGACAACCCCGGCGAGCGTCGCGGCTCCGGCCTGCACGTCGACCACGACGCGACGGCCGCCGCCCTGCAGCGGCGAACCGGCGGGCGCGGGTGTCGCCGTCCCCGCGAACGCCGCCGCGCCCGCGACGCCGAGCACAGCGCGCGCCGAACCGGCCCGCACCGCGACGAGGGGCACGGTGCGCCCACCCGCCGTCACCTGGTCGGTGAGCACGGGGGCGACCGCCGTGGCCGCCGGCTCCGGACCGTCGACCTGCGCCGGCAGTGGTGTCAGGTCGCTGACCGCGTCGTCGCCGTCCGTGGACACCCGGACCGTGGGCCCGACGACGACCGCGGCGGTCGCGGCGTCCACCGACGTCGTGGTCGCCGACAGCCCTGCCGCCAGTGCCCCGACCGCCACGGCCGTCGCGACGAGCACCACGACCGGTGCGCTCGATCCCCAGGTCCGCGCCGTCCGGCGGACCACCAGCCCGGGCAGGAACCCACGGGTCCGGCCGACTCCGCGTGCCGACAGGGCGGCGACCATGTGGCCGGCGAGGGCGGTGACCAGGGCCGTGGCGAGCACGCCCAGCACCGGTGCCACCGCGGCGATCGGGTCCGTCACGACGCGGTCACCGGTCGCCCGGACCGGCACCCCGACCGCGGTCGACCGCCAGGTCGCGAACGTCGCCGCCGTCGTGACCGCGACCGTCAGGACGACGGCCCCCCACAGCCCGCCCCGGCGCCCCGACCAGGCCGGACGGGCGCCGACGAGCGCGGCGGCCGTGACGGCGAGCACCACGGCGGTCGTCGCGGTCACCGCGCAGCCGACCGGGCTGACGGACGCACCCGCTCCGAGGGCCGCGGCGGTCACGACGGCCGCGACCGTGCCGGTCACGGCGCCGACGACGCTCACGAGGAGGGTCTCGAGGACGCTCCAGCGCAGCAACTGCGCCCGGGTCGCGCCACGGGCGACGAACAGCGCCTCCTCGGCGGAACGGGTGCCACGCAGCAGCACGAGCAGTACCCCGAACGCGACCAGTCCGAGCACCGCGGCGACCGCCACCGCGATCCGGACGAGCGCCCGTGCCGTCGCGACACCGACCTCGATCCGTCGCAGCGTCGACGCGACGGTCCCGGTCACCTCGGCTCCGGCGAGCGGGCCGTCGTCCGCCGCGGTCTCCGCCGTCACCTCCCGGAGCGCGCGGAGCACGCCGGCAGCGGAGACGAGCCGTCCGTGCTCGGTCCGTGGCTGCACCGTCCAGGAGGCCGTGGCCGAGTCCGACGTGGCGGCGATCGTCCGGACGGGCACGACGAACGGGCCCCCGACGCCGGCATCGGTGCCGGACCCGACGTCCGAGGCCCCGGCCCAGACCGCCGCCAGCGGGTCGTCGGCTCGCCAAGTCGCCGCGACGCGGAGCTGCGCGACGCCCGCCGGCCCGACGGCGACCACGTCGCCGACCCGCAGGCCCAGCCGTGTCGCGGCGTCCGCCTGGACGGCCGCGGCGGCCGGTCCGGTGTCCGCGTCCGCGCCCGGCCAGCTGCCCGACACGACGTGGGCGATCGACGCGAGGTCCGGGACGGAGGCGATCCGGACCTCCCGGGCAGCACCGTCCCCACCCAGGGCGACGGTCGCGGAGGCCGCCCACCGGACCGAGCCGGCCCGCAACGGCAACCGGTCGGTGATCGCGGCGGTGACGCGCTGCCGCTGCCGGTCCGGTCGGTCGTCGAGCGGCGCCGAGACGACCGCGGCCGCTGCTCGCGCGGGACGTTCGGCGAGGACGGCCGCGGCTCCGGACCGGGCTCCGGCGTCACCGAGGCCGACCGCCAGGAGCGGGACCGCGGTGGAGGCGGCCACGACGGCGGCCACGGACGCCAGCAGCGCCACGCGGGCGCGGGCGCGCCGGAGGAACAGCGGAGTGCCCCTCAACGGAGACTCGACGGGAGCGGTGTGGTGATGATCGCGGGACGCCTTCGACCGACGGACAGGACCTGCTGACCTTCCCGCACGGGACGGCGCCGGTCAACCGTGGAACCACGGAGGCCGGTGGGTCCGTGGTTGCACGGATGCCCGCGGGGGTCCCGGCCGGGGACGCTGTCGCCATGTCCGAACCCGAACTCGCCCAGGCACCCCGGCCGACCCTCCGCCAGTGGGTCAGCGGCGCACGACCACGCACCCTGCCCCTCAGCGTCGTCTCGGTGGCACTCGGGACGGCCGTCGCCGTCGCCGGCACGGACGGCGGCGGTGGCGCGTGGGCGGCCGACGACCACGCCGTGCTCGTCGCCGTGCTCTGCCTGGTCGTCGCGCTCGGCCTGCAGATCGGCGTCAACTACTGCAACGACTACTCGGACGGGGTCCGTGGGACCGACCGGTTCCGGCGCGGGCCCGCTCGTCTGACCGGCGCCGGGACCGCCACCCCGCGGAACGTGCTCGCGGTCGGGCTGACGTCCTTCGCGCTCGCCGCGGTCGCCGGGGTGGTGATCGTGCTGCTCACCGGACTGTGGTGGATGCTCGTCGTCGGCGCGGTCACGATCGTCGCGGCCTGGTACTACACGGGCGGAGCACGGCCGTACGGCTACCGGGCACTCGGTGAGGTGTCCGTGTTCCTCTTCTTCGGACTGGTCGCCGTCCTCGGCACCCAGGTCGCGCAGCTCGGGCACGTCACCGGGGCCGGCTGGGTGGCCGCGTGCGCCGCGGGCCTGTTCGCGTGCGGCGTCCTCATGGTGAACAACATCCGCGACCTCGAGGTCGACCGGCTCGCCGACAAGCGGACCCTGGCGGTCGTCGTCGGCGCGCCGATCGCCCGGGGGCTGTACGCGGCGTTCATGCTCGCGCCGTTCCTCCTGCTCGTCGTCATCGTGCCGGGCGCACCGCTCGCCCTCGTCGCCGCGGCGGCCCTCGCACCGGCGCTGCCGGCGGTCCGCATCGGCGCCCGCCCGGCCGCCGCACCACGGCTCGTCACGGCGCTGCAGCTGTCGTCGGCCGCGTCGCTCGTGTACGGCCTGCTCCTCAGCGCCGCCCTCGTCGTCACCGCCTCGTGACCCGCCGCGGCAACACGACCCCTCCCGATCCGTCCCCCGTCCGACCGAGGTCCAGCATGCGCATCGTCTTCACCGCCAACCCGCTCCCGGGCCACATCGTCCCGATGGTCCCGCTCATGCGCGCCGCCGTGGCCGCCGGGCACCGGGTCGCCCTGGTCACGGGTGCCGACGCGGCACCCTTCGTCCACGCCGAGGCCAGTCCCGACGTCGAGGTGCTCCCGGCCGGGCCGCCGACGCTCGAGGGGATGGCCGACATGCAGCGGGCGACCGGTGCCAGCCCGGCCACCGCTCCGCGGCCCGACACGATCGCGGAGTACTTCGCGGTCCGGCGCGTCGTCGCGACCGTCGACGACGCCGTCGGTGCCGCCCGCGCCTGGCGGCCGGACGTCGTCGTCAGCGAGAGCCTCGACCACATCGGTCCCTACATCGCGGCCGCGCTCGGGGTGCCCTTCCTCCGGCACACGTTCGGCCCGGAGCGTCCCGCGCCCGTGCGGTCTGCGATCGAAGCGGCGACGGCGCGGCTCGCCGCCGAGCGCGACGTCGTGCTCCCGCCCGTGATCGCGTGGATCGACCTCTACCCCGGGTTCCTCGAAGCACCGGGGACGGTCCGTCCAGGCCGTCGGATCCCCGTCCGTCCCACGGCGCACGGCCGGATCGGTGCGGACGTCGCCCTGCCACCGGCCGCGGGCGCTGCGCCAGCGCGGCCGAGCGTGCTCCTGACGATGGGCACGGTGTTCACCAGCGGACGGCTCCTGGACCGGATGGTGGCCTCGATCGAGGCGGCGGGCCTCCCGGTCGACCTGGTCGTGACGGCGGTCGACGGCGTCGGCACCGGACCGTCGTCGTCGGACTCACCGGTCCGGATCCGCACCGTCGGCTTCCGACCGCTCGCGGAACTGCTCACCGGCGTCGACGCCGTCGTGACGGTCGGGGGTGCCGGCACCGTCCTCGGCGCGCTCGCCGCCGGCGTCCCGATGGTCGCGATGCCGTTGGGCGCCGACCACCCGGTGAACGCGGCCCGGGCCGAAGCCGCGGGGGCCGCTGTGGTCGTCGACGGCCCGGAGGCGGTCGGGCCCGCGCTCCGCCACGTCCTCACCACACCCGACCTCGGACGCTCCGCCCGGGCCGCGGCCGACCGGATCCGCGCGCTGCCCCCGGTCGAGGTCGCCCTGGCCGAGGTCGAGCAGGTCGTCGCGGCGGCCACGCGGGAGTCGGTGTGAGCGTCGAGGCGACGTCCGCCGAGGCGTGGGCGCCCGAGATCGTCCCGATGGCTGCCGTGACCCTCGCCGTCACGTCCGGTCGGACCGCCGGGTTCCGCCCCGCGGCGACCCGACGCCGGACCGACGAACTCCTCCGTGCGCTGGTGGGCGAACTCGCGCAGCAGGGCTTCACCGCGGTGGGGTGCGCGTCGACGGCGGTCGTCGCGGTCGACGACCACGGCGTCGGCATCGAGGTCGGCGTCGTCGTGCACGGACCCGTCGTGCCCACCGACACGATCCGCGTCGTCGAGCGTCCCGGACGCCTCGCGGCGACGCTGCTGGTCGCCGGCGAACAGACCGACCGCGCCTGGGCTCGGTTGCGGCGGTTCACCGCAGACGTCGACGCCGCCGCGAGCGGACGTTCCTCGGTGTCCTTCCAACACCCCCGCGGCGCGGACGAGCGGACCTGGACGACGCAGCTCGTGCAGCCCGTCATGACCGATGCGCCCTGATCCCTCATCCCCGACCACCACTGACCGCCACCGCCACTGACCACCACCACGACCCAGCCGCGCCGGTCGACCCGACGTCGACCGCTCGTCGACCCCCTGTCGACGGCCCACTGGTGTGCTCGGTCACGACCTGCCCCGCACGGGGCGACACCCCTCGGAGGAGCCATGTCCCGAACCACTCCCGACGACACCGTCGGACACACCCCCAGCCCCGCCTTCCGTGCGGACGTCGTCGAGCTCGTGGCGACGCTCGACGGTGACGCACGCACGGCGGACGACCCCGGCTACGCCGCAGCCTGCGCCGGCTACAACCTCGCCGGCCAGCGCCGCCCGGACGTCGTCGTGACGGCACACAGCGCCAGCGACGTCGTCGAGGCGGTCACGTTCGCGGCCGCGCACGACCTGCCCGTCGCCGTCATCGCCACGGGGCACCACGCGATGCGTCCGCTCGTGGGCGGGCTGCTCGTCGTGACGTCCGCCATGGCCGAGGTGCACGTCGACCCGGAGGCCCGTCGGGCCGTCGTCGGTGCCGGCGCCCGCTGGGACGACGTGGTGCGCCGGACGGTGGAACACCACCTGCTGCCCGTGCACGGGTCGTCCGGGCAGGTCGGTGCGGTGGGCTTCACGCTCGGCGGCGGACTCAGCCCGGTGCTCGGCCGCAAGTACGGCTGGGGGTCCGACCACGTCGTCGCGCTCGACGTCGTCACGGCGTCCGGCGAACTCGTCCGGGCGTGCGCCGAGGAGCACGCCGAGCTGTTCTGGGCGCTGCGCGGTGGTCGCAGCAACCTCGGCATCGTCACGTCGATGGAGATCGAGCTGTTCCCCGTCGACCGGTTCATCGGGGGCGGCCTGTTCTTCGACGGGGAGCACGCGCAGGCGGTCCTCGACGCGTTCACGACGGCCACGGCGTCGGCTCCGGACGACCTCACGCTGTCCCTGGCGTTCCTCCGCCTGCCCCCGGTCCCCGGCGTGCCGCCGTTGCTCGCCGGGCACTTCGTCCTGCACGTGCGGGTCGCGTACCTCGGGGACGCCGAGGGTGCGGACCGGCTGCTCGCACCGCTCCGGGCCGCGGCACCGCTCCTCGCCGACACCGTCGAGGAGACCCGCGCCGAGGACTTCGCGCGCATCCACGAAGACCCGACCGATCCGGCGCCGTTCTCCGAGGAGACCGCGATGCTCGCCGAGGTCGGACCCGCCGCGCAGCAGACGCTGCTGGACTTCGTCGGCCAGTCGAGCGACGC
>Ga0308161_1006348_pt1 | contig 10026 bp, 11 predicted proteins | sample PhyFR2_FD_201034 | JGI IMG/M metagenome (GOLD analysis project Ga0308161, IMG submission 201034) | Phyllosphere microbial communities from UC Gill Tract Community Farm, Albany, California, United States - DLSLF.R2 | ecosystem: Host-associated > Plants > Phyllosphere > Unclassified | place: USA...
CGAGCCGGTCGACATGTAGACGACCTGGTCGTCGGGGACGTTCTTGGCCTTCTTCGTGTCGATCAGCACGTCCTCCGGCACCCGCAGGTACCCGAGCTCGGCGGCGATCGTCATGTTGCGGATCATCGAGCGGCCCATGAACGCGACCTTGCGGTTCGCGGCGGCGGCGGCGTCGAGGACCTGCTGCACGCGGTGCACGTGCGACGAGAAGCTCGCGACGACGACCTTCTTGCGGGCCTTCGAGATGATGCTCTCGAGGACCGGGCCGATGTCGCGCTCCGGGGCGGTGAAGCCCGGGACGTCGGCGTTGGTCGAGTCGGGCAGGAACAGGTCGACGCCCTGCTCGCCGAGGCGCGCGAAGGCACGGAGGTCCGTGATCCGGTCGTCGAGCGGCAGCTGGTCCATCTTGAAGTCACCCGTGTGCAGCACGCGCCCCGCGGGGGTCGTGATCGCGACGGCGAGTGCGTCCGGGATGGAGTGGTTCACGGCGACGAACTCGAGGTGGAACGGGCCGAGCTGCTCGGTCTGGTCCTCGGCCACGACGAGCGTGTACGGCTTGATCCGGTGTTCCTTGAGCTTCGCCTCGACGAGCGCGAGGGTCAGCGTCGAACCGATCAGCGGGATGTCGCCCTTGAGCTTGAGCAGGTACGGCACCGCGCCGATGTGGTCCTCGTGCCCGTGGGTGAGCACGACCCCGAGGACGTCGTCGAGGCGGTCCCGGATGAGCGAGAAGTCCGGGAGGATGAGGTCGACACCGGGCTGGTGCTCCTCGGGGAACAGCACGCCGGCGTCGACGACGAGGAGCTTGCCCTCGAACTCGTAGACGGTCATGTTGCGACCGATCTCGCCGAGACCCCCGACGGGGATCACGCGGAGGGTTCCGGGTTCGAGCGGCTGCGGTGTGGAGATCTGGGTGGGCATTCGGTCCTGACTGTCGTGCGACGCGCCACCAGCGCGCCGCGGTCTTCCTAACGTGTGGTGCCTGGCACCTTCGGCAGTGCGCCGCCCGCCGCTGCGTTGCGGTCCGGACGGAAGTTCGAGAAGTCGGCGCCGGGGACGTCCCGGACCGCTTCGAGCGAGGTCTCGATGGCGTACGCCTCGCTGTCCTCGGGGCCGACGAGCGGCAACCGCACGCGCGGGCTGCCGATCCGGCCGAGCCCGTGCAGCACGTACTTCGCGGCGACGGTCCCGGGGACGTGGGTCATGATCGCACGGACCAGGGGTTCGACGCGCTTGTGCTCGGCGGTCGCGGTCGCGAGGTCGCCGCGGTTCACGGCGACGATGGTGCGGTACGGCGTGCTCGTGATGTTCGCGGTGACGCCGATGAGCCCCGTGGCACCGATCGACAGGTGCGGGAGGACGTTCGTGTCGTCGCCCGAGAAGTACATGAGGTCGGTGTTGTTGAGCACGCGCGAGACCTCGGCGAAGTCGCCCTTGGCGTCCTTCACGGCGAGGATGTTCGGGTGCTTCGACGCGCGCACGATGGTCTCGTACGTGATCGGGATGCCGGTGCGTCCGGGGATGTCGTACAGGATCACCGGCAGGTCGGTGGCGTCCGCGATCATCCGGAAGTGCGTGAGCACGCCGGCCTGCGTCGGCTTGTTGTAGTAGGGCGTGACGATCATGACGCCGTCCGCGCCGGCCCGCTCGCTCTGCTTGTACAGGTGGATCGCATGCGCGGTCTCGTTCGAGCCACCGCCCGTGATGATCTTCGCGCGGCCCGCGGCGACGGACTTGCCGACCTCGACCAGGCGGAGCTTCTCCGGGTCGGTCAGGGTGCTCGTCTCGCCGGTGGTGCCGGTCACGACGATGCCGTCGGCGCCGGCGGTGATGCAGTCGTCGATGTGCTGCTCGACGCCGGGCCAGTCGACCTCGCCGTCGGCCGTGAACGGCGTCACGAGGGCGACGAGGACCTGACCGAAGGGATTCTCACGCTGGGACACGCCGACCAGCGTACCGGCCCGGTGCGTCCGCTCCGCAGTCCGCCCGGACGGTCCAGGCCGGGAGGCGCGTGGTCGCGCCCGGACGGTCCAGGCCGGGAGGCGCGTGGTCGCGCCCGGACGGTCCAGGCCGGGAGGCGCGTGGTCACGCCCGGTGCTCGGCTCGCGACCGGGACTGGCGCCGTGCACAACCGGAAGCACGTCGCGCCGCGGGATCGCGTGGCGCGACGTGCTTCCGGTTGTGCGCGAGCACGTCGCGCCGCGACCGCGGCGTGCATCGGGCCCTAGGCGCGGCGCCACTCCCGGAAGCGGTAGCGGGTGCCGTCCACGCGAGACTCCTGCCACGGCCCGTCCTCGACGAGCGTCCACCCGTCGCCGAGGTCGGGCGCCCGGGTGTCGCCCCGCACCTCGAGGTCGACGATCGTCTCGGACACCCGGTCGGCGAACGGCACGGCGTCGGCGTACACCGCTCCCCCGCCGATCACCCACACGGGCTCGTCGGTGTCGAGCGCGGTCGCCAGGTCGTGCACGACCTCCGCGCCGGGGGCCGACCAGGTCGCGTCCCGGGTGAGCACGACGTTGCGGCGTCCGGGCAGCGGCCGGAACCGCGGCGGCAGCGAGTCCCAGGTGCGGTGCCCCATGACGACGACGCCGTCACCGGTGACCCGCCGGAAGTGCGCGAGGTCCTCGGGCACGTGCCACGGGATGCCGCCGTCGGCACCGATCACGCCGGCGGCCGTGCGTGCCCAGACGAGCCCGACGCCGCGCGCCGGCTCGGTCCACGTCGGGTCGGTCCGCAAGGGGTCGGTCGAGGGGGCCTCCGGCATCAGACCGCGACCGCGGCCGAGATCGCCGGGTGGTGCTCGTACCCGACGACCGTGATGTCCTCGTAGACGTAGTCGTCGATCGAGTCGCGCGGCGCGAGCTCGAGCCGGGGCATCGGGTACGCGGTCCGGGTGAGCTGCTCGCGGACCTGCTCGACGTGGTTGTCGTACACGTGGCAGTCGCCGCCGGTCCAGACGAAGTCGCCGACCTCGAGCCCGGTCTGCGCCGCGACCATGTGGGTCAGCAGCGCGTACGAGGCGATGTTGAACGGGACGCCGAGGAACATGTCCGCGCTCCGCTGGTACAGCTGGCACGAGAGCTTGCCGTCGTTGACGGAGAACTGGAAGAACGCGTGGCACGGGGCGAGCGCCATGTCCGGCACGTCGGCGACGTTCCACGCCGAGACGATGAGCCGTCGGCTGTCCGGGTTCGTGCGGATCTGCTCGATGACCTGGGCGATCTGGTCGACGTGCTCCCCGGACGGCGTCGGCCACGAGCGCCACTGCACGCCGTACACCGGGCCGAGGTCACCGTCCTCACCCGCCCACTCGTTCCAGATCCGGACGCCGTGCTCCTGCAGCCAGCGGGCGTTCCCGTCGCCGCGCAGGAACCAGAGCAGCTCGTACGCGACCGACTTGAAGTGCACCCGCTTCGTGCTGACCAGGGGGAAGCCCTGCGACAGGTCGTACCGCAGCTGCGCGCCGAACAGGCTGCGCGTGCCGGTCCCGGTGCGGTCGCCCTTCGGCGCGCCCTCCTCGAGCACCCGGCGCAACAGGTCCTCGTACGGGGTCGGGACGGTGGGGTCGGGCTGCACGGTCACGCTGTCGGTCACGCCAGCAGCCTAGACGCGCTCCGCCGCCACGGCGAGCCGAGCGCGGGACGCGCGCCGCCGCCACGGCGAGCCGACCACCGGACGCGCACCGGGCCTCCCGTCAGCTGGCTGAGTAACGTCGACGGCATGACGACAGAGCCGCTCTCGATCCTCGTCGCCGGTGCGTCCGGCTTCATCGGGACCCCCCTCGTCCGTGCCCTGCGCGAGGCCGGACACCACGTGACGACGCTCGTGCGACGCGAGCCGCGCACCGCGTCGGAGTTCCGCTGGTCGCCCGGCTCCCGCCCGCTCGACCCGGCCGTCCTCGACGGTGCCGACGTGGTCGTCAACCTGGCGGGCGCGAGCATCGGCAAGCTCCCGTGGACCGAGTCCTACAAGCGACAGATCCTGGACTCCCGCGTGCAGGCGACCGAGACGCTCGTCGCGGCCATGCGGAAGGCACCCACCCCGCCCGCGCTCTTCCTGTCCGGGTCCGCCTCGGGCGTGTACGGCGATCGCCCCGCGGACGTGCTCGACGACGACGCCCCCGCCGGCCGCGGCTTCCTCGCCGACGTCTGCACCGCGTGGGAGGCCGCCGCGACCGCCGCACCCGAGGGCGTCCGCGTCGTGCTGCTCCGCACCGGCGTCGTCGTCGGCCAGGGCGGCGGCGCGCTCGCACCGCTCGTCCCGCTCACGAAGGCCGGCCTCGGCGGCAAGCTCGGCACCGGCGGCCAGTGGTGGCCGTGGATCGGACTCGACGACGAGGTCGGCGCGATCGTGCACCTCGCGACCAGCCCGGACGCCGCCGAGGTCCGCGGCCCGGTCAACCTCGCCGGACCCGAGCCCGCCGTCGCCGACCGCATCACGAAGCGCGTCGCCGAGGACCTGCACCGCCCCTACCTCGTCAGCGTGCCCGCGTTCGCGCTCAAGGCGCTGCTGCGCGAGGCCGCCGACGAGATGCTCCTGTCGAACCAGCGGATGGTGCCGAGGAAGCTCCTCGACACCGGCTACCGGTTCCGGTACGAGCGCGCCGAGGACGCGGTCGACGCCGCGTTCTGACGCAGGTCGCGTCCCGACGCAGGCCGCGTCCCGACGCACGGCGCTGCGGACGGGAGGCGCGGGTCGGCCCCGCTGGTCCGTTCCTGACCGGCGCGGCGCCGGACGGGAGGCGCGGGCCGGGCCCGCCACGGGCCTCCCGTCAGCGCGTGCTCGCCTTGGCGAGCGCGGTCCGCATCGCCGCTCGGGCGCGCTTGCGGTCGCCGGCGGCGTCGTAGACGACGCCGAGGCGGAACCACGCCCGCCAGTCATCCGGGTCCGCCTCGACCGCGTCGCGGTGGGCGGGGAACAGCTCGTCGGCGGCCGCGCGGTCCGGGCGACCGCTCGGCAGGAGCGCGACGACCTCCTGCGGCGTCCCGCCCTCGCGTTCGAGGCGCGCGCCGAGCCGGGTGATCCGGATGCCGAAGCGGAACTCGAGGACGAGCAGGAGCGCGCCGATCACGGCGACGACGACGAGCGCGACCCCGATGCCGATCCCGATCGACTGCCCGGTGGCGACGAACGCGACCGCGCGCTGCCCGACGAGCACGATGTACAGCGCGAGCAGGACGGCCATGAGCGCGGCGCCCCAGAACGGGGAGCGGACGGCCCGGAGGAACGGACGCTCGGTCACGCGATGCCCAGCACGCTGCCGAGGCCGACCGTGAGCCCGCGGGCTCCGACGGTGGCGGCCAGCGCGGCCCGGATGCCGGCGACGTAGGCGACGTCGTCGTTCGTGTCGTGCCGGATCGTGACGGTCTCGCCCGGCCCGCTCAGCACGACGTCCTGCACGGCCTTCACCCCGGGCAGACGGAGCGAGTGGACCGGCACGCTCGCGACCTGCTGCCCGCGGGCCCGCTGGTCGACGTGCGGGGCCTCGACCGGACCGACGTCGCGGCGGGCCTCGGCGATGAGCTCGGCCGTGCGCACCGCGGTGCCCGAGGGCGAGTCGACCTTGCCGGCGTGGTGCGTCTCGACGATCTCGGCGGAGGGGAACCAGGGCGCGGCGATCGTCGCGAGGTGGGTCGCCAGCACCGACCCGATCGAGAAGTTCGGCACCACGAGGACACCCTGCTCGGGGCGGTCCTCGAGCCCGGAGCGCAGCGTCGCGAGCCGTGCGGCGGACCAGCCGGACGTGCCGACGAGCACGTTCGCACCGCTCGCCAGGGCGTTGTCGACGATCGCGGGGCTCAGCGCGGGGACGGTCACGTCGACCACGAGCGCGGCACCGCCGAACACCGTCGGGGGTGCCTCGTGGGCGCCGTCCCGCGACGAGAGCGACGCGACGAGCGCGAAGCCCTCGAGCGACTCGACGACGGAGGACACCAGGCCTCCGAGACGACCGGTGGCGCCGACGACGGCGACGGGAGTGACCATGGCTCCCATCCTAGGATCGACGCATGACGCTCCAGGTCAGGACCGTGCCCGCGGACGCACCCGAGGTGGACGTGCTGCTCGACGCGTACCTCGACGAGCGCGAGGCGACCTTCCCGAGTGCGCAGGGGACGTACGCACGGAAGCGCACGCCGGCGGTCGAGTTCACGGCACCGCGCGGCACCTTCGTGGTCGCGTACGACGACGGCGTCCCGGTCGGCTGCGGTGGGCTCCGGCGGATCGCGGACGACGGCGACGACGTCCGCTTCGAGGTGAAGCACGTGTACGTCTCCCCCGTTGGTCGCGGACGGGGCGTCGCCACGGCCGTGATGGACGCCCTCGAGGCCGCCGCCCGCGACGCCGGGGCGACGAGCGTCGTGCTCGACACGAACGACTCGCTCGTCGCGGCCGGGGCGATGTACCGCGGTCGTGGCTACCGGCGGACGGAGCCGTTCAACGACAACCCGAACGCGACCGCCTGGTACCGGCTGCCGCTCGCGGACGGGAGCCGTTAGACGGGCTGGTCGACCGGCAGGCCCGTGCGCAGCTCGACCGGCAGGTGCGCGAGGTCGTTCAGCGTGACCACCTCGGCGGGCTTGGCGCTGCGGATGCGGATGATCGTCAGTGCCGTGTGCGCCACGTTCGTGCCCATCCACCGCCACTCGGGTGCCTGGAACGCCTCGCGGACGAACCACCCGATGACGGCGTTGTGGGTGATGAGCAGGTCGTGCCGGTCCTCGCGCGCGGGCGTGAACCACTCCGCGACGGCGTCGCCCATCTGGGCCTGACCGGCGACGATCTCCTCCTCGGTCACGCCGCCGTACCAGCCCTGGTAGGCGTGCGGCATGTCCGGGGTCGGTCCGGACGGGATGCAGTCGAACAGCAGGGTCGACGGCTGCGGCTGGATCGCGGGCAGGCGCTTCGCCAGGAACGACGCGGTCTCGCTCGGGGCGTCGAGCGGCGAGTGGTACACGCCGTCGAAGGGCACGCCGCCCAGGCGGTCGGCGACGAGCATCGACTGCCGCTTCCCGCGCTCGGAGAGCTTGCCGTCGCGGAGGCCGTGCTCGGCGTCCTGGTGTTCACCGTGGCGGACGAGGTACAGGTAGTGCGACACGTCCGTCACCCCTCGACGCCGAGGGCCGCGGCCAGCTCGGACTGCTGCACGGCACCGACCACCGAGGTGATCGTCGGACGGGTGAGCAGGTCGCGCGCCAGCTCGAGGACGTCGACCTGCGTGACCCGGTCGACGCGCTGCAGGGCGGTGCCGAGGTCGGTGAACTCCCCGGTGCCGAGCTCGGATCGGCCGAGCCGGGTCATCCGGGCGTCGGAGTCCTCGAGCGACAGGGTGAGCGCGCCCTCGATCTGGCCCTTGGCGCGGCGCAGTTCGTCCTCGGTGATGCCGTGGTCGACCATGCGGCGGAACTCGGCGTCGATGATCTCGACGACCCCGGCGACGTTGTCCGGCGCGCACCCGGCGTACACGCCGAACGCACCGTTGTCGAGGTAGGCCGGCGCGAACGACGACACGGCGTAGGCGAGGCCGCGACGCTCGCGGACCTCCTGGAACAGCCGCGAGCTCATGCCGCCGCCGAGCACGGCGTTGAGCACGCTGAGCACCGGGCGGCGGTCGTCGCGGAGGTCGAGCCCCTGCGAGCCGCGCAGCATGCTGACCTGCTCGGTCGGCCGGTGCGTGACCGTGAGCTCGGAGACCGCGGGGTCGGCCGCCGCGCTCGGGGTCCGGCGGGCGAGCGGTGCGGCGTCCGGGGCGTCGCGGAAGACCTGCTCGACGAACTCGCGGAAGCGGTCGTGGTCGACGGCACCGGCCGCGGTCACGACGATGCCGTTCGGCGCGTAGTGCTCGCGGTAGTGGGACAGGACCTCGTCGCGTCCGACCGCGCGGATGCTCTCGGGGGTGCCGCCGATCGGGCGACCGAGGGGGTGCCCGCCGAAGGCCGCGGCGAAGAACGCCTCGCCCGCGACGTCGGCGGGGTCGTCGGCCGCCATCGCGAGTTCCTCGAGGATGACGCCGCGCTCGACGTCGAACGCCTCGGCCTCGAGCACGGATCCGGTGACCATGTCGCCGATCACCTCGACCGCCATGGGGACGTCGGTGTCCCGGACACGGGCGTAGTAGCAGGTGTACTCCTTCGCCGTCGCCGCGTTGTGCTCGCCGCCCACGGAGTCGAAGGAGATCGCGATGTCGAGCGCACTGCGACGCTCGGTGCCCTTGAAGAGCAGGTGCTCGAGGAAGTGCGTGGAGCCGTACTGCCCCTCGCGCTCGTCGCGGGACCCGACGCCCACCCAGAAGCCGAGGCTCGTCGAGCTGGCCCCCGGGACGGTCTCGGTGAGGACCCGCACACCGGACGGCAGCACGGTTCGACGGACGAATGCACCACCGGACGTCAGGAACGACGTGTCAGGGGCCTCGAGCGGCAACGGCACTGGTTGGTTCATCGCAGGAGAGCCTACTGATCCGCACGAGCGCGCCGCCCAGTTTCCCCAGCCACACGCCGCGTGCCTCGAACTGGGGTACATCCGTGGAGGATAGAAAGACTCGTCTGTCTGTCCTCACTGTGGTACAGTTCTTCTCATCGGGTCGGAAGCCCCCCTAGATTCCGACCCGGTGGCTCGGGACATCAGTCCTGCGCGGCGGAGTCCCCCCACTCCCCCGCGGAGCCGATGAGTCCGAGGAGCAACGCTGTGACGGTCGATTCCCCCCAACCGGCCGTCCAGCGTCTCCCCGGCCCGAGCACGAACCTCGCGTCGCCGGACGGGTCGAGCGTCCCCCCGACTCCCCGCTCCGGCGGCGCGAAGGTCCGCATCCTCGAGACCGCGTCGCGGCTCTTCTACGAGGAGGGCATCCAGTGCGTCGGCGTCGACCGGCTCATCTCGGCCGCGAGCGTCACGAAGGCCACCTTCTACAAGCACTACGGCTCGAAGGACAACCTGATCCTCGCCTACGTGCACGCCCAGCACGAGCGCGTCCGCGCCGGCTTCGAACAGCTCGTCGCCGAGGCCGAGACCCCCACCGAGGCCGTCCGCGCCTGGGTCGCCGCCGTCTCCGGCGAGGTGAGCCGGGCCGAGTTCCGCGGGTGCGCGTTCCTCAACGCCGCCGCGGAGTACCACGACCCCCGGCACCCCGTGCGCGAGGTCGTCGCCAGCCACCGCGACTGGTACACGGAGGAACTGTTCGCCCTGCTGCAGCGCGCCGGCCACCCGCTGCCGGGCGACGGCGCCGACGAGCTCATGCTCGCGCGCGACGGCGCGATGTCCGGCGCCTACGCGGGCGACGCGATCGCCGCGACGGCGGCGCTCGGTCGCGTGGTCGACCGCGTCATCGCGGCCTGACCGACCGGTCCACGCCCCGGACGGGAGGCGCGTGGCGGGCCCGCCACGGGCCTCCCGTCCGTCCCGTCCCCGGGACAGGGCGCGGGTGTTGGCTGGTCCCATGGCCAACGACCCCAACTGGAACCTCCCCGAGGTCCCCACGTTCACCCTGACGAGTCCCGACTTCGCCGACGGCGGCGTGCTGCCCGACTGGGCACGCGGCGGCGACGCCGGTGGCGAGGACCGCTCCCCTGCGCTCGAGTGGTCCGGGGCACCCGAGGGCACGCAGAGCTACGTGCTCACGGTGTACGACCCCGACGCCCCGACCGGCTCCGGCTTCTGGCACTGGAGCCTGACCGACCTCCCCGCGTCGACCACGTCGCTCGAGCGCGGCGCCGGCACGGACGACGCGCTGCTGCCCGCCGAGGCACTGCGTCGCCGCAACGAGTACGGCACCGACACCTTCCTCGGCGCCGCACCGCCCGCCGGACACGGACCGCACCGCTACGTCTTCACGGTGAGCGCGCTCGACGTCCCGGTCCTCGAGGCACCCGCCGACGCCACGCCCGCGGTCGTCGGGTTCCTGCTGCGCGAGCACCTGCTCGGGCGCGCGCAGCTCACCGGCACGCAGGAGACCCCCGCCTCCTGACGGCGGGACCGGACCACGAACGACGGACGGCCGCCACTCCCGGCGGGGAGTGGCGGCCGTCCGGG
>Ga0308161_1006349_pt1 | contig 10026 bp, 7 predicted proteins | sample PhyFR2_FD_201034 | JGI IMG/M metagenome (GOLD analysis project Ga0308161, IMG submission 201034) | Phyllosphere microbial communities from UC Gill Tract Community Farm, Albany, California, United States - DLSLF.R2 | ecosystem: Host-associated > Plants > Phyllosphere > Unclassified | place: USA...
TTCTTGAAGCGCACGTAGACGACTATTTCGCTGAGCAAATTGCTCGATAAAGTCATTCCAACGTGGTTCTTGCTTTATTTTTTTGTATAATTTAGCTAGACGTTTGAGTAATTTGACAGCGGCTTTGTAGCCCTGTCTGTTTTTGTGTGCCATATGTCTTTCCACCGCTTGATGGTAAAAAGGAAGTAACATTTCTGGTGCATTATTTTCGAGCGGTTGCAGTTCGGTGACTTTATAATTGGCAGGATCATTACCCGCAGACAACTGATAATCCATCCATAATTGCCATTTCCCGTACGATAACAATTTTTGCTCGTAAATGCGTCCGCCGACAGGTAATAATTTTTCCAGTGCTGTCCACATTTGAGGCTCGGCTTCTGGGAGTTGGGTGATCACTTGTTCCCAATAAAGTGCATAATCCTGTAAATTAGATTGTTGCTGGCGTAATACATCAGCAAGTTCAGTCAGCCAATACGCTAATCGTGTCCAGTTCGCTTGATCGGTTAGACGCTCCAAGTAATCAGGTAAACGATCTGGATAGAAATCTTGCTTGGTCGCAGCAGTATGAATAAGAGCAAGAGATACTTCATCCTGCTCTGCTCCACGTTCAAACTGAACATAACTTTGCGCTAACCACCATGCTTGCTTGAGTGCCGAATGACCGGAACGCGGTTCTAATCGTTCAAGTAGCTCCATTTCAGCTTGTAATAGTTGCTCGGTATCATCTGCAATAGAATGAGTTAACACTGGCAAGATCCAGTTAATCCATAGCCGTATATAGCTATTGAAAAATGTAAAAGAATCGCGTGATTCGCTAAGCATCTCGATACGAATATAAGAGAGTGTACCGCTTAACCATTCACGTTGTTCTGTAGACATAGCAGATGTGAGAGGTAAAGGTTCTGCGAAAAGAGATTCGATAGATTTTTGCAATTCAGCTACTGCCAGATGAGTATGATACCCAAGTGACGACATTGTGCGACTCAGCTTATTTTGCACAGGTTGGACAACAATCTGTAGCATATACAGATAGGCATTAAGCTTAAATAACGCCTGTTCTACCGCATCATCGGGCAACCCTTTTTGGAAAATAAGAGCGAGCGCTTCTGTCGTATATTGCACATTCCGAATCCCTTGTCCCAGTGGAACGATATCTTCAGCAAACTGCTCATGCCACTGTTGTACAGAACGATCTATATCTTGCTTTATATCCAATATCAACGTCATATCCTCTATTCTCCTAAGCGTGGTTCTCTATTCACGAATCTCTTTATTATACCATGATCTAGAGAAAGCTAGACAGTCTAACTAGAACTTGCACAACAAAAAAAGACACTATTCAGTGTCTTTATATTATGCGTTGCTTCTATAGAAATAAAGTATTTACTCCTATAAAGAGATTGACTATGCAGTGGTATTTGTTTTGATTTTAATCAACAGTCCGACCAGTCCGAGTCCGGCAAAGATCACAAATCCTACCGAATATGAAAATAGATCAATCACATTCCCCGCAATCAAAGCACCTACAAATTGCCCTGCACCAATCATCAGAAAAGAAAGGCTGATCCCCATAGAAGGTTGCTTGGTATAGACACGAGTAGACCACACAATACAGATACAGCTTAAAAAGATAAACGAAATTCCAAATAAGATAGCTGAAGCAAAGTTAAATCCAACAGACGGGATAATAAGGACTATGATTCCAATACTCATCATAAACATACCCAGACGATACGAAGCAGAAAGTCCAAGCCGATTGATCCATTTTCCAGAACTACCGGCAATCATACCTGATATCCCCATCACAATCCAAAACCAGATCGCTGTCGTATAAGATAATCCTTGTTCTACCGTCAAAAAGCTACGCGAGAACGTCCAATATATTGCAGAACTGCTTCCAATAAGTAATGAACCTACACACAATGCTAGACTGTGTGGCTGAAATAATTGGAATTGGTGCTGATCTTTAGTACTAGACGCAATAGGATGCCGATGCGGTATATTTTTGCTATTCCAATATAGGGTGATCAGAGCAATGATAGCGAATAGTCCATAACTTAAGCGCCAGTATTCGGTAAATAATAAAGCGATGGGACCGGATAACACCATCCCAAAGCTTGTTCCACTATTGATCCAAACATTTCCACGATCCCGATCGGCAACAGGAAGCTCAGTAGAAGCCGCATTGCCTAGAGCAGGGGATATCCAACCTGTACTTAATCCAGCAAAGAACAGACTGATCGTTAATATTAATGTATTTGGCGCCAAAGCCACACCGGCAATCCCAACCACTACACTGATTCCAGATAAGCGGATTACCTGATAATGTCCCCATTTGTGAATAAGAAAGGGTGCCGTTAATAATGCCAGACAATATGCAATATACATCACTGAACTGATCCAGCCTGCATCAGTAGTGGATAAAGAAAGAGAAGCAGAAATCTCAGGTAGAAATAGTCCAAAGCTGTATCTGCCTAATGTGTAGCAAACAGCGATCATCGCTATACCGGGAAATATAATTTTTTTAGCGTTCATAGGGTAACACTCCTTTATGTATTATAAATATATAGAACGATCATTATACTTTTGCTCAAATAAAAAGTGAGTATCTATATACTCACTGCGATCAGATATACTTTTGAACCGATAGAAATGATTGATCTTGGGTGCCAATAGTATGGCTATAACAGAATACTTACTTGTTTAAGCCGCACGTACAAATAGTTTTTCGGTCATATCAATTAATTGGGCGCATACGGTGGCTGTATCTTCTGTCTCAGCCAGAGCAGTAGATCCTTCTAACAACAGCGAAAATTGTAAAATTTGTTGCGAAGTCAGGGAGGAGTCCAATTGCTCGATAAATTTCATCACATTTTCTTTATGACGATTCACAGTCTGTACGACTGGATGCGTTGGATCACCAGCAAATTCTTCTTTTGCCCGTAAAAACATACATCCACGTGATTGAATATCCATTAAACGTTGCGCATGACCTTTAGCCAAATTCAATAAAATAGCTTCACGATCATCCGTCAGAAAACGATGCAGATACTCCATATATTGTTGCTCACGTCGCTTCAACACTTCTACGATCAATTCATCTTTGGAAGCAAAATGGTTGTAGAGCGTCATAATCGCAATATCTGCTTCTGTAATAATCTGCTTCAGACCAATCGCATGAAATCCATGTTCATAAAAAAGCTTTTCAGCTACAATCAGTAACGTTTCTCTTTTTTTACTCAATTGGTACACTCCTTTATATAGAACGATCATTATATTTATTGTGAAGGAAAAGATGGATATTGTCAAACCACTTACATAAAGGTTAACGAATTGACTACAAAAGCGTATACTGTATAACAATCTTACATATGCAAAACTATAAAAAAGGAGAGACGGACACATGATTAGTTTTGGAACGATGATTGCTTTTGCCGCTGTCGCTTTAGGGATGGTATGTGCGCCAGGACCGAATATGATCTATTTGATTTCGCGTTCGGTAACACAAGGAAAGTTAGCAGGCATGATTTCTTTGTTCGGCGTGATGCTCGCATTTGTCGTGTATATTGTAGCGACCATGATGGGATTATCTGCGTTATTTCTGACAGTTCCTATACTCTACAGTATGATTAAATGGGCAGGAGCAGTGTACTTGCTATGGTTAGCGTGGAAAGCCATTCGTCCTGGAAGTGGAAGTGATCGCAATATACTGGAACCTCAATCATTAGCGATCGAATCGCCTAAAAAGCTATTTATAATGGGATTTATGACAAATTTACTTAACCCCAAAGCAGCCGTATTGTATGTATCATTGTTACCACAATTTATAGATCCTGCACGGGGATCGGTATTGATGCAGAGTGCCACTCTAGGTCTGCTTCAGATTAGCATCAGCTTTATCGTTAATCTATTGATTATACTGGTAGCGAGTCAAGTGGTATCATGGTTCGGTAAACGTCCGATTTGGATGAGTATCCAGCGCTGGGTCATGGCAAGTGTGCTAACAGCACTTGCAGCAAGAATGGCATTCGATCGCAAATAAATAAGATGTAGCAGCATTGAAAAGAAATTCACATCATCCAATACAGAAATTCTCGAAACAGCCTAATGTGCACCCAACACGTTAGGCTGTTTTTATGATTTAGAAGAGGAGTTCTAGGATTTGCGATCATTATCATATTCTTGCGGAGTACCTACAAAAAAAGAAAGGGTCTCAGGTATTTCGGTAGTCTGATTAGCACTATTTTTACTTCCACCAGATTCAGTGTGTAGATCTTGAATTGCGTTAGGAATATCTTCTATTTTTGTACGATTTCCTGCTTGATCTACATAATAGTAATCGATTGTTCCTGTTACATTTGAGCCAGAAGTCGTAATATTCCCAGAAGAAGGAACTTGAAAAACAATCCATTTACCTTCATATACCAACGGACTTGCATCAGGTTGATCAAAAGTAACAGTTACTTTGCCTTTATATCCTTCAGGAATCAAAAATATATACTGTTGACGATCTTCTTTAAATATTAAGAACAGACTGACACCTATTAAAACAATAACACCTAGAACTCCAAATACGATTTTTCTATTCATTTTTTTCCTCTTTCTGTATTTATTTTGAAATAACTATCTTCTTACTAGTTTATATTGTTTCTTTAATTATTCCAAATTTCTAAATTTTTTTAATTATTGGTTGTATTTTTATCTGTATATTTACCTTTAATTATGAAGAGAGCAATTGAGCTAATGATAAAAGAAGGACGACTTTTATTATTAGCCCCGTCCTATTGCCCTTTTAAAATTGGAGGATGATAATTATGGCAAATCTTGTTGAAGTTCGAGTAACAGCATTTATTCCAGATCAATGGATTTATTTTAGTTCTAATGATTATGGACAAACTCATTTTGAAGGAAATAATCGTACTTTTACTTATTTTACTGAGAATCAAAGTAAGTTATATAAAATGGCTCAACATGTAGTTGTGAATTTTACAAATCAAACTGTTAAAGTATTCAATGATGTTGGTCCTACAAGAGAAAGGTTTACAAGCATATTAGGAAAAGAAACATTTAAAGAAGGACAGACCGATACTAAAAAAATGTCTTATACAACAACTATAAATAGTAATCAAGCAACAATTTATTTACGAGGTGCAGCTTCTAATCCCAATGTTAACTTGGCTCCTGATATAGACTGGGAATATAATATTACAGTTACTAAAAATGGCCAGGTCACTGTAGTAGGAGCACATGATGGTTATCCAAATCATGAGATGTATAAAAGAGTAGATCAAGGTACCCCAGTTTCAATTTTTCAATTTAATAAACAGACATTAGCTTCTTTAGTAGCGCCTATGGAACATTCTGTTAATATTAGTAAGTAGTGAATATTATTCTATTAGAAAATAAACTTGCATTTATGCAAGTTTATTTTTTATAAAAAATCAGTATAGAAATGAAAATATATTATTAACAGATTATATTATCTTTTAATACCTACATTCAAATATTTTGTCCCATGATTCTCTATTCTGTGTTAGCATAAAAATACTAATAGATAAATAATAAACTATACGTTTGAAAACGCTACCATAAATGGTATTCTGTAAGATTCTTGTAGTCTTCAGTAGAGTTATATAGGGAGTGTCATAATGAAAGAACTGTGTAGAATTTTGATCGTAGATGATGAAATTCTGGTAAGACAAGGAATTAAACACTATATGGTCTGGGAACAATTTGGATTTCAGATTGTTGGTGAAGCATCTAATGGAAAAGAAGCGCTCGAACTGGTAGATCAATTGCAACCTCATATTGTGATTACCGATATCGTCATGCCAATTATGGATGGCGAAGAATTCACACGAATTGTGAAGCAAAGATATCCTCATATTGAAGTCATTGTACTGAGTAGTTATGGTGAATTTAGCTACGTACGTTCCACTTTTCAAAGTGGGGTAGCTGATTATATTTTGAAGCCAAAGTTAGAAACGCAAGAGTTGTTGCAAGTTCTACAAAAGACAGCACGTCGTATTCCTTCTCTTCAATATAATGAAGATAATGATCAAGAGCTATTATCGATTGATCATATTATAGAAAAAGTGATCTCCGGATATGAAGTGAATTATGGACAAGAACTGATCAAACAAGCTTTCCCGTATGAGCATTATTGTCTGATCGGCGTTCAGCCTTCCGGTTATATTGCGAACAACCATACGTCTGCGGCTGTACAAAGTCACTTATCTACTCTAGGAATGAGACTGGCAGAAGTGCTTGAATCGCTAGGAACATCGATTGTATTTCGGCCTGCACCGGTCAGTGATTCCGGTCTAATTGTATTTCTGGTGAATCTGGAAGAGTCTCAATATTCAACGTTAGTGACCGTTATTCAGCAATTAGCCGATGATATTCATGCTCAGTCTCCACAAATCGGTTGGGTGATGAGTAGTCCTTTTCATACATTTGAGCAGATCGATCCGGTGTATCATCAACAGATTTTGAAATTGTTAGACTATCGCTTTTATTTCCCGGATCGCAGACTCATGTTAGAATCTGAACTTCCGCCACCGGTTGCAGTACAAGGTGCTTTCAACCTAAAGCAATTTGCTGAAGAGATGAAGCGAGAGCATTTTGAATTTGCTTTCCAAGAATTGCGCCAGTATGTCACAGCGATGTCGGGGAACTATGTCTCGACTCCGTTTGAGTTGAAATCGTTTCTAGGAAATGTCGTATTCAATATTATTACACTGCTTGGTAATCTGGATTATGATGTTGAACAACTGGATGCTGAGAAATATAACTATTTCAAACAGATTAACGAAGCCGAGCACATTAATGAAGCAATCGATTTGCTAAACCGTTTTTTATTGGTAGTTGATCAGCAGATTGCAGCACGTACACAGCCGAACAGTAACTCGAATATGAAAAAATTATTAGAGTATATCGATATTCATTTTGCAGAGTCGCTCAGTCTGACCGGGCTAGGCCAATATTTTCATTTTAACCCTTCTTATTTATCCAGCTATTTCACAACGCATAATAAAGAAGGATTTAGTGAGTATTTGAACAAAATCCGCGTCGAAAAAGCCGCCGCCATGTTAAAAGAAGACGAGTTCACGATTGCAGATATCAGTAGCAAAGTAGGCTATTCCGACCCTAGTTATTTCACCAAAGTATTCAAAAAACTAACCGGACTATCCCCAAGCCAATACCGACGTAAACACTTGCGTTAAGCGCTTGGCAATATAAGCGCGACCCAGTTCAATAAGAAAATGATTTTTGCGTAGCAAAATATCTTACATCAAGCGCTTGGCAATATAAGCGCGACCCAGTTCAATAAGAAAGTGATTTTTGCAAAGCAAAATATCTTACATCAAGCGCTTGGCACCATAAGCGCGACCCAGTTCAATGAAAAAGTGATTTTTGCAAAGCAAAATACTTTACTATTATAGTATGTAATGAATGGGTTAAAGAAAAGGGAATGAGTATGAAGAAAAGTATCGACAATTTCAAACAGCAAGGTCTGTTTTTTAAATTGTTTATTGTTATGGTGGTCAGTATCATTGCTGTTTGTTTGTTGACTTCGCTCGTAACGATTCGAATGTCAGAGCGACTATTTGCCGAGACATTCAGTATCACCAACTCGAAAGTGTTGAATCAGATTAAAACAAGCTTTGAGTCGTTTAACGATTCGATTGTGAATGCAGTTAGCCATGCCTCTCAGACGGCTACCGTCAAAAGCTTTTTAACGAGCGGTGAAGGCGATTCGATCGCTACAGGTAGTTCTTATTTCAGTATGGGTCAACAGATGAAGCAGATTAAATCAAATGTAGACGCTTATGAAGTAGGCGTAACGGTCATAGGAGTGAATGGCAGAAGTTATGCTTCCGATTATGGATACTGGCCTATTCCAATGTATACGTTGTCTGAAAGTATGATTACTAAGAATACGATCGCTGAACCGAGACGGCTGATGTATCAGTATGATGAAGAATCAACAGCTATCGATCAGCCGGCAGAGCATTATATTATTGCTTCCAAAGCTTTGATGGAGCGTACAAGTAACTTTCTGTATGGAACCATCTATATAGCCATTCAAGAGCGGGAATTCAAACGTTTTTATAGTAATTTTACCAGTACAGGCAACGATGTTCTGATTCTGAATGCGAGTGGACAGATTGTATCGAGTAATCGAGATGATTTGATTGGTTCTTTTTCACCGGAGCTCCTCAATTATGCGACCCAGATTAACAAAAAACATCTGGATTATATGGATGCGGATGTCATGGGTAAAGATCATATTATTTTATCGAATTATGTACCTGAATATGATTTTTATCTGGTTAATTTGGTTGATCGGGAATTTGCTGTTGGACAGATTATCAATGTGCGTTCAGTAGCACTGATCTGTATTGCAATTGTCAGCGGAGCGTTGTTGATTGTATTTTTAATTTCGCGTCGATTGACCCAATCATTGACCCGTCTGGTGAAGCAGATGTCTACGATTACGGAGAAGAATTTTGATAATTATATTCAAGTGAGTGGAAGTTATGAAGTTCAGGAATTGGGTCGAGCGTATAACTATATGCTGGATGAACTGAATGATTATATCGAACGTTTAATTCAGACGCAAAAAGATCAACGGAATGCAGAATTAGCTGCATTACAACGACAGATCAATCCGCATTTCCTGTATAACACGCTAGCTTCGATCAAAATCCTAGTGCAAAAAGGAAACAAAGAAACGGCTGCTGAGACGATCAATGCACTGATTTCATTATTGCAAAATACAATCAGCAATGTCAGTGAAACGATCACGATTGAACAAGAGCTGGGTAATATGAAAAACTACGTATTTATCAACCATGTGCGGTATGGACAACGCGTACAAGTAAATTATTTCGTTTCTCCAGATTGTCTGGAATACCATGTGCCCAAATTGATTATTCAACCGTTTATCGAAAATGCATTTTTCCATGCGTTTAATGAAAAACAAAACGGTATCATCTATATTATGGTGTCTCAATCCGATGGTGTACTGACCTGCGAAGTGGTCGACAATGGAGACGGTATGGACGGTCTATCTGAAGTAGGCGAACAGAACCCGCTACCGAATCCGAAAAGCAAACGTCAATTATTCACTGGCATTGGCATCCAAAACGTCCACAACCGCATTACACTGCTTTACGGTGAACAATACGGCGTGACCATTTCCAGTACCAAAGGCGAAGGCACCAAAGTCAAAATCACCATGCCTTTAATTTTAGAACAACAATAACCTATAAAAAATACAAAAGACATCTACCATATCCCGTGTTCTAAACGGTATAAGAGATGTCTTTTGTATATAGAAGAAAGGTAGACACTTAGAAATAAGCGCCTACCTTTCTTCTATTTATAATGAAACAAGCTATAAATATTTCTATTTTAAAAACACCAAGTATTTAACCCATAAACTTAACTCGATCTTTCTATATATAGTAGGCACAAATTCAAGATAGCTATATATTCACCAAGCCACTCCAATCTATTCTAATCCTCATTCTTTCCTGCCCCCCGCTCCCCAACATTTAAATTGGTGCTCTAAATAAGCTATCCCCGAAGCGGTCTCCCTAAATTCCGCTCATACTCACTAATCCACCCTATTTTAATCTACATTTTATACCATTATCTAAAAATATTACTAATGATAACGCTATCAAAAATTTGAAATATAAGAAAATCACAAATCCTTACAAAGATAGTCATACCGTCTTCAAATCAAGAGGTGTTAAGATAAATATACCAAATGGTAAACGCTTTCAAAAAAAGAACAGGGGTTGAACAAAAATGAAAAAAATGATGTTTCTTTTACTAGCAACCGTTTTCATGTTGTCTGCATGTTCCAGTAATGCGGGTAGCGGTGCGAGTTCTGATCCAGCTAAAAAAGAAATCACAGTATGGGCATGGGACGCTAAATTTAACATAGCAGCATTGAATTTAGCTAAAGAAAGATATATGGCTAAGCATCCTGATGTAACCATCAACATTATT